>Ga0074046_10002959_pt1 | contig 14424 bp, 8 predicted proteins | sample BogForMeECP23OM3_FD_94441 | JGI IMG/M metagenome (GOLD analysis project Ga0074046, IMG submission 94441) | Bog forest soil microbial communities from Calvert Island, British Columbia, Canada - Bog Forest MetaG ECP23OM3 | ecosystem: Environmental > Terrestrial > Soil > Wetlands ...
CCCACCGTGCTTAGGAGCGTCGCTATGAGGCTTGAGGGCCGGTTACTGCCCAGTCCCACACCCAGTCCATACGTGCTAGCGAACAGCGCAAATGCATTAGCGTCAACCAAGACTCGGCTGACAAACGACATACCTTCCGACTTTTCGACCGTCTCGGCGTAGACGGCGCGTGAAAGGCTTGGCACCGCCACGATCGCAACCCCCGCGATGCTTAAAGAGGTCAGAGTTATGATCATCCAGCCTCTAAGAAAAGACGGTTGCACATGAAATTCACGCTTCGCGAAGGGATTGAAATGAACCAGCAACAGGCAAAGCATGACAGCGAGTGCTATGTATCCGGTGGTCGATGCGGTCTCGAACAGCACAAGGACAACCGCCAGTAAGGACAAAAGACGACCCGAGCCACGCCTGCCCCGAAGGTAGCTCGCAAATAGCCCACTCGCGGCGGCGGCCAGAAACGAGCCGGAATTCATGGGTTCGGCAAACGTCGAACTGATCCTTAGGAAACCGCTGACCTGGTGATCGAGAGGATGGACGTCCAACGGATTGTAGGGACTATTGTTGAACACAGCATAGGGGTAAGACCAGCCTGTCCATAGCGCGAGTTGCTGCAAGAGTCCTAGCCCTACCACAATGAATACCGCCCAGCGCAGTGCCTTCCCCATTTTTTCCACTTGATCCCTGGTCTGAACGGCCTGTAACGCCAACAGTACCGCGGCGATATTCAGGGTCAAGAAAACTCCCTGCGCGAGATTGCTCAGACTCCAGCGAAGCACTGGAAGGTCGCCAAGCACGATGTCCATTCCCGATCCCCGTTCTCTCGGCAGGCTGACGGGCATCCCGGCAAAGAGGCGAGGCATGACAAGGGCGGAAACGAACGACCATGCGAGAAAGGCAAGCAGCAACAGCGCAGTCGTCCGCGCGGGACTGTCTTTAGCGGGCAACAAGGCACCCCGCCGCCAGACGCATATGAAGAGACGGGCGGCCACGAAGAGTTGAACAAAATAAAATGGCGCGATCCCAAATACGAAGTCTCCAATCGCCCCATTAAAAACCGATCCTGCCTCAAACACCGATGCGACGACTAGAAGCGGCAATAAGAGATGGGCCTTCCAAAAGAAACACGCTAACGCAATCGGAATGAAGATTGCACCCAAGAGTGTCATTGATTCAGATATGGCTTTCTCTGAAACCGCGATATCGGTCAGGAGCTTTTTCTGGCAACGGCAAGAAGTTGGCGCCGCTTGGTCACGACCGAAAATATTCGACAGAACAGATCAAAGATAAAGGTCGGCACTTTTCCATAGATTCTTATCGCGCGATGATAACAAGTATAGGTCAGTATTCGGATCGACAATTGCTCTCCATTGAATCCGGCCTCCAACAAACAATTGCCAAGCAATTGTGGAGTCCATGTGTAAAGATGATGATTGATGTCGTTGCGATCGTAAACCCTCTGCATTCTCCAATCGTCCATCGGGACACATAACAGCAAAACGCCTGCCGGCCGCAGTTTGCTGCGAAGATCCGCGAGGACTGAAATTGGATCGAGTACATGCTCAAGAGAATGGTTTGAAACTATAACGTCAAACGAACTGTCCTGAACGCCGGCAATTCCCTCATGACACTCGATACCTAATGTCGCTGCTGCAGTTCTTGCGGACAGGTTTAGGTCAATGCCGACGCGCCGGGCGCAATCGATATTTAGGAGGATGTGCCCCCCACCGCAGCCGAAGTCCAAAACGTTGTCCGTCGGCTTAATGTAAGGTTTGAATTTTCGGGCCTCTATCCTACCCGCGATCGGTCCATTCGTGTTTTGCCACGCGAAATACTCGGAGCCAGCTGTGCCTCTGTAGTGGCTGGAGCCGCTAAGTAACGGTTGCAGTTCATTTTCTTTCATCACACCACCTTAGCCGTGCAAGTCGATTTGCCGAGCGAGACTCATTTTCAGCAGACACAGCAGCGGGATTCTAGTTAGCGTTGAGTACCGAACTGTAGATCGCCATGAGGCGATCGTAATGAGACTCGCGCGAAAACTCTTCCCGCAACTTGCGGTTGCCATTCCGTCCCCATTCCCGGCAGAGGTCAGGCCGTCCCAGTAAGAAACGGATTTTCTCGCCAAGGTCGGTCGCATTTCCCGGCTCGCACAAGAGCCCAGTACCGTTTTCCTCGATCAGTTCCGGGATTCCGCCCAGACGAGAGCCAATTACCGGCCTACCCATCGCATAAGTCTCCAAAATGGTCGCCGGCTGATTCTCGTACCAAATGGAAGGCACCGCCGAAAAAGCGGCCCGTTCAATGTATTGCCGGAGCTCTTCGCGGGAAGAGATGAATGGGATCCGCCTCATTCTTCCGCCGCTGGCTGCGCAATGCTCATCGACCCAGGCACTCAGCGGCCCGCTTCCGATTATCAGGAGCCTGCAATCTAGGGTGTTTACGGCCTCCAAGAGAACCTCAATACCTTTTGTGGGTCCCAGTTGTCCGAAATAAAGCACATAGTCCAGAGCGCACTTGTTCTCCGTTGGCGCTTCCGGGTAATCAATAAAGATCGGGACATGGGCTATGCTCGAGGATGCGATTCCGAATTCGATGAGCTTCGCCTGTAAAAAGCGACTGGGGGCCAAAAATTTGGATGGCGTGCTCCAGGAATCGCGCACGTCATGCACGTAGTGACTGAGAGTGGCCATCAGGCTCGCAGGCAGATTCCAATAGCAAGAATTGAGCAAAAGATTATAGTGTCGGCCTCCGCGGCAACGCTCACAAAGACCTCCGTTCACATGTAATGTGCCGGCGCCGCATATGACGTGATAATCGTGCAGCGTTACCACGAGCGGAACGGCAGAGTTCTTGAACACATCGAAAATCGCGGGCGACAGTTGATAGTTGAAGCTGTGAACATGCGCCAAATCAGGCTTGAAGTCTTTCACCAATCGCGACAGGCTCTGTTTGGCGTCGAAAGAGTAAATGCCGTTCAAGAACGCTTTCATCTTTCGAGTCGTGCTGAAGTGTTTCACGCCCGCATAGGTGAAACCGTCGACGAAGTAGCTGGCGAATGGGGAAGGCAAGTTTTGCGGATGCCTGGTGGAGAAATGAGCGACTTCATGGCCGTGTTCTGTGAGCAAATCGCAGGTCTTAAAAAAAAACGTATCCGCGCCGCCCGTCCGCCGGAAGGTTTTATGAATTTGCAGGACACGCATTCGCTTCCCTGATGAAATCCACCGTCCGCGTTATTCCGTCCTGCAATGACACTTGCGGAACCCAACCGGCAACGCGCCGGGCACGCGCTGCGTCCAGTGCGATGTGCTCCACCTCTCCCTTGCGCACGGGAGCATATTGCGGAGCGCTGGAATAGCCGGTGGCCTCGCGTACCAAATCGAATATCTTAAAGTCGGAGACCGGCACTCCCCATCCCAGGTTGAGCACCTCGCCATCCCCTTTTTCCAGGAGCGCAAGGTTGGCCCTTACGATATCATCGACGAACGCGTAATCGCGAGTCTTGGATCCATCTCCGTAGATGGTGGGCCGGTCTCCGCGAAGCATCTGCAGGGCGAAGATCGCGACCACGCCCGCTTCTCCAAGAGGATTTTGCCGTGGACCATACACGTTGGGGTAGCGCATCACCGTATAGTTGAGCCCATAAAGATGTTTGTATAAGTAGAGGTAGCGTTCCAGGGTTACCTTACTGACTCCGTAGTGGCAGAGGGGCGCAGTAGGATGACTTTCGTCGACGGGCACCCGGTCAACCGCGCCATAACTGGCGCCCCCGGTAGAGGCATATAAGACCTTGCCGACCTCGTATTTCACGGCCAGTTCCAGCAATCCGAGCCCACCCAGGATATTGACTCGCGCATCGAACAAAGGCTCGCGAACAGAACGCCGAACGTCCATCTGAGCCGCGTGATGGTTGATGATTGCCGGGCGCTCTTGGGCAACGATCCGTTCGAAGGCTCCAACATCTGTAATGTCGCAGTGATAGAACTTGGCCGCTGGAGGAAGGTTCTCTCTTCTCCCGGTTGACAGGTCGTCTACGATCACAACGGAATGGCCGGCTCTGAGATATCCTTCCGAAACGTGCGAAGCAATGAAGCCCGCTCCTCCAGTAACTAATATTGTCATACAGTCTTGTCCCTCACTATTGAACTCTACCGTGCAATTTCTTAAGGGAAGGGCTTAGCGAGATGGTCGCTTCCACACTCTAGGTCCCTGTATATTCCGCGTACTAACCGCGATGCGCGCTCTCGCTCACATCACACCGTATTAGCCGTCCTGACGGTGGTTTCGGACGGGTACACGCCGAGACCGAGCCCAGAAATCAGATGCGATATCTCGGCCCGAGTCATTTCCCGCGGCTTCCAGCCCTTTTCCTTCTTGGCTAGAAGGAGCCAGCTATCTTTCCAACCGCGGAACACTCCAGTAACGGCAAGGTAGAGCGGATGAATAGGCCGGGGAATTCTTCCCAACATATGATCGCAAGATCGGAGTTCAATGAGTTTCAGACCCAGATGCTGGGAAAGCAATCGCAGATCTCCCTTTGTATATTCCCGTATGTGACCTCTCCATGGATCCGGATACCAGTAGTAGAACTTGAAATTTTGGTAATTCGTGCGCCCGAAAAGCATATTTATTCGTTTGCGAATGTTTACTGCATTCGGCACCGTGATCAGCAGGAAACCATCTTCCTTCACAAGCTGGAGCAGGCTATTGAGCAGCGTGCGCGGTGAATCGTGGAGATGTTCTATCACGTCATTGAGCATGACGAGATCAAATGTCCTTGGTTCCCATGGGAACTGGTCACCGCGAGCGAGCCTGAATTCGACTCCCATGTCGGCGTCGAATTTCTCGATGGCCTTCCGATTTTCTGGAAATTTGTGCCAATCGTCTTGGAAGTCGTCATATCCGGAACACTGGTATCCGAGAGCCGAAAGTACCGCCGCCTTTGCACCGAACCCGCAGCCAAAATCCAGTATTCTTGTGGTTGTCGCCGCAGGTAGATGGCGCATGATCGTTTGGGAGATATTGACGCATCCTGGTACTTGATCGTCCAGATACTCTGGAAACGGGAAGCGGCCGCGGACGAGGTTCATCGCGTCCGCTACATTCGAAGTCGTGGTCCATTGCGCCGCAGCCTTGGAATCTAGCGGGTTCATTTGTTATAGCCCTCGCAAATCGGAAATATGGTTTTCAAAAACTATCCTAAGGAAGCTCTGATTAAGTCCTCGCTGGCGAGACGGAATGCGTTGAGAGTGCAACCCTCAGGAGCTAAAAAGCCGCTTGTGTAGCGGGTCGTCCTGACGGCATGGCTAAGGCCATGCCCTTTCAAAACTCTCCGTAAACCGACTTAATCAGAGGTTCCCTACTAGTATGTCTCCAGCGGCGAAAACGGAAGGCGAGCGCGAGCGCGCCCGTGTATGTGAGTCCGGAAAGAAGCATCCCGTACACGGCTCCCCATAGCCCAAAATGCATCACGAGCGGGATACCGGCCATGAACGTCATGGCGGCGCTGCACACGTAAGCAATAGAGACGAGCTTAGGCTCCTCGCTGGCAATCAGCACAAGGTACATCGTGTTACCGAGTCCCAAGAACAGGGGCAGGAGGGACAGTACAAATAGATGTCTTGCCAAGTCGTCGTACTTGCCCGCATAGAGGACATGCATCAAGAGCCCCCCTGTGACCCGCAGAAAGAGGGCGAAGAAGCTGGTCACTCCAACCGTGACCAACGCGTAACGTTTCCAGAGGGAGAGAAGATCCTTCGTTCTGTTCGCTGCATAACGCGCGGCCAGCGCCGGCACTAATGGGAGAGACATGGCGATGAAGATCTGGTCCACAGGCGCGACGATGAGATACATGGCTTTGAGATCGCCCACTTCTTTCAGGGAGAGAACTGCTCCTACCAGCCAGAAGTAACCCTGGGTCGTGAATTGAAACACGAAAGCGGTGGCGACAGCCCATTTTGCGTATGTCCAATGCTCCTTCCAGTAGTTCGGCTCGATATCGAGGAAGCGCTGCGCAGGGGCGCCAAACCGTAGCTTTCTTCCAAAGCACGCTCCGGCGGCAATCCATCCCAGCGCCAGAATCACGAACACCGAGAAACTGTTCAAGCGGTGAACTCGAACCGTCAACCAGAGCAGGCCGGCAACCGTCAGGAAAGACACGAGGGAACATTTCGCCGCCAGATCCGGCTGACGCTGCATGTAAAAAACGCGGCGCAGAAGGTATCCCGTGAGGAGCACACCTGACGTCAGTGCGAGACCGACCAAGGCGCGCGACAACAACTGGGGAGCGATCCGTGAGAGGACCAGGCAGACCAGCAGTAAAACCCCGCTCAGTAGGAGACAGAGAATTGCATTGCTTCGTGCCGCCAGCCTGAGATATTCAGAAAACCGCTCGCGGTATCTGCCGGCGCCGTAGGTCGTATAGGGCAAGAGGACAGCCGCCTGGTACAAGCCCAAGAGAAATGCGAACACAGAGTATGAAAGCACGAACAGGCCATATTCTTCCTTGGTTTGCGTGCGGGCCAGTACAACGTTGATCAAGAAGGTGCCTCCGACAGATAGCGCCTGATCCGCCAAGCTATAGGCAACCACCGGCACATGCCTGGAGACGCCCGGCCAGGTTGCGAATGCGGGTCGCAGCCAGGCGTACATCCCTTCGTCTCCCTTCGCGACGGGAGGGGGCACGCGCATTGTCTCGCCACTATTCAATGGATGAGGGTCCCACGACGGCCCGGAGAACGCTCAGGTGCGGTTCAGCATGGTACCCACCGCCCACCGGCAAGAAGTTACTCAACGACCTATCCCGGGTTGCGCACAACCGCGAGTTGCGAGAATCCGGACTTCAATCTGAGGATTTCCGGAACCAATAACAGCAAGCGTCAAAGTTGAGAAAGGGAAGAACTACCCTTTGTGCGGAAAGAAAAACCCGCACAAAGTGCCACGATCACACTGCGGGGGCGTAAGCTTCTTTGATGATGAAAGCAACGCGGCCAATTGGACCTTGGCGGAGGTGCGCTGTGGCCTCCCGTTTTGCGAAAAAAGCATGGACGGCTTTCGAGCACCCTTCCCATACGTAGTAATCATCAATCAATATCAGGCCACCGGGCAGAACGTGATCCCAGAATTTTTCCAGGCATATCATCGTGGAGTCGTACCAATCGGCATCCAGCCGCAAAATAGCTATCGGCGGAGGGGAAAAATGAGGGAGAGTGTTTTCAAAGAATCCTTTGTGTATGCCGATGTTTTCTTCCGGGCATCCCGTCATTGATAGAGTCTGCTTAAATTCTTCGAGGGACGCCCCGCAATCACCGTAATCGTAATGGATGGGGGCAGACATATATTCCTTGGCCTTCTCTCCGTCTCGCTCACCCGCAGGCGGCAAGCCTTCAAAAGAGTCGAAGAAATGAAAGTTCCTGTGAAGTCCGGCCATCTCTACCATGCCAGCGGACATGCCGCCGCGCCACGTCCCGCATTCGACAACGGAACCGCGATTCAAATCTGGATTGCGAAGGGTCATTGCGAGTAAGGCTAAGTTTTCCGCGTACAATCTAGCGGGTACCATTGTGCGACCGCGGTATTTGCAAAACAGGGACAGCCCTCGAATCAGGCCTACTGGGTACGCGACTGCTGCATTCTTTTTCCAGATGGAAGGTGCCATTTCCAGGTTTAGCTGTAGCGACCCGCAATTGCGTGGCGAGCCTTGATGGTGCGGACGGAGGTTTACTAGCATAGAACTCCTTATCCTGGCATACTTGGTGCGCACGATGATCTCGTGCAATTTCGTCGTATTGCGTTTACAACCTGGGCCGCAGCAGTCTTCCAAGGAAGGTGTGCGACGCCCATGGCTCCGCATCTGTTGGCCCTTCTCTGGATCGCCGAGAACGCAGCTCTTGATTGTTTGAGTGTCAGTGCCGAACTCGCTTCCAGGCGCGATATACGGCTCCGCGCCGTCACTTGCACAGGGTGAAGCCCATTCACAATTAGAATCGTTACAGCCTTTTCATGCGCTTATTGCAGGGTTTCCGCGTCATCCTGTTGTTCGCGCTGATGTCCCCAACCCCAAGCAGACTTGCCCGTTGGACGGGCGCCGGTGCCATTGCCCGAGATCCGGTGCAGCCCCGCCACCACGGTGGCGAACACTTCTCCGGCAAAGATTTTTCGCGGATCGTCCGGATCGACCTTGTGCCACGACGTATTCCCATAAATCCAAGCCACCGCGACGGCCATCGCCAAAGCCGTTCCCAAGAAGACGATTAGCATTCGCGGCGGAAACGACTTCTTCGTCGGCACAATGGCCGCGTCCAGCACCTTCACGGTGGGAATTTCTTTGGCTTCTTCCACCTTCGCCATCTCGTACTGCTCGGTTAGAAGCTCGTAGACCGTCTCCTCGGTTTTTGTCTGACGATACAAGTCCGCGTAGGTCACGCCCAGGATGGGCAGCTTGCGAATCGATGGAAAGAGCGTGTTCTCACCCTGTACGCCGCCGGACATGTCGCTGCCGCCCAGTTTGTTCAGCTGTTGGTGAAGCTCATTGACGCGCGCTTGCACCGAGCGCACCCGCACATTGCTGCTGGTATACATCTGCTGCAATCCGCTGAGCTCGGACTCGGCTGCGATGAGATGCCCTTGCAACGTTGCCGCGGCCTCAACCATCGCTTTTCCCTGTGCCGGAATATCGATGGCCGTGTTCTTGCTGGCAAAATCGCTGAATTTCCCAGCCGCCGCGTCCAGGTCACCCTTGACGTCGTGCAAACGCCCCTCCAGGAAGATCCGTTCGCGGCGCGCCGACGATGTGCTGACCTCCGCGACCAAACGGTCGAGTTCGGTGACATAGGCGTGCGCGATCGCGGCCGCGCGTTTCGGGTCGTGATCTGTGACCCCGATGGTGATGATGCCGCTCTTGCGATCCTCCGAAAGCGAGGTGTGCTGTGCCAGCTTGTCTCGCGCATCTTCCAGCTTGGAGACCCAGTAGACGTGGCGAAGGTTGAATTGTTCGATGAGGCGATCCTGTACGGTCTGGCTTCCCAGGACGCCGACAAAGAGCGCTCCGGAGTTCATTCCTCCCAGGAAGTCGCTGGCGATGCCGCCGAGACTGGCCCCGTTCGCACGTCCGGCGATAGCGGCCAGCGCGCTCACCCCCGAAGCGGAGCGGCTCTCCGGCGGCATGAGCCTTGTGACCGATTCGTAGCGGACGGGAATGAGGAACGCGACGAGCGTACTTGCGAAGATTGCGCAGATACCGGCGCGGAACAGGAATCTCCGGTGTTCCCAGAGCAACTGCAAATGGGCGAGCGCTTTCGGTTCCCGATTCACCGTCTCCCATAGCATGGGGGCTTCGGCGGAGCCGCTTTCAGGCCCTTCCGTCGGTGACTCAGGCACCGGAGCTCTGACCGTTGCGCTCACCGTTGATCTCCTGTTTCCGCGTCGGCTTCCGCGATGCGCCCGCGCCGGAACCGGCCGCGTTCCGCTTTCTCGAATCCGTGGACGATAATTCTGTGGCTCTCGCTCAAGACATGTTCCTCTTCTCTTGCTTTCTTTTGCCGGCCGCCGCTCCACGCACACGCCCCGGTGCGAAGCCGATTAAGCCCGTTCGGGAACCGTACTTCGCTACCGTTTCGACAGACTCCAGTTTTTGGGAGTAAACGACACTTGGATTTGGGCGGTTACACCGACTTGCGGCGTCGCCATAAGAACAGGAGCCCGCCAACGCTCGCCTTGGATCAGCACCTGCAAAGCCAAGCCATTGCGCCAGCCGTAACGCAACCTGGCGTAGCCGTCCAGCTGGCTTTCGCCTTGGGGCACGAAAAACGGCGAAACCTTGAGAGTCCGATAGCCTAACTGGAGCGTGCTCTCGGGCGTAAACCAATACGTCGCCCAAGCCTGTCCCCCCGTACCTTCACGGCCAAGCCAGGAACTGAGCAGATACCCCTTATTGGTGTAACCGTCGCGATAGACTGATTCGTAGTAATAGTATTTCCCCCCCATAGCCTTGTGGATGATGTCCGTCGATCCCCCTTCGACATGCAGGTCGAGCTTGGGGAAACCGGGAACTTTCGCAAGGTAAATCCCGGGAGTCACCGCGGCGTGGCGGGGCGAGTCTACCGGCGACACGTCGTCGTGAACCACTGAGTCTGCATACAGTGTGAGCCAGTTCCTCAACCCGGGCAGGCGATAACGGAAATCGAAGCCGCCGTGGCGGGCTCCCGGATTGTTCCGCCGGCTGCATCCGGCGCAGGTCCCGCTCGAAACGCTGATAAAGCTGTGCCAAAAGGTGCCGAAGGTCAGCGGCGCTACTCCGTCGCCGGCAATGACCGCGTCGCGGGAGAAACCCAGCTCCAGGTTCTTGGTCGGGCTGAAACTGATCTTCTGGCCGTAAAAGAACGGCTGCCGGGGAAACTTATGGCCGGAAAGCTTGCCAAAGAAGTTGTCGTATTGAAATGGACCGAGGAGCTTCGACAGTAAGGGAATATAAAGAGGGGTCGTGCGCTTGATGCGGAGCGAATAGAAGGGCTCGGCATTGTCGCTGAGCATCATCGCGCTGCCATCGTCGGGCCCCCACCAGTAGCTTTGCTTCCCCACAGAAAATTCCTGACCCATCAGATGCATCGAGACGTAAGTATCCAATAAACGAAAGGAATCGAGTGCGGCTCGTCCGTTGAAACTCTGCACCGGAGTATTGTCCTGCGTGGCAATAACTTGCGCGACATTGGCGGAGTATCCGGGAAGGCTGGGCGAATGCTGATACTCGCCGCGCACGAAGTAGGAAAATCGCCCCTGCTCGGCGCGAGTCTCAAAACCGTTGATTTGTTGCCAGCCCTGTCCATAGGGACGGCCAAAGTCATTGGCGATGGTCTGCCCAAAGTGAAAGCCGTCATTCAGCGGCGTGCCGGAGATATACTGGACGCGGCTATAAACCTGGTCCAGTGAAATTGCCTGATTCGGCTTCCCGGCATCGATCGCCGCTTCCCGCGTGAATTCCGCCTGCAGTGACCTCACCAGGACGGCAGCGGAGGTATCCAGCTCCTCGTCGTCGACATCCTCCAGCATGCGAGAGACCGCGAGCCGCGTCCAAGGCCGCAACCCCAGCAAATCGTCCCGAACAACGCCCAAGGCACCCAGGCGCTCGACCGCCGGATACACCCAACTGTCGAGCGGCACATACGTCGAACCCATGCTTTCGTTCGGCGTGTCCTCGCGGGGACGAAATATCTCGCTGAAGGACGGCCAGTCCGCGCCGCGCGGTTCCTCTCCGCGCGGTTCGGTGCTCGCGTGGCGCGAATAGATGTTTTGGGAAATCATGTAACCCGCCAGGCTCCCAATGAGCACGTCCGACGGAAAGTGCTGGCTCGCCCTTACGCGGGAAAAACTCACCAGCGCCGCCAAGCCGTAGGCCGCGATCTTGGTGAGCGGCCCCGGATATTCATGCGCCACCACGCCGGCGATGGACCAGGCTACCGCCGCGTGCTCGGAGGGAAAGGAGGTGCCGCCGCTCTGAAAGAATGGACCGCTGCCGTCGCCCTCGAAGGGACGCTGGCGCCGCAGCGAATATTTCAGCGTCTCCACCATCACCAGGCTGTTTAGCGCCGATTCGCCCGCCAGAAATCCCGTCTCGCGCCAGTGCTCACCGTCCGAAAAACCGTGCGGGCGATAACTCAGCAGCCACATCCCGCCCGCCACGCCGGCCAGAGCGCCTACGCCCGCTGTCGAAATCGTTTTGTATCGCTGGATAGTCACCGGCGCATTCGTCTGTGGCTTGCTGATGGAGGCGTCGGTGGCAAACAACGTGGCGCTAAGCCCTGCCAGCGGCAAAAGCCAGCGGGCGTCCGCCCAGCGGATCTTCGCCGGACTGGTCCATATTTCTTTCTGATCGAGCAGGAACCTCCCGGGCAATCCCAATCCGTTTCGGGTTTCCGCCGGTGTTTCCGTTGCCTGGTTGATTTCTGGCGTCGCGCCGGCCAGTGAAGAAGACTCGGGCGGCGCAGATTCGCTTTCTGAGATCGAGAGCCCTGCTCCCTGCGCCTGGGCCGGAGACACGCGGACGCCAACGCCAAACAGCAAGGCCGCTGCGAGAATCCTGGCTGCTAGTCGTATCGTCATGGGCCCTACGGAATCGCAACCGCTGCCACCAACGCGGCCGAAGACGCGATCTGGGCGATGGCCAGAACGTTCTTCAAAGTGCTGCTGCCAAGCACCGGCCTTTCCGGTACCACAATCGTGTCGCCCGGACCGATCGCCGCCGAGAGCACACTTCCGGACCAAAGGCCGCCTCCATTGCGGCCTATGACCGAACCGTCCGCGCGGACGATGAAGATTGCCCCTTTGTCGGCCAGGCGGGTTGCGCCTCCCGCACGCGAGTAATACCAACCGGCATTTCTCCCCGGCGTATAGGTAAGCGCGTTAGCGTTATACACTTGCCCGGTGACCAGTACCTCTCCGGGCTGCTTGGGGATGGTGAGTGAATCGCCGGCGCGAAGCTCAATATCGTCGGGCGATTGCGCAAAGTTGCTGCGGTCCGGGCGCAGATGGATGACCAGCCGCCCCGAGATAGGAGCCTTTCGCAGCCCATCCAATACACGTTCGCGCTGTTGTGTGGCGGCCTGTTGCAACGCGGCCTCCTCCGTTCCCGACGTGGATGCCGAAGTCTTTACCACAGTGGACTCCTGCTCCAGCCTCTGGATCAACTCCTGGCGGCTCTTCGCCTGAAGTTCACGAACCTCTACCCGTTCGAACACCGCGGCACGCGAACACGCTGTCGGCAGCAACCCGCCAGCGCGTTTCAACAGCGAGCTCACGCGTTCGCCTGGCCTGATACCATAGACCCCAGGTTTGTGGACTTCTCCGCGCAGGGTAACGCTCGCGCCGATATCGTTCCAGCTCGCCTGCTGGGGCACGGTCAACACATCGCCGTCGCGGAGCGGTAAATTCTCGCTCTCTTTTCCCGCCAGGGCGGCAGCCAGATTCAGGTCCTGGTGACCGGCCGGCGCGCGCTCCCCGGACGAGTTCGAGAGCGCATAGTGCGTCAGGTCGCCGCCCTCAGGATTCGCGCTGCGCAGCAATCCACCGGCAGAACCCACCAGGTCTGCGACGCTCATGTTCACCGCCAAAGGATAGCGCCCCGGCCGCGCGACATCCCCTCTTACGTACACACTGCGCGGCGAAACTTCTTCGGGGTGGCGATGCACCAGAATCCGGTCGCGCGACTGGACCAGAACATTATTTAAAGGATCTCCGGCGAGTGCCTCGCTTAAGTTGATGCTCAGGACTCGCGTGCTCCCGTCTGGCTGCCGGCGGAAGAGCTGTGCCGAATCCAGCCAGGCATCCGGGGTCACACCTCCAGCCTGATAGATCGCATCGCGTAAATGCTGTTGGCCGGACGTGCGATACGACCCCGGGGCGCGGACCTCACCGGTGATGAACACTTCTGGATTGGGTTCGAAGTCGTAACGTCCGAAGATGTGTACCGTATCGAGCGGCTCCAGCTTAGGTGCCTGATCGGGATGTTCGAGAGCGCTTGCGAGATCGAAGGTCTCGACCACGGGACGGTAGTCCGGCGCCTGCAGCCGAATGATCTCGGCATAGCGGGTCGAAGGTTCCGGAAGCAGGTCGGCATACGAACTTACCAGGTCGGTGAGCTTCATCTCCGGCTTGTAGGAATAGCGGCCTGGCCGCAAGACATGCCCTACCAGGTAAATGGACTCCGAGTTATAAGGCGCAATCGGAAAGATGTGGATCTGGTCGCCATCCTGTACTGCGAACCCGCTCATTTGCGCGCGAATGACTTCGGCATCGCTCGAGTCGCTGATCTCGACGCTCAACATCGTGCGCTTTTCATGCGCCACCAGGCGCTGGACTTCAATGTGCCGCAAGGCCGCCGCCGGGAGAATTCCTCCCGCCAGATCGAGTACGTCCAAGAGTGTCTTCTCCTCGCGCAACTCATAGATTGCCGGCCGGCGCACCATGCCTTCTACCGTCACTACCGGACCGATCGACGGCACCATCAGGGAATCGCCGTTCTCGAGTCGTTCGAGATCCCCACGAATACCGTGGAGCAGCAGGTCATACGCGTCCACTTCTTCAATTAACTGCTTCCCCCGATAGTGTTGCAGCCGCCGGAGAGAGCCTTGCGCGGTCACGCCACCCGCCACGAACAGTGCATTCAATGGAGTCGAAAGCGAACTTACGTCGTACGCTCCAGGGGAATTGATATCGCCGACCACATACACACGTACCGAGCGCAGGCGAAGCAGTGCGACGTCCGCGGAAACATCGCGGAATTGTGTTCTCAGGGTGCGTTGCACCATTTCCTGTACATCGCCCAGGGTTCGCCCGGAGACCAGCACCGGTCCCGCTTCGGGCAGAGTCAGTCGCCCCTCCCGGTCCACCGTGCGCAGGAGTCGTTGTGAAACCCCTCCCCAGAGATCAATCGAGAGA
>Ga0074046_10002960_pt1 | contig 14423 bp, 13 predicted proteins | sample BogForMeECP23OM3_FD_94441 | JGI IMG/M metagenome (GOLD analysis project Ga0074046, IMG submission 94441) | Bog forest soil microbial communities from Calvert Island, British Columbia, Canada - Bog Forest MetaG ECP23OM3 | ecosystem: Environmental > Terrestrial > Soil > Wetlands ...
ACGACCTTCCAGGCGTTCCAGAGTCCGGCGAGGACGGCGATAAAGGGAACCATCGCCAGAATGCGGGGGATCCAATCGATCCAGCCCTTCAACGCGGTCTTGACCTCCCGGCGCCGCGCCTCGTCGATCTCGGGGCGGACGCGGCCGGAAAACATCCACGCGTCGGACGACAGCAGCCGCCGCGCGGCGTAATGGACGGGAAACGCCCAGAGGAAGACGAGATAGAAGAAGAAGAAGGCCCAGAACAGCCACGCTTCCCAATTGCCCGGCAACGCGCCGAAAGCCACGTCGGCGAACAGATCGCGCGCCTGCTCGGAGAAGAGGTACAGGAGCAGGCCGCCAAAGGCGCTGAGGAGGCTCACCCGGCACGCAAACAGGATCCTGACGATCCACAGCGCGGCGCCGCCAAGTCCCATGGACCGCTCCCGACTTCCGCATCGCGCCGCGAGCGAGGCGTCTCTTCGTCGCGCGGAGTCCGAAGCCCGCCGCGCTGCGGCTGATCTCTGATGCTCCCGGCGGATACGCGTGTCAACAGCGCGTCCGCGAGGCGCCGGGACGGCGCCGGTTTCCGCGGCCACGGCCGCGACCGCTCTCATCGCCCTTGGGAAGACCCTCGCTTTCGCGGTAAGGAAGGGACCGCCGTCCCTTAGGCGGCGCGAGACCCGAAAGGACGACGAACTATGGGGCTGAAACTCGAAGAGGCGCAGGCGATCGTGGCGGCGGCGCTGAAATACGCGCGGGCGAAAGGCCTGAAGCCGATGGGATTCGTCGTCCTCGACGAGCGGGGCGCGCTGCGCGCGGCGGCCGCGGAGGACGGAACGAGCCTCGCGCGCTGGAAGGTCGCCTACGGCAAGGCCAACGGCGCGCTCAGCATGGGCGTCAGTTCGCGCAAGCTCAACGACATGGCGGTCGAACGGCCGCATTTCATCGCCTCGCTCGCGAGCGTCTTCGGCGAAGGCCTCGTCCCGGTTCCCGGCGGCGTGCCGATCCTCGACGACGCCGGCGCGATCGTCGGGGCGGCCGGCGCCTCGGGCGACACGTCGGACAACGACGAGGCGGCGCTTGTCGCCGCGATCGCGGAGGCCGGACTCAAGAGCTAGCGGTCGAAATCCGACGTGGCGCAGCCGAGGCGATCACGCCAAGAAGGCCACCGTCGTCACCCAAAGCCCCGCGGCCAGCACGGCGACCATCCAGACCGGAAAGAAACGTTCGAAGCCGATGGCCTTGTAAGCGGCGGCGATTGACGCCGCCGGAACCAGCAAGAGCGTCACGCCCTTCAGAAGCGCGGCCCAGCCGACGAGTGTGACGACGACGGGCAGCGCGCCGCCGCTCCAGACCTGGTGGCCGAGCACGACCGCAAGACCGGCGGCGGTGGCGACCATTCCGGAGAACAGCATCCACGGCCCGCTCTGCGCCATCTCGTCGAGCGTCGCCAGCGTCCGGCGTCGGTTGGCGAGCATCCCGCCCGAGATCGCGACGAGATAGAGGCCGAGGAGCCTGCCGAGATAGATCGTTACCGCAGACATCGAGCGACGTCCTTTCCGTGGCCACGACGAGCAGCGACCTCGTCGCCTTCAAGATGGGTCCCCGGCGAGACATTGGCGATCTCGCGCCCGCTTGTCGGATCGGAGCCCGACATATCGGTGTGGCGCAATAGCCCGCCTCCAGTCCAAGTCAGATATGAGCGTTCGGCGACAAGTTTCGGTTTAACCAATGCGACTGCGCCACAATGGGCTCCGTTCGAGATCTCTCAACGGAAACGGGCTACGCAAAAAAAAAACCGCCACCGCGGCGGGGCCCTTTGTGGTCGGCGAACAGCCCCGCCCGCTCTCGTTTCTGGGTCGCCTTCTCCGCCGATTGGTCGGTCGATGCGGGGCCGGCGGCGAGCGGCCCATCGGCGAGGCGGTTTACGTCCTCATCGCCACGTCGGTGCGGTTCTTCGCTTTCAATTTCTTCATGACATTGCGCACGTGGACCTTCACCGTGCTCTCACACATATTGAGTTCGTAGGCGATGACCTTATTCGACTTGCCTTCCTTTATCGCTCTCACGACCGAGTGTTCGCGGCCTGTGAGAAAGCCGACAGTTTGGACCGCCTTCTGCGGCAGGAGTCCAATCGGATCTGCCGCTAAAAGGTGGTCCGTTGGGATATACGTCCCGCCGACCAGAACAAAACGGATCGCCTGAACCGCGATGTCAAATCCCATCGTGAGCGGAATGTATCCCTTCGCGCCATGACGTATGGCGGCGCGGACGAGATCGACGTCGTTCGTAGAAGCGAGAGCAACAACCGGGCGGCGTGAGACACCTTCCGACAGGTCCTTCAGCGCGTTTGCCCACGTGTCGCTGCTGACCTCTATCAAGGACAGGATGACCAGAGCAGCCGAGGCGCCGCAAGGATGCTCCCCGAGTTCCGACAATGACGAAAACGTGACGACCGGAGCCGAGAACGCCGATTGCAAGCTGCGCCCAATGCATTCCCGCAAGAACGGACGGCTTTCGACCAGCGCAATGGTGCGGTCGTTTTCTGCATCCGTGCTCGTGCCGGTACGATCGGCGCTAACGCCCGGTTTCTCCAGCCGGGGTGTCGAAGGCCGCATCTCTGGCTGCCCCTCGATGGTAGATCCGTGATCCATCAAATTTCCCCGTACCGCGAGGCGCATTCGCCAGCAGGCGGAACCGCCGAACCGCCGCGTCCTCGTAAACCAACAATAAGTATCGATGTCCCGCTCGAACCCCGCCTTGCCGGCGGCATTGCGTTACGCAATTTGCCTTAGAAGGCTAATGAATACGTTTGTTCATGTTCTGATCTCCTCATATGTGCGGATTACTTAGCGGAGAACTTTGGATTACGTATAGGGGTTAAGCTAGCGAGGTCAGGTCGGAAGGGTGTCAAGAGCACGCAATAAAAAGACCCGCAGACCGCTACAGTCTGCGAGCGTTCGAGCCCGGTGGTATGAAGAGGCCACGGTTTGGCGCGTCGTCAACCGCCAAGCATGCTATACGCAGGCCGGGGGTTGGGCGTCTTGCTATTTCGAGCCAATCGGTTGTTAGATTGGGCCAAGCTTTCGCAGTGGGAGCGTGGAGGTGACCGAGGAAGGGATTGGACAGGCGCTGCCAACCGCAACAGGCTTTGGCGCTCGGCTCGCAATCGCAGTCCTCAAAAAGCACAATGTTGCTCCGGCGCCGATACTCGGGCGCGCCGGTGTCTCCGAGCAAGACTTTGATAGTCGACAGCGACGGATTTCGGCTGCGTCGGAGAGCAAGTGTCTTGAATATGCAGCGGAGGCGATGGACGACAGCGCTTTCGGACTTCACCTCGCCGAAGAAGCAAATCCACGCGAGGCGGGCTTGCCCTTCTATATCGCGTCCGCCGCGAACGACATTGGCGAGGCGCTGGCGCTTTTCGCGCGTTACAGCCGGATCGTCAACGAAGCGATGCGCATCAAGCTCGTACGTGCGCCAGACGGCGTCGTTGCCGAGATCACCTTCGGCGACCATTCTCTACACGGTGCGAAGCAAGTTACCGAATTTGCCACTGCCGTCATACTGAAGGGGGTGCGAGAAGTCGCGGGTCGGAATATCCGTCCAATGCTCGTCAGTTTCGCACACGGAAGAAACTCTGACTTGCGGGCGTTCGAGCGGTACTTCCGTTGCCCAGTCGAGTTTGGCGCATCGCGCGATCAACTCGCGTTCTCGAATGAGACCCTGGCTCTCCCGCTCGTCACAGCAGATCCGCGCTTGCTTGAGACGCTTCGGCCCATTTGCGATGCGGCCGCAAAAGAGCGCAACACGGCGATCGGGTCGCTACGAGCGGCAGTCGAGAAAGAGACGCAAAAGCTGCTGCCTCACGGTAAGGCAAAGAGACACAGCGTCGCCAGGTCATTAGGCCTCAGCGAGCGAACGCTCACGCGAAAACTGGCGGACGAGGGGACAACTTATGAGCAGATTTCGGATCAGTTGCGGCAAAGCCTCGCGCTCCAATACATAAAGGAACAAGGCGTATCGCTTTCGCAAATCGCGTGGCTCCTCGGCTATGAGGGGCCGGCTTCTTTCAATCGTGCTTTCAGGCGGTGGACGGGCCGCTCGCCGTCAGTAGCGCGAAAAGAGTAACTGCCTCCAGCATCAGTCTGAGGACCACTGTCGAACTGGGGCATGCCCCCGGCCTCATGACCGCTATTTTCGCACTTCCGCCGCTCGGAGGGACGCCGATCGGTAGATTGTGAACCCGAGCGGTTGAAATCCGCCGTCGGCGTGTGGGCCTGACCGGCGCCGGGCCCGGCTCGTTTTCCGAAAATCTCCAGGGACGTCGTCCAGATTCGACCGTCGGCGCTCCGTCGACGGGCCGTGGTGTGGAGCGATCTCTCCGTCGCGCTCTGATATGGAAACGCTGCGAGACCAATCGGCCAAAGTCGAACGGATCGCGAGTTTCTGGTAACGCTGGGTCTCGACTAGCGGGAGAGGCGGATGAGCGACGCGCGATCGATCGCCGAGGCCGGCCTGACGACGGCTTTCGACCGCCTTTCGGCGAGGGCGGTCGGGCCGCTTTTGTTCGCCCTGCGGCTCTGGACGTCGGTCTGCCTTGCCCTCTACGTCGCCTTCGCCTTGCAGCTGAGCGAGCCGTCATGGGCCGGGACGACGGCCGCGCTGGTCTGCCAGCCGCAGCTTGGCGCATCCCTGCGCAAAGGCTCATTCCGTTTGATCGGAACGGCCGTCGGCGGACTGGCGATCGTGCTCATCGCCGCCGCTTTCCCGCAAAGCCGCGTCGGGTTTCTGACGGGCCTCGCCGTGTGGAGCGCGGCCTGCGGCTTCGCTGGCGCGGTGCTCAAGAACTTCGCCGCTTATGGCGCGGGTCTCGCCGGCTTCACCGCCGCGGTGATCGCCAGCGACGTCTTCGGCCCGACGGGCGGCGCGAGCCCCGCGGTCGTGACGTTCGCGATTTTCCGCGTCGTCGAGATCGCAGTGGGTATTGTCAGCGCTGGCGTCGTGCTGGCGCTCACCGACCTCGGCGGCGCGCGGCGCCGGCTCGGCGCCGCCTTCGCGTCCGTCGCCGCTTCCGCGCTGTCCGGCTTCACCGGCGCGGTCTTCGCCGACGACCCGATGGAGCCGTCCTCCCGCGAGACGCGCCGCGAGGCGATGCGGCAAGTGATCGCGCTCGACCCGATGATCGACACGGCAATGGGCGAGGCCTCGGATCTGCGCTACCGCTCCCGCATCCTGCAAGCCGCCGTGCACGGACTGATCGACACGATCTCGGCTTGGCGGACGCTGTCGGTGCATCTGGGGCGCCTTCCCGCCGCGGAGCGCGAGCATGACGCCGGCGCGGTGATCCCGATCCTGCGCGACCTGTCGGCGACGCCGGAGGGAGGCCTAACCGACCCTGCGGCGCTGCGCGACGCCTGCGCTGCGGCGGCGCGGGCCGCCGCGCGAACCGCGCCGGATTCGCCGTCGTCGCAATTGCTGGCGGACGCCGCCGCCTCGGGCCTCGTCGGAATGGCGCGCGCGCTCAATGGACTGACCCTGATCGCCGACCCGGGACGGACGCGGCGCGAAGATGCGCTCGCAGCGCTTCATGTGGTCGACTGGCTGCCGCCCGCGATCGTCGCCGCAAGGGTCTTCCTGACCGTCGCGCTCGTTTCGGCGTTCTGGATCGCGACCGCGTGGCCGAGCGGACCGCTCGCCCTCACCTTTGCGATCGTCGCCGCCGTCCTCTTCCCGCTGCAGGGCGATCGGGCCTCCTCGGCCGCCATGATCTTCCTGTTCGGCTGCGCATTGAGCGCCGTCCTTGCCGCGACGCTGATGTTCGGAGTCCTGCCCGCCGTCTCCACATTCCCCGAACTCAGCGTCGCGCTGGGGCTCGCCTTTGTTCCGCTTGGCGTCATGATCGCCTGGCCGTGGCAGCCGATGTTCTTCAGCGCCGCCGCGTTCAACCTGATCCCGTTCTTGTCGCTGAACAACGTGACGACGTACGACGCGGGGCAGTTCTACAATAATGTTCTCGCGATCCTTTCGGGCATCGCGGCCGGCCTCGTCCTGATCCGGCTCCTTCCGCCGCCGTCTCCGGCGCTTCGCGCCCGCCGACTCGTCCGCTTCACGCTCGCCGATGTGAGGACTCTGGCTTGCGGACGCGGGACGCGCTCGATGGGCCGGTGGGTCGACCGCATGTTCGCCCGGATCGTCGCGCTTCCCGACGAGGCGGCGCCGATCGAGCGCGCCTATATGGCGTCGGCGCTCGCGGTCGGCGCGCGGATCATCCGGCTGCGATGCGTCGCGCCCCGTTTCGCGTCCGAAGCCGCGATCGAGGCGGCTTTCCGTCCGCTCGCCGAAGGGCGCATGCCGGCTGCGCTCGCGGGTCTCGCGGCGCTCGATCGCGAGTTGACGCATGCGGAGCCGGAAGCGAGAATCGTCCGGCGGCTGCGCGCGGCCGCCCTCGCCATCTCCGAGGAATTGCAGACGTTTCCCGAGTTTTTCGAGCAGCGAGGCCGAGGATGAGCTTCCGCGAGGTCGACCTTTTTGGAATTTATGTCGCGCCCGCCGCGCCGATTCTCGTCGTCGCCGCCCTTGCCTTTGTAATCCTTCGTCGCGCGACCGGCGGCCTCGGCCTCCTGCGGCGCGTCTGGCATCCGGCCCTGTTCGAATTCGCCGTCTATGTCATCCTCGCCTCCAGCCTCACGCTTTTCCTCGCGCATCGGGGCGGCTGAATGGCCAGCATCGACCAGGACGCGGCGGTCGCCGCGCGCACCACGCCCAAAGAGAAAAGCCGGCCGCGCACGGGCGCATGGGCGGGGGCCGCGCTTCGCTTCTTCGCCACGTTCGCCGTGGCCGCGGTCGCGGCGGCGCTCGGCTGGTACGCCTGGCGGGCCTATATGGCGACGCCCTGGACGCGTGACGGAACGGTGCGCGCCTACGTCGTCACCATCGCCCCCCAGGTCGCCGGACAGATCGTCGATTTGCCCGTGCGCGACAACGCGTTCGTCCACAAAGGCGATCTCCTGATGCAGATCGACCCCGCGAGCTACGCGATCGCGGTGCGGCAGGCGGAGGCGGGCGTCTCGCAGGCGAAGGCCGTGGCGCAGAACGCCGAAGCCGAGTGGGCCCGGCGTCAGAAGTTGAACGATCTCGCGGTGACGCTCGAGGAACAGCAGGTCTACGCCAGCAAATCGCTCAGCGCCAACGCGCAATACCAGCTTGCGCTCGCGGATCTCGACAACGCGCGCCTCAATCTTCAGCGCACGCGGATCGTTTCGCCGGCGAACGGCTATGTCACCAACCTGCAGGCGCGCGTTGGCGACTACGCCAATGTCGGACAGCGCCAGGTCTCCGTGATCGACGCGGACTCCTACTGGGTGGACGCCTATTTCGAGGAGACCTTCCTCGAGTCGATCCATGACGGCGACGCAGCCTCGGTCAAGCTCATGGGTTATCCCCAGGTCCTGCAAGGTTACGTCCAGGGCGTCGCGCGCGGCATCAGCGTGCCGAACGCCGCGTCGTCCTCCTCGGGGCTCGCGACGGTCAATCCGATCTTCACCTTCGTTCGGCTCGCCCAGCGCGTGCCGGTCCGCATCCACCTCGAATCCGTCCCGAGCGATGTCCGGCTCGTCGCCGGCATGACCGCGACGGTCGAGATCGGCCCCGGCGCCGCGCGGAAGGTCGAGGGCGCGGATCCGATGTCAGCGAAGAATCCGGTCGCCGCCGTTCCATCCGCAGCCGCGGCCAAGATGGAGGCGCCGCCGTCGGCGGGCGTCGCGCCGCCGCTCGGTCCGGTCGAGACCGGCGCCGCCGCCATCCTGCCGCCCTTGTTGATCGCGGGAAGCGCGACCAGCGGCGCAGGCGCCCCGCCGCCAACAGTCCCGGCCCCGCGGGCCGACGCCCCGGCGCCCCCGCCACCGGCGGCAGCCAGGTCCGCGCCGCAGGAATCGCCGGCCGACGCGGCGAGAGACGAGGCCAGCGAAGTCGCCTCCGACGAGGCGTTCGACCGCACGCTGAACATCACCGGGCCGGTCGAGCCGCAAAGCCACGCGCCACGAACGCTGCGGCGCCGCGGGCGGGGCTGGCGTCAACACGAGCGTCCGTGAGCCGATCGAAGCTTCGGGGATCCCCGATTGACCGCGCCTTTCGGCAATGCGAAAGCCCGGCGGCGGATTTTTTGAGAGCGGGCGATGATGAAATCGATCGAGGTTCTTGGCTTGGGCAACTCGCTGGTCGACATTCTCGCCCACGCCGACGACGCCTATCTCGACGCGCAGGAGATGGTGAAGGGCGCTATGACGCTCATCGACGAGGATCGCGCCGAGCAGCTCTACGCCGCCCGCGTCGATCCGATCGTCGTCTCCGGCGGCTCGGCGGCCAACACCATCGTCGGCGTGGAGTCGCTTGGCGTGTCGGCCGCCTATATCGGCAAGGTCAAGCGCGATCCGCTCGGGCAGACATTCATCGCCGACATCCGTTCGACCGGGGTCGCGTTCGACACCCATCCGGCCGTTCACGGGCCAGCGACCGGGCGGTGCTTCGTCTATGTCACGCCGGACGGCGAGCGCACGATGAACACCTACCTGGGCGCGAGCACGTATCTCGCGCCGCCGGACGTGGACAAGGACCTCGTGCGGTCGGCGAAGGTCGTGTACCTCGAAGGCTACATGTGGGACCGCCCGGCGGCGAAATCCGCCTTCCAGAAGGCGGGCGCGGTCGCCCATGCGGCCGGGCGCCGCGTCGCGCTGACGTTGTCGGATTCGTTCTGCGTGGACCGCTTCCGCGGCGAGTTCATCGACCTCATGCGCTCGAAGACGGTCGACACGATCTTCGCCAACACGGATGAACTGCTGTCGCTGTACGAGACGCCGCATTTCGACGAGGGGCTCGATGCGCTCCGCGCCGAGGGCGTGCTCGGAATCGTCACCCGCTCCCAGAAGGGCTGCGTCGTGGTCGAAGGCGAGAACACCTGGGAGGCGCCCGCCTTCCCGATCGAAAGGCTCGTCGACACGACCGGGGCCGGCGACATGTTCGCGGCCGGGTTCCTCGCCGGCCTCGCCCGCGGCTGCGACATGACGACCTGCGGCCGCCTCGGCGCGCTCGCCGCCGCCGAGATCATCCAGCACCTCGGCGCGCGGCCGCACGCGCCGCTGAAGGCGCTTGCGGCGGAGCACGGCCTCTCGCTCTAAGGCCCTCGCGTGACCAACGCCACCATTCGCTACCCGAGCCAAGTCTATGGTCAGACCCATCCCGCCGCGATCGGGGCGCTTGCGGCCTTGCTCGGTCGGAAGGTCCCGCCATTCGGCGCGTCGCGCGTCCTGGAGATCGGATGCGGCGAGGGCGTCAACCTCATGGCCATGGCGATCGCCGCCCCCGGCGCCGAGTTCGTCGGAGTCGACATCGACGGGCCGGCGATTGCCAACGCGCGCGCGACGGCGGCGCAATGCGGCGCCGGCAATGCCGCCTTTCACGCCCTCGACCTCTCCGATATCGGCGGCGCCTTCGGCGACTTCGACTTCATCATCGCCCATGGCGTCTACGCATGGACGCCCGACGCTGTCCGTACCGCGCTGATGCGCGCCATCGGCGAACGTCTTACGCCTCACGGGCTCGCCTTCGTCAGCTTCAACGCGCTGCCCGGCGCCCGCCTCAGGCAAGCCGTTCGCGACATGCTCGTCACGGTGACGGACGGCGCCGACGACCCGGCCGAAAGGCTGGAAATCGCGCGCGCGTTCCTCGCCGAGCAGATCGAGTCGTGGTCGGATACAGAAGCCGACGAAAGCGCGTTGAAGAGCGTGGCGAAGGGGATTCTTCGCAAGGCGCCCGAGGTGCTTTTCCACGACGAGCTCGCTCCGGGCTATGCGCCCGAAATGCTGAGCCAGGTTATCGCTCGCGCGCGGCCGTTCGGCCTCGCCTACCTCTGTGACGCCGAGCCGAACGTCAGCGCCGAGGCGTTCTTCCCGACCGAGCCGTTCGCCTCGCTGCGCGCGCGATCCGGCGGCGACTGGGGCCGATTCGAGCAGCTCGCCGATTTCCGGAACCTGCGCCCGTTCCGGAATGCGATCTTCGCGCGCGGCGGCGCGCCGGACCCGCGCCGCGAGGCCGCCCGTTTGCGCGGCCTCTGGGCCTCAGCGGACCTGAGGATCGAGAACGCCGACCCCAATGCGCCGGAGGGAGCGCTGTTCGTCTCGAGCGGCGGAGCGAAGCTCCGCACCAACAACCCGGCGCTCGCCGGCTTGTTGACCCGGCTTTCCGAGACCTTCCCGCTCGCCCTCCCGCTCGACGCGGCGCTGGAACTGGACGCGCTCGCCGATCATCTCTACCAGCTGTTCGTCACCCACGTGGTCCGCCTCGCCACGGTCCCGCAGCCGTTCGTCGACCGGCCCGGCGACCGCCCGAAGGCGAACGCGCTCGCCCGCGTTCAGGCGGGGCGCGGCGAAATGCAGCTCGCGACATTGCGGCACGCGATGATCCGCATCGATGAGCCGAGGATGCTCGCGTTCGTCCCGCTGATCGACGGGAGCCGGACGCGCGTCGAGCTCGTCCAGGAATTCGCCCGGCTGTTCGCCATCGCCCAGAACGAGGCCGAATGGCGGCTGGACGAGTCGCTTGCTGAACTCGGCCGGCGCGGGCTGATGGTGGAATAGCGCTCGTCCGTCGCAGCCATCCGAAGCCAGCCGCCTTCCGAGCGGCATGGCCGCGACGCGGCGGGATCCGCCGAGGCTTCGGCTCAGCGGTCCGCCTTGAGGAACAACGCGCCGTTTGCCGGGATCGTCAGCGAGGGCCGTGAGCGCGTTTCCCGTGTGCAGGTCGACCCCGACGGCCCGCGGCGCCCCGGTGCGGAAGGTCGCCCCGCCTTGGGCGTCAGCGCCGTTCGCCGCCCGCCTTCGTCCACGCCGCCATGCCGCCCTCGATGTGGCGCGCCGAGGTCAGGCCCTTGTCCTGCGCGGCCTGAACGGCCATCGCTGAACGCTCACCGAAAGCGCAGTAGAACAGGATCGTCTTGCCGCTCATCGCCAGCTCGTGGATCAGGCCGCCCTTGTCGATGTTGTCCATGAGGTCGGCGTAGGGCGCGTGCAGCGACCCGGGAATGGCGCCTTTCCGCTCGCGCTCGCCCTTCTCGCGCAGATCGATCAGGGCGACGCCGGCGCGCCCGATCAGGGCCTTCGCCTCCTCGGCTGAAAACGCCCAGCCGCGCCGGGCGACCTCCTCCTGATGCAGCCCCTGATGGATGTTGGCGGGCACCGCCACGTCCATCATCTTCGGGTTCGGCAGATTGAGCGAAGCCATCAGCGCCGCATATTCGTCGGCGTCGCGCGCCTTGAGGCGCGGATTGAAGCGCTTCTCCTCGGCGATGGTGCTGACCGTATCGCCCTTGTAGTCGTGCCCGGGGTAGACGAGCGTCTCTTCCGGCAGCCTGAGAAGCCGTTGCAGGCTCTCCCACTGCGCGCGCGCGTCGCCGTTCTGGAAGTCAGTGCGCCCGGTGCCCCGGATTAGCAGCGTGTCTCCGGTGAAGACGCGGTCGCCTGCGACAAAGCTGTAGGAGTCGTCGGTATGGCCCGGGGTGTAGAGGACATCGAGGCTCAGGCCCTCGATCGTCAGCCGGTCGCCTTCGGCGATCCACATCGAGACGACGTCGACCTTGCTCTCGTCGCCCATGACGGTCACGCAATGGGTCCGGTCGCGCAGCGCCCCAAGCCCGGTGATGTGGTCGGCGTGCAGGTGGGTGTCGACCGCCTTGACGAGTTTGAGGTCGAGCTCCTCCATCAGCTTCAAATACCGGTCGACCTTTTCGAGCACGGGATCGATGATGAGGGCCTCGCCGCCGCGACGGCTCGCCAGCACATAGCTGTAAGTGCTGGAAACGCTGTCGAACAATTGGCGGAAGATCATGCCGCCCCCTCCCGGCTCTCCGGCGGCGGCGACATCACGAGTTCGAGTTTCGCGCGGGCCAGACTTCGAGCGTAATCATTCGCCTTCCCCGGCAGGCCGCTCTTGGTGACAATGCACATGTCGAGTCGGCCGACGTCGCAAAGGCGCAGCGCATCCAGCATCTTCCGGTCGCCCGATTTTATGCCTGCCCAAAGGGCCAAAAGGGGTCAACGAGACAATTCCGCATTGTAACCGATAGCCGCGAGCCGCGCAGCCGTCCGCTCGACACCCTCGGATCGACATCCTTGGATCGACATCCGCAGCCGCGACAGCGGTCACTTCTTGCTGGCGTTGCGGTCCAGCAGGAATTTCTTGAAGTCTCCCATCGAGGCGAACTTGAATGCGCCTTCGTCGGTCTCCGCCTCGATCGTGCCGTCGGAGAAGATCATGTAGTTCGCGCCGCCGGAGGTGTAGCGGCCAATCAGGGTCGGCGGGGCCTCGGGCGTCTCGATCGCCCGTTCGATCTCGTCGAGAGTCGGCAGGCGCCCGGCGCGGTTTTCGTTGACCGTCTCGTCGGCCGCGCCCTCAGCGTCCTCGGTCTCGACTTGCGCCTCCGTCGAGGGCTTCTCGGCCGTCGCCTCCAGCTCCGCTTCCGGCTCGAGTTCCTGCGCCGGCTCGGTTTCGATTTCCGCGGCTTCCGGCTCGGCGTCCTCGAAGTGCGGCGGAAGCGCGGCAGGCTCCTCGACCGGAACGGGCGGCGCGGCTGCGATTGCCGCGGCGGCAGCCTGCTCGCGCAACGCCCGGGTCAGCCGGCCGACGCGAACGATGAGGACGCCGAGGGCGAAGACGACGATCGCCCCGACGACTCCGACCGCGCCGGCGAAGGCGTAGAGCAAGCCCGGGGCCGTCGGAACCAGGTCGAGGCTCATGTAGCCGCTGGCCGCGCCGGCGGCCAGGAGGACGAGGCTGAGGATGAAAACGAGAACCGCCATGAAATCCCTTTGACTCCTGCGATGAGGCCGAACCCGCGCGTCGTCCTAGCGCAGCGCGCGCGCGCCGAAAATGGCGCTGCCGACCCTGACGGCCGTCGCGCCGAGCTGCACAGCGAGCGGCCAGTCCGCGCTCATGCCCATCGACAGCTCGGTGAGACCGTTGCGCTTCGCAATAACGCTGAGCAGGGCGAAATGAGGCGAGGCCTGCTCGCCAACCGGGGGAATCGCCATCAGCCCCTCGATCGTCAGATTGTACGTGTCGCGGCAGAGCGCGAGAAAGGCGTCGGCGTCCTCGGGCAAAACGCCCGCCTTCTGCGGCTCGGCGCCGGTGTTGATCTCGACATAGAGGCGCGGATGCTTGCCGAGCAGCTGGGTCTCGTGGGCGAGGCTCGCGGCGATCTTCTCCCGGTCGACCGTCTCGATGACGTCGAAATTCTCCACCGCCTCGCGCGCCTTGTTGCTCTGCAGCGGCCCGATGAGGTGCAACTCGATCGTCTTGCCGAGACCCGCGGCGCGGGCGCGCAGGTCGCGCCATTTCGGGATCGCCTCCTGCACTCGGTTCTCGCCGAACACGGTCTGTCCGCCGACGGCGATCGTCGGCCAGATCTCGTCGGCGGAGAAGGTTTTTGAGACCGCGACGAGCTTGACGTCTTCCGGCGCGCGGCCGCAGTCGCGGGCGCGCTGGGCGATCGCCGCGCGCAGCGCCTCGAGATGCTCGACCGCGTGGAGCGGGTCGGCGGGGTGGACGAGATCGGTCAAGGTCGTCTCCCATGTCACGGCGCTTGCCGCGCCTTGCCAGATGTTTGCTCGATCGACAACTTGACGCGGAAAATCCCTTCCCCTATAGACCCGCGACCCAATAAGCCAGGGCCGGATCGACCGGCGGGACGCTTCCTGACCGAGGCGGCCCGTTTTTCGTTTGTCCGGGCCTCGTGTCCCATTTCTCTGCGAAGGATCCGCGCGATGTCACGCCGCTGCGAGCTGACCGGCAAGGCCGTTCAGTACGGCAACAAGGTCAGCCACTCCAACCGCAAGACGCGCACCCGCTTCTTGCCGAACCTCGTGCAGGTCACGCTCCTATCCGAAACGCTGGAGCGCGCCGTGCGCCTGCGCGTCAGCGCGGCGGCGCTTCGCTCTGTCGAGCACCGCGGCGGACTCGACAACTTCCTCGTCAAGGCCCGCGACGCGGAGCTGTCCGAAGGCGCCCTGAACCTCAAGCGGGAGGTCGAGAAGAAGCGCGCCGAGGCTGCGCCCGAAGCCAAGGCGGCGTAACCCGCCTCGGGGCGGTCCAAAAGAGAAAGCCGCCCCGATCATGAGCGCGCGGTGTAGCCGCGGGACAAGTTCCCTTGCCCGGTCGTAACCGCCGACGTCAGCTCAGAGCGGCTGTGGCGATGGGCGGCTTAGGATTACCGAGGGCCTCGACGTCGCGCTTAGAGTCTGTCCGGGATCATGCGTAGCTGCGGCATGGCCTTCTGACCATGAGGCGGATGGAGGCCATCATCAGAAAGGCGCGGGCCTTGTGGTTGAGCGCCTCCCAATCCTTGGCGAGACGGCGGCAGCGGCCCAGCCAAGCCAGCGTTCTTTCCACCA
>Ga0074046_10002963_pt1 | contig 14415 bp, 10 predicted proteins | sample BogForMeECP23OM3_FD_94441 | JGI IMG/M metagenome (GOLD analysis project Ga0074046, IMG submission 94441) | Bog forest soil microbial communities from Calvert Island, British Columbia, Canada - Bog Forest MetaG ECP23OM3 | ecosystem: Environmental > Terrestrial > Soil > Wetlands ...
CGATGCAAACGAACGGCATGCAGGCGGACGTCTCCTGGCGTAACCCGGCGCGCCGTTATGTCCAGCTTTACAGAGAGCTTGTTCCAGGAAATACGGCAATGGATGCCGCCGCATGATGCGGCACGTGAGCGAAGGCTCGCCTGAGCCGCTCGGCGTAATACTGGATGAACACGGCGCCAATGTAGCAGTCTTCTCTGCGCATGCCACTGCAATTGAGCTGTGCCTTTTCGATAGGTCCGGCGATGCCGAGGTCGAGCGGTTGCGGTTGCCCTGCCGCACAGGCGATATTTTCCATGGCCATTTTGAGGGCATAAGCGCCGGCCAACGCTACGGATTTCGCGCGCATGGGCCGTATGAACCGCGCGAAGGACACAGGTTCAACCCGGCGAAACTTCTCGTCGATCCTTATGCCCTGGCGCTTGATCGTCCCTTCTCGCTGTCGTCTTCATTGTTCGGCTATCGGCTCGGCGCGGCGGATGCGGATCTGAGCTTCGATGCCACCGACAGTGCGCCGTGCATGCCGAAGGCGATTGCGATCAACTCAGCGGCTGCAAAAACCGGGCAGCTAAAGAGGCGGCCCTGGGCAGACACGATCGTCTATGAGCTGCACGTTCGCGGCTTCACGAAAACCCATCCGGATGTGCCCGAGGAAATTCGCGGGACATTTGCAGGTCTCGCCCATCCGGCCGCCATCGACCACCTTGTGAAGCTGGGCGTTACGGCTGTCGAGATCCTGCCCTGCGCCGCCTGGATCGACGAGTGGCACCTGAAAGCCGCCGGCCTCATGAATTATTGGGGCTATAACCCAGTCGCGCTGATGGCGCCCGATCCACGCCTCGCGCCCGGCGGCTGGGAGGAGATCCGCAACTGTACATCCGCCCTGCATAGCGCCGGCATCGAGGTCATCGTGGATGTGGTGCTCAATCACACCGGCGAAGGGAGCGAACTGGGCCCGACCTTATCCATGCGCGGGCTCGATAATTCAACCTACTACCGCCCGGCGGGCAACCGGCGTTATTTTGCCAACGATACAGGGTGCGGGAACACGCTTGCGCTCGACCAGCCGCCCGTGGTGCGGTTGGCGATGGATACGCTGCGAACCTGGGTCAGGTGTGGCGGCGTTGACGGTTTTCGCTTCGATCTCGCCACCGTGCTTGGGCGCCGCGACGACGGCTTCGACGCGTCCGCCCCGCTCATCACGGCGATATCGCAAGACCCCTTGCTGCGTGAAGTTCGGCTGATTGCCGAGCCGTGGGACATAGGCCCCGGCGGATACCAGATCGGCGCGTTTCCAGCTTCCTGGCGCGAATGGAACGACAAGTTTCGCGATGCGATGCGGAGGTTTTGGCGCGGCGACGGCGGCTTGGTGCCCGCCACCGTCACGCGGTTCGCGGGATCGTCCGACATTTTTGGACCGCATCGCCGCCCCTCATCCAGCGTCAACTTCATCGTTGCTCACGACGGGTTCACGCTGGCAGACCTCGTCTCGCACGAACGCAAACACAACGAGGCCAACGGCGAAGGCAACCGCGACGGGACCGACGCCAATTACTCGTGGAACAACGGCGTCGAAGGCGCAACCAGCGACCCCGCCATCCTGGCGGCCAGGCGGCGCGATCAGCGCAATCTGCTGGCGTCGCTCTTGCTGGCGCGGGGCACGCCCATGCTGGCGATGGGCTCAGAGTGCGGCCAGTCCCAGGCCGGCAACAACAACGCCTACGCGCAAGACAACGCCATAAGCTGGATGCACTGGGAGGCAGCAGATCCTGCACTCAAGGCTTTCACAGCGAGTGTCATCGAGTTGCGAAAGGCGCATCCTGCTTTCACGCGCGACAAGTTTCTGACGAGCGATGCTTCCGACGCCTCTCTCATTCCAGAGGTTCAATGGTTGACGCCCAAGGGAACGCCGATGCAGCCGGGCGACTGGTCTGACGGCAGCCTTCGCACCGTCATCGCCGCTCTTTACGCCCCCGCCTCGGAAGATTATGGGGCGGATCGCATCATCTGCATTCTGCATGCCGGCTCCAAGCCCGTCGATGTAACCTTGCCTGAAGCGCAGATGGACTGCGTTTGGCGGTCGCGCCTGGACACGGCGCAGGAGGATGGCAGCGGGGATGAGAAAGCTGTCGAGGGCGGCGCGGTAATCACCATTGCGGCGCGATCGATGGCCGTTCTTGAGGAGCAGGCCGGCGGCGCATTCCATTTCGCGATCAAGTCAGAGCAAGGAGTTGCGCCCGATCTGCTCGACCGGCTATCGAGCGCGGCCGGCATCGCACCGGACTGGTACGATATCGCCGGGACGCGACATATTGTGGCCCCTGAGACGAAGATCGCCTTGCTGGCCGACATGGGATTTCCGGCTGGCCGCAGCGGCGATGCGCGGGAGAGCCTCGCCCGTCTGTCCGACGATATCGACCGCCGCGCGCTTCCCTGGAGCCTTGGCGTCCGCGAAGGGGAAACGGTCAGGGTTCGCCTTCCTTTGAACGACGGACAAGCGCCCGCGGCGTTGCGGGTTCGGCGCGAGGATGGTAGCGCCAGTATCATTCCGCTTGGCCCAAGCGATATCGAGTTTGCGCCATTCACGGCCCTGGATGGCCGCCTGACCGAGGCTGTTACCGCAAAACTGCCGCCGCAACCCCTTGGGCGACATCGGATCATCCTCGAGCATCGGCCCGAAATTGACTGCCACCTCACCATCTCGCCTGGGCGGTGTTATCTGCCGGAGGCGCTCCGATCCGGCGAGAAGGCGACTGGCGTCGCCGCGCAGCTCTATTCCCTGCGCCGGCGGGGCGACCAGGGTATCGGCGATTTTACGACGCTGAGCGAATTCGCCGGGCTCGCAGGCGGCGCTAACTTCGCCACGGTGGGATTGAACCCTCTGCACACGCTCTTTCTCAGCGACCGCGAGCGCGCCAGTCCCTACTATCCTTCGGACCGCCGGTTCATCGATCCGATCTATATCGATGTCGAAAGCCTTCCGTCTCTGTTAGGCGGAGGCTATTGCGCCTCCGCGTTCGCCAAGCATGAAAGCCGCATCGCAGCGCTCTCGTCGCGTTCCCAAGTCGATTATGCGGCAGTCTGGGCGATAAAGCGGAAGATCCTCGATGCGGTTTTCGCCGACTTCGAGGACATGCGAGCCCAGGCGCCCGGCACTGACCTTTCCCGAGACTTCGCAGCCTTTGTCGAACGTGGCGGCAAAACCCTGTTTCAGTTCGCATGCTTTCAAGCAATCAGCGAAAGCCGCCACGGTGAAGCATGGACGCAGTGGCCTGCCGACCTTGCAAGGCGAGATCCAGCCGCGCTTCAAATGTTTGCGCTGGAAAACGCGAGGCGAGTGCGGTTTCACCTCTTTCTGCAATGGCTCTGTGAGCGCCAGCTTGCCGGCGCCGAGGCAGAGGGGCGCAAGAGCGGTCTCTGGCTTGGCTTCTATCGCGATTTGGCCGTCGGAGCGGCTCCCGATGGCGCGGAGTGCTGGACCAATGCCGATGAGTTGATGCGAGGGTGTTCGGTCGGCGCGCCGCCCGACCCCTTCGCCGACGGCGGCCAGAACTGGGGCCTGCAGCCGTCCAATCCCCTCACTTGGCAACGCTCGGGCTACGCCTCCTTCAATGAGCTGACAACCGCGAATATGCGTCATGCCGGCGCACTAAGGATGGACCACGCCATGGCGCTGAGCCGGCTGTTCGTCATCCCGAGCGGCGCAAAAGCTTTGGAGGGCGCTTATCTCGCCTATCCCGTGCACGATCTCATCGGGCAGCTCGCCCTTGAGAGCCAGCGCGCTCGCTGCGTTGTGGTCGGCGAGGACCTCGGCACCGTGCCGATGGGATTCCGGGAGACGATGGATGCCGCCGATATCCTGAGCTACCGCGTGTTCTGGTTCGAGCGCAGTGGAGAGGAATTTACATCGCCCGCGGCCTATCCTCGAAAATCGCTTGCTTGCCTGTCGACTCATGATTTACCGACGCTCGAAGGCTGGTGGCAGGGCGAAGACATCCGCGAAAAGCTAGCGCTCAGTCTCGTGACAGCCGAAGAGGCCACGGCCGCGATGGCAAGTCGGGCTGCGGATAAGCATGCCTTGCTCCGCCTTCTCCAGCGCGAGCAACTCGCTGTTACCGTGGACCTGGATGCCCCGGTTGATCCGCGGGTCGTCGCTGCAGCGCATCGTCTTCTCGGCCGTGCTTCTTCGCTTATCGCCGTCGCGCAAATTGATGACGTAGCGGGGGAACTCACGGCCGTGAACCTTCCCGGCACGGATCGCGAGAGACCGAATTGGCGGAGAAAGCTCCACGGCTCCATCGAAGATTTGCCGGAAAAGCTCTCCGCGTTTGCGGACCTTCTCAAGAGGTGAATGCTACTGCTATTGGGAGTCCGGGCGCGGCGTGCTCTTCGAAAGAGCATCGCGCATGCGCTTCTCGAAGTCGCTGACGCTGTTTGCAGAAGCTCCCGCCTGTGCCGCCGGGGCGTCGCGTTTGCGGCGCGGCGGCGGTGGGGGAGCGGGTTGCTGCTTGGTGGACCAAGAAGAAGGGGCAGCAGCTTGCGGCTTGTTGAGGCTCTCAAGCCGCGTGATATCGCCCTCCATTTTGCGAACAAGAACTGCGCGGACGAAATCTTCCGCCGAAAGCACGCGGGGCTTCGCGCCGAGTTCCCGGAGCGGCCCGGACATCTGGATTTTTACGGGCGGCCATTTCATGCGCCTGTCGGAGCTGACGCCGACTTGCCAAGTGGTGTCGGCTTGCGTGCTGAAAAGATCGAGATAAGCCTCCATCCGCACCGTGCTGTCCCGGCCACGGAACGAAGCGCGGCGGATGTCCAGCATTCCGTCGTGGATCGTGAGAGGGATCTTGAAACGGCGGAACTTGAAATCAGCCGACTGGACCGCCTCAAGCGCCTTTTTCTTGATCGCGTCTTCCGTGAGGGGCAGTTGCACCGCTAGCAACTCCTCCGCGCCTTTCTGCACGCCCGCCGGAGAAATCTTCGCAAGTTGACCGTCAGAGAGCGCTATGAAGCCCCGGCCCTGCAGCACCGATATGATGCCGCGCGGGCTTAACCCCTGCCCCGTCGCGTGAAGCGAAAGCGATGCCTTTCCGGTGACAATCGCCGGCGAGCCACTGGCCGGAAGCGCTGACAAGTCGGCCTTGGAAAGGGAGACGGTTGCCGATGTCCCAACCGCGGAGGCGCGGGCGTCCAGGCTCACCGCGGCCGACAGATCGCCGCCAAACGCTTTTCCTTCGAGCTTGTTCAAATTGAGACGGCCGTCGTCGAGCGTAGCCGCCATTTGTGCATCCGATAACGCGAGCGTATCGGTTAGTTTCATGGTCTTCGCGGAAAGCGTGACTTTCGCAGCCGTAACCCGAAACACGTTCAGAACAAAAGGCCGATCGTTCCAGATGTCCTGAGACTGCGCCGGCATCACATTGGATAACGCCAGCGTAATTCGATCCGAAGGCGGTGGCGCGAGCAGATAGCCCAGGATCGAAGGCAACGAGAACTGGTCGGCTTTCAGATCGGCATCCACCTCAGTGAAACGATCCGCCACGCCAATCGCGAGATGGCCGCTGACGACATTCTTAGGCGACTCCGCTTTGAGCTTGGAGGCATCAAGGTGCCCCGACCCGAATGCGATATTTGTCTCAACCTTCAGGCTGGTTTGCCGCTCCCCGCCGAGGAGCGCCAACAGTGAGGGCGGCAGGAATTGCTCGGGCGATTGGCTTGAGACTTGCGCCTTGCCTGAAAAGAAAAAGGTCTTCTTGAATTCCGCTGCCCCATCGATTTGCGCTTGCAATGTCGGCGCCTTGACTGTGGCGGAGGTGTCGAGCCGGTCGGGTGTGCCGCTGGCGCGGATCGTGAGAGTGCCTGGAGAAGCGGAAACTGCGGCTGCTGCCAACCCCGCCTTCGGGGAGAGAAGGCCGACGAGCTTGTTGCCGTCAGCGGCAGACAGCGCCAATTGACCCGAGAAGTAGCCGCCTCGCCACTCCGCGAGACTGCCCTTCAGTTGAACCCGGCCATCCAGGCGAGACGCGCCGAGGTTTCCGCTAAGCTGCGCGGTTGCGCCGCTCGCCTGGCCCTCCGCGTTGTAGCTGATCGCGAGAATAGCCGGGGCGAGATCGTCGGCGCGGCGTCCACCCAGATTGTCGGAATTGTATCCGGCCAAGCTTGCGATCTTCAAAACCGCTTGCGGCGAAGCAGCTTCAAGGCGGCCATCGAACCTGCCCTGCCCAACGCTCCGCATCGGCACGACGCCCTCGCCATGCAAAGACAGCCCGTCAGCCGTCTCAGCGCTGAGTTTCGTGACGGTGAGGACGTCCTGATTGAACTTCAGCTGGACAGCCACGTTCTTCGCTTCGATAAAGCTTGTACGAATGCTTCCGGCGGAGACATCGACATCGGCCGTATCGAAGTTTGTGGAATCGTCTCCCAGAACCGGCGTTAGCTGCGCAAGCCCTGACTGCCAGACTGCCTTTACGCTCTCGCTCGACAAGGCGTCCGCCCCGGTTTGGCCGGTTTCCAGGCTGGTCAAATCGAAACTGTCACCTTGAAGCGAAGCCTTCAGCTTTCGACCCGGCGTCTTATCGAGGCGCAAGCTTGCCGTAAACGGCGTGCCGTCCACGTTGCCCTTGACGTCCGTGAAGGCCGTGATGTCGTCCGAAAGTGTCAGTAATCCTCCTGCCGCGAAAACTCTCGCGGGAGCGCTCTTCGCATTTGCGGCAGGGGGCGCGACCCAGCGATTGAGGCGGCCCAGATTTTTGCCTTCGAGAGCGACGCGAGCCATCAACTCCGGTTTCCCGGCCGTCTTTTTGAGCGCGCCTGTGAGCCTGATCGCGGTTTCGCCCGGAAGGGTCGCCTGGGCATCCTCGAACAACCATTTCTGAGCGGTTCGCGCACCCTCGACTTTCGCCCCCTCGATGGATTCGCCTCGGAGCTGGATTTGATCGATCGCCAGCGAAAGATGGACCCCGAAATCGGGGTACAGCCAAAGCAACTGTTCCGCGGCGGTTCGAAAGTTGTCCCAGCCATCAGCCTTGACCGGCGCCCAGGGTCCGGCCCCGCCTGACAGAAGCGCGTCAACGTCCAATGAACGAGCCTGCAACGTGAAGTCCGACGTTCCCGGCGTAAAAGCCACGTTTGCGGATCCTGTCAGAATTTGCGGCCGGTTCACCGGGTCCGTTGTCACGACAAGATCGGATAGGGCCAAGCCTGAGCGATCGAGTCTTGCCCCTCCCTTGACCTGAATGTCGAAAGGGGCTCCCACAATCGTCTGAGGCGCCATCGCCGCCAGCGTCCCGTCAAAAACAGGAGAACCTGCCGTATTCAGGACGCCGTCAGCTTGGATCGCGGCCTTTGACCGAAGCTCGACGGCGCTCCCCGCAAGCTTCACCCCGTCGCCATGGGCTGATGCAACGAATTTTACGTCGAAGCGCTGGTTGTTTTGCGAAACGCGCCCTGTGAATCGATAAGCATTTCCGCGCGGCTGCGGTGCGGCGAGCGTTCCTTCAACGCCGGTCAAGGTCAGCGCTTCGGGCTGGCCAGCGTCGGGATAAACAGAAATGCGGCCCCCTTCGATTTCGAGGCTCGTTACCTCCGCCGCGATCGATAGCGGGCCGGCCTTGGCTGGAGCAGAACCGCTTTGCAGCGGCTTCGACAGATCAAGGATGAGAAACGGATTGAGGATTTTGAGCTTGCTCGCCTCGACACGGCCGCTCAACAAGGCCTGAAGGGACAAAGTGAGTTCGACCGCTTCGGCGGTCATCTGCGCCGCCTCGGAAGGCCCGCCCTCGGCCACGACCTTCTTCGCGTGGAGATGGGGCTCCGGCAGAAGCGCGATGTCGATATCGCCGATGATGCTGATTTTGCGTCCGAGGAGGGCGGAGGCAGCTTGCTCGATGTCTGGCCTGTAGGCGTTCCAGTCCATAAATGCCGGCGCGACAAAGGCCGCGCCAAGCAGAAGAATTAGCAACGTCGCAAGTGTAACCAGCAGGCGGCCCAAATCAATCCCTCTTGGCCTTCTTCAGACACGCAGCGCGTGGCCGGGCGCTAACTCGATTGACAATGATGCAACGCTCTGGAGCCTGTTTTATGGCGCTTCTCGCTCTCGGCGGGAGGCGCTCATTTTTCAAGCTTGCCCCGATTCCATATTTAGGCACCCGTCTTCCTTCATGGAAGTTACGAGTGGTCCACAATTCCTGGCGCACCGCTAAATTGTAAGAGTGCCGGCCTTTGCCGCAGTATAACGCTGGCCGATCCTGCTCCAATCGACGACGTTCCACCAAGCCTTCAGATAATCGGCGCGCCGGTTCTGGTATTTGAGATAATAAGCGTGCTCCCAGACATCGTTGCCGAAAAGCACACGCTGGCTATCCATCAGCGGCGTATCCTGATTTGGCCGCGTCGTGAGCGCGAGCTTCCCCGCCCTGTCCACCGTAACGAAGACCCAGCCGGAGCCGAAAATCTTGGCCCCGGCGTCGTTGAAGGCGCTTTGCATGTTCGTGAAGCCGCCCAAATCTCGGTCGATGGCGGTTGCGACATCACCCGTAGGCCTGCCGCCGCGGCCACCCATGATCTGCCAGAACATGGTGTGATTGGCGTGGCCGCCGCCATTGTTGCGGACAGTGGTGCGGACGCTTCCTAGCACCCTGCTGAGCCTGGACAAGATGTCCTGCAAAGGTTTCCCAGTCCAACTGCCGCCGCTCGCCGCAGCCTGATTGAGGGCATTCACGTAGGCTGCATGATGCTTGTCGTGATGCAATCGCATGGTTTGCGTATCGATCGCAGGTTCGTTCTTGCCGTAGGCGTAAGGAAGGGGCGGAAGGGTGAACGGCCCACGGGTGGTCTCCACTTTGGGTCCGAAGCCGAGCATTGCTGCGCCTGCAGTCAGCATCTGGCGCGTCGCTTGATTTGTCATTAGGATCTGCTTGTATTGCTTCCATTAAAAAATGACCAGGAAACGCCGCGCTGGATGCACGCGACTCCTAGCCGACCAATGTTCAGGTCAAACATTTAATGGGCGGAGTGATCCATGCCCTTCATGCCTTGCATCTCCATCGGCATGGCCCCCGCGGTTCCGGGCGCGGTCTTCTCCACTTTGACGTCCACGTTGATTGCTCCCGCCTTGGCGAGCGTGATTGTGAGCGGGACCATTGCTCCCGCTTCAAGGGGCTTCTTAAGGTCCATGAGCATGATGTGATAGCCGCCGGGCCTGAGCTCCAGCGAAGAGCCCGGCTTGATTTCGGCCCCGTCCTTCACGGCCCGCATTTTCATGACGCCGTTTTCATCGCGCGTTTCATGCAGCTCGGCTTTCTCTGCGACCGGGCTTTCAGCCGAAATGAACGTCTCGGCCTCTTCGCCCGCGTTCGTGATGACGAGATAAACCACGCCGTTCTGGCCCTCGGCTGCCGGACGCGCCCAAGGGTGAAAAATCGTGAGGTCCTTGCTGTGATAGTCATGGGCCTGCGTGGCATTCGCGGCGAAGAGTGCGAGCGCACCTGCGGTTATCATCGCGAGCTTTGTCATGCGGACTGCCTCTTATCTGGCGGGATGTAACCCCCCGCTGGCTGATAATGCGGCCTAATTTGGGAAGGTTTCTCTTTCCCCGACACCCTTCTTTATCGGAGTCACATGCGGGATTCGGCGTCATCGCGAAAAGTTCAACACGGAAAGTTTCTCACCCGTCAAAAAAGCCTTCCGCGAAGCCGCTCTTGCCTGCAGGGTCGGGGCATATTCACCGCATCGGCATGACGGAGGAATTTATGAAACTGCATGTTGGGTTCATCGCAGCTCTAGGGCTTTCGATTTTGATGGGGAACGCGGCAGTAGCGGAGACCGCTCAACCGCACTGGCCTGCGGGCGCGAAGGTCTTTTTCGTTGAGCCAAAGAACGGAGCGGAGGTCTCAAACCCGGTAAAGGTCGTGATGGGAGTGCAAGGGATCGCGATCGCGCCTGCGGGCACGGACAAGCCTGATACCGGGCACCATCACATACTGATTGATACCGATGTGCCAACAGGAGAAAATGCGCTCGCGCCTTTGCCTGCGGACGATAACATCAAGCATTTCGGCAAAGGCCAGACCGAAACGACGCTGACGCTTCCCCGGGGCAAGCACACGCTGCAGCTCGTCGTCGGCGATGGAAATCACATCCCCTACGATCCGGCGCTGGCCTCGGAGAAAATCACCATCACCGTGAAGTAGCGCATTCAGCACGTCACACCCAGAAAGCGCTTGCGAGGCCAAGGCCGTTTGGAGTGGCGAAACGAATGACACCAACCATAAGGGCGCTCGCCCTTATCATCAACTGGAGATTGCCGGACACATCATCCTGATTTTACGCTCGGTTAACCGAATTGGGTTTGTTTCGCAAAAAGGCCATAACTAACCATATAAGTACTTTTGCCCGATGACGGCAAAGGCGTCTCGACTTGTGGCGGTCCGCATGAGAGATCGAAAGGGAGGTGGTCTTACTCCGACAGCTCGCGGGACCGTTGCGCCGCAGCGGCGACCGTTTCCCGCAGGAGGGCCGTAAGGCCCCGCTCACGCATAAGGACAGAAAGCCCGGCGGCGGTCGTGCCGCCCGGTGAGGTTACGTTCTCCCGAAGCTGCGCGGGCGAAAGGGAAGACCTTCGCAAAAGTTCGCCTGCGCCCTCGATGGTGGCCCTGGCTAATTTCTCAGCGAGATCAGGGGGCAAACCCGCATCGCGGCCCGCGGTCGCAAGGCATTCGACCAGATAGAACACATAGCCCGGCCCGGATCCCGAAACAGCGGTTACCGCATCGAGATAGCTCTCATCTTCGACCCAGGCCACGTCGCCCGCCGCGCTGAGCAGCTTGCCGCAAAGATCGCGCTGCGGGGTTGTGACATGCGGGTTCGCGAACGCGGCCGTGATCCCGCGCCCGATCTCGGCCGGAAGATTGGGCATGGCGCGCACGATCGCGGTGTTCGGCGAAAAGTGGCGCGTGATGCTGGCGACAGTGCGCCCGGCTGCGATGGAGAGTACGGCCGTTTGCGGTCCCGCATGCGGCGCAACCTCGTCCAGCACCTTCGTCATCATTTGCGGCTTTACAGCCAGGACGAGAACACTGGGCGCCGAGGAAGGCTGGTCCGCGATCTCGGTCGCCTTCAGCAACGCCGCCATTTCCGGCGATGGATGAGGCTCCTTCACCGCTAACGAGGCAACGGGGAAGCCCGCCGCGAGCCACCCCCGTAGAAGGGCACCGCCCATGCGGCCCGCGCCGATGAGAAAGACCGACACCTTATCAATGCCTCCGTTCAAGCCTGCCCCTCGGTCTGGAAAATTGTGCTCGCAAGCGCATCCTCCGCGCGTTTTCCGGCCCAAACCACGAACTGGAAAGCCTGATAGTAGCGCTCACATGTGTCGAGCGCCGCCTGAAGCAGCGCCTCGCATTGCTTGGCGGTCGGCTCCGCTCCATTCAGCATCAGGCCCTGGCGATAGAGAAGCAGCCCTTCGGTTGACCAGATATCGAAATGCCCCAGCCAGAGTTGCTCGTTGATGAGGACAAGGAGACGGTAAATCTCCGTCATCCGGCCGCGAGGAACTTTGAAGTCGAAGGCGCAGGCCATGTGCAGGCTTTCCAAATCATCGCGCCAATTGAACGAGATATGATAATCGCACCACGAACCCGCAACGGAGACAGTCAACTCGTCTTCACTGGAACGCTCGAAGACCCAATCCTGCAAGCAAGCGATATGCTCCATGAGGTCGACAGGGTGTGAGACACGATTGTAATCCTGTCCGGCAGCGGCCATCCGTAATTTCCCCTCTGATGCCGCAGCAAAAATTTCCGGACAGACCCTTCGGTCGCAACGCTTCATCTGTCCAGGCTTTGCCGCATCAAGTATCATCAGGCTATGCGGTGATCCGCAGGGTATGCGCAATCTTTCCGCAACTTTCTCCACGGGGAAAACGGCGCTGGCTTGACATTATCGGTGGTGGTGTTGCCGTGCAGTTCTCCAAAACACTCCACAACCTAAGACGGTTGCGCGGTTGCGCCTTGGGTACGGCCTAGAGCCGCCTCAAGCTCAGCGATCCTCTTTGCCAGCTTTTCGTTTTCTTCACGCGCTTTCAATGCCATGGCCTTCACCGCTTCGAACTCTTCGCGCTGCGGAAGATCCATGCTGCGAAAGAAGCGCTCGGCCTGACTGCGCGTGGCGGTTTCGATCTCGGCGCGCGCGCCTTGGGCTGCGCCCGCGGCGTCGGTCATGAACTTCGCGATCTCGTCGAAAAAGCGGCCTGTGGTCTGCGTCATGGATCGATTTCCTCGTGAGCCTTGCGTATGCGGCAAACTAATCATTGCCTTAGGCTCCTGCAAGCCAGTGCAAGAGCTTTGTAGCATTTGACGCAGATGGCGAACACTGTGACGCTGATCGGCGTTCAGCCTCTATCTATATTGCAAGCTTATTCCTGCTCAAGACAGTACTGGCGCACCGAACTCACTTTAGAATTGATCTAATTTAAAAAGAAAAACATTGCCATTTGTATATTCAAAAGCTAGCTATAAGTAAATCGGTTGGTCCTGTTCCGTACATTAAGAGTAAACGATAATTGGGAAGCGGTTCATTGCCAGAAAAAGCCGCGCATGGGGGAGCACGAAGGAATGGATATAAGAATTGCCGGCGTTGTCGCCTTTGCCATGTGCATCATGGCGTCCGGCGCATCATGCAAGGAGTACCCGATCGGGCAAGCCCAGGAGAAAGAGGGTATGCGCATCGCGGCGGTCTACCTTCAGCCCATTGAGATGGACCCGCCAGGCATGATGCGCGACGCGAAGGAGTCGGATGTCCATCTCGAAGCGGATATCAAGGCGGCGAAGGGCAATCCGAACGGATTTGCCGAGGGCGATTGGATGCCCTACCTGCGCGTCGGCTTTGAGTTGGTCAAGCTTGACGACAAGCAGACCCTGAAGGGGGAGTTCATGCCCATGGTGGCCAACGATGGCCCCCACTACGGCGACAACGTCAAGCTCTTCGGCCCAGGCAAATACAAGCTCATCCTCACAATTATGCCGCCGAGCGAAAACCCCCATGCCCATTTCGGCAGGCATGTGGACAAGGAAACGGGCGTGGGTCCGTGGTTCAAGACCTTCACTGCCGACTATGAGTTCGTCTACGCCGGAACCGGCAAGAAGGGCGCGTATTGATGAAGCGGGTAGCGCCCATTCTAGCCGTGCTTTGCCTATGCGCGCCCTCGACCGGCCGGGCCGGAGACGAGCCGGTCTTCCAGATCGAGATGAACGATGGCGTCATAACCCCATCGCGGATCGAGGTGCCTGCCAAAACGAAGTTTAGGATCATTGTGAAGAATACAGGGAAGATGCCCGCCGAATTCGAGAGCACGGAACTTCGCAAAGAAGTCGTCGTTCCGGCTGGCGGCGAGGCGCCCCTGATCATTCGCACGCTCGATGCCGGCGAATACAAGTTTTTCGACGATTTTCAGCCTGACGCACCACCTGCGCTGCTGATCGCGAAATGAGAGATGCCCAAGCCGCTTCCATCGCAGCGGTCTTGGGTCTGGCGCGGTGTTTGTTTCCTTGGAGTCGTCTTGCAGACACCGCGCCCTTTTTCGAATATCGGGCCATGAAACAAATGGCTCACGCAATGACCGGATTATGGTTTTATGGTTGATCTTCTCGTCCGCGCCCACGAGGGAGGATATGGCGAAGGCCGCTTGATACGGCCCTCGGCAAACCGCCTCGATCGCTTTCTGGCTGCTATGGGCGATTGGCTCATGCGGCATCAGCGGGCAATACTGGCCGGTCAGTGGATTGTCGTCGCTGCCTATGCATTTCTCGTCATCGTTCCCGCGTTTCTGCCGCCGCCGCAACGCGCAGCGCATATCTGGACCAATCTCACGCTTTTCGCCCAGTTCGTTTTCTGGGGTATCTGGTGGCCGTTCGTGCTTCTGAGCATGGTGCTTGTCGGCCGTCTCTGGTGCGGCGTGCTGTGCCCCGAAGGCGCTCTGTCGGAGGCGGTGAGCTGGCATGGCCGGGGCCGTTCGATACCGCACTGGATGAAATGGAAGGGATGGCCATTTGTCGCCTTCGCCTGCACCACCGCCTACGGCCAATTCGTCAGCGTTTACCAGTACCCGAAGCCGGCGCTTCTCATTCTGGGCGGCTCCACGCTTGCGGCCATAGCCGTGGGCTACTCTTTCGGCCGGGGCAAGCGGGTCTGGTGCCGCTTTCTATGCCCGGTGAACGGCGTCTTTGGCCTGTTGGCGAAACTCGCTCCCGTCCATTTCAGGGTGGACCGCGCAGCATGGGACCAGGCTCCGAAGCCCGTTGCCGGGGCGCAGCGGGTGAATTGCGCCCCGCTGGTTCCGATCCGCACCATGCGCGGCGGCGCGGATTGCCATATGTGCGGCCGGTGCAGCGGTTTCCGCGGGGCGGTGACATTGGCGCGCCGCTC
>Ga0074046_10002964_pt1 | contig 14408 bp, 12 predicted proteins | sample BogForMeECP23OM3_FD_94441 | JGI IMG/M metagenome (GOLD analysis project Ga0074046, IMG submission 94441) | Bog forest soil microbial communities from Calvert Island, British Columbia, Canada - Bog Forest MetaG ECP23OM3 | ecosystem: Environmental > Terrestrial > Soil > Wetlands ...
GATCTGCAACGGCTCCAGAATGGCGAGCCGGTTGAAGCAATAGAGAAACGGGCTGGTTGCGAGCAGCGTAACGCCGAGGAGCGCTATCCAGCGCCGGTTGCGGCTGCCCAACAGCAGATAGCTCAACACAAGGTTGAGGAAGAAGCACGCGACCGCCAACGCGCGCGCAGCTTCAACTGTGACACCGGTGAAGCAAAACAGCAGCCATTCCAGAAACGGCCACACCGGGACCGCGACGGCCGGGTTGAAGTCCCCCGCCACGTACCAGTTTCCAAACAGGTGTGCGCGGATGGCCGCGTTGCCATACCAACCCTCATCGGTGAACTTGGCCCAGTCAAAAACCCACGGGGAGCCGTTGGGGAAATCGGCGCGCAAATGCCAGGCGTGCAAGAGGGCGAAGCCGGCGATGGCAGCGATCCACAGCGCGGAGCCCCAGCGCCGCAGCTGCTTCGCGCGATCCTTCACGGTCTCAGTTTGCAACATACGCTCGTTGAGCCCCCTCCTGCTCCCGCGACGTCTTTCAAAAATGGGGCAGCAAGCTTGGCTCGAATTCCTCAGGGATTAAAACCCCATGTTCTATAGCCTCTTTCGGCCCGACTGAAGTCGGGCCCTTGTTACAAAACTGGGTTTGAAACATGCTCTGAGTCCCACCGCAAGTCAGGAGGTCAAAGGGCTGTTTCCACAACACCAGAGAAACGTTAGGCAACGCATAAAATCGCCGCGGCGGGGATGCCCTTGAGTATATCTTCCGATGATGGCGAGCCCCAGCGGGCGCGGCCCCTGGTAGTCGGTCAGTTTGAAAAAAGGCATTCCTCAGGGGCTGAAGCCCACGGCCATTTTGCGTCGCTTACGGCACGACTAAAGTCGTGCCCTTTCGCGACGTTTCAAACTGAGCCCTACCCGACCCCTTTCGGCACGGGTCTCACGTTCTCTAACTTCTTGTTTTTACGCCGGAATCCATGACCGCTGGTTCATGTTTTTTCCGGCATCGCCGATGAAACGTGTGTCGGATCAGAACAGAGACCTGGCATAGAGGCGAGGCACGTTGAGATCCATGCAAAGCTCGGCTCAGATGCAAACGCAGCCCTCCGTCTCCGGCCTTACGCTTGTGGAGTTGGACTCGCAGGCCGCCGCTTTCCACGTGGTGGGCGTCAGCGCGGCGTGGCGCAAGCTTCTCATGCAAGCGGAGATGGCCGCGCCGCATCTGCAGGTTGCCTCCATCGAGGGTGAGCACGGAAGCGGCAAGTACACGCTTGCCCAGTATCTGTTCAGCCGCTCACCGCTGGTCTCCACCAGCTTTCAGCGCCGCGATGCCCGGGAGTGGCTGGCCACGGACGCCGATCCGGCAACGCTTGCCGGTTTCACCTATCTTGACCGCGTGGATCTGCTCGCCCCTCCGGGCCAGGGGCTGCTGCTCGGTGTGCTCAAAACCCTTCAGGATCGCCCGCCCGGCCGCGCCGTGCTGCTTGCGTCTTCGCAAACCCCGCTGCGGCAGATGGCTGGCCAGGGCCTTCTGCTTCCCGATCTCGCGTTCCGCCTGACCGCCATCCGCTTCGCTATTCCGCCGCTGCGCCAGCGCCGCGAAGACATTGCTCCGCTTGCGCAATTCCTTCTCGAGCGGCTCTGCGTCCGCTACCAGCAGCGCCCTGTCGTGCTTGGACCCGGCACTCTCGCGCGCCTTCTGCAGCACGCGTGGCCCGGCAACGTGCGTGAACTGCTCAGCGCGCTTGAGAATGCACTGCTCGAAGCCGATAACGGAGTGATTCACCCCATCGACCTGGCTTTGCCCGACGGCCCGCAGCCCTTCCCCCAAGCATTTGTCGACTTGCAATCCGGCGCCTACTCGCCTCTTGGTCCTGCCATGGGGCCCGTAGCAGGCTTTGGAGCGAGCGGCTTTGAAGCGGGTTTCGACCCGCAAGCCGCTGCGCACGCCGCGAGTCTGTCCCTGGACGCGATCATCCGCCGCCACGTGGAGTACGTGCTCGACCTCAATCGCGGCAACAAGCTGCGCACGGCGCGGCAGCTGCAGATCAGCCGCTCGACGCTTTATCGCATTCTCGCGAACCAGAACTTCCTGGCGCACTGAAGAAGTGAAGGGAGTAAAGGGAGTAAAGAAGCGCCGGCGCACCTTCACTCTTTTCACTCTTTTCACTTCTTTCACTTGTTCGTCAGGTGCCGCTCTCGCTTGTGCTCGATCGCGTCACAGGCCTTGCGCAGCGACTGCGCTGGACGGATCGGCAGCTTTGTGGCGCTTGGTACCTGCGCTGCCGCTGCCGGCCTGGGTGGCGGGACGCGGCGTGTGCAACGGCGTGTAGCTCTTGTACACAGTGATGTGGAAGCAGGCTTGGCGAAACTCTTCTTCAACGTCGATTTTGCCCGCGGCTTCGAGCTCCAGCAGGCGTCGGCGCATCCAGGCGATCTCGTCACGGCTCAAGCCGTCCTTCGCAATGTCAATGGTCGCGCCGGTCAGGTGCGGGCTCACAATGTCGCCTTCTGCAGGGGCTGCGTTGCCGTTGATCTCCATCAACCGCTTCTGGTATTCCATGGTGCGCACCGCTGAGCTCACCTCGAGCGGCCGGTGGAATGCCGCGTCGTGCGCCCGCGCCAGGTCAGTCAGGAAAAGCGCTGTCCATGGCCGGCAATAGCGATGGGTCGCGGGCAGTTCGGCATTTACGGTGAGCGCACTCGATGCCGGGATGGGCACGAGCAGTTTGCGCGCGATGCGGTCCACGAGGTCGGATTCGTCCTCAATCCGCTCCAAGCCCTCTGCGTCGAGGCGCTCATTCTGCCGCTCTAAAGATTCGTGGGACCCGCGCAGCGGCGCGGGATTGGCACGGAGCGGAACCCGCAGCGACGCTTGCTCGGTCTGGGCGTCTGGGGGCTGGGCGTCTGGGATGGCATGCGTGGGCGGCGCGATCCGATTGGTCGTTGCCGCGCGTGGTTGGCTCCGCGCGGGAGGTTCCGGCTGCTGCAATTCTTCTGCTGCCGCGGGTTCTTCTGCTTGCCCGGGCGGCAACAGGAAAACGGGGGAAGCCGATGCAACTTCCATCGCCGGGGCAGCGGGGGTGATATGGAGCGTGCGTTCGCTCTGTGGTCGGGAGGTGGCACGCGACGGCTCCGCGTGGAGCGCGACATTGCGCCGCGAAGCCTGTTTCTGCGCAAGGTCGCGCCGGATAGCGAGTCCCGCGGTGCGCCCCGTCTCGTGGGGGGCGGCCTTCCGCGTAGTGCTGACCTGGGTGTGCGTGCGCGTGTGCGCCGGCGCGGTGTGATGCCTGCTGGGCGCGGGCGCCGCATGGCGTGTTGCCTGGGCGCGGGCCGTGGAAGTGGTGTACTGGTGCAGCTTCGGCGGCTCGTTACCCGGCGCGGCATGAGCGCCGCCTGCAGTCAGAGCCACGAGCGCAATGGCGAGGGTTGCCTTCCGGCACATGAGGGGGAGTGCGGACAATCGAGAGCTTCTCCAGTGTACGTCGATGCGCATGCGCCACAAAGTGCCTTGGCGGATGCGGATGGGTCTGATAATTAGACCGTTTCCGGCGCGCTTAGTTGTGGTCCGGGCGGCGGAATCGTTCTATATTCCTGGCGCCGGAGGGGCCAGCCCACTCAGTGGGGCGACGGGTTTGGCAGGCGGGGTCAGGACAAAGCCCTTGCGAACGAGGGCAAATCCGTCCTCCGGCAATTCCGCCTGGAGAAGCTGGTTCTCCGGACCGGAAAACATATCGGTATCGGTTCCGGCGATGGTGGCGATAAGGTGATGCACGGTGATGGGCTTGCCGTCGAGGGTTCCTTGCTGGTCGGCGTAGGTGGCCAGCTGCACGGGCTCAATGGAGCCCGCGTTTTTCGGCAGAATCACCCACAGGTCGCGGTTGTTCTTGGTCACGGCAAGCGCCAGAAGCGTCTCCAGGGCACCGGGATCGAAATCGGCCAGGAACACCGCGCCAGGATGCGCAGCCAGCCGCGTGGTGGAACTCTTTCCGCTGGCCGAAATATTCAGCAGAAACTGAGCCGCATCGGGAGCCGCCACTACGTTCACTGCCTCGCCGTTCACAATCGCGCTCAACTGCACGTGCTCGAGCTGGTTGGCAGAGGAAAGCTGCTCGGTCTTCGAGAGCGCGTAGTCGAGGCCCTGCATGGCTACCTTGACCAGCGAGGTCGAGTCGTAACCGCCCCTGGTGGCGGTGAAATGAAAACTGGCTGTGCCCACCTCGTGGCCGTGCTGCGCGATCACAAAATTACCGGACTCCGGACCCGAGGGCGAACTGCCGGCGCTGTGAACAGAAGGTTGGGCCATCACAGCCGGCGACAACGCCGCCAAGACCAAGGCCAAGAATCCCGCACCCGGGGAAAAATGATATGAGACCACTTGGAATTTCTACTCCTGATCAGATTAGACACCGATCCAGTCAAAGAGTTACTTCAGCCAGGGACCGGACTGATGAGAGAGGGATGCAGGCAGTCTCCGGTAAATGGAAAAATGGAACCTTGCGGGAGGGGAGATTCCGAACCGGGGTTACCCACAGTTTTTGCGCGGGTTCGCCGCGGCTAAAGCCGCGCCCTGCTACAGACCCGTTCCGCCCGGATCGAGCCAGCACTGCCCCGTGTCCGTGATCTGAGGCATTCGTTTTCATATCCGGGAGCTGCGATTTTTGCGGCGTGATTCCGGCCAAGGGCCCGTCCGGCGCCGGACTGGCAGGCTCCCGCCGGAGAGCCCATGCTTTTTTTCAAAGATTTCTTTACTTTACGGAAGGAGAGGTGCTAATTTCCATGACATCCCCCGCACGCTAAATTCAGGAGATCGCTATGAATTGTCCCCGCTGTGGAACGGCATGCCTGCCGGAAAACAAATTTTGCAAAAGTTGCGGAGCTCCAATAAGCGCCGCAAGCACTGCACAACCGGCAGCAGCGCCTGCCGCTCAGCCCCAACCGGCAGCCCATGCCGCTTATCCAGGCGCGTATCCGGGTTCGCAGGCGCCCCCGCCGGGCATGGTGCCCGTAATGTACCAGGCGTACCCGGGGGGACCGCAGCAGGTGTATTACGTTCCCGCGCAAGGAATGCAGCCGCATGCGGGGGTGGGTCTGCTGCAGAACATACAGGCGCAGATTCGACACATAGCGTCCACGGATCAGCTGGAAGGGTTCAGCCTGAGCCAGACGTTCAGCGAAACATTCAAGCATCACGATGCGCGCGCCGAGGAAGAGTACGCCATGGTGGGCTCGGCGCTGACCACGCCGCCCATCGAGATGGTGGACACGAACTGGCCCAAGCCGTGGATGTTCTTCCGCCTGCTGATGGCCCTGGTGATCGCGGCTGTGGTGCTGTACGGCGTTTTTTATTTCACCGGTCAAGACGAAATGAATCTGTTGCCGGCTCTGATGTTCATTTCAGCATTCGCGGTGCCGCTGGCGGTGTTGGTGTTCATCTTTGAGATGAACACTCCGCGCAACGTTTCGGTGATTCAGTTGGGAAAGCTGTTCCTGGTAGGGGGCGTGGTCGGATTGTGCATGGCCATCCTTGAGTACCAGGTTAAGGCCATCGCCAACTTCCCCGGCCCTATCGAGGAGAGCTCGAAGCTGCTGGCGGTGATCCTGGTGATGTGGGGCGCACGCGGCGCGGGCTACAAGTTCGAGTTGAACGGAATCCTGTTTGGGTGCGCGGCGGGTGCGGGTTTTGCATGCTTCGAGACATCCGGATATGCGCTGTTTAGCGCAGGCGGCGGCTTCGTGTCGGTATTGCAATCCGAGACCATCCAGGCGGTGTTGAAACTTGCGCAGGGGCAACTGACCCAGGCGCAGGCTATAGCGGCGGTGAACCAGGCTACCACCGACGCTGTGAAATCGATGGTGGGCTTGCTGGAGTTGCGCGGGGCTTTGGCTCCATTTGGGCATGTGGTGTGGACGGCGATTGCCGCGGGCGCCTTCTGGCGAGTGAAGCAGGACAAGCCGGCGAGCTTAGGAATGCTGGGGGATAAGCGCTTCCTGATGGCGTTCCTGATTCCGGTGTTGATGCATACGCTTTGGGACATAACGGTCACTTTTCCGAAGCTGTTCAATCCCACGACTGCGGCCGAGGCGAGCACCGACAACTGGATCCTTTATGGAATCATGGGTTTTACGGCGGTGATCTCATGGTACGTACTCTTCACCATGATTCAGCAGGGTCTGAACCAGGTGAGGGACGTAAAGAAGGCGCAATTGCAAGCCACGCTGACCCATGTGGAAGCGACTCTGGGGCTGGGGGCGAGGCGGCCTGTGATGCAGCCGCCGGCGCCGGCGGGCGTTTGAGTGGCGCATGGACGGACCTTTACGGGACTGAGATGAAATCTGCGTAAGGAAAGGAAAACGCTATGGCATTCTGCAGCAGCTGCGGTGCTGTGTTGGAAGGGGACTCGCGCTTCTGTGCGAAGTGTGGAACTGACCAGACGGCGAAGACGAGCGGCGCGCCGGCTCCGGCGGCGGCTGCTCCGATGGGCCCGTCTGCAAACACGCCCTATATGGCGTCAGGGCCGGTTCCGATGCCTATGACGCCAGGGCCGATTCAGATGCCGCCGCCCGCTCCGGTCCAGAAGAGCGGGATGATGTGGGTAGCGGCCCTTGTCGTTGCGGCAGGGGGGTATTACTACTACACGCACTATATGCGACCCCAACCCCAGGTGAACCAGACGCCGCCCGCGCAAACCCAGCCGGGTACTCCGGGGCAACAGCCGGGAGGAAATCCCGGGCAGCAGCCGGGAGGAAATCCCGGGCAGCAGCCAGGAGGAAATCCCGGGCAGCAGCCAGGAGGATACCCGGGGCAACAACCAACAGGGAATCCGGGGCAACAGCCGGGAGGGTATCCGGGACAACAGCCAGGAGGAAACCCGGGGCAGCAGCCGGGAGGGCAAGGTGGTGCGAATCAGGCCCTTGTGCAGGCGCAGCAATTCGCCTGGAAAGGGCAACCTACGAACGGGCAAATCCAGATCACGCAGGCGGAGTGGCGGAACGGCTCGAATGTGACCATCCAGGCGGCGACGCTGATGTGCATTCAGTACGGCGCCAATAACCAGCCGCTTTCGCAGTTGACGACTACGCTCAATGGCCCGGTGCAGCCGGGGCAGACCATCAACATCCAGCCATTCACTTTGGGGGCCGAGGCACAGGGTGTGGCCAGTATGAAATGCGGCATCGTGGCAGTACAACCGGCAAACTAAGGACGAGGCAGATCGACGAGGTAGGTCGACGAGTGAGATCGTGGAGATGCGGATTTCGCATTCTTCAAGACAGGTTTCCGCAGGTCGGGTGAGGGCAAACTTTTCGGCGTTGATGCGCTGGCTGCCGCCGGTCAAGACGCAGTGGGCGAGCAACGGCGCCGAGCACATGCTCTCGGTCGGGCCGACATGTCCCACCGAATACGCAGAGGGTTCCATGCTTGAGCAGCAGCCGGCCTGAACGGAAATGACGAAGATGAATTCGGTTTAAGGAGAGAGAAGGGATATGGCATTTTGCAGCAGTTGTGGCGGTACTTTAGAAGGCAACGAGCGCTTCTGCGCGAAATGCGGAGCTGATCAGGCGGCGAAACCAGCAGGCGCACCGGCCGTGGCAGCGGCTGCTCCGCAAGCACCAGCCCCGCAAGCACCAGCTCCGCAAGTGGCAGTTTCACCGCCGCCAGTGCAGCCGTTCATGGGGATGCCCCCGCAATATCCTCCGCCGCCACCTGCGCAACCGTTCGCAGGGATGCCCCCCCAATATCCTCCGCCCATCGTCATGGGCGCGCCCCCGGGGGCGCAGCCGGCGACCAAGAATCCGCTCACGTGGGTGATCGCCGCTGCGGTAATATTTGGCCTTTGGTATATCGGAACGCACGATAAGGATAGCCAGAATCCGGGCACGACACCGCCCGCGCAGACCCAGCCGGGACCGGGAGGCGGGGGTGGAGGTGGAGGTGGAGGGGATCAGAATCAAGCCATTATCGCGGAGCAGAAGTTTACCGAAGGCAGCTACAATGCCGTGGACGGTCAAATCCAGGTGACGCAGGGACAATGGCTGAACGGATCGAACGTCACCCTCGCGGCAGCAATGCTGGGGTGCGTGCAGATGGACGCCAACGGCCAGAACCTTACTCAAGACCAGGTCACGCTGACCGGACCGGCGGCCCCGGGAGCAACCGTGAATCTCGCGACATTCTCGATAGGAGCCGCGGCCCAGGGTGCGGCCAAGGTGAATTGCAAAATCACGGCAGTGGAAACGCAAAACTAAGGTAGGCGCGCTGCGACAAGCGCACGCGAAGCGCAACAATTGGCTCGGGGCCGTCTTCATGGCCGGTGTAGTCTTGTGCGCAAAAGTGCGGTGCAGCCGGGACACACCATAAGCCTCGCAGCTGATTCGCCGGGAAGTGGAGCGCGCCGTCAACCGCGGCGTTCCCATTCTGCGCTGCGTATCGAACACGTTCGGCCCGCACACGCGCTCGAATACTTCATCTGGACCGGCTTGTGGTTCGATGCTTTGATGCCGCCGCTCGAGGCACATCTTGAGAAGCTCGCGGGCAGACCCTGCCGCTACCTGCGGCAGGGCTTGGGGCATCATTGTGTTTTGCGCGACTACCTCCTAGAATGTCTGCAATTCTCAATTTGAGGGTCAACCGATGCTCCGCTTTTTCAGGGTGTACTTGTGCATCATGATGGTTCTGCTCGTCTGGATTCCAACAGGTCGAGCTTCTGCTCAGAAGACGCAACAGACAATTCAAGAGGGAGTGGGCTGGGACCGTTTCATAGTGGGCGCCAGCATGAACTCCCTGATCGATGCTCTCGGCTTTCCCGACAAGTCCTCCAACGGTAGCTTGATGCGATGGGACAAGCAGGGTCTCAATTGCCTGTTGAACGATAAGCAAGAAGCAATGGAACTTCGCTTCGAGAAACCCTTCAAAGGGGTTACTGTCAGCGGTGTAAAGTTCGGCATGTCGGCGGACAGAGTGAGAAAAATTTACGGCGACGCCGGAACAATGGAATGGCGTGGCGGTGGGATGAAGCTTATCTGGCCATCACGGGGCATCCTGATCTGGTTTCACGACAACGCCGTTTATCAGATTGTGGTTTTCAAGCCCCATCCATAGAGCGCAATCCCACAACCAGTCTTAATTCTCTGACCGCGTGATTTCGTACTTTTGGCTTTGATGGTCTGCCACCCTTTGCCAGAAAAGGGCGAACGGGCGGGGCTCGGAATTGGTAAAAGATCAAACGGTCAAGGACCTGGTAGCGTGCGGTATAGGAATGGCGATTGACAAATCACTGGTCTTTCGATATTAATTATATCGTTAGTTAATTTATGACACACCCACCCAAACGCTCTTCTGCTTCGGGTGGACCCCCGGCCCCTGAGGAACAGCGCACGGAGACCGAATCGAAGGCGACGGGGTTTGGTCCTGAAACGGGCATTGGAATGGCAAACCCTCAAGCTTGGAATTCCTCAAGAAATCGCAATGCGGAACTCCCTCTGAAGGGACAACGCGTGAAGGAGAAACGCCGCAAACGCAGTCCCGGACGGCCGGTTACGGGCGTTGATGGCGACGCACGAGAGCATCTGTTGACCGCGGCCACGGAGCTTTTTGCCCGGCAGGGCGTGGCGGCGACCAGCTTCTCTGCGATTGCCAAGCGGGCGGGGTTGACGCCGGCGATGATGCACTACTACTTCAAAGATCGCGACCTTCTGCTGGATTGCGTGGTGGAAGAGAAGATCGCGCCCATGATCGCGTCGGTCTGGAGTCCGGTTGACCCCCACGCCGCTCCCGAGGAACTGCTGGGCGGCGTGGTGGAGCGCCTGGTGGCGGGGATCGAGCGCATGCCGTGGATTCCCTCTACCTGGATGCGCGAGGTGCTGAACGAAGGGGGATTGCTGCGCAGCCGCGTGCTGCGCAAGTTGCCCTTCGACAAGGTGCGCGTGGCGAGCGAGGCGGTCGAACGCGCCCAGGCGAAGGGCGAACTGCAGGCGGACCTCGATCCCGTGTTGATCGTTTTCTCCATGCTGGGCCTGGTGATGATGCATCTGGCTACGGCGCCATTTTTCGCCGAGGTCTTTCATCGCAAGGAGCCGGACCCGCAGGCTATCCGCCGGCACATTACCGCCCTGCTGCAGCATGGGCTGAAACCCTCAGGGAAAACGTCGCGTAACGGGAAATGAGATCGGAGGAAATTGTGCCTACAGTGATGAAGCAAAGCTTCGTTGAAGAACAACCGCAGATCCTTCGACTCGCCCTCGCCCTGCGAGAACTCGCTCAGGATGACATCCGTTTGTTGTCGCTCAGGATGACAGCACAGTTTTTGAGCGTCCTTCCGGGTTTGGCTGTTGCCGCAGCGCTCGGCGTCACGGGATGCTCGCATCAGCCGGCAAACACATATCAGGGCTACATTGAAGGCAAATTCGTCTACGTGGCATCGCCCCAGAGCGGCAGGCTCGATCATCTGGCGGTGGCGCGCGGAGAAACTGTCGCTGTGAAGCAGCCGCTATTCGCTTTCGATCGCGAGCCTGAGGCATCGGCCGTGCGCAATGCTCAACGCTTGCTCGAAGGCTCGCAGTCGCGGCTGGCCGATCTTGAGACCGGCAAGCGTCCGCCGGAGATCGACGTGACGCGGGCGCAACTGACGCAGGCGCTGGCCCAAAAAAAGCAGGCCGACCAGATTTTGGAGAGCGACAAGAAGCAATACCAGGCCGGCGGCATTGCGCAGACCGATCTGATCACCGCGCAAGAGGCGGCGGATGCGGGTGCGGCGCGGGTGCGGGAGCTCGAAGCCGACCTGGCCGTGGATGCGTTGCCCGGGCGCGAGCAACAGATCAAGGCGCAGCAGAACCAGATCGCAGCCGATCGCGCCTCTTTGTCCGAAGCACAGTGGCATCTCGATCAAAAGAACATTGCCTCGCCACGCCAGGGGCTGGTCTTCGACACGCTGTATCGCGAGGGTGAATGGGTTGAGGCGGGCAATCCTGTGGTGCAGCTTCTGCCGCCGGAGAACATGGAAGTCCGTTTCTTCGTGCCGGAAACAATTGTGGGCAAATTGAAGGTCGGCGAAAGCGTGCAGGTGCAATGCGACGGCTGCTCCGCTACTGTGCCCGCGGCGATCACGTTCATCTCGCCGCAGTGCGAATACACGCCGCCGACGATTTACAGCAACGAGAATCGATCGAAACTGGTTTTTATGATCATCGCCAAACCGCCCAACGAGAAGGCGATGCTGCTGCATCCCGGCCAGCCCGTGGAGGTAACGGTCGAATGACCGCGGTTGCCAATCCGGAGTACGCCATCGACGTGCAGGGGCTGAACAAGCACTACGGTGACAAGCACGTGGTGCGCGATGTTTCGCTGCGCGTGCGCCGGGGCGAGATCTTCGGCTTTCTGGGTCCGAATGGCAGCGGCAAAACCACGACCATCCGCATGGTGTGCGGACTGCTCAAGCCCGACTCCGGCAGCGGAACTTGCCTGGGCTACGACATTGTGCGCGAACGTGAGGAGATCAAGCGCAAGGTTGGCTACATGACGCAGAGATTTTCCTTTTGGGACGATTTGTCAATTGCCGAGAACCTGGATTTTGTGGCGCGCATGTATGCGATCCCGAAGCGCAAGGAGGCCGTGCGACGTTCGCTCGAAAACCTCGGCCTGACTACGCGCGCGCGTCAGCTTGCAGGGGAGTTGTCGGGAGGATGGAAGCAACGCATGGCGCTGGCGGCCTGCATGCTCCATGAGCCTGACTTGCTGCTGCTCGATGAACCGACAGCCGGCGTGGATCCCCGCGCCAGGCGCGACTTCTGGGATGAGCTGCAGAGTCTGGCGGCGAAGGGCATTTCGGTGCTGGTGAGCACGCATTATATGGATGAAGCCGTGCGCTGCCACAAGCTGGCGTATATCGCCTACGGCAAGCTGCTGGCGCAGGGCTCGGCGGCCGAGGTGATCGCCAGCCAGCACCTCACCACGTGGGCCATTCACGGCGACCGGCTCTCAGAGCTGCAGGACGAACTGCGGAAACAGCCCGGCGTGGAGCAGACGGTAACCTTCGGCGACGTGCTGCACGTGAGCGGCACGGACGCGGAACTGTTGCGTCGCGCGGTAGAAGATGCTGTCCGCACAGGCAAACGCAGAGCCGAGCCGATCGGGACCGACCTCGAAGATATTTTCATTTATCTGATGGGCCAGGCACCCGATAACAGCGGAGGCAAAGCATGAAGCTGCAGACGGGTTTTTCGCGGTCGCGCTGGTGGAGCATGGTGCTGAAAGAGTTCATTCAGATCAAGCGCGACCGGCTGACCTTTGCCATGATCGTGGGTATCCCGATCATGCAGACAGCGCTGCTTGGCTACGCCATCAACACCAATCCCAGGCATCTCGCAACGGCTATCATCAGCGCCGACGACAGCAACATCACACGCAGCTTCATCGCGGCATTGCAGAACTCGTCGTACTTCAGAATTGTCGGCACCTTGCCGAACGAAGCCGCAGGGCGCGCTGCACTGGCGCAAGGCAAGGTGCTGTTTGTCGTCAACATTCCCGCAGGCTTCACGCGGCAGCTACTTCGCCACGAGCGGCCTGCGCTGCTGATCGAAGCCGACGCTACCAATCCCACGGCCACGGACAGTGCACTGGCCGCAGTGAACGGCATTGCGCAGTCGGTGATCGACAAGGAGATCACCGGGCCGCTTGCCTCTCTCAGCGGCGGTCCTGCGCCGTTCGACGTGAACATTCACCAGCTCTACAACCCCGACAATATTACACAGTACTTCGTGGTGCCCGGGTTGACGGGCATGATCCTGACGCTGACCATGGTGATGATGACCGCGTTGGCCATCACGCGCGAGCGCGAGCGCGGCACCATGGAAAACCTTCTCGCCATGCCGGTAACGGCGCTGGAAGTGATGTCCGGAAAACTGCTTCCCTACATCGGCATCGGCTTGATTCAGGCGTCGATCATTCTGCTGGCCGCGCGTTACGTGTTTCAGGTACCCTTCTTTGGGAGCGTGGGCGCGATCTATCTTTCGGCGCTGCTGTTTATCGCGGTCACTCTCACCGTGGGCATCACGTTTTCGTCGCTGGCGCAGAACCAGTTGCAAGCCATTCAACTGGCCATCTTTTACTTTCTTCCCAACATGCTGCTCTCGGGATTCATGTTTCCGTTCGATGGCATGCCGCGTTGGGCGCAGTTCATCGGAAATCTGCTGCCGCTCACGTATTTCAACCGGCTCATCCGCGGCATTTTTCTCAAGGGCAACGGCTTTACCGATTCGTGGCCCAGCGTTTGGCCACTGATGGTGATTGCCGTAGTGATGATGTTCGTGGCGGCAGCTACGTATCGCAGGACATTGGATTGATTGAGGGGATTGAGAGGCGACTGTATGGGTTTGCCGGAGGATTTGAAAGGGGCGAGTGGAAGCTTTCAGGGGCTGAAGCCCGCGATCTTTTGCGGCTCTTTCGGCACGACTGGAGTCGTGCCCTTTCACGGTGCTATTTCTAACACTCGCTGGAAGGCAGTGATCGTAGCGATCGCACTGTGTTTCGTTACTGGTTGCAACCTGGGCCCGAAGTACAATCCGCCGACGGCGCGGGCGGTGACTGCCTATACGCCGCAGCCGCAGCCGGCCGCAACGGCAACGAGCACTGGACGGGGGGGCGTGGCGCAAAAATTCGACGGTTCGGCCACGCTGCCCGCGCAATGGTGGACGTTGTTCCACTCGCCCGAGTTGAACGGCATGATGGAGCAGGCGCTGGCCAACAGCCCGACTCTGGCGCAGGCGACTGCGCGCCTGAAAGAAGCGCAAGAGGAATTGAATGCGCGCACCGGCGCGACAAAATATCCGACTGTCACAGGCAACGCGACCATCGAGGGAGAGCAGCCGAATCTTTCCACATACGGCATTCCGTTTCCCAATCCGTCGCCATTCGCGCTGCTCAACGGATCGGTCGCGGTGTCGTATGCACTGGATATTTTTGGCGCCAACCGGCGCGCGATTGAGGGCCTCGCTGCCGAGCGCGATTACGAGAACTGGCAGCTTGAAGGGGCGCGGCTGATGCTGGCTGGGAATGTGGTTTCGGCGGCCATACGCCAGGCCGAGCTGCGCAGGGAGATCGAGCTCAGCAAGCAATTGATCGCCGTCGAGCAGCACGAACTTGCGATCACCGAAGCGCGGAATCGAGCCGGTGGCGCGCCCGATGCGGACGTCGAGAGCCGCAAGTCCACCGTGGCTCAATCCGAGACCACGATTCCACCGCTCGAAGCTCAACTCGATGCCGTGAATCATCAGCTTGCGGTGCTGATGGGTAAAACTCCCGCAGAGACGCAGATTCCGGATCTTTCGCTCGACGCACTGCAGCTTCCGCAGGAGCTGCCGTTGAGCCTTCCCTCGGCGCTGGTGCGGCAGCGGCCCGACATTCGGGCGGCCGAATCGCTGATGCATCAGGC
>Ga0074046_10002965_pt1 | contig 14405 bp, 15 predicted proteins | sample BogForMeECP23OM3_FD_94441 | JGI IMG/M metagenome (GOLD analysis project Ga0074046, IMG submission 94441) | Bog forest soil microbial communities from Calvert Island, British Columbia, Canada - Bog Forest MetaG ECP23OM3 | ecosystem: Environmental > Terrestrial > Soil > Wetlands ...
CGGCGACCGCCTGCCAGCAGCGGCGGCATCGTCTCAGGTCAGCATGCGCAAGGCGGCGTCACATACCCGCAGCCCAGCGCCATAGGTTGCGCCGAATCGGTTTTGTGGAAGGCCGCGCTAACCCAGCCGCGGAGGCGCGCCCAATACCCTCAGACGATGGACCCGGAGTGCGCGTTCTGCCAGATCGTCCGCGGTGAGCGGCCAGCCCGTGTCGTCGGCGAATCACCAGATGCCCTGGCGTTCTTCCCGCCGCGGCCGGTGTGCCCGGGCCATACCATCGTCATCCCCAAGACGCACATCCGGGACCTGTGGGCGGACGGCAGCGTGCCGGCCGCGGGGCTGATGCAGGCCGTGATCCGCACCGGGCAGGCCATCCGCAGGGCGCTGCGGCCCGAGGGCATGAACCTGATCAGCTCCGCCGGCCAGGCCGCGTCCCAGACCGTCTTCCACCTCCACCTGCACGTCGTCCCCCGCTGGTCCGGCGACCCCATCGGGACCATCTGGCCGCCCAGCCCGCCACTGCCCGGCGACCTGCTCGACCAGACCGCCGCGGCGATCCGGGCCGCCTACCGCGCGATCAGCGCAGGACCGCCGTGAGAAGGACGCCGACGACGAACACCGGGCCGTAAAACGGCGCCAGGGTCCGCGAGAGCAGCGTGCGGCGCCACGACGCGACCCCGGCCGCATGCGCCGCGGCGTTCATGGCGAACGGCTCGACCGCCGGGTTACGCCGGCGCACCTGGTCATACAGGCCGCGGAACAGCCGTTCCTGGCGCAGGAAGTACGCGTCAAGCCCCCAGAACACCACGACCGGCATCAGCCCGATGGCCGCCACCTGCCAGGCCGTTCCCTTGACGGCAAACCCGTAAAACGCCCCGGCCACCGTCAGCGCCCAGCCCTTCATCAAGAACGAGTCATTTGCCAGCCGCGTGATCACCGCCTGAATGAACTCCAGGTGCTTCAGCCACCCGCCATCGGGACCGTCCGGATCTGGCACGGCACGAGCCTACGTCCCCATCACGGGGCGCATCACCCGTTTGACCCGGCGCGAGCGCGGGCAGCAGGCCGCGCCGTGATGGCCAGCCGGGCCGGGGACCCCGGCCGGGACGGCTGGATCTGGACCGCGGCCGGGCCGGGCCCGCCGGTGAGTTCGGGCAGGTACTTGTAGATAGTGGAGCGGCTGACCCCGTGCAGCCGGGCGATGCTGGAGATGCTGCTGCCGGGCAGGGTGAGCAGGTCGCGGGCCTGGCGGATCTGCCCGGCGGTCAGCGCCGGCGGCCGGCCGAGGCGCTGGCCGCGGGCGCGGGCGGCGTCCAGACCCTCGCGGGTGCCTTCCGCGATGAGCTCGCGGATGAACTCGGCCAGGGCCGCGAAGACGTGGAAGACCAGCCGACCGCCCGGGGTGGTGGTGTCCAGCGCCTCGTGCAAGGACCGGAACCCGACGCCTTTGCGGCGCAGCCTGGCCACGAGGGTAATCAGGTCGGCCAGGGACCGGGACAGCCGGTCCAGGCTCGGCACGACCAGGGTGTCGCCGGCGCGGAGGTAGTCCAGGCACGCGGCGAGCTCGGGCCGGTCGGCGGTCTTGCCCGACAGCTTGTCGGCGAAGATCCGGAGGCAGCCGGCCTCGGTCAGGGCGCGGGTCTGCCGGTCCAGGTTCTGCCCGGACGTGGATACCCGGGCGTACCCGATCAGCGCGCCGGTCAGGTTCGCGGGCTCGGGGGTGAGCGGGTCGTCATCGGCGTCGGCGAGGCCGGCCGGGGTCAGCGTCACCCTCTGACCGTACGGGAAACGGCGGCGCGCCGGAGTTGTTGGACACGCCGGCTTCTCAACACGTTTTTCGGGCAGTCGCCGCCTGCCGGAAACCAGGATCGCGGCCCGTCCGGGCAGGTGTCTGAGAATCGTTCGATTCCCGACACTGCCAGACTCGCGCCGCATCGGGTTGACCTTACTACCCGGCACCTTGAGGCACCGCTTCCCTTCACGGGCAAGCAATGGACCCGTCGGGGTTCAGGCCGAATCGTCGCAACTGCTCCGCTTCTCCGACCTGGCTCTGCTGCGTCATCAGCTCGACTAGCTGCCGGGCGGCGCTCCCGTCGCCGGCGGCGGCGCGGGCGCGCAGCTCGTCCAGGTCGCCGCGCCCGGCTGGCAGCTCGGCGAGCTTCCCGGCGGCGTTCTCGTCGCCGGCGTTGGCGCGGGTGCGCAGCTCGTCTAGGTCGCCGCGCCCGGCTAGCAGCTCGGCCAGCCGCTCGGCGGCGAGACCGTCATCGTCGCCGGCGTCGGCGCGGGCGCGCAGCTCGTCTAGGTCGCCGCGCACGGCTAGCAGCTCGGCCAGCCGCTCGGCGGCGAGACCGTCATCGTCGCCGGCGTCGGCGCGGGCGCGCAGCTCGTCTAGGTCGCCGCGCACGGCTAGCAGCTCGACTAGCTGCCGGGTTGCGTTCTCGTCGCTGGCGTTGGCGCGGGGGCGCAGGATCTGGATGGCTTCGTCTAGGTCGCCGCGCCTGGCTAGCAGCTCGGCTAGCTGCCGGGCGGCGTTCCCATAGCCGAGGTCGGCGCGGGGGCGCAGGATCTGGATGGCCTCGTCTAGGTCGCCGCGCCCGGCTAGCAGCTCGGCTAGCTGCTCGGCGGCGTGCTCGTCGCCGAGGTCGGCGCGGGGGCGCAGGATCTGGATGGCTTCGTCCAGGTCGCCGCGCCTGGCTAGCAGCTCGGCCAGCCGGGCGGCGTTCCCGTAGCCGAGGTGGGCCTGGGCGCGCAGGATCTGGATGGCCTCGTCTAGGTCGCCGCGCCTGGCTAGCAGCTCGGCTAGCTGCTCGGCGGCGTACCTGTCGGCGTCGGCGCGGGCGCGCAGCTCGGCCAGGTCGCCGCGCCCGGCTAGCAGCTCGGCCAGCCGCGAGGCGGCGTGCCCGTCGCTGGCGTTGGCGCGGGCGCGCAGCGCGTCCAGGTCGCCGCGCCCGGCTAGCAGCTCGGCCAGCCGCGAGGCGGCGTACCTGTCGCTGGCGTTGGCGCGGGCGCGCAGCGCGTCCAGGTCGCCGCGCAGGGCTAGCAGCCCGGCCAGCCTCCAGGCGGCGAGATGGTCGCCGGCGTCGGCCATGGCGCGCAGCGCGTCCAGGTCGCCGCGAAAGGCTAGCAGCTCGGCCAGCTGCGAGGCGGCGTTCCCGTCGCCGGCGTCGGCGGCGGGCCGGTACAGCGGGATGGCGTAGCGGTACAGCAGTCTGCGCTCGGCGCTGTCGGCGAGGCGGGCGGCGTCGGCGGGATCGCCGATGTGGTTGAGCAGGGCATCCCAGGTGCTGGCGGGCACGCGGGCGGAGTGGCGTTCCCGGCTGGCGTGCTGGAGCAGGTAGTCCGCGGTGGTGTACCCGGCGACCTTGCCCATGATGCCGGTCCCGGCTGGGCTGAGGGCCGCGGCGGCACCGTGCAGCTTGCCGGTGGCGTAGGCCAGGGCCTGCTCGAACCAGTTCTCCGGCGCCTCGGCCTGCTGGGCGCTGCTGCAGTAGCCCGGCGCGGCGGCCCGCAGCAAGTCGGCGCTGAGCGGGGCGCGGGCACCGAGCCGGGCCGCGTCCAGCGCCGCGGTGAGTACCGCCCAGGCGTACGGGCTGGCGGTCTGGGCGTCTTCCCAGCGGGCGACCAGCTGCGGCGCGGCGGCCAGGGTCTGGGTCAGCCCGTACCCTTCCGCGTCCAGCGCTGCCCGCAGCCGCGGATCACGGCTGGCAGCGGCCCGGGCCCGCCCCTGCTCGGCTTCGCTGAACGCCGGGGTGATGCGGACGACGTCGGCCAGGTCCAGCACCTCACGCTCCCGGGCGTGCGGGTCTGAGCCGCCAGGCGTCGGCAGGGTGGTGTAGGCGGCATACCGGTCCGGCCATAGCGTGCCGATGATCACTGCCGGGTCTGGGGCGTTCAGCAGCGCCCGGACCACCGCGCCGTCCAGCCCGTGCTCGCCGTCCAGGTAGTCCTGCAGCTCATCCAGCCACACCACCGTCCGCGGGGATGGCACCTGGGCCAGCGCGGCGACCTGGTCCGGCCCGGCCGGGTACACCAGCCACCACTCGGGCAGCAGCGCCCTGACCGCCTCCGCCGCGCTCCGGGTCTTGCCGACCGAGGACCCGCCGACCAGCAGCACGAACCCGCCCCGCTCCGCGGCGGCCTCGACCTTGGCCCGGATGCCGGCATCGGCATCGCGCGGCACGTACTCCGGCGGAACCTCGTCCCGGACACCGGGCACGCTGATCGCCGCATGCACGCCCAGCCGCCGCAGATCGGTCTCGTTCACTGGGATCCCGCCCGGCGGCCGCCTGCCCGCCTCGCCCGATGATGACGACGACGAGCCGATGCCAAGGCTGACGAGCTTGGCGGCGATCATGGCGGCGAACTGCTGCGGGGGCCGGCGGCGCAGGTCGACGTAGGACACATCCGCCAGCAGCCCGGGCAAGGGGGTGTCATCGAACCGGGCGGGCAGCACGTATTCCCGCCGTTCCCGCACCGCCCGGCCCAGCGCGGCCCGGCGTTCGGGCCGCGTCCAGTCCCGCGCGGCGTACTCAGCGGACACAAATATCACCACCGTCGCGGCCTGCTCACCGTAGATGGCCGGCAGCTCTTCGGCCAGGTACTTGCCCCACAGCTCGATTTCCTCGTCGGCGTCGTAGAAGCAGTGCACCCCCCGCACCTTCAGCGCCTGGGCCACCTGATCGACATAGTCCCGCTGCGCGCCCGCAAACGACAGCGCCACCTCCCACCGCCACCCAGGCTGTGCGCCCAGGTCCACGCCACCGTCCGCTCCCGTCATGACGTCGAGTCTCCCACCGATCGCCGCAGAAGACCCCGTCTCACTACTTAGCGTAACTGTCCAGAAATCGTGTCAACGGTTCTCGACAGGGGGCCGCCCATGGCCACCGCCAGTGAATGGCCTTGCGGACCAGACCTGGAAGCATGAGCGCCGCTGTCCCGCGAGGTCGCGGGCGTCGGGGAAACACGACGTTTGGCTCGTGCAGGCCGGGCTTTCGACCCTAGGCGCCCGTCATCGGCGTCATGCAACGTGAAATTGTCTGCGAGGTGATCGAGGGAGCTGGACCGAACGGAGTGCCGGGGAGATCCGGAGCGGGGAGGAAAGGCTGAGAGGCCGGGGACAGCTCAGAGGCTGGACGGCGACCCCCAGGGACCTGATCCGGGCAATGCCGGCGAAGGGAGACCACCCCGCAGGCCGTTTCTTTTTGCCCGGGCTGCCGGTCGTTCCGTGTAGGGGAAACGACCGTTTACGGGACATAGCCCCCGCGTCCGGCCGGCAATCTCACGGCAACGCCGTCCCTCCCGATCCACCCGGGTATCAGCTCCGGGTCCGCCCCGGCATCCCGCCGTTACCCTCCTGGCGGCGACGCCAGCGCTCTGCCATTCGCTCCATCATCCGGGCCCGCCTGGTCTGCCCGGGCCGGTGCTTCGTGCCCGTCGCCGTCTTGGTCCCCGCCCCGGAACGCGCGGGCCGGACCCTGGCCACGTACCGCCGCCAGCTGACCACCGCCCACACCAGGGACAGCAGCACGATCACCACGCCGGCCGCCTCCAGGTAGACACGGTGGGTGACCGCCCCGGCCGCGACCAGGCCGACGCCAATCACGACCCCGGGCAGGGCCTGCATGAGCTTGCGCTCATGGTGCACCCGCGGATCGCCGGCGCGCATCAGACGCGCAAACTTCGGATCATCCCTGTAGAGCGCCTGCTCAATCTCCTGCAGCTGGCGCTGCTCGTGTTCTGGGAGCGGCATGACCCCTCCCCAAGAGAAAACCTTGCGCCGAGCACGCGCCCGGTGATGTCACCCCATGTACCCGTTCGTTTCCTGACGGGTCAGAGACGAAGGTCCCGGGTATCCAGTCGGAAGGTCTCCCCCACGGAGAATTCCCCGAGGACCCCGGCCAGCAGGTCACCCCGCCCGGCCGCCAGGTCCCGGAGCGCCGCCACCGCAGCGAAATCGCCGGCCTCGGTGAGCGAGCGCCAGCGGAGCGGAGTGATGACATCATCAGCCGCAGCAGGGAGTGCCAGATGGGTGAGCCGTTGACGAACTTGTCACCAGCCCCAAACGAGCCCGGTAGCCGATTGCAGGTCAGAACAGCGGCTCGCAGTCGCCGACGGGAACACGCGGGCGCTGCCGCGGCGGCCGGGAAGGCGCCCCGGCTTGGAGTGCGGCCTGGACGGCGTCGGCGACGAGCTGGGCGGTCTCGGTGTCGATGGCGATGTTGCGGCGGAGCAGCACGCGGCGGACGACTTGCCCGGCGTGCCGGGGCGCGTCTTGGGGGCCGTCGGCCATGTCAGTCCTCTTTCTTGAGGTAGTCGTAGACGGTGGTGCGGTGGACACCGACGGCTTCGGCGATCTCGGCGACGGTGTGCTGCCGCTTGCCGTCGGGGCCGGTGGCGGCGTACATGAGGTGGGACCGGAATACGGCAGAAAGGGGCCGTGAGCGGATCTTTGAGGGAACGAACGTGCTGGTCGGGGCCATATCGTTGTAGGGCCTACGGGGTCTCGGGCCGTTCAGCGTCGTAGGCCTTGAACGCGTTGTAGAGGGCGCGGCGGGAGACCGTTCGCTCTTGGCCGCTAGCGGTCTTGTACGTCAGGCCTTTAGCGATGCTGGTCACGGACTCGCCGTCGGCGCGGCGGCCCAGCGCGATGCGCATCATGTCCTTGGAGATGACCGGCCGACGGCCGCCGTGCCTTCCCTCGGCCGCCGCCTGGGCGAGTCCGTCGTTGGTCCGCTCGATCATCATCTCGCGTTCCATCTCGGCGAACCCAGCGAGCATGGCGAAGAAGATCTTGCCCATGCCTCTGGGGTCGTAGACCCCGGCCAGCGGCCCGGACAGGATCTCCAGCTTCGCCCCGAGATCTTGCAGCGACCACGCGGTCTCCATGATCTCCCGCATGTCGCGACCCATGCGGTCCAGCTTGCTCACCACCAGGGTGTCCCCGGGGCGCAGGCGGGACCGCACATCCTCCCACTGCGGCCGGGCACTGCCGGCCCGGCCGGACTTCTTCTCGGCGAACACGCTGGCCGGCGCCACCGCGGCCGCGGCGAGCGCGGCCAGCTGGACCTCCAGGGTCTGGCCCCGGGTCGAGTTCGCCGGCGCCCCGGCTGCCGCGGAACTGCTTGAGGCGGTGCGGGTGCTGCGCGTGCTGAACGCGACCGGCGCGCGGCGGGTTCCGGCCGCGGCGCCGGCCGGGTTCGTGCCAGTCCGCTGGCGGGGCTACCTCGATGACTCCTTGGCCGCTGGGGATGCCACCGCCTACCGGCACTATTGGGAGCTGGCCACGTTGTTGTGCCTGCGGGACGGGCTGCGCTCCGGGGATGTGTACGTGCCCGGCTCGCGTCGCTATGCCAACCCGGTCGCCTACCTCATCTCGCCGGAGAAATGGGAGGCTCAGCGGGAGGAGTTCTGCCGCCTCGTTGACATTCCCGCTGAGGCCACTACTGCCCTGGCAGGCAAGCAGGCCGAACTCGACGAGGCCCTCGGTGAGCTGGACGAGGTGCTGGCCGACGGGACCCAGCCGGTGCGCCTCGATGAGGACGGCAACCTGATCATCCCGCCCCTGTCCGCCGAGGACGTCCCCACCGCGGCCGGGGAGCTCAAGGACGAGCTGGCCGCGCTGGTGCCGTTCGCCCCGATCGCCTCGGTGTTCATCGAGCTGGACCGGCGCACCGGGTTCCTGGACTGCTTCGCCCACGCCGGCGGGGCCGCACCGCGCTCTCGGGAATTGAAACGCAACCTGATCGCGGTGCTCATCGCCCAATCCACGAACCTCGGATTTTCCCGCACGGCCGATGCCTGCGGCATCGGCTACGACACCCTCGCGTGGACCCAGGAGTGGTATGTGCGCGAGGAGACCCTGCGGGCGGCGAACCTGGTGCTGATCGACTACCACCAGCAGCTGCCGCTGGCCCCGGCCTTCGGGTCCGGCACACTGTCCTCCTCGGATGGGCAACGCTTCCCCACCAAGGGCAAATCGATCACCGCGAGAGCCTTGTCCAGGTATTTCGCCGCCGAAGGGGTATCCACCTATACCCATATCACCGACCAGCACATCGTCTACGGCACAAAGGTCATCGTGGCCACCGAGCGGGAAGCGGCCTGCGTGCTGGATGAGATCCTGGGTAATCAGACCGACCTGCCGATCACCGAGCATGCTACCGACACGCACGGCGCCTCGTTGCTCAACTTCGCCCTGTTCGATCTCTGCGGGCTGCAACTGTCCCTGCGGATACGCGATCTGGGCAAGATCACCCTCTACCGCACCGGCCCGCGCCGCGAGGTCTGCGACGCCTACCCGCTGGCGGGGCCGCTGTTGACCCGGCGGATCAACACCCAGCTCATCATCGACAATTGGGACGAGATGCTCCGGCTGGCCGCGAGCCTGAAGTACGGGCACCTTACGGCGTCGCTGATCGTGGCCAAGCTCTCCCGCGCCGACCGGCAAAACACCCTCGCCGCCGCGCTCAAAGAGTACGGGGCTCTGTGCCGTACCGTGTACGCGGCCCGCTATTTGTCCAGGCCAGACTATCGCCGCAAGATCGCCCGCCAGCTTAACAAGGGCGAGAGCACTCACGCGCTGCGCCGCGACATCTTCTACGCCCACGAAGGCGCCATCCGCCGCCGTCATCTGCAGCACCAGACCGAGCAGGCCTGGTGCCTGACCCTCGCGGCGAACGCGGTGACGGCCTGGATGACCGAATACCTCGGCCTGGCCGTCGACCACATGAGAGGCCAGGGCAACGAGGTCGATGAGACGCTGCTGACCCACATCTCCCCGGCCCAGTCCGAGGCCATCGGGCTGATCGGCACCATCACCGTCGACATCGACGCCGAACTCGCCCAACTCGACCCCACCGGCCACCGACCCCTCCGGCAACCGGTGGAAAACACGCCGATTGGAGCGTGACAGGCCTATGTCACCTGGGCCGTCGAGGCGGCCGTCGCATTCCTCAACGCCCACCCCCGCAGGACTGGCCGACCGGCTGGCCGTCCAGGACGCGCTAGTGGCGATGTTCACCGCGACCGACGAACGCGACTGGGACACCGTCGCCACCGCCTTCGGCGAGCAGGTCCGGCTGGACTACACCTCCCTTGCCGGCGGCGAACCCGCCGAGCTCTCCGGCCGCCAGATCGCCGACGCCTGGGCGGGCACAATCGGAAGCCTCGAGGCCACCCACCGCCTGACCGGCAACTACCTCATCGCCATCGACGCCGAGCACGCCACGGCGCGTTTCGCCGCCACCGCCACCCACCGACTGGCGCAGACGCAAGGCGACTCGCTTTGGACTCTCGGCGCCCGCTACCACGCCGAACTGCACCGCCATAACGGGCGCTGGCTGATCACCGCCCTGACCATGACCGCCGTGTGGGGCCAAGGCAACCAGGTCATCCTCGACCACGCCAGCGCAGGCCAGGCATGACCATGCCCGCGGTGATGTGCCGATGACCGGCACACACCAGACGCGGGTGGCGCTGGTCACCGGCGCCAACCGCGGCATCGGATATGAGACCTGCCGCCAGCTGGCCGAGGCCGGCCTGCGCGTCGTGCTCACCGCGCGCGACCTGACCGCAGGCCGTCAGGCGGCCGAGCAGCTGGCCCGCGCCGGTGGCGATGTGCGCGTCGAGCAGCTCGACGTCACCGACCCGGACAGCGTCGAGACCCTCCGCCAGCGCCTCGACGGCGATGGCGTGCCCGTCGACATCCTCGTCAACAACGCGGGGCTATACATCACCACGCCGCTGCTGAGCATCGACGAGTCTGACCTGCTGGCCGCCGTGCAGGTCAACGTCCTCGGCGCCTGGCGCACCACACGTGCCTTCGTTCCCGGCATGCGCCAACGCCGCTGGGGCCGGGTGGTAAACGTCTCCACCGGCTACGCCCACCTCGCCAGCCAGGCGCCCGCGGCCGGCGCGTACGGCTTCGCCAAGACCGCCCTCAACGCGCTCACCCGCATGACCGCCGCCGAGGCCGGACCACACGTCAAGGTCAACTGCATGTCCCCGGGCTGGGTCGCCACCCGCATGGGCGGCTCCGCCGCCCCGACCTCCATCGCAGACGGGGCCGACACCGCCGTCTGGCTCGCCACCCTCCCCGACGACGGGCCCACCGACGGCTTCTACTACCAGCGCAACCGCATCCCCTGGTAAACCAGATCTCACGTTGAGCGTTTCCGCTGGTGCTGGAAACTCGTGTTTTCAGCCGCACACTGCCCTCCAACCGCTGAAATCGACAGTCCTGGGCATGGCGCAGCTCGGCGTGTCTGCTGCTGAAAACTTACGGGGAAGACGGTCGGCGATGCCCACAGCGAAAAGCGATCGGCCGACGAAGCTCCCTCGCAGGGTCATCCGACCACCGACCCATATCCGTTGGATTTTCGACAACTGGCCCCGGTACCCGGACCAGCGGCGACACCACCCAGGACCGCCTCGACATCCGCAGCTATATCGACACCGCCCGCAAGCACGGCCACGACGCCCTCACCGTCCTGCGCGCACTGTTCACCGGGAAGCCCTGGACGCCCCCGGTTCCCGGCCAGGCCTGACCCCGCGCACCACCCTGCCCCGAACCCATCACATACAGCACCTCAAGCATCACCCAGGTCACACGGGTGAATGTTTACGGTGTCTCGCTGGCGGGTTTCCGGCGGCGGCGGTGGCCCCGATGTGCTCGGGGACGGTACCGGCTCCGACCGCGCCGGGGCAGCTCCTTTCCGGGTCGTGGGGATGAGAGTGGCTGGTCAAGCGGGTTCTGGTAGGGCACACAGCCGCTGCCAGCAGGTCAGGAATGCCTTTCTAAGGTCCGATAACTTGCTCTTATCGGAACCCAGAAATCCCGGCAGGGGAGGCCCGACATCGACCTCATCGAGCCCGCGCCACGCGCCGTCCAGGCGACCGATCTCGTCGAACGGATGCGCGCGTACGCCGAGGCCTCCCGGGCGCCGAACACCTGGCGCGCCTACCGGTCCGACCTCGAGCACTTCGCGCACTGGTGCGCCGAGCGCGACCTCGAGCCGGTGCCCGCGGCCGCCACGACCGTCGCCGCCTACCTCGCCGACCACGCCGGGGTGCTCGCGACCTCGACGCTGCAGCGCCGGCTCTACGCGCTGAGCGCCCTTCACCGGGCCGAGGGCCTCGACTCGCCCGCGGAGGCCCCTGAGGTCCAGGCGGTGTGGAGCGGCATCAAGCGGACCCACCACATGGCCCCGGCGCAGAAGGCCGCGACGCTCACCAAGGTGGTCGCGGCCATCGTCGCGGAGCTCGGCGAGCGCCGGATCGACGTCCGCGACCGGGCGCTGCTGCTCATCGGGTTCGCGGGCGCGTTCCGCCGCTCCGAGCTCGTCGCGCTGAACGTCGAGGACGTCACCGACACCGACGACGGCCTCCGGATCGCGGTCCGCCGCTCGAAGGCCGACCAGGAGGGCAAGGGCACCGCGGTGGGCCTCCCCTACGGCTCGAATCCGGTCCGGCTAACACACGGGCGGATGAGAGCGGGCTGATCCGGTGGCTTGCCGAGGAGATCTGTCCGATCGTACTGAGCGAGGAGGGGGTGCGGGCGCAGCGCGGTCTCGGTCAGCATGTCCAGCAGCGGCACGGTGCCCCACCGGTCCCGGATCGCCGCCTTGAGCCGCCGCAGGTTGCGCGGCTCGGGCACCGCGTCCAGGTCGGTGAGGATGATAGGCCCGGTCTTCGGCCGCTCCCTGATGTCCACCCAGGGACCTCTGGCCGTGCATCTCAAGGGCTTACGGCCCTGCTAATCACCAACTAACCCGTACTTACGGTTTGCATGTGGCCATGACTGGCTGCGACGTGCCGACAGGAACGAGGCGGCCGCAACCGCGATCGTTGCGCCCAGAGTCTCTGAATGCCGAGCGGCCTGTGATGGGATTACTTAGGGGGTCGGCAATGAGAAAAACCGCGATCGCTTCCGGGGCGGTCGGAATCGTTCTCCTGGTTGCCGCCGGACTGCTGGCCTGGTGGATAACCCCGTCTTACATCGCCCGCCTGCCGGGCAATGCAAACCACCTCAGCACCTCCACCGGGACGATGCGAGAGTTGGCCGATCCGGCAGCGCTGGCCAGCGGCAATCTTGCACGCGCTATCAGAACCGGCCTGCCTGCAACCCTGACCGAACGGGTGAAGGTGCTGCAGACTTCGGGAAACACGGCGCTTGTCCAGGACACGCGGACGATCTCCGTCTCCGGATCCCTCATAGCGTCACTAACCTCGGACTACGCAGTCAACCGACAGACCCTTGAGGCGACGACGAGTTACCCGAGTAACTGGCATGTGACCCGAGCCACTGGGCTGCCGGTGGACAGCTGGCCGCTAGGGGCCAAGCAACAGAACTACACGCTATGGATTCCTCTCACCTACTCGACCGCAACGCTCAACTACGTGAAGCAGGCCCAGCAAGGCGGGATAAACACCTACGAGTACCAGGCCAGTGTCCCGCCCGCACTGATCAAGAATCCGCAGGCACTGGCAGGCTTGCCGAAGTCGCTACCCATCGCCCTGCTGACGCGTATCCGTGCTGCCGGGATCATCTCATCAAGCGACGTCGCGGCGCTGAGCGCAGCCTTCCCGCACGCGACATCGATTCCGCTGGGCTACACCTACCAGGCCGCGAACACGTACTGGGTCGCGCCGACCAGCGGGCTCGTTATCAACGTCAGCAACAACGAGACTGAGGTGGGCGGCATTCTGCTGCCGGGCGGGAGGTTCATCCCGATCCTGCCGGTTCTCGCCGACACGTACCACGCCACTTCGCCGACCGTGTCGGCGGCCGTCACCGACAACAACAATGCCAGCAGCGCGATTACGACTTGGGGCGTCACTGTGCCGATCGTTGCAGCCGCCGTGGGGTTCGTGCTCGTGGTGCTGGCGGTAATCCTGTGGAGCCGCAAGCGAAGCCGAGGCCATCCAACCGCAATGGAGGGGGTGCAGCCAAGGTAAGCCCAGAATCCGCCATGAGGCCTTGGGTGGGGGGTGATCAGGGCGGGCCGGTGAGCTGGGGTGCGCCGGTGTCCGAGCTCGCGTTCTCCCGCGCCCAGGCGATCTCCTCCGCGGCCGGAGTGTAGAACACGTGCAGCTCACGGGCGGACATGAACCGCCGGAAGCGCGGGTAGGCCGTCCGCTCCACCGACGCCATGAACCCCCCGGCCAATACCCGCGACACCACGCTGACCCGCAGCACGCTATCCCCTGCGAGCCAGGCAGGAAGCGCCATCGCCGAAGGCACCGAGCAACCGGATGACCAGCAGGAATCTCCAATTCACGACCCATTGATGGCGGGTATTGGGCTTATCTTGGCTGCACCCCAACTGCGGGTCGCTGCGCATCTCCCACTCGTGCGCGGCGCGGTGGTCCGCCGGCAGTCCGCAGAACATGGGGTCGTCCTCGTCCTGGTCCTCAGGCCAGCCGGGGTCCCGGGCAAGGCAGTACGGCAGCTCGACGACGTCCCGGCTGTCCGCGTTCCAGCGCATCCACCACACGGCGCTGGAGCTGCTGGCGCCCTCGCCGGTCTGGGCGAACGCGACGTGGTCGCCGCGGTGCTCATGCTCCAACTCGCAGTGCAGCCGGGCCGGGACCGCGTGCCCGGCGCCGGGCATCCGGTCCAGCAGCAAGAACTCCTCGACCGTCAGCTCGAGGCGGAGGTTGCAGCGCAGCGCCTTCGCAGTCACGCAGGGCACTGTAGCCGCCGCCGTTCTCCGGACTTGGCCAGTCGGGGCGACGACTGCAGATAATCCGCGGATTTTTGGCGCTGCTGCCGATTGATGGGGATCCCGGCCCCGTTCGTTGCCCCTTTCCGGCTTACTTGGTCTGCCCCCCATAAAGGCCCCGAGGTCTGCAGGGCTGCGCGAGGCCGCATACTCGGATGCCCCGCCCCTGTGCGCGAGTGTAGGAGCGGAAAGGACGAGCATCCGCGCGTTCGCACGTAGCCTCCGGGTCAGCTGGGGTCTTCTTCCCCTGGGACTTCGTCGTATCAGCACGGCTGACGGGCGCTCTGCATAGATAAGTGCGATCTTCTGCACGGGGGCGATCATGGAATCACTCAAGCGTCTTATCGGTGGACTCGTAGTCGTATCAGCAGTCATCCTCGCGGTTCTGGTCGCTTGGCATCCGGCTGTAGCCGCGCGCGCGTCGGCGGCTTCGGCCATTGACAGTGGATCAAGCGGGACATCAACTAGCACGGCGTGCTGCACGTCGGACGGCCCATCGCCCGGCACGTCGGACGGCCCATCGCCCGGCACGTCGGACGGCCCATCGCCCGGCACGTCGGACGGCCCATCGCCCGGCACGTCCATACCCACGTCTACGCCGGTCAGCACGCCGGCCAGCACGCCGACGCCCGCGCCGGCCAGCACGCCGGCCAGCACGCCGGCCAGGACGCCCGGCGGGACACC
>Ga0074046_10002967_pt1 | contig 14404 bp, 12 predicted proteins | sample BogForMeECP23OM3_FD_94441 | JGI IMG/M metagenome (GOLD analysis project Ga0074046, IMG submission 94441) | Bog forest soil microbial communities from Calvert Island, British Columbia, Canada - Bog Forest MetaG ECP23OM3 | ecosystem: Environmental > Terrestrial > Soil > Wetlands ...
ACCGGAAGTGCACTGGCTGGCGGGCTTTGGCAGCGATTCAGAGATTCAGGCCGCGGCGATGGCCGCGGTGGAGGGCGGATCTCACGCCCAAGTTACCCATCCCCAATCCTCGCGGTAGACCACCCCGCTCCCGGGATCCCAGGATTCATCACAACCTCGGCCGCGCTCAGTTTGAGGTCGCAATTTGCGACCTCAAAGAGATGTTGCCGCAAACCTAAAGAAGGCAGAGTCGGACTGGATTGGTTCCAGCGGGATCGTTAGATTTTCTGCAGCCGCTGCACGTCGTGCACGCCGGGAATTTGACGGACTCCGTCGATGATTCTCTGGAGGTGTTTCAGGTCGGCGATTTCGAGGACCACATCCACGTTCGCTTGGCCGTTCGAGCTACGGGCTGAGATGTCGCGAATATTGGTGTGGGTGTCGCTGATGACGGCGGTGATCTGTTTCAACATGCCGAAGCGGTCATCGCAGAGAAGGGTGATTTTGACGGGATAGGAGACGGGTTGGCCTTCCTTGTCTCCGGCCCAGAGGACGTCGATGCGGCGTTCGGGTTCGTAGAGAAGATTGGTGACGTTGGGACAGTTGACCGAATGGACGGCAATCCCTTTGCCGCGGGTGACGTAGCCGACGATGGACTCGCCGCGTATGGGGTTGCAACATCGCGCCCGGTAGACCAGGAGGTCGCCTTGTCCCTTGACGACAATGGCATTCGAGTCTCCGCCAAAAACGCGGCGCACCACGCTGGAAATACCGTGCGCCGATACCGGGTCGTCGCTTTCGGCAATCGGTTCGGCGCCGGCGGGAGCGAGCTTGGCCAGCACTTGTCGCGCGGAATATTTGCCATAGCCGATGCCGGCCATCAGGTCATCGGCGCGGCCAAGGCCGTAGTCGCTGGCGGCGCGCTGCAGTTCGGCGTCCTTGATGTCCTTGAGCGAAATGCGGTACTTGCGAGCCTCTTTCTCAATCAGCTTGCGGCCGATTTCGATGGCGCGCTCACGCTGATGAACATTCAGCCAATGCTTGATTTTGTTGCGCGCTCGCGACGACTTGACGATGGCGAGCCAGTCGCGGCTGGGCTTGTGTCCCGGTTGCGTGAGGATTTCGACAATGTCACCGGAGTGCAACTTATGGCGGAGCGGCACCATGCGTCCGTTGACCTTCGCGCCGGTGCAGGCGTGGCCGACTTCGGTGTGAATCGAGTAGGCGAAATCAATCGGTGTGGACTCGCGCGGCAGGACGACAACTTTCCCTTTCGGGGTGAACGTGTAAACCTCTTCGGGGTAGAGATCGACTTTTAGAGTGGAGAGAAATTCGTTGGGGTCCGATACGTCGCGCTGCCACTCGACGACCTGTCGCAGCCAGGCGAGGCGCTGCTCGTCCTGCGCGGAGACGGGGCCGTCCTTGTACTTCCAGTGGGCGGCGATGCCTTCCTCGCACATCTTGTGCATTTCCTCGGTGCGAATCTGAATCTCGAACGTCTCGCCGGTTTCGGTGATGACCGAGGTGTGCAGCGACTGGTAGAGGTTGGGCCGCGGCATGGCAATGAAGTCTTTAATACGGCCGGGGACGGGCCGCCACAGATTGTGAATGATGCCGAGGACGGCATAACAGTCTTGTACGGACGTGGTAATGACGCGCATGGCATACAGGTCGTAGACCTGGTCAACGGAGATACGCTGGCGAATGAGTTTGTTATGGATGCTGTAAAGGCGCTTGACGCGGCTTTCGACGTGGCCAGTGATACCGGCTTCCTTGAGGCCGTCGCGCAGGGTGGCTTCGACGCGTGCCATGAAGGCTTCGCCGGCCTTGCGGCGCGACTCGACGGCGGCGTGGACCTGCTCGTAGCCGATCGGATCGACGTATTTGAAGCCGAGGTCTTCAAGCTCGCCGCGGATTTTGCCCATGCCTAGGCGATGAGCAATAGGCGCGTAGATGTCGAGGGTCTCGCGGGCAATTTTGTTCTGGCGCTCCGGATCGAGATGCTCGAGCGTGCGCATGTTGTGCAGGCGGTCGGCGAGCTTGATGAGCACGACGCGGATGTCGTCGACCATGGCGAGCATCATTTTGCGGAGGTTCTCAGCCTGAGCTTCCTCGCGAGAAGAAAAGTCGATTTTGCTGATCTTGGTGACGCCTTCGACGATGTGGGCAACCTGCTCGCCAAATTCCTGGCGGATTTCGACGCTCGTGACCGACGTATCTTCGATCGAGTCATGAAGAAGCCCGGCCGCGATGGAAATTGCGTCCATTTTCATGCCGGCGAGGACGATGCCGACTTCGAGGGGATGCACGAGGTAGGGCTCGCCGGAAGCGCGGGATTGCCCGGCGTGGTGCTTTTGCGAGAACTCGTAGGCTTTCTTGACTAAGGCGAGATCGTCGTTGGGACGGTTTTCGCGCAGCGTCCGCATCAACTCGCGGAAGCGGGTCACCGTGAGCACGTTGGTTGCGATCTGTTCGCGCAACGTCGCCATGATGGATTCTAACCCGGCGCAGGCGGGGAGGGGCTCTGCCGCAGCGGGCGATCGGTATCTATAGTTTACGCGAAAGTCATTTCGGCGCAGAGACACCAACGTCGCCGAGAAAAACTCTGTACTGGTAGAGTACGAACCGGGGGCGATCAGTGGACCGAGTATTGATTAGTGGAGCGTCGGGGCCGATCGGGGTAGCGCTGGTATCGTCGTTCGAACAGGCCGGCGCCGAGGTGGTGCGGTTGGTACGACGTCCCGCCCGGAATGCGGGACAGATTTCGTGGGATCCGAACGGTGAGCTTACGCCGACAGCCGTCTTCGGGTTTCAAGCTGTGATTCATCTTGCTGGGGAAAGTGTGGTTGGGCGCTGGACTGCAGCGAAGAAGAAGGCGATCCGAGAAAGCCGCGTGCGGGGGACACGAAGCTTGGCTTCCGCTTTGGCGCGGTCGGAGTCCAAGCCAAAGGTGTTTGTGTGCGCTTCGGCAATCGGATTCTATGGGGACCGGGGCGAGGAGATTTTGAACGAACAGAGTGCAAGCGGGCGGGGTTTCTTGCCAGAGGTTTGCCACGAGTGGGAAGAAGCCAGCAGGATTTGCGCCGAAGCGGGCATTCGTACTGTGAATATACGCATCGGGCTGGTTCTGAGCGCGCGCGGCGGCGCGCTCCCCAAAATGTTGCCCGTGTTCAAGCTTGGACTGGGTGGGCGTCTTGGCTCCGGCAAGCAGTGGTGGAGCTGGATTCATGTGGACGACATCGTGGGGGCTGTTCATCACGCGATGCAAAACGACTCGCTTTCCGGGCCGGTCAATCTGGTTTCCCCGAGTCCGGTGCGCAACGAGGCGTTCACGAAGGTACTGGCGTCGCTGCTGCGACGGCCGGCATTCTTCCCTGTTCCGGGATTGGCGTTGGGGCTGGCATTTGGCCGCGCGGCGGCTGACGAGCTATTCCTCGCCAGTCAGCGGGTCGAGCCGGGGAAGTTGCGGGCCAGCGGATACGAGTTTCGGTTTGCCGATTTGCCAGGCGCGCTGGAAAACCTGCTCTCTTCCTAGATTTCCCGGGCAACCCGGCATCGCGGCCTTCACGTAAGTTCATCGGGGGCTGGCTTATATTGAACAGATGCACGGTGACGATCAATCTGGCTCCGGTCTCGCCGTCGTAGCCAAGCCGGCGGGGTTCACTGCGATGGGCATGTTCTTGTTCTTTGGGGCCATCATGGCTACCCTCGCTGCAATTACTTTGATTTGGCAAGGCACGGCTCTCGATCGCATCTGGACTCTCAATCCGGCAGCGCACGCGCAACTCGCTCCTCTGGGCAGGGCTGTTGGAGTTTTCTTTCTGTTGCTTGGCGCGGCCCTCGCCACAGCGGGAGTCGGGTGGCTCCGCCGCCGTTTGTGGGGATGGAGACTCGCGGCCGCGATCATCGCCACACAGGTCTTAGGGGATGTGGTTAACTGCGTGCGAGGCGACTGGCTGCGCGGGGGAACCGGTGTCATCATCGCCGGCGCGTTATTCCTGTTTCTCCTACGCCCAAGAATCCGAGCCGCGTTCAGTTAGAATCGCGCCCCTTCCCCACTACTGAGCGTTCTAAGTCGCGATTGCTGAGACAGTTAGATGACTTCTGGAGCCGGCATCGTGGTCGTGAGGAAGCACACCTTCGTGTGATCCCGATCACTTGACCGCGGCCATTGTTGATGCCAGACTCGGAGCAGTTATGGCGAGAAAGGCAATCGCGGCGGCGCTTTTGGTGGCCATGGCGGCTTGGGCTGAGATAGCGGTGGCGCCGATGCTCGCCATGCACGCTGGGCATATGCGTCCGGGGCATGAAATGGCTGCGGACATGCCCGCCGAACACGCCACACATCATCACGCCGAGCGCGCGCAGATGGCTGGGCATCCCTGCTGTCCCGGGGTGCATAGGGCAGAGTCCGAAACTATGTTTGCCCTGACGGCAGGCGTTCCAGCCTGTGACGATCCGCACAGCTGTTGCTTCCGGCAAGGCCCACAAAGCGTTCCGGCCCCGGCGGGCAGCGAACAGAAGCTTTCGCGGGATATGGCACCGACCGGCGCGGCCAAAGTAAGTCCGACGCTCGAAGCGGCCGAGCGGGCTATCGACAATAAAGTTTTCGCATTCCGCCCACCTCCGGATCTATTTGCTATGACCCTTCGCGTTTAGAAGTACTTCCATCCCTAACTTCGCCAAATTCTGCGGCCCCCAATTCGGCCGCACGACATATCGCACTTATAACTTAGAAAAGGAGATTTTATGAAGTTGAAATTGTTTGCCATGATTCTCACCCTGTCGCTCGTCTGCTGGGCGCAGGGCAACCCATCGGCCTCGACACCGAACTCGACCCCCGCACCGGCGAAAAGCTGTTGCCATCACGCGGCGGACGCGAAAGACGGCATGGCATGTTGCCATCACGCCAACGCTGACGCAAAGGATGCAGCGAGCTGCTGCGCCGGTAACAAGTGTGAGACGAAGGATGGCAAGTCTTGCTGCGCCGGTATGGACATGAAAGACGCCAAATCATGCTCTGGCAAAGACATGAAAAAGTGCATGAAGCAGTGCAGGACAAATGGCGGCTGCGCAGATGGAAAATGTTGCGGCGCCGCGGGCGAGAAGTCCGCGATGAATTGCTGCGGCACGAAGTGCGAGCGCCACGAGCACGCATAGGCGAGCTAACTCGGCTAACTAAACCAAGTTTCACTAAACCAGGCGACGCGGACAGCAGCTTCGTCCGCACTCGCCAATAACCCCGGTCATAATGACCGGGGCTTTTTATTGCGCGAAAATTTTGCGGCTTACGGTCCCCAGGATCAGAAACGCCCTATCGCACTGGCCCCGCCGATTGGATGTGAGTTCGCGTGATGCGATCGTGCCAGCAAAGCGAATCTTGATCGAGGAAACACCAGAAATAGCCGAGGCCACCACAAATAGCGGATAGAAATGAGGCGAGAATGCGCCAGCGCCGAGTGGAGCGGCGGACCGGCGATCCATCAAATTTCGTTAGCTTCAGCCCGGCGGCACGCAGGCCCGGCGTCGAACCGATGTAGACGATGAACAGAAACTGATAACTCATCCACAGCAGCACCGCCAGAACGCCGGCAACCCCGGCCAGCAACGGGAGCGGGCCACGGACGGGGTTAAAACGCAGAAAGATGGCGGCAAAGCCGGAGAGGGCCGCGGCCAGGATCGCCGCATCGACGCCGGTGGCGAGCAAGCGGCGCGGGATGGACGCCGCGGGGATAAGGGACTCTCCGCCAGCGGAGCGATCGGGCGTTTCGGATTGCGCCGGCTCAATCAGGATTCCACCGAGCGCGGGAGCTGGCAGCACGATTTCCGGGGCTTCGACAATGCGCGGGCGATCAAAGATCGTGTCGGCCAACGGGGTCGCGTGAACGATCGGAATGGCCGCGGAGCGTGGGAACTCGATTATCTTCGCTAAGGGCTCGGGCGATAGGCCGGGTTTTGGCTGCGCCTGATATTCGAACTCGGTTTCTTCTGGAGCCGCCTGCCAACCCTCGCCACGATTTTCAAGCAGCGTTGCGGCTGTGGCCGCCTCTTGCGGAAGAGGGTTAGTCGCGTCTGAGTTTTCGAAGGCAGCCGACGCCGCCGCGGCGACGGGCCGGGACCAGTTATCGCGGGTATCAAACGGCAGAAGCAGCGACGGATAGCGTGGGGCGCGCGGCTTACGGCGGGTGCGAAAGCGGGCCAGGCGCGCGGCAACTTCGCTACGCCAAGCCTCCGGGTCAGGCTGCGGCTCGGAGCCCGGCTGAGATTCGGCGGCGAACCCCGCTTCGATAGCTCCGGCGGGATCGCAAAGGCGCGAATCGGGTAAAGAGTCCCCGGCGCTCGCAGTGTTCATCAGTCCTGTCATTTCTAAAACAGTCAGCGAAGAAAGCCAGCAACCAGAACCGGGCTGGACAATTAACTCGGAGATCAGAATAAGGGCCCTGTTTTGCCTCGCCTGCCGCTCGCGTGCTAAGGTCAACTCGTTCCCGTTGGCAGAGACCGGCCGGCGGAGCGCGCGCGCTTGCAGATCACCCGCTAATGATCGCCTCTCGAATCTTTATCACGGCTGCTCTGGCCTGTCACCTTGTTCTCGCTTGCGGGCTAGTAACCAGCCAGACGCCACCCCCCCAAAGTGAGACAGTACAGCAGTTGCCCTCCGCCCCGAAGAGCCAGGTCGAGGAAGACGTAACCATTCGAGCGGTGGAACAGGAAAAAGAAGGCTCGGTTTACCATCTGCGCGGGCGCGCGGAGATTGACTACCGGAACTACATCCTTCGAGCCGACGAGATCACCTACAACACCGACACAGGCGAAACCGAACTCGAAGGTCACGCCGTACTGGATGGGGGCCCCTACGATGAGCACGTTGAGTCGAGCCACGGAACTTACAACATTCGAACCGAGGTCGGGAAGTTTTACAGCGTCGTGGGCACCTTGGGATTCCGGGGGAAGCGGTCGCGCTATATGCTGACGTCTTCGAACCCGTTTGCGTTCACCGGGAAGATCGTCGAAAAGAACGGTCCGGCCCACTACCTTGTACGGCAAGGAACGGTAACGACCTGCGAACTACCGCGCGCGAAGTGGCTTTTCAATGCGCAGCGGATTGTGGTGGACGTTGACAGCACGGCAAAGATTTACAACAGCGATTTCCGCCTGTGGGGCATCCCGGTTTTCTACTTTCCCTATGTAACCCACGCGGTGCAGCTGCAGCGGCAAAGCGGTCTCCTGATTCCAAGCGTCGGTAACTCGTCGACAAAGGGGTATATCGCAGGCGACGCGGTGTATTGGGTATTCAATCGAAGTACGGACGCAACCGCCGGCGCGGAATACTACTCGAAGCGAGGGTGGGCACAACAGGCAACGTTCCGTATGCGATCAAGCGAAAACTCTTTCGTGTTTTTCACGTATACGGGCGTGGTAGATCGCGGTATTGGAAGCCCACGTCAAAATCAGGGCGGCGAGGACGCACGACTCCAAGCCGAGCATCCGTTCGGCGCCTGGCGAGGAGCGGCCGACATCGATTACCTGAGTTCGTTCGTGTACCGGGTTGCTTTCACCGAGGTCTACACGCAGGCGGTTGATTCGGAGGTCCGGTCGCAGGTCTTCCTTTCCAACACGACGGATGGCTTCCATCTCAATGCATTTGCGGAGCGCTACCAGAACTATGACGTGTGTGTCCCCGAGACGGGAACCAGCACCGGTTGCAGCAACATTACCTCGACGGAACTGGTTCGCGTACTGCACATGCCGAGTGTTTTTGCCTCCAGCGAAGAGCGGCGGCTGGGAGGCACGCCGTTTTATTGGTCGTTTGAAAGTGCAGCCGAGGGTTTGCAAAGGCGTCAGACCGGGTTGTCGTCTGGGCTCGGTGGATTTCGAACCGCACCTTTAGTGGGCCGGCTGGACCTGGCGCCCACATTGGCGATGCCTTGGCAGTGGAAAGGCTGGTCGCTGCGCCCAGCTCTTACTCTGCGCGATACGTTTTATACGCAGAAGCTCAAGCCCCAGCGATTCTCGCCGCAACAGGACGTTACAGACGATGCGAACCTCAACCGAAAATCGCTGGAGGCATCGCTCGACTTACGCCCTCCGGCAGTGTCGAAGGTTTTCGATCGTCCGTGGCTGGGCCGCAAGTGGAAACACGTGATCGAGTCGCGCGTTCGATACGACTACCTGACCGGCATCGACAACTTCGCCGATATTGAGCGTTTCGACGCGGCCGATGTGCTTTCCAACACGAATGAAGTGCAATACTCGATCGTAAATCGCCTTTACGCCAAGCGGGTGAATTCAGAGACGGATTGCGATGTACCCGCTATGAGCACACTCAACATCGGCGGCCCTCCACAAGTGGGCAACGTTCCGTGGGAACTGCCTCCGGCGCCCGACACACAAGCCTGCGCCGTGGGACCGCGGGAAATTGTCAGTTGGGAAGTTGGGCAGAAGTATTTCTTCGATCCCACGTTCGGGAATGCGCTGGTTCAAGGAACGCGAAATGTGTTCACGAGCACGGCCGACTTTACCGGAGTCGCGTTCCTGAACGGAGAACGGCGCTTCGCCCCGCTGATTTCCCGCCTGCGAATTGAAACCAGTCCGCGCACCAATACGGAGTGGGATCTGGACTATGACCTGAAGAGCGGGCAGATAACCGGCAGTACGGCGCTCGTAAACTACCACTACGGCCCCTACACGATCGGCGGCGGCGACTCATTTCTGCGCGTGCTCGACGCAACCGCCGGCGTCGGGCCGCCGGGCCCTGCCGACTACCACCAGTTCCGCGTGCTCGCGGGCTATGGCCAGCTCAACAAACGCGGCCTCAGCGCCGCCTCCACCTTTGGGTTCGACGCCAACGAGAGAAATCTGCAATTTGCCACCGCGCAGACCACCTACAACTGGGATTGCTGCGGGTTGAGCCTGGAATACCGGCGGTTTGCGCTGGGAGCCGTCCGCAACGAGAACGAGTATCGATTCAGCTTCACGCTCGCGAACGTTGGAGCGTTCGGCAATTTGAAGCGCCAGGAGCGGCTGTATTAGTTCCGCGGATACGAATAAAATTCAGATCGTGGAGTCCCTGGCAAATCTCAATCGGAAATCGGCGCGCCTGCGCGAAATTGTCGCTTCCCATCCGAGATTGATTGTGGCCTACTCGGGCGGCGTGGATTCGGCATTTCTTGCCTGGACGGCGCATGAGTTGCTCGGCGACGCCATGCGTGCGGTGATCGCGGATTCTCCCAGCCTGGCCCGTACGCATCTCGAGGAGGCGCTCGCATTTGCGCACGAACATCGGATCCCGGTTGAAGTCGAGGAGACGCGGGAGCTGGAAAATCCCTCTTATACCCGCAATGACTCCATGCGCTGCTTTCATTGCAAAGACGAGTTGTTTACGGTCCTTGAACGATACTGTGAAGCGAACAACTTTGCGGCCATTGCCTACGGCGTGAATGCCGATGACGAAGGCGATTTTCGGCCCGGGCAGAGGGCCGCGCGTGCGCATCGCGTGCTTGCGCCGCTGCTGGAAGCGGAGCTGACCAAGGCCGAAATCCGCGAACTGGCGCGGCAGGCCGGCCTGCGCGCATGGGACAAACCGGCGTCGGCCTGCCTTTCCTCCCGAATCGAGTATGGACGCGCGGTGACGCCGGCGGCCCTGGGCGTGATCGAGAAGGGTGAAGACGCCTTGCGGGTGTTGGGGTTCCGGCAGTTCCGGGTACGTCATCACGGGGAAATGGTGCGTATCGAGATTGCACGCCAGGAAATGGGGCGCGCCTTGACGGAGGAGATGACGCGCGAGTTCACCGCTATTTTCAAGGACCTGGGATTCAAGTTCGTGACCCTTGACCTGGAAGGCTTCCGGTCCGGGTCCATGAATCAACTCCTGCCGGCGGAAGATTTGCTGCGCGGGCGTTAGACGCGAACGTTGGAAAGGCCGGGTGGACGGCGGTCGCGTTCACCCCGCCGTGAGATAATCAAGCGAATTCTCAAATGTTCAGGTGGCTTCTATCGATGATGATCCGTCGCGCGTTCCTTGTTCTGGTGATGATTTGCCTGGGCTGCTCCGCGCAGTCGCGGCCCGCTTCTCCGGCTCCGCCACTGCCCTCCGCCTCTGGTCTTCCTCCGGAGTTGTTGCAATCAGTGGAGCGGCAGGTACGCGCATTTTATTCCTTGCCACCGGACGTGAAGGTCGTCGCCGGGCCATTGCGCGCAAGCGAGTTTCCGAACTATGACGAGCTGTCGATTACGTTCGACAGCCCGGAAAAGAAGCACGCCTACCAATTCCTGCTGTCGCATGACCACAAGACCCTCATTCGCATGACGAAGATGGATCTCACCAAGGATCCCTATGCGGAAATCATGAAGAAAATCGACGTAACTGGGAGGCCGACTCGCGGCAACAAAGACGCGAAGGTGCTGGTCGTCAGTTATGACGATTTTGAGTGTCCGTTCTGCTCGCGGATGCACGCCACCCTTTTCCCCGGAATCTTGAAGGAATACGGCGACCGCGTGCTCTTCATTTACAAGGACTATCCGCTGGAGGAAATCCACCCGTGGGCCGTGCATGCCGCGGTGGACGCCAACTGTCTGGGCGCGCAATCGGCCGACGCCTATTGGGACTATGCCGATTTCCTGCACGGCAATCCACAAACCGTGGGCGGTGCCAAGGGACACGAGGCGCAGAATGTGGAACTGGACAAGCTGGCTTCGCTCGACGGACAAAGACATAACCTCGACGCGGGCAAACTACAGGTATGCCTTCAAGCGCAGGATGACAAAAGCGTGCGCGCATCCATGAGCGAGGCGGAAGCAGTTGGCGTGAATGCAACTCCCACGATGTTTGTGAACGGCGAAAAGATGGACGGGGCAGTTCCGGCCGGCGAAGTTCGCGCTGAACTGGATCGCGCGCTCAAGGATGCGGGAATCGCCCCGCCCGAGCATAAACCTGCTCCCGGAGATGCGAAGGCTCCGGCCGCGCCTGCAAAATAGTATTGATCGGAACGATACCGAAAGTTGCCCAGAAGCGCATGATGTTGCGCCGTTGTTGGTTGGAGGAGGGAAATTGAAGAATCGTGTTCAACTGGAACTGCGGCGAACCGGGCTCATCCTGGCTGCTGTTTGCCTGCTGATCGGATTGTCGTCATGCAACCGCGACAGCGGCGGCGGGGACGTAATGGCCTCGGTCAATGGACGCAAGATCTACCGCACCGAAGTGGACAAGTACTACGCCAACCAAACCGCTGGTTCGGATCAGCAACCGGCCGGCGAGCAGGCCGTGAGTCTGCGCTTGAGTATTCTCAACGAATTGATTGAGACCGAGATTCTCATGCGGCGCGCCGAGAAACTCGGCCTGCTGGCAACCGACGAAGAAGTGGACCGCAAACTGAACGAAATCAAATCTCCATACACGGCCGAAGAGTTTAACAAGCGGCTGGAAGAAAAGAAAATTTCGCTGGACGATTTCAAGCGCGACCTGCGGCGTTCGCTGACCCGCGACAAGGTTTTGAACAAAGAGATTACTTCGCGAATCAACATTACCGACCAGGATGTATCGAGCTATTACAACGCGCACAAGGCGGAGTTCAACCTGATTGAACCGCAGTATCATCTGGCGAAAATCATGGTCACGGGACTGCCCGTCCCGCAGGTGCACAACCTGCAAAACAGCAAGGCGGCCAATGACGCTGACGCGCACAAGAAAATCCAGATGATCGCAAACAAGTTAGATAGTGGCGACGATTTTGCCACGCTCGCGATGAACTATTCGGAGGATCCGGAGACGAGCAACAACGGCGGCGATTTGGGCATGGCCCCCGAGTCCGCACTGAAGCAGGCGGACCCGGCAACGCGCGATGCTGTCATGAAACTAAAGCCGGGGCAATACACGCCGGTGATTCCCATGGTGAATCCCGCGAACCGCCAGGTGAGCGCATACTTGATCGTCAAGCTGATTGCGAAAGAACCGGCGGGGCAGCGAGACTTGAACGATCCGCGCGTGCAGCAGGCGATCCGGCAGCAATTGCGCGATCGACGCGAACAACTGCTAAAAGCGGCGTATTACGAGACTCTGCGCGACGACGCCAAGATCACGAACTACTACGCGGATGAGATTCTGAAAAATGCGGGGGCAACAAAGTAGTCTAGGCGCCTTCCAGCTTTTTCGTCAGTACTTCGTTGACTAATTGCGGGTTGGCTTGGCCTTTTGAAGCTTTCATCACCTGTCCCACGAAAAATCCCAGCATGGTCTTCTTCCCGGCGCGATACTGCTCGACCTGCTTCGGGTTCGCCGCAATCAGTTCGTCGGCAAGCTTCTCGAGGGCTGAAGTGTCACGCGACTGTTCGGGACGGCCTTCTTCCTCATAGACAACGGGAAAATCTTTCTTGCGTTCGAAGCAGAGGTCATAGAGATCTTTCAGCATCTTGCCCGAAATTGTGCCGGACTCGACCAGATCGGCCGACGCGGCAACTCCCGCCATGGAAATAGGAGACTGCTCCATTTCAAGCGACTGCGCCTTCAGGCGTCCGATTAACTCGCTCTGCACCAGATTGGCCACGCGCTTGGGATTCTTGGCGGCGCGAGCCGCAGATTCAAATTGGTCGGCCAGAGCGCGCGTCACGGTCAGCGTGTACGCATCGCCGGCCGTGATTGCATATTCCTTGACCATGCGCTGGCGGCGTGCTTCGGGCAGCTCGGGCAGTCCGGCATGAATCTCCGCCTGCCACTTTTCGTCAACCACCAGCGGCAGCAGATCGGGCTCGGGAAAATAGCGGTAGTCGTGCGCTTGCTCTTTCGATCGCATTCCGTAGGTGCGGCCTTCGTTTGCGTTGTAGAGGCGGGTTTCCTGTGTAATTCTCTCGCCCGACTCGAGCACGCCGATGTGGCGTTCGATCTCGTACTCGAGCGCCTGCCTGATGAAGCGAAACGAATTAACGTTCTTGACTTCGCTCTTGGTGCCAAATTCTTTTTGCCCCCGCGGCCGCACGCTGATATTGGCGTCGCAGCGCAGCGAGCCTTCCTCCATGTTGCAGTCGCTGACGCCGGTATAAAGAATGATCTCCTTCAGCCGCGTGAGGTACTGGTAAGCTTCCTCGGGCGAACGCATATCGGGCTCGCTGACGATTTCCGCCAGCGGCACCCCCGTGCGGTTGAGGTCGATCGCCGTTTTTGTCGCAGCGTCCGGGAAACCCTCGTGCAAGCTCTTGCCTGCGTCTTCCTCAAGGTGCAGGCGGGTAATGCCAATTTTCTTCTTCCCGCCGGGCAGATCGATCTCGATGAATCCATGCTCGGCAAGCGGCTTGTCATACTGCGAGATCTGGTAGCCCTTGGGCAAGTCGGGATAGAAATAATTCTTGCGGGCGAAGATCGACGTCTCATTGACGCGGCAGTTGAGGGCCATTGCCGCGAGCGCCGCGAACTCCACAGCCTTGCGATTGAGCACGGGCAAAGCCCCGGGAAGGCCCAGGCACACTGGGCAAACGTTCGAATTTGGTGGATCCCCAAATCGCGTCGAGCAGGAACAAAATATCTTCGACACGGTCAGCAGTTGCACGTGGACTTCAAGTCCGATGACCGGTTCGTACTTGGCGAGGAGATCCTTGGAAATGGCTGGCGTGGTCGCCATAAGGTGTGATTATAGATGGTCGGCATGTCCCTTCCGCTTTACGGTTTCTTCGGCTCCGGCGCGCTCAGGTATTTCTCGAGCGGAATCTCGAAATACATCAACTCATTCTCTTTCGCGTCGCGCACGCCGGTTAGAAAGAAGCTCGCCCCTGCAAGTGGATTTGAGATCTGGGCAACGTCGAAGAATAAAAAGCCGCGCGCCGTGGAGTGCGGCTCAACCGCCTTCGCACCGAATTGCGCGCGATCGATTTCGTCCATTGCCTTCTGGCTCATGCCGCCTTTTATCTTCTTCCCGGGCAGCGGAATCGGCAAGGTTGGCGCATCGCTGCGCGAAGGATGGGAGATACGCCGCACAATGTCTTCGGGCGTGAGTGGATATAGCTTGTCGCGGCTCACAGTATTCACTTGAGCTTTCATTGCTGTCAGGGAGAGAGGCTGGTCGCTGTCGTTGGTGATGACAAAAAAAACCGGCATGAAACCATAGTTCCGGTAGTTGATGGTGAAGATGTTCGCCTTGTACTCCACGTCATAGGGATCGACGGCGACGCTGACTTTTTCCATCGGGTGCTCGTCGTGCGCGGGATAGCTGCGCGCGGAATGAGCGTCGGGCATGACGAAATCTTTTGCCGCAAAAACGGCCAGGCAGCAGAGCACCACAGTTAAGACGACCAAGGCAGACTCTTGGCCACACCGATCAGGCCGTCGCAAGAATTTTTGCATACGTGGATTATAGGATGCCCCCATCGTCATTGCAGTCGCCCGAAGACTGGACGTGGGCAGTTAGAATGGACTTCCTGCATGTATGCGCTTTACAGTGCG
>Ga0074046_10002968_pt1 | contig 14399 bp, 15 predicted proteins | sample BogForMeECP23OM3_FD_94441 | JGI IMG/M metagenome (GOLD analysis project Ga0074046, IMG submission 94441) | Bog forest soil microbial communities from Calvert Island, British Columbia, Canada - Bog Forest MetaG ECP23OM3 | ecosystem: Environmental > Terrestrial > Soil > Wetlands ...
ATCTTTTGGTTCTCCTGAGATAGATTCGCGTCGAGCAAGTCGATTCCGAACAGCTTTAGAACACCGTTCATGTCGCTGTGCAACTGCGCGTTGTTCTGAAGAAACTCCTGGATGTTTAACGGGTCCATCGGATCTATCTGATAATCAGCCAAATTGGTATTGTACTGCTTCAATATGCCCGCTCGAATCTTGTCGTGACTGAGCCGGTGGTTCCAAGACCACCAGCTCCAGTCTTCATTCGAGTGCGGAATGTTGAGGACCGCAGCGAGCATCACTCGGCCGTTCGGTTTGAACGTCCTTCAGGCGACACCGGCGACGGGACCTGCTCTCGCGTGTACGTGTAGGTGTCCTGATTCCAGCCGGGGCCATGCCAGTGCGCGGTGCCGTTCGGTGTCTGGGCCGTGAACCCGAGCGGGTTTTCGCCAAAAGCAATCAGATCCTCCAGCTTCATCTTGTCGGACTTGTAGCGACGGGGAACGGGTAGCTTCATGGTACAATTCCTCTTAGTGCAGGGCTCCGTGGTCGATGTATCCTATCACCCAATTCGCGATAACGAAATCGGGAGAAGTGGAAGAAAACCGCAGACCGCAGACCGTGAATGGCACGCTGCTCTGCAGTCCCGCGCCCCACGTCTGATAATATGGAGATGGCGACTGAAAGGACGGCTGAGTGTTGAAGCCTGTGTAAAGTTGATTCGGCACTGTGTTCAGGGCAGCGCTGGCTTCTGCGTTGTAATTCGGAGAACCGGAAACCACTGCCGTAAGCGATCCGCTGATCCCGACATGGCCGCTCGAGAGATCGCTGGCAGTCATCCAGACTGCATCCAGCATCTTTATGATGTGCGGCTTGTCGCTCCCGTACATTTTGGTGTCGAGTCGCTTCTTGATATTGGTCGATGGCGACGAGAATAGCGGATAGAGCTTCGACCCGTCCGTGCCCCAAGCGTTGAACGTCGTGCCGACCGGCTGGGTATTGATGAACGTGAGGTTCGGAGACTGACTGAGGATGCACCAGTCCTTCTCGTTCCACGCGATCATCACATTGCGAAGAGCGGACGTGTCCGGATCTGTCACCGTCATCAGCATCATGTAGTGCTTGATATCGAAGATCGTCGCCACTGCTCCCGATGGCGTGACTGCGTTGACGTTCGGCGGGAAGACCGCCGACCGGAAAACCCCGTCCATCTTGGCCGAGGCCTTGGTCACATTGCCGCCGTAGAGACCGAACACACCGATCGTGTTGCCGATAAACACCGTCCGGCCGAAATCCTGGAGAGTGTCTCGCCACGAGAGACCTGACTGCGGATCGGTGTTTTGATTGTTGTAGGTTGTCGTAACCGGATTGCCGGAAGTCGAAACATTCGAAACGACGTTCACCGATTCGTCGCCGAACGTGTAGAGGTAGCCTGACGACTGCCGCACCCCGGTGTACTGAGTCTGCAGGAACGAATCGTAGCTGTTGGCTTCCGTGCCGCCGTCCGCCGCGGAGAAATCCCACACCGATTCCGGCGCGCTTATGTTGAGAATGCCGCCGGCCCAGATGGTCGAAAAGTTGGACTGGGCCGGATCGACGATCCATACTCTGGTCAGGAATGATTCCATCGCCGATCCGCTGATGCCGTAGGGCATGAGATCCACAGTTGCGTAGGCCGAATTGTTGCCCGAAGACCCGACTTCCACTGCAGGAGCGGACGTGTAGTTCGAGCCCGAGGCCGCCACCGTGACTGAGGCGATCGAGGTGGGAGCGTAGACCACGAAGCCGCCAGCTCCCGTGCCTGGGTTGCTGCTCTGCACATTGAAGAATAGCTCGATCGGGCCGGTGTAGCCGGAACCACCATTGGTGATCTGCACCGAACCAATGGTGTCGCCGTTCAGGATCGCAACTGCTGCGGCTCCTGAGCCGCCGCCGCCGATGAACGTGACGCCGGGAGCCTGGTTATAGCCGGAGCCGCCTGCCGTGAGCTGCACGGCGGCGACAGAAGTTCCGGTGAGCACCGCGGACCCAACTGCGCCGGCGCCATTGCCGCCGACGAATGAGATAAGAGGCACCGAAGTGAAACCCGATCCTCCGTTCACCACAGTAACCGACGACACGCCGGTCGGCTGCAGAAGCGCGACCCCGGACGCTCCCGACCCGGTGCCGCTAAAAGAAACACCCGGAGCCGAAGTGTATCCACTGCCAGGATTGGTTATCGAGACACCGGAGATGGCGCCGGCGCCATAAAATACCGTTCCAAGCGTCGCGCCTGAGCCATTTCCTGCCAGCGCCGCCGTGGGGGCCGAGGTATAGCCGGCGCCCGGATTGGTGATGGAGATACTGGTGATCGACCCGGAAGTCGGATTGATGACGGCATTCGCCGCCGCACCGGACCCGCCGCCGCCTGAGAAGGAAATCGCCGCATAGGTGTACCCCGACCCGCCGGCGGTGACGGAGACGAAAGTCACGCCGCTATTGATGATCACCGTGCCGGCCGCGCCTGTCCCGCCGCCGCCCGAGAAAGAGACCGTGGCGCTGGTGTAGCTCGCTCCGCCGGCGGTGATGCTGACGCCGCCGACGCCGCCCGCATTCAGATTGGCAGTCAGTTCAGGAGTAGTGTTCGATCCGCCGCCGGAGAACGCCAGCTGCGGCACGTCGCCGACTTCATAACCATGCCCTGGGTTCGTAATCTTCACCTGAACGACCGAGCCGCCCTGAACCACCGGCGTCACGGTGAGTCCGGAGCCAAGCCCGCCGAAAACCGTCACAGTTGGCGTGGTCGAATAGTTCAAGCCTCCCGAGACGATATTGATCCCGTCTGGAGCCGCAGTGCCGGCCGTGTAGAGAAGGGCGCCATCCCACACCCAGTAATCGTTCATCGTATTTCGATTGCAGATCAGGATGTACTGACTGCCCCATTGGCGCACGAACGGCTTGTACCCAGTGACAGCGCTATAGAACCCCGAGGTCCCGATCGTGGTGTGTACGAGTGTGTTGGTGTTGATCTGGATAGCCGAACCGTCCGACAGGAACACGGCGCAATAGTAGGTCGCTCCTATCGTGTAGAAAGCGAAATAGATGATCGTCTTGCCGCCTGGCGCGGTATAGATCGAAGTCCCAGCATCCCAGGCCGTCCTGAGATTGCCGTCGCCCATCCGGATGAAGTTCTCGCGCCAGATGAACTCCTTGTCGTCGACCGCCGGCGGCGACGCCTCCGTGTTCATTCCCCCGAACGGATAGGGGGAGTAGAACTTTATGCCTTCGGGAAACCCGAGGGCCTGCTGCGCTCTGGCGCTCGAGTTGTTAGATCCACCCGCCACTAGCGTCTCGCTGATCTTCGAGGAGCTTCGGCGCGATCATCGCCTCGACTGATTTCTTGGCCTGCTCGGCGACTTGGACATGTCGAGCAGGCTCGCCGATCTCGATCAGCGTCTTGAGCAGAAGCTCGAGCGTCACCGTCCTAATGGGAGTCTCATCCTGCTTGAGGTCGAGAGCGGCGAGCACGTTGCGCGCAAGCGCAAGCACGGATGAGGTGCGGTCGTGGAGAACCCGGAAGCCAGGGGGTAGGTGTGACTGCTCAGTCATGGGAACAACGGATAGTAGGATCTGGTCTTGCCGCGGTCGACCCCGGCGCGCTGGTCGAGCACATAGCCGCCGCCCTGCTGCATCATGACCTGAGCTGAGGCCCAGCGATAGGTCGCCATGAAAGCGAGAGCCGCGGCCCCGAACTTGACCGAATCGGCAAACGAATCGGGAATGGCGTCGAAGTCGTTGTCCGATTGCAAGGCGATCGGCAAACACGAGACCTGGGCGTCGATCGGATTCTGCTGCGAGGGAATCGGGAACATCCACACCTCGCCCTGGGTGCCGTCATTCAGGACGCTCCACACCGCCGGGTAAGCCATGTTCAGGATCGCGTAGGCCCGACAATAGGCCTGGAATTCATCCCACGGCATCCAGTCGAGCGTCGGTTTGCTGACGCCGCCCCACGACACCGCGAGCGAAATCACGTCGCTGACCGAGGCGCAGCCGGCATATTGCTGTCTGAGGTAGTTGTTGAAAAAGCCCTGATAGGGGTATCTTTCTACCCCTGGGATGGTCATCATCGGCCCGAGAGAGGCGCCGGTCACGATCGCCGCGCCCGCGCCGAGCTGCGATCCGCCGGCGCCAGGTTGCGAAGTCGCTCCGTAAGGAAAGGCCCCCGGCAGCGCGCCGGGTTGCATCGCTTCGGGAATTGCGTAGCCTGGTTGGGCGGAAGCACCGAACGCGGATTGGCCGGTGATCAGGCGATTGATGCAGCCCGTCCGCATCGCGAGCAGACGGCGTGCTTCGTTGATCCAGCGTGTTATCTGGAACTGGCTGTTGAAATAAAAGCCGGTGTCCCGCAGGAGTGCGGAGGTGTCATTCTGATACTCGCTGAGTTTCATTTCTCATCTCTGAAACTCAGCCGACCGAGTACACCCAGCTTGTCCCTACGGAACCGCCCAGAGTCGCCGCAAGCACTGGAGCTGTAGTCACGGCCGCGGCCGTAGGATCAACAATCACAATCGGCGAGGATGTATAAATTCCGCCGTCATAAATAATCGGAGGAGTCGTGGGTTGCTGGCTGGCGATCGGGGCGTAAATGATCGCCGGACGAGTATTCACCAGCCCATACTGAATCTTGAGGTTCGAGTAGGCCTGGGCTGAGGTTTGCGCGTCGATCGCAGTCACAAGACATGCAGTGCCCGACCCGGCGCCCAGATTGCCGCCTGTTGTCACCGAATAGCCGGTGATCGTCCAGCACATGAGAATCGTGGCCGCAAGCGCCGTACCGCCGCCGCCCGAGAAAGTGAATGTCGGAAGCGCACTCAAACCGCCGGCAGCCCCGCCGAAGTCGGTGCAGAGCAATGCGGTGATCGTGTTCGCGCCAGTCAACGTCGCCACGGCGGTCGCGCCATAGCCAGTTGTCAGAGCGGAGTTGTTCAATTCCCGCGGATCGTTGAGGAAGGTGATCGTCGGCGCTGAGGTGTAGCCCGCGCCCTGGTCCTGGACAGTGACGGAAGTAACCGTGCTGCCGGAAAGCGTGCAGTACCCGGAAGCCGGAACCCCACCCGGCGCGGGCGCCGAGAAGATCACCTGCGGCGCGTAGGTGTAGTTCGTGCCGTTGGCGGTCATGGTCACGCTGGCCGAGACCGCGCCGCCGATGATCGCGCGCCACTTCGACCCGCCGGCGGTGGCCGTAATCGTGGGCAGCGACGTGTAGCCCGAACCAGCGTTGGTGATGATTGCGCCGACTGCACAACCAGTGGGGTTGGCGATACGATAGTTCACACCATCCGAATTGACGAACAACATCTGTTGCTGCGGTGCGTAGCCGCCATACGGCACCCAGATCTGCATGACCGGGTCGTAGAACTGGACCATATGATAGCGCGATTGGTGAATCATATACGTCCCCGCCGGAGCAATCGTCCAAGTCTGCCCCGGATAGAGCGAAATGGAGGATGTGCCGGTTGCGCCAGGGGCTGCTTGCGGTCCGTATAAAAGCATCAGATCAACTCGTCACCACGGCATCACATAGCTGGTGTCAGTCGCCCCGCCCAACGTCGCCGTAACCACGGGGGCGGTCGTGACCACCGAGGCATTGGCCAGAACGAGAACGGTCGGCGAAGTCGTGTAGATGCCGCCATCGTAGACGACCGGGGTGCCGGTCAGGGTATTGGTGGTGACAACGCCGCGGATGTCCGCCTTGCGGATCGTGACCAGATTGGCCTGGGTGTCCGGGTTGGTGTAGGCCGCAGCCGAAGTGTAGAAGTTGTCTTCGGCCGTGATCCAGACCGCGGAGCCCGAGCCGATATTGCCGGCCGTTCCGACTGCCGTTGCGGTAATCGTCCAGCACATGATAACCAGCGCCGTGGCCGACGCACCCGCGCCGCCCGAAGGCGTCAGAGTGACAACCGCCGCCTGACCGCCGGTGCCGTGGTCCTGACAGACAAGGCCGGTCACGGTCTTGGCCCCCGTCAGGGTCAAGATCGCCGCGGCGCCCGACCCCTGAGTCACAGTCGTGCCGGTGATTGGGATGTTCGGGTTTTCGCGAGGGTCATTGATGAAGTTGATCGTCGGGACGGAGGTGTATCCGGCGCCCTGGTTGGTGATCGTCACCGTGCTGAGCGCGCCGCTCGAGAGCGTGCAAGTCGCAGTCGCGCAGATTCCGCCACCGTTGGTGATCGTCGGCGGAGGAGAAATCACGCAGATCGGAGGATAGGTGTAGCCCGACCCGCCGTTGCTGACCGTAACCGTAGCCGACACCGCGCCGCCGACCCATGCCTTCCACAGTGAACCGCCGGTATTGGCGGCAAAGGTCGGAATGCCGGTATAGCCGGTGCCCGCGTTGTTGATGAGCGCGCCGACCGGACAGCCGGTCTGATTGGCCAGGCGATAGTTGACGCCGTCCGAATAGAAGAATTCGGTTCCACCCACGCCGCCGGTGCCGGAAGCGCCGCCGCCGACTCGCCGCCATGAACCCGTGTAAGGGTCGTAGGCCTGGATGCAGCTATAAGGCCCGGTGCGGATCTGATACCAGCCCGCAGGCGAGAGAGTGTAAGTGCCGCCGGACGGCAACGAGATTTCCTGGGCCGGGTTGCCCAGAAGGGTCGGGATCTGACCAGGACCGCGATACAAAGCCATGGGTCTACAGCTCCAAATCAGACCACGGCCGGGAGAGTGCCCGGAACGTTAGGCCAAGCCACTCCTGTGATGCCTGTGATCTGCGCGCCGCTAGAGGGTTTCGCACAGACGAGGTCAGAGCAGGAAATCAGAACGCCGATGTCCGAGATCTGGCCGACCGGAATCTGGCTCTCAAAGCCGGAGAAGGTCATCGGCGCGAACTCGGACATGTACAAGCCGGTGTAGCGGGTGTTGATCGCATAGGCGGTGCCCAGCGGGCAGAACGGGTCCATGAAGATCGGGGTGTCGAGAACCCGGATCGCCCGGAAGCCGGCGTTGACCACGTCATCCTTGCCATAGATCGAACGCGGGGTGGTCATGAACATTTCGAGGTTCATGAAGTCGCCCATCAGCGCCGACCAGTTGGCGGGGTTCATCACGGCGTAATCGGGGGCCTCGCCGCCGGCGCCGGTCTGGATACGGGCGAGAAGCTGGGCGGCGCCGACGCGGCTCGTCATCTGCGTGCCGGTGTTGGTGATGTACTGGCCGGCCCAGAACGAACCGGTCGAGCGGCTCAGACCGCCGTAGGTCGCGACGTTGGTGCCGTCGTCGTAGGCCTGAGCCAGGGAGTCCCAAGCTTGCGGGTTGGCGTAGTTGTTGGCGTAGAGCGATTGTGCGTAGGACTGCCGGATGACTACGGCGGCATCCGACATGACGGCTCGAAGTTTCGGGATGACGACTTCGGACGACTGGATGATCGCCTCCATTCCGAAGAAGCCGATCGGAACCATGCCGAGTTTGAGCGAAAACTGCGCGTCCTGCAGCGCCGCCTGATCGGTCGGGATGTTGAAGTCGCCGGCGAAGGAGCCCCAGGCGAACTGCACGAAGCTCGATCCCTGGACCGGGAACGTGACCTGCGAGACGCCGCCCCGAGCCGCCTTCGAGTTCGACATGAACAGCGAAAGCAGCGGATGCGCCTGATAGATCTGCACATAGACGCTTGGAATAAACGCGCGCCTCGTGAGTGCGGCGAGCTGTGCGCCAAGCGGGCCGGACGGGGTGATACCCGATCCGGTAAGCGTTGTGGCTGGCGAGTTGGGATAAGCCATGTCAGTTCCTTATGCGGTCCTTCATGCCGCCTGCCCGAAAGTCTCTCGGGTGTACTTGTCCGGGTCCTTGGCGAACTTCATCAGTTCATCCTCGAGGAACCCGTCAGGGTTGACATGCAGCTTCTTCCACGACTCGTCTGGTTCGGCTGAGCCAAAGAGATTGAGCTTGGTGGGAGCCCACGAAGGCCGAGGCGCTTCGGGCGGAGTGGAATGTGCGACCCAGGCCGCCGAGGCCTCGGGGTCGACGTAATTCTTGGTCTCCTTCATGCGATCGAGCATCTTGGCTCGACCCTCATCAGTGAGACCGAACTTGCGCTGAGCCGCGTCGACTGCGGCCTCCATACTCCGCACCGTCTTGGCCTGCTCGTCATCTTCGTCTCGCTTATTGAGACGGGCGAGAGCCTCTTCAAGCCTCTTGGCGAGCGCTTCGTTCTGCGCCTTGATCGAGCCGACGACCGGATCGTCCTCGAGCGTCTTGATGTCGCCAAACTTCTTTTTGGCGGCTTCGCGCATCTTTAGCCCGAATTCCGGATCACTCCACAACTCATTAACGAGCTGCTCGGAGCGCAGCTGATTCTGCGTGGCCGCGGTGATTTGAGCCGGCTGCGTGGCGGCGACAGTGGTCATTTACCGGCGTCCTTGCCGCTGGCGTGCCGGCCCTTCGAGCCTTCGCTGCCGCCGACATGCTCGAGCGACATGGGGCCTTCCGACGCCGTTGCCGGGAGACCGGAGCGGCGCGAGCCGATGCCGGTCGTCTTGAACGGCACGTATTCCATGATCCCGTTGTCTTCCTTCGTGTCAAACACGTAAGGACCGGGTATTTTGCCAGAAGAACCAGAAGTTCCGTCCATTACCTTAAGCTCCCATCTCTGGCGGCGCTCCGGGTGGAGGCGCGCCTGCACCGGGCGGCGGGCCTCCGCCACCCATCAAACCTTGCAGCGCGTTGGCCGGGCCAGGCTGCTGCTTCACGTCTCGCGCCATCATCGCGAGATTCTGCAAAAGATTCCCCTGATCCCCGCCGCCCATGCCGCCCTCGCCGAGGTGCTTGCCGATCTTGGATACGGCGTCCATGACAGAGTTCGAGAGTTCCGAACCGATCTGAAGCTGGGGCAGGGCTTCCATCAGCATCTTAATTCCCGCCTGAACCTTGCCGAGGCCCGCGCCATGATTGCCGGGCATCCCGCCCGGAGCCGCAGCCGCGCCCAATCCACCCGGAGGCCCTGGGGGCTTTGGCGGCATTCCGCCGGGAGCGGCGGTGGGGGACATAAAGGGCGGCAATAACTATAAACTCCCAAAGCAGAGGAATGGGCGGCGTTGCCGCCGCCCATTCAGCCGATCACTTGCGGCCCTTGCGGCCCTTGTGCCGACGATTGAAGACGCGAGCGTCCATCATTTGGAGTCTCCTACGTTGGTGTGTGCCGGAAGACTTGCCTCACCGGCGACGCAGAGCATAGAGCCTTGTTTTAATATCTGTCAATACGTGCTAGAAAGAAAATTAGCAACAGTCGCTATAGGATACTATAGGATGTTAATACCATCCAAGAAGACCGCCGAGTTCGTCCGCGAGATAACCAGCCAATGTTTCTCCTCTAGGAAGGACCGGATCAACCGCGGCAATTTCTTTCAGGGCTTCTACGAGTCGGGCGCCAACGACCCGACAAATCCCGCGTTTTACAACAAGATTTTCGCCCTTCTCGATGACGAACAATCACTGCTTTATTCGCCTGTTTCATTGCGATTCAAGATCACCGACCCCGATTTACCGGGAGTGCTTAGCCGGCAAAAAGGACGCGCCGCATCAACGAGACTACGCAACGATTTTCGAAAAGTGGATCTCGACACGATGGTGTCGGGCGTGGTCGAAATGGCCCAAGTCAAAGGCAAGGGCTTCATTCGTCTGATGTACGCTGCCGAGAAATTCAATCCGACATTGGTGGCGCCGGAGAGCATGGGGGTTCTACGCGAGGATCATCCTACGCTCGACCGCGACATGGAGGCTTTCTCCTTCAAGACCACGATAACGATGTGGCAGGTTCGACGGCTGATTCGCGCTTTAGGCTGGAGCGAAGAGGAACAGAACAGAGCGATAGACAAGGTCAAGGTCTATCTGAAGCTGGAAAAGAGCGACGAAGAGCGCCGCGGCTCGGCGATGCAGGTCACGGTTGGCGGAATGTATCCGTTCCAGCCGAACTCCGCCGGCCCGTCTTCGGCGCGCGGCATGGCCGACTGGTTGACGCAGCCGAAGCCCTCGCTTTCTCCAGATGTCGAGCAGCAGTTGCTTGAATTGGACGAGACCTGGATCTGGGATGACGAGGCCGAGGATTGGGCAACGTTCCAGATGGTCGGCGAGGTGCTGTTGCTTGGTCGATTCCAGAAGATAAATCTGCTGGCCTACGACACACTGACCAAGCAGAGCTCGCCTTATCTTAAGGCGGAGCACCCGTTCCGCGAGTTCTGCATCAACCCGGTCAACGATCCCGTGTACTTCTGGGGGCGATCGTCGCTGACCAATCTGGTGATGATCCAGGAAGCCATCAACTCACGCATCGTCGGCACCAACAAGATGCTGCGACTGCAAGAGCAGCCGTCCCGAAAGTTTACCGGGACCAACGGCGTCAACCAGCAGGCTCTCTCACGCTACAGCAAGCCTAACGGCTATTTCGTCGACTCGAACCCGAACGCCAAGGCGGAGATCGACAGGATCGAGATTCCGCAGGATCTGTGGGCGTCGCTACACGAATACGAGCGGATGATGGACGACTCGGTCGGCGTGCCTCCGGTGGCGCGGGGTAAGAACGAACAAGGAGTGCGCTCGCGCGCTCACGCGGAGACGCTGGTGCGTCAGTTCTCGCCCCGATTCAAGGACAAGGCCCTGCTGGTGGAGAGAAGCGTCGAGGGGTTAGGCGGTCTGGCGCTCGATTTGAAGCGCGCTCACGACGCCAAGAAGATCATCGCCTGGGCGCCGCTGGCGGACGCAGGCGTCGAAGCGGAAGAGCCGAATCTGCTTCTGCCGCCGCCGGTCAAGGGGCTTGTCTCCGTCAGCTTCACCTTCGCCGATTTGCCGGAAGACGTGTCGGTCACGGTCGACAGCCATTCCTCGAGCCCTGCGTTCAGCGAGGAAGCCAAGCAGCTCACCTTCGATCTCTTCAAGATCGGAGCGGAGGATGCGGGCGACGTGCTGGAGCATGTCGACGCGCCCGACCCGGACGACTTGCAGATGGGCGTGATGCGCCGCCAGCAGGCCCAGGCGGAGGCGCAAAAACAGCAGGAGGCGATGAAATTGCTTGGTAAGAAGCACTGACTATGATTGTAATCACCGGAGCTGCGGGCTTCATCGGCTCGAACCTTGTCGCCGAATTGAACGACAGGGGACGTGACGATTTAATTTTATGCGACACACTCGGCGAGGATTTGCGCTGGCTGAATCTGCGCAAGCGAACTTTCAGAAATATTATTCATATAGACAAGATATTTGATTTCCTTAGTTTCTTGTATGAAAAAAGCATAGTACCAGAGGCCGTCATTCATCTAGGGGCGAACACCTCTACTACAAGCACAGATGCTCATGAAATACTGGAGAATAATTACTCATTCACTCTCTCCTGGCTTCAGTTTTGCGCCGTATACGAAGTACCCTTTATCTACGCCTCCAGCGCTTCCACTTACGGCGACGGCAAAGAGGGTTTCATTGACGATCCTTCGCTCGACGCACTGAAGAAATTGCGACCGCTCAATCTCTACGGCTGGAGCAAACATCTCGTCGACAAAGTCATCGCTGAGCGCCGGGAGAATCATCTACCGCTGCCGCCCAAATGCATCGGCCTGAAATTCTTCAACGTCTACGGCCCGAACGAGTATCACAAATTCAAGATGATGAGCGTGGTCGGCAAGAACTACGACTGCGTCAAGAACGGTGAGAGCGTCCCTTTATTCGACGGTGAGCCCATGCGGGATTTCGTTTATGTGAAAGACGCCGCGGACGTGATTTTATGGATGCTGGACAACGGCCCGAAGTGTGGGTTGTTCAACGTCGGAACTGGAGTCGCCCGTTATTTCGAAGATATGGTCAATGCGATGGGTCTCCCACCCCGTATTGCATATCAGCCGATCCCTGAATCACTCAGAAGCCAGTATCAAATGCACACCTGCGCGTCGACATACAACCTGATCAGAGCAGGCTACACGAAGCGGTTCATGTCGGTGGAGGAAGGCGTGGCGAAGTATGTGGAGTATCTTCAGTCTGAAGATCGCTACCGCTAGAGCACATCCCAGTTGCCGAATTCCGGAATCAGGTCAGCTGCCAGGCAATCGACCTTGTAGTCCTTCCGACCACCTAGTGTCTCGGCCAAGACGTTCTTTGCTTTTGACCGGACACCGTTGATCGAATGCGTCGCTCGAAGACGCTTGAGTTTCATCGCATCGTCTTCCGTACTCGACTGGTCTCGGATAGCTGCTTCGTTCTCCCAAATAAAACGGTTGGCAAGCGTCAACATAATAATAGCTCGTATTCCATTCGACGATATTGTGTTGTTAGCAATCGCGCCTCTGAGAACGATAAGATCAATATCGTTCATAATTTCCACGCGTTCTCTCTTATATTCTCCGCGCGCTTCCGGAATGAAAAGCTCCTTCATCTGAACGATGCAGAGCCGATCAATCAGCTCTGGCAAGTCAGGCAGGTATTTTCTCTCTGACATTTCGGTTCCATTCATCTGCGCGGCCAAGGGCGCGTGCCACTCTCGGAGTTTCGATCGATCGAGTGTATCGTATGGCTTCGACATCGGTCATCTCCTTAACTGCCGCCGGCTGCCAGTCGAACTTCCCGAACTGCTCGATCGCCTCCAAGACTTCGTCGATCACCGGAACCCAATCCCGCGGCGTCTTCTGGCGAAAGATTCTGATCGACGGATACCACGGCGAATCGGTCCGGTTCTGAAGCCAGCGCCAGCAGCACTGAACCGGCAGCATCAAAAACGTCGGAGCGCCCATCGCGCCGACCAGATGCGCTACGGCCGAATCAGTCGTGACCACAAGATCGAGCGACTTGACCCTACGGGCGGTGTCAAGAAAGTCGAACGTCCCGTCCTTGTGGAGCGAGAGCATCTTGTACGCCGTGCCGAGACGGTTGATCGAGACATCGTCGAGATTGCGGACCAGGGCTTCCTCACTGTAGGTCGAGAAGCTCTGACAGAAAAGCCCGATCTTGGGATATTCGTGAGTCGAGAACGGCTCGGCGTCGAGATAGGGCGCGGGCGGGATGGTCTCGAACGTCGTCTTGAACAGATACGGAGACGAGAACAAAGGCCAGTGAAGGTCGAACTCTTCGTGGTGGCGGCCGAGCGAAATGATCCTGTCGGCCAGCTTGTTGTGCTTGGCCAGATCGGTAAGAAGCGGATGGGTCTCGAGGACGAAGTTCGGAGCGAGTTTCGCGATCATCGGGATGTAGCGAAAGAGCATGATCATGTCGCCGTGACCCATCGACGACCAGACCAGGACCTTCTTGTCGGTCGGCTTGCCGTCCCATAGCGGGCGATCCGGATACCGGTTCATCCCGTATTTGGTCGCGTCGTCGCGATGGCCTAAGAGCTCGAGCAGCGGCCAGCCGTTCTCGTAGTCGCCGTGAGAAAGAGTGATCATCGCCTTCATCACGTAAGCGAAGGTGTAGTCAGGCTCCTGCTGCAGCGCGAGCTCGATGCAGGCCAGCGCCTCCTCGTCACACTGGTTATAGTGGTAGTGACAGGCGTTGAGCGTTAGTTGCTCGGGAGTGAAATTCACTTACGAAAGTCCTCTCTCCGAACCGACCGCAACGGCGGCAAGTGTCTCATGTTCTCCGGGATAACTGCGTTAGGCGGGACCGCCATGTTGCGGTAAGCCCCGGCAAGCGCTTTTCGGCCGATATTGGTCAGGCTCTTGGCCAAGACCGGCCTGATCTGCCCGGTCATCACGTCCTTGACCATCATGTCCTTTTGGCCGCCGAAATGGTTGTCGGCGAGCGCCTGCTGCTGCGGCGGCAGCTTAGGCGCCATGCTCTCGCCCTCGCGGATCGAATCCTTGAGGTCGGTCAGGCCGTAGTCCTGCATGGCGGCTTTGGCGGTGTAATCGATCGCCTTGACGACGTTGTTCGCTCCGACCTGGGCGGGGGCGCGCTGATCGGAAAGCATCCGTTTCAGATTCTCGACCTCGCGCGCGGTCTGGCGGAGAAGCGCTATCTCGATGCAGCTCGGGTTGGGGCAGGCCGGATCGCGCTTCGGAGCGGCGAAAACCGGACGGCTCTTCCATTCGTGTCCGCACTGGGCGCAGCGGTAACGAACCCGGACCTTCGTTCGTTCGAACGGAGTCTCGGGAGCCACAACTTCCGAGGCGATAAATTCGCTCGTCATATCGGCATATATTCGACTGGCTCGAACCAAAGCGGAATTGGAGCGACATACGACCGCCAGTAGGCCGTCGGCTCCCACCTCATCCGCCTGGGATTGAAGTGACGGGTTCGATGCCAGTAGGCTGCGGCGATCTCGCCCGCCTCCGACCGCACCGTGACCGCAGTCCCGCCACGGGCCTTGTCGTCAAGGGGCTTCCAACCCCCGCCGTCGCTGAGCGCTGACGACGGCGGGGGCGTGCTGCCGGAATCGGGAGGGGACGCGGCTTCCGGCAGATCCTGGTGGCGGC
>Ga0074046_10002969_pt1 | contig 14395 bp, 11 predicted proteins | sample BogForMeECP23OM3_FD_94441 | JGI IMG/M metagenome (GOLD analysis project Ga0074046, IMG submission 94441) | Bog forest soil microbial communities from Calvert Island, British Columbia, Canada - Bog Forest MetaG ECP23OM3 | ecosystem: Environmental > Terrestrial > Soil > Wetlands ...
ACAGCCGTAGCTGGTTGGAAGCCATCCAGTGTGTGCTGGTCCGATCGGCAAACAGATCGAGCTGTTGCTCCTTGATACGGTTTTCCATGTCACCCCGGGCACAGTAAAACTTCTCGTAGAGGGCGGCCCGATTCGAACCGGCTGTCGATTTCAGTTAAATCGTAGACTCCGAGGAGAAATCGTCGGTGGCCATCTACGTTTTAACTGAAATCGACAGTTGGGGTTACTGAGGGAGTCGGGGTCGCAGGGTTAAAGGCCAAGAGCAATGCGCCGATGGAAAATAAAAGTGGACCAAATAGTAGCTTGTTCATTTTGTGTGAGTGGGTCGTAATGAGGCATTTAGCGTGCCATGCTTTTAGTCCGCGACGATCGGTGCGACGGGTGAAGCGAGCGGCGATAGTGTTGGTTTACGAGTCGACCCAAGGCTAGAACCTCCACGCCGAGCCGATCTGGACATGGCCTGAGCTGTAGCGGTTTCCGATCTCGCTGTACATGCCCAGGCTCAAGTATCCGAAATCGATGTTCTGCCCTTCAACGTTCCAAGCGAAGTGATGTCCCACCTCGGCTCCAAATGTGACGTAGGAACTTACCGCGGCCGATTGGAAAAATTGAGTATAGATTCCGTAGCCTTCAACTATCCAGCTCTTGCCAATCGGAACGTCGAGCCTAAGTCCATTCTTCATGATCTGCTGGCTAACCCCGGTCGGGAACTTCGGATCATTTGAGGTTAACACGTCCCCTTCGAAAAAACTGATGTAGTTCCCATAAGTTGCGATGATGCCGTGCCACTGGTATGCAAAAACGTTTGTCAATGCGCCGCCAGCGATGATCTCCCTGCTTCCGGAACTAGCAAAGGCCGCTGTGGGAGTAACAATCCATGACCATGGCCGGTCGACTGAGGGGATGATTACTTTCACTGGTAGGTCAAGAGTCAGGCCGGCTTGAAACAGTGCTGTCCGATCCAGGGTAATGTATTGCAGAGGAATTTCGTAATCGAGCCTGACTCGCTCGTTAATTTTGAACCCACCGGCAATCGGAATTGTGTAGGTTTGGCCGTGCTGACCCTGAAAATCAAACTCCCCGGCGTCAAAGGTCAGGCTGATCGCATTGTTTTTGCCAGTTTCCTCCGTGGGGCTTAACCCCAGGGCCATGCGTTCCGACAGCGAGCCGAAACCATAGAACGTATAATCGGCGAGCAGCGCCGTTGTGCTGTTGGGAGTCCCGTCCGATAAATGAATCTGGGCTTTTTGAGCCTGTTGGGTGGCCGAAGTTGTATTGACGTCCACGACGCCGTTGGCATAGGTGACGCTAACCGGGGTATTGCTCGAAATTGTGCGAAACGTCCCGCTAATCCCCTGTCTGGCGCTCAGTACCGTAAAGCTTTCGCCGGGCGCGGGCCGGAAACCGCTCGCAAGCGTCAAGTGCAATGTGCCATCGAGGCTCGCATGCCCGGTGACGACCAGGCGCGAATAATTCTGCGCTGAAAGGATCTCCACATTAAACACGCCATTTGGACCCTGGCTAAAGTTGCCGTTTACGGTCAGCGTTCCTGGAGAGTTTCCCGGGCTCAGGGTGCCGAAATTTAGAACGTTCCCGACCACATTTCCCATTCCCTTGAGTGTGCCGCCCGGTTGAACGGTTACGTTTGAGGATTGCAGCGAACCGTTGACCTCCAGTATCCCGTCTAAAACTTTCGTTGAGATCGGGGCGTTCAGTATCGTGTCAATCGTCCAGGTTCCGGAGCCTTGTTTGGTTAGGGAGCCAGCGTTTTTGATTCCACCAGTCACCGCTTGGCTGACACTTTGAGTTCCAGCGCCGTCAAAAATCAGGGTCGATCCGGGGTTAGAGCCTAGATCAAGCACCCCGTTTATCCGGGTTCCGGTAATCAACTGGGCGCTGTTCGCAAAATTACCAAGCGCGACATTGCCATTGATTGTGCCTGCGTTGTAAAGGCTGGTCTGAGCGCTACTCGCCAAAATCGCGATGCCGCTCGAACCGGTAATCACCCCGTTCGCATTATTGGTGATATTTCCATCACCACCGAGCACGATCCCTTGAATGCCTGAAATCATCCCGGAATTGGAGATCGAGAGCGACCCGTTCGAGCTTTGAATCCCATTTATGCCGACACCGGAAATTGTCGCTCCGGATTCGTTGGTGATTGTGGCCCCGCCGGATGTGGTTACGGCCGCTAAAGGACCCTCGCGAGTCTGGGTTACTTGAATATTTTCGAAATTATCCAGGGTACCCGTGTTGTTAATCTGAACAAAATTTGTGACGGTGACTCCCGGATTGATGCGCAGGATACTCGCATCATTCACGGTGACGATGCCTGTTCCCAGGGCGCTGTCCGCTGTGGCGACGATCGTTCCTCCATTGATCGAAGTCCCGCCGGAATAGGTGTTCGACGCCATTAGAGTAACTTGTCCCGCTCCATCTTTCACCAGTCCGCCGAGGCCGCTGATGACCCCAGACAATGTCGAGTTGGTGGTTGAATCGGCGAGTATCCTGCCCCCACCGTCCCCCAGGGTGATCGCTTTGCCCGTTATGATTCCGCCTCCAGCCGCCAGTATTTCAAGCGTTCCGCTATTGAAGTTGAGCGGGCCAGTGCCCAGATTGGCATCCTGGCTTATCGCGACAATTCCGGCATTTAGATTTGTGCCACCGGCGTAGCTATTCGCGCCGGTCAAAGTGACGATGCCGGATCCGTTCTGCGTGACGCTGCCACCGCCGCTGATCAGGCCCGTAAACGTAATCGCGGCCGTCCGGTCAAAAGACAACGCTCCGTTATTCAAAACATTACCCGGGATGCTTCCGGCCGTCCCGCCATTGCCGATTTGTAAGGTTCCGAGGATGATCGTCGTACTCCCGCCATAGCTCAAATTCTCGTCGATTACCCAAGTTCCTGTGCCGAGCTTCGTAAGCGAGTTAAATCCTCCGATTGTTCCAGTTACGGCTTGGCTTAATGATTGACTTCCGGCGCCATCAAGGGTCAAGGTGGCAGCAGCGGCACTCCCAACATTGAGGGCTCCGGTGATTACGCCGCCGGTTAAAAGCGTCACGGAATTCGCGAAATCACCTAGAATCACGTTGCCGTTGATATTGCCCGCGTTTGACACGTTCGCTGCTGCGCCAATAACCTGGATTGCAGGTCCGCTTATCCCGCTAATCGTTGCTCCAGCGTTGTTCGTAACTGTTCCACCGTTAACAAGGAGGATGCCGATACCGCCGGTAATTGTACCCGAATTAGCGACATCTATAACGGCCGTTCCGATCGTCCCGACGCCAACGCCGTTTACTCCAGCAATAATTCCTCCGGCGTTGTTGGTAACCGTCCCTGCGGGAACCGTGCCCTCCGATACCTGGAATCGCACACCGTCGGGTCCGGCGATTGTCCCCGAATTTGTGACAGTCGCCGTCGCATTGTTTACAAAGACGCCGTCGTTGTGATTTCCAGTAATCGTACCGCCGGCCAGGTTGTTGACCGTTCCGCCCGCGTTGAGAAAAATTCCCGCACTGTTCCCTGAAATCGAACCACTGTTTGTCACGCTGCCCGCTAATCCGTCGGCGAAAACTCCGGCAAATGCGTTCGGGCTTGACTGTATGCGACCGTTATTGACGACGGTCCCACCGTCATTAAAATGGATTGCATCCCCGGTTCCCCCTTGAATGAGGGCGCCGGCCTGGTTATTCACTGTGGCGCCGCCCGTCGTTGAATCAACGCCGTCGCCAGGTCCGGAAACTGTGCCGGAATTCGTCAGCGTTCCCGCGTTATTTAAAGCGAGACCGGTACTGAGGGTGACCCCGGCATTAACCTCCAAAACACTTGTGGGGCCGTCGACCGTTACATTCCCGAGCGAAGTGGAACGGTCGATAAATGTGCCGCCATTCACAAAGACGTGGGCTCCGGCATCGAGCGGGGCATCCCAGGTGACAGTGAGAGCGGAGACCTTGGTAACACTTCCTGTTCCAGTGATCGGCGCGGCGTTAATTGAGCCGCTGTTGACAATAAAATTGCCGTTGTTTGTGAAGCCGCTCGACTGGAAAATGCCTCCTCCATCAGCTAAGCTCAGAGTGCCGCCGACTCCGATTGTGAGCGCCGCCACGTTGAGAGTGACTCCGTTCGGAATCTGAACCGTGCTATTCGCGGTGGAAGCGCCGATGGTCAAATTCTGGATAGTAAAAGTTGTGTCGACGGTGGCGGTGGTTCCATTGTCGACCACGACGCTGTCGGCTTGTACCGGCACTCCAAGCGACCAATTTCCAGCTGTCGACCAGTTGCCGTTGGGACCGATCCAGTTATTGACCTCAGCGAAGCCAGGATCTATTCCCGAGAGGAATACGGCTGCGACAAATACAAAAGCCTTGAGCCACGCGCTCCAAGCGGGCACCCCTGCGGTAGAATCAGTGGAAATAGTGAATAAGCGGGACCGCTTGGTCATGAGAATTATTGCGGTTCCGTTGGCTTTAGAATGAGCCTCACGACTCAGATACGGCAGACTAGCCTGAGTCGATGTGAATGCTTGGGTTAACTCCATTAAATCGGCCGCATTATATATTTCGCCCAAAAGACGTCCAGCGTCGAAGCGCGTATGGTCTCTTTCGAGGCACGTCTAAGCCGTCTTGAAGTACGTGTGACTCAATTCGAAACGGGTTCGGAGCAACACGTGCCGGATTCTCTGAATGGGTTTCATCGAGTAGCTCGGACAACCTTCATTGACCACATTTCTGGGCGAGACGGCGACGATTCCAAGCAAGGACTTCGCCAGATAGCTCGGCGTGTAGCGCGACCAAAAATCTCGGTGCTCGAATATGGGGCTGGGGAAAGCACTCGGATTTTTGCTGAGGAGTTCGCCGAAAGTCTCGCTTGTTGCCGGTGAGATGAAATCCGCCCTTGATGCCTCGGCTGGCCCGGCCAGACCAACGGCGGCTCTACCATCAATCTCTCAAATGGTGTCGATTGCAGGTAAATCGGTTCTGACGCAATTTTGGTGCAGTTTTGATACTTGCGGTACTCTTGCGGGTATCGATGACAAATCAGTTATCTCACGTAATCCTCTTCTCAGATCTGAACAAGGTGACGCTTCGCCGGATGTTCAAGACAGACCAGGGTTGGGTCATGGAGGCTGTTGGTCAGAACTCTGCTGTTTGTCCTGGTTGCCAGACCTTAGTTAGGGCCGGTCGTGGGTACCACGGCCCTCGCGGGCGAGCGCCCGACCGCCGCAAAAGACATTCCTCTTCTGGCGTCAAAGAACATCGTATCCGGCAAGAGGGGGTCTGGGGAGCAACGGAGCAGTTATGGAACGCGTTCCATAACGGTTCCATTGCTACTGGGAGCCCAGGTACAAGAAAACTGCGACCAAAACAGCTAATAAGCTTAAAGATCCAAGATCAGCGGTAAGGGTCTCCAACGGCATACCCTCTATTTAGCACGATTGCTCTTTCCTATGGATCGGGCGAGGGGTGCGCGGGGGCCGTTGGTCCCTACTTCCGGCTTGCAGCAGCCTCTTTCAGCGCGATGCGGTATGAAAGCTTGATAAGCGCGCTCCTTGGGCTCCCTCTAGAGTTTCCCGCCGCTATACGGCGCTAACGTGCCGGCATTAAACAAAATATCACAGGCGGCCACCGGCGCCCTCGAGGTTCGCGCTTTTGAAGACAATGCGGAATCTGCTTAAAGCGTCTGTCCTCTGTTAAAACAACGCCAACTGCGCACTCGGCTTGGACATCTTCCGCTGCCGCACAATCCATGCGGTTATTTTATCGCACAACAATTCTTTCGTTTTGCGGACGCGGTTTGTAAAAGCCTCTCGCCTGGCGGCATAATTCCAGGCCATAGAATCAACGCTGGCAACTCGCCGACGATCTTTGAGTTTCGCGACCGCCGTAGACTTCACACCAAAGAGATGCAACCCGACGTGTGCAGGAAGAACCTCTTCGAGCGCATCGATAATCTGGTAGAGATTATTGGGGCCGGTCAAATTGCGGCGGCAAACGGATCCTACCCCGACCATGGCCGGCCACGCGTTGGATCCCAGGATCTGGGCCGCCGCCGGATCCGAGATAACATGATCTTCCATTAGCTTTACACAGGTTCTATAGTTTGCCGGCCGCCAGCCTTGAATAACCGGCATTGGGGCTGTGGCCGGTTGGTCCGGCAACTCCCGATTCCAGTGGATAACTCGCGCAAACGTTTCCCCAAGAGTGAAAACCGTACTGCGAATTCGCCGGGCGACCTCGCGAGAATCAGCCGCTATTTCGGGTTCGCAACAGTTCTTGAGCGGCCCACCAGACTGGCCGCACCATCACGGCCAGGTCAATATACTCCGACACGCTCCATCGGTAACCCCCGTACCTTCGCATGGCGACAAACCCGCCGGAATCAAGCGCCAAGGGCACCTCAATATCCCACAAAGCTTCGTAGCCGCTAAACTTGCCGTCCTTCCAGAACGCGTTTGCACTAACTAGCAATGGATGCGCCAATCCTGCGGGCGACGTTCAGGAAACCTTGCTGGGTTGTCGGTATGCCACAATAAATCAACATTAGTGTGGCCATTAGATACCTGACTAAGAGAGAGCGCCTTAAAGCCGGGACTCGCAGTTCCAGGCGCACCACGGACACAATTGCCTGTTTGCCAGGAGACGCCGGTCGGAAACTAGCTCGGGGAATCCATAATAGCGTAGTGGCCCATGAACCCGTGCCAAACGGGTTCGATTAACCCACTAGGACGAGTGTCATCTTGAGTGTAGTCAGCCCGGGCATCGACGCTAGGTGTTGCAGAATTTCGTTAAGAAATGTGTCGCTCACACTAACCCGACTTTCTCAACTCGCGGGGTCAGCGACCCGGGAATCCGCTCCAGATGGACATCGTTGTCAAAAAGTCTGCACTACAAGAGCTATGCTCGTCTGTTCTCGACCAACTTTCCGGCACACCCGGTCTGCATGGCGTTGAAAATGGCGGATGAGGTCACGACCAGCGATTGTAGCCATAAATCTCGCGCAGGGAAGTGACTGGGTCTTCACTACAGGCACTTTGGAGCACCTGTTCCTTTATTTAAGCCCCTCGGCGGACGATTGACGCGGAAAAATAACGCATTTTGGCGTCGAGTTGAGAAAGTCGGGTTAATTGTTATTAGGGGTTCCACTATCATTAGGAACCTAATCCTGAGCTCTGGATTACGTACCAATGATAGTGGGACCCCAACCTACCGTACGTACCAAACTGTGTTGGATGTGTTTGTGGCCATAGGGGGTATCTTCTTCAAGAGTTGTCTTTATGGTTTGCGAGGCGTTTGATGCCGAGGGCCGATCAAAATTGGTAACGGGGCGGACGAGCCTGCAGCGTTACCCACTGCCATTGCGTAAACTCCTCCCAGTTTGCCGGTCCGCCGTGTCGAGCACCGTTGCCGGATGCGCCGACGCCACCAAACGGGGCGAAGGGGTCGTCGCCGATAGTCTGATCATTGATGTGAACCAACCCCGCCGGAATCCGCTTGCTCAAGGCAAATCCGCGATCGGGAGAGCTACAAATGATGCTCAGCGAGAGTCCGTATTCGCTATCTGATGCCAAAGCGATGGCCTCCTCGTCGCTCTGGAACGTCGTTACCGGAGCGACCGGTCCAAAGATCTCTTCTCTAAATGCCCTCATCGAGGGTGTTACTCGGTCAAGCACCGTGGCTTGATAAAACAAGTCTCGGTATTCGCCGCCCGCCCGCAGTCGGGCGCCGGATGCGATAGAATCCCGGACGATGGAATCCACCCGCTCCAACTGGCGCCGGTTGATGAGCGGTCCAAGCGCCACTTCCTCCACCGCTGGGTTTCCGACTTTGATTTGCTTGGCTTTTTGGGTGAGTAGATCCGTTACCGTCGGAGCAAGTTTTTCGTGAACCAGCACACGTCCAGTCGCCATGCAGATCTGACCTTGATGGGTCCAACTGCCAAAAGCCGCGTTCGAGGCTGCCAATTCCGCGTCGGCGTCTTCGAGGATAATCATCGGGTTCTTGCCGCCGAGTTCGAGCGAGACCTTCTTTAGGTTTCGGCCGGCAATTTCCGCCACTTTGCGACCGGCGCCGGTGGAACCGGTAAAAGACACCATGGCCACGCGAGGATCCTCGCAGATCGCCTGGCCGGCGTCCGCGCCTCCGGGCAGAACCTGGATCCTCATCGCGATGCTCGCAATCAAGGGCATCTACGCCGAATACGGCATCCAGCGCCTCAACCACGGCATCGGTTTCGGCACGGCAGCCATCGAATTGCTGCTGCCGACCTTCGGGGAATCGTTGGGGCTCAAAGGGAAGGTGGCGACGCACTGGGCGCTTAACCCCCATCCGGCGCTTATCCCTGCCATTGAATCGGGCTGGGTGAAGCAGATTCACTGTTTCGGTTCGGAAGTGGGCATGGACGACTACATCCGCGCCCGGCCGGACGTGTTTTTTAACGGGTCGGACGGCTCATTGCGGTCCAACCGAGCGTTTTGCCAGACTGCGGGGCTTTATGCCTGCGACATGTTCATCGGCTCCACGCTCCAAATCGATCTGGCCGGCAACAGTTCGACCGTCACGCCCGAGCGCATCCCCGGCTTCGGCGGCGCGCCGAACATGGGTTCTGACGCCCACGGCCGTCGCCATGCCTCAGACGCTTGGCTCAAGGCCGGTCGCCAAGCGAGCGACGCAGATCCGAAAATGGCACGCGGGCGCAAGCTGGTGGTGCAAGTGCTCGAAACGTTCGGGGAAAAGATGGTGCCGGCCTTCGTCGAGCAGCTCAGCAGCGTGGAATTCGCCCAGCGCATGAAGCTCGAACTTGTCCCGGTGATGATCTACGGTGACGACGTGACGCACGTCGTCACCGAAGAAGGCATCGCGAACCTGCTGATTTGCCGCAGTGCCGAGGAGCGCGAGCAGGCGATCCGCGGTGTTGCCGGCTTCACGGACGTGGGCCGCGCGCGCGACCGCAAGATGGTGGAAAGCTTGCGCGACCGCGGTGTGATCCGCCGGCCAGAGGATTTGAACATCGACCCGCTGAATGCGAACCGTCAGCTGCTGGCGGCGCGTTCGGTCAAAGACCTGGTGGGCTGGTCCGGGGGCCTGTATCGGCCGCCGGGTAAATTCCGTAATTGGTGATCAAGCGAGGAACGGCTGCGTTTATGGAAATATTGGAAATTCACCAAAAGGCCGCGCGCCGCGCGCCCGGCGACAAAAGTCATGGCATTACCGGCGTGGTGGCGTCGGGCGATTTGGAAGTGCTGTTGGAGCGTTTGTTGGATGGCACCGAGTGCGAAGTGAACGTCAAAACTTCCGTGGAAGGATTCGGCGACGTGTGGCGCGCTGTCGTTAACGATTTTATCGAGCGCCACTCGCCGGGCGGATTGAGGATCTCGATCAATGACGGCGGCGCGCGGCCAGAGACGGTTTCGTTGCGGCTGGCGCAAGGCGTACGCCTGATGGAGGCCGACCGATGAACAACGCGTTCACCAAATACCGCACGTGGAGCTGGTACGAGGCCACAGCGCGCGAGCGCGTCGCGAATTTGCTGGATAGGGGCAGCTTTACCGAATTCATTGGACCTGAGAAGCGGGAGATCAGTCCGCACCTAGCGCTGTTCGATCTGCCGGAAGCTTTTGACGACGGAATCATCGTTGGCCGCGGCACGGTGCGGGGTCGAGACGTGCTGCTCGCCGCGCAGGAAGGCCGCTTCATGGGCGGCACCTTCGGCGAGGTCCATGGAGCAAAGCTGGTCGGTCTGCTGCGCTATGCGCGCGATTACCAGGACGCGCCGCGCGTGGTGGTGCTGCTGCTGGATACCGGCGGCGTCCGTTTGCAGGAGGCGAACGTCGGCGAATTGGCGGTTTCCGAAGTAATCCGGGCGGTTTTGGAAGCGCGCATGGCGGGCGTCACCGTGATCGCCATGGTTGGCGGCCGGGCAGGTTGTTTTGGCGGAGGGGGCATCGTCGTGGGCATCGTCGCCGGTTGTTGCAGCCGCATAGTTATCTCCGAGCAGGGGCGCACCAGCGTTTCCGGGCCGGAAGTGATCGAGACAAACATGGGCGTGGAGGAGTTCGACTCGCGCGACCGGCCCCTGGTCTGGCGCACGACCGGCGGCAAGACCCGTCGGCTGCTCGGTGGCGCCGACGCTTACGCCGAGGACAGCATCGACAGCTTTCGCGACGTGGCCATCAGTCTGCTTGACCGCATCCCGGCCTTCGACCTGGATACGATGGAAAAGGAGCATGCACGCCTGACGCAACGGCTGGAAAAATTCGGCCAATGCCACGACACGCCCGAAATATGGAAGGCGATGGGCATCGCCGAGCCCGACCGGATCGCCGATTTGTCGGACGAGGATTTCAACCAGATCGCGCAAGCACAAAAGGAGGCGAACCATGATGCTCGATGATTTGTTGAATGCCTTGTTTCCCAGCCACGACACGCAGGTGGAGGCGGAAGGCATTCTCTGCGGCACGGCCCAATATGGCCAAGACAAGACGGCGGCGGTCGTCGGCTTGGTCAACCGCACGCCACTCGGGGTCGACGGCGCGCTGTCACTTGCGGGCCACGTGCTCGAGGTAATCCGCCACTCGCCCGGCCGTCCCATCGCGGTGTTGATCGACGCGCAAAGTCAGCGCATGCGCCGGCGTGACGAGATGCTGGGTCTCAACGAATACCTCGCGCATCTAACCAAATGCTTCGTGCTGGCCGGACAGCGGGGACACCGCACGGTCGGCGTTCTCTTCGGGCGCGCGGCGGCGGGCGCTTTCATCGCGACCGGCCTTGTGCAAGATATGCTCGCAGCGGTGCCGGGCGGTGATCCGGTGGTGATGGATCTGCCCTCCATGGCCCGCGTGACTAAGCTGCCCCAGGACAGGCTGGAAGCGTTGTCCAAAGACACGCCCGTTTTCGAGCCCGGCCTGGACCATGCGACGCCCATCGGCGCGGTGGCTGAGATTTGGAACGACGGCGATCTAGCAGAAAAATTGGCCATGGCGCTGGACGGACAGCCGGGTGCTCCTGATCGGCGCGACGAGATCGGTGCCGAGCGCAAGGGCCGCCTTAAAGCCGCTGCCATTGCCAAGCGCGTCGCGCAGGAAGCCACCGCTCATGCTTGAGCCTTTGCGACGACATGATTTGCTGCGGGTCCACCCAGAGGCTTGGGGGCAGATCCTGCGCGAACGGCCACACCTGAGAGAAGCGCCACACCTAGCGGAGTGGGCGGCGCTCGGGCGGCCAGTGATGGTGCGTCGGCGCATTGCCAACGAGCAACCGGACCGTGTACCTGTCGGACTGCCGCTGCCCCCTTTGGACGGCAAGTTGCGCATTGCGTTTCAGGTTCGCCCGGAGGCGATCCGTGAACGGGTGGGGCCGCATGCTTTGCGTACAGCGCGCGATGCCGTGCCGTCGTCGTGGAAGGCGACAGTCGATGCGCTTCTTGCGGCGGCGGAACAAGCAAGCGTTGAGCCATGCCTATTTGGCAGCTTGCTCTGGCAGCAGCTGACCGGCCTGCCTTATCTCTCGGCAACGTCTGATCTCGACCTGTTGTGGTTAGTGTCAGATCCGGCTTCGGCGGCGTGGATTGCCGGACGCATCGCGGCTATTGAAGCGACGAGCGCGGTGCGTCTTGACGGAGAATTCATTTTGCGGGATGGCGGCGGGGCAAACTGGCGCGAGTTACACGGCGGAGTGGCTCGAGTGCTCGTCAAGACGCTCGACGGGGTTGAAATTCGCCCAGCCGCTGAATTGTTCCGCGCAAAAGGGCTTGCCGTATGACTGGATTATCTCACAAAGGGGTGCTCTTTCCGCTTCTCCCGACGGCTCGGTTAGCGCGGATCGGCGATCTAGCGGCTGCATCCCTGCTCTTGGAGGTGGAGACCTGGCCGAAGCCGGGTTTGGTCAGCCATGTTGACTCCGGCAGCCACGGCGACATGGATGCGGGAACATTCCATGCCAGCGCCGAGGCTTTGCATCCCTTTTTCATGGCACTGGCGAGTGCGGGAGGCGCCGAGATGGACGAGTTGCGCGCCATTGGGCTCTTGGCCGAACAGGCCATGCTGGCAGCGACGGGCGGGATCAACACACACCGGGGCGCCATCTTTGGCCTTGGCCTGCTCTGCGCGGCGGCCGGCGCCCTTGAGGCCGGACGCGATTACCCGCTAAGAAGCTTGGGAATTTTTGTCTGCCTCCGTTGGGGTAGCGCGATCCTCTCCGGGCCGATCACGCCCCAAAGCCATGGCGCGGAAGCTCTGCGTCGCTACCGGGCCGGCGGCGCCCGCGCTGAAGCCGCCGCGGGTTTTCCCCACGTCTACGAAGTTGGCTTGCCCGCGTTGCGCTCTGGGCGTTTCCTGACTTCCGGCGACGAAAATGCCGCGCGGGTGCACGCCTGCTTCGCGCTTCTTGCTACTTTGGAAGATACGAACCTGCTGCATCGCAGCGGGGAAGCGGGACTGCGTTTTGCCCGCCGCGCCGCGCGGGATTTCCTGGGGCGCGGCGGCGTCGGCCAGGTGCATTGGCAGTCTCGGGCGGCAGAGATCCATCACGAGTTTATCGCCCGTCGGCTAAGCCCGGGCGGCTGCGCTGATCTGCTGGCTATGAGCTTGTTGGTCGATGCGTTGGAAACGCCTGAGCCTCTCCGCCCACCAGATCACCCGGTCGGCGCCAGGGAAACCTGTTCCCGACTCTCTTCCGCGGCGTAGCCGGGCAAGAACAACCGCGGAAACACCATCCCCTATGCTCTCCATCATTCTAAACGCACTGGTTCCCATCTTCTTCGTGCTTGCCCTTGGGTACCTGGCGGGCCGGTTCAAGCGCGTCGACAATCGCCGCGTCGCCGAGCTAAACGCGCTGGTCATGGAGTTCGCGCTGCCGGCTTCGCTCTTCGCCGCGACCCTGCGCACCCCGGGCCAGGCGTTGATCGGCCAATGGCCGATGGTCGTCGTGCTCGGCGCGGGTATGCTGGTGATCTACGCCATCGCTTACTTCTTACAGCGCCGGGTCTTCGGCCTAGGCACCCAGGAGGCAGCTGTGCAGGCCCTTACCATCGCGCTGCCAAACTACGCCGCCGCCGGTTTACCCTTGATCAGTTCGGTCTTTGGGCAGTCGCAGATCATCCTGGTGGCCATCTCCATTGCGTGCGGCTCGATCATCGTTTCGCCTTTGACGCTGACCCAGCTGGAGGTCGGCAAACCCGACCATCAGGGCGGTCTGACCTTCGGGCGCATCGTCCACTCCATGCGCAACTCGGTGCTCAAGCCCATCGTGATGGCGCCGATTCTGGGCGTCCTGCTTTCTCTGTTGGGCGTGTCCCTGCCGCCGTTGCTGGGCAGTTCGCTTGATCTGATCGGCCGCGCGGCGGGCGGAGTAGCCCTGTTCCTGACAGGTCTGATCCTCTCCGCCCAACCCTTCAAGCTGAATGCCAACGTCGTCTCGGGCACTCTCCTCAAGAACATAGTCCACCCGCTCGTGACTATTGGCATCGTGATGCTGGTGCCCATGCCGGCGGAGATCGCGCGGGCGGCTATTATCCTCTCGGCCATTCCATCGGGCTTCTTCGGCATTCTCTTCGGCCTGCGCTATGGCATCGAGTCGCAGCAGGCGGGCTCAACGCTGATCGCCAGCTCGGTGCTTAGCGCCATCACGGTGGCTGCGGCCATTCTCTTGCCCGCTCTGGGCGGCACGGCGGGACGGCCTAAGACACTGGATGTAACGCTTGACTTACAAACGCCTTACTTGCCGGCATCGGCAGTTTACGGCGATATGACTTGGCGTGAGCGCCGGCAGCGGATGCCATGTACGGACCGATAGCCATTCTCTGCTCCGGCCAAGGTACGCAGCACCCGGGCATGTTCGACCTCGTGGCGCAAGCGCCGGAGACGCAAGGCGTGTTGGAGGCCGCGCGTTCCGTCTTGGAAGGGAAAGATCCTCGGCAATTCGTCCGTGATGCAGACCCGGCAACGCTCTACTCCAACCGAGTTGGCCAGATTCTCTGCTGCACACAGGCGCTCGCGGCCTGGGCGATGATCAACCCGCACCTTGCCCAGCCGGTGATCATCGCTGGCTATAGCGTTGGTGAACTCGCCGCCTGGGGTTGCGCCGGGCTGCTGGGGCAAGAGGAAGTATTGCGGCTCGCTGTCCTGCGCGCGGAGGCAATGGATGCCGCAGGTAGTGATCGTACCGGCCTCGCCGCCGTGCGAGGATTGACTCGCGCGCGGCTCGAATCGATCTGCCGCCCACGCGACGTGTACGTCGCCATTGTCAACGGCGAGGACCTTTTCGTCGTCGGCGGCGCACGGGGCGCATTGAAGAGTGTTTGCGACGAGGCGCTCAAAGCAGGGGCTGTGCGGGCGAGCACGCTCCATGTCGCCGTCGCTGCCCACACACCGCTTCTGGCGGAGGCAAGTCGGCAATTCGG
>Ga0074046_10002970_pt1 | contig 14394 bp, 9 predicted proteins | sample BogForMeECP23OM3_FD_94441 | JGI IMG/M metagenome (GOLD analysis project Ga0074046, IMG submission 94441) | Bog forest soil microbial communities from Calvert Island, British Columbia, Canada - Bog Forest MetaG ECP23OM3 | ecosystem: Environmental > Terrestrial > Soil > Wetlands ...
AAAGTTGATGGTCCACGCGTCATTGGTACCGTTGATGGGACCGTCGTCGTAAAGCACCTGCGCCCAGGCCGGAGCCGCCAGCACGAGACACAAAATTGTGAGCGAAGCCATACGCAGTTTCATCGGTCGGGACCTCCCACGGTTCAATTAGGTGAATTCGAATCGCCCCAGCCGGCCACTAATGGCAAGCATGTTACACCCAAACCGCCAGGCTTCGGCAGCTACATTTCGTACTTATTTCTTTCGAGGATGTTACGTTGCTGTTAACGTGTAGCAGTGCTATGCTGCACCCACTCAATTGCCTTCACCCCTACAGGAGCGCTCGATGAGCGAGGCCTCAGCCCAGGCGTTCGATAGCGCAGAGTTCCAGCAGGCACTGGCTGTTCTGGAGTCGGAACAGCAGGCCATGCAGTTGTCTGCCCGGCAACGGCTGTCGCTGCGGCTGTATAGCTATTGCATGGGCGGCCTGCTTGTATTCCTGATAGCCCTAATCGCTTACGCGTCCGCCAAATTATTCAAGACTCAGGTTTCAGACGTCGAGTACGCTGTCGTTGGTTTCCTGGCGATCGGTGGTGGTATCTGCCTGGTTTGCGCTGTGGTTGCGCTTGTCTTGAACCTGAAACTCGTCGTGAAAATCATCCGCAGCCGGATTCACTTTCGCCGCATGGTATTTTCGGACGAATCGGAAGCTCTGTGGAAGGCCCACCAGAAGACACGCCGCGGGTCTGCTGTCATCGAAAAGATTGCTCTGGGGTTGAGCATATTGTTTCTTTTGCTCACACTGCCGTTCGCTTTCGCCGGGGTGTGGTGGGCCCTGACGATGATCTGCATTGCTGCCGTATTTCTGATGTTTTACGTGCTGCAAAGCGGTAAGGCCCGCATGGACATGATGTCGCACCGTTTGGCGGAGCTGACCGAGCTGAAAGAGTCCATGGCGCACCTCGCCAACCGCGCCAGCCAGGCCGAAGGCGGACGCGTCGCCTTGCCCAGCGATGTCATCCAGCAGTACTCGCGGGTGGAGACGGAACAGATCGCCCGTAGCCGAGCACAGGCGATTACTGACTCCCTGCGGGCGACACAACGGGAGTTTTCCATCCTGTCAAGCCAACAGGTGCGCCAGGCCAAGACCGCCCTTGCACCCGGCGATCGCTTGAAGGTGGAGGCAGCTTTGGATAGGTTGATGGCTGACCCGAGGCCCAGGGCGGCGGAGCAGGATTCCGGCTCCGGCTTGTTCCGGCTACCGCTCAATGGGACGGGCTTGGAACTGATTTATGGTCTGGATGAAAGTAGGCTGCAATTGAGGCTACTCACGCTGCAATCCTCGGCGGTTGGGAGCGTGTCCAGTGCCTGACACTGCCGCTGAGTTCACCGCTTACGCTTACAGCTATCAGGACGACGATGCCCGCGCCATGCTGGAAAAGCTTCCGGCGGACGTGCAGCCCAAGGTGCGGAATCTGATCGGCGACCTTACGGACAATCCCGATGCCTTTCCTGCGCGGGTCAAGTCAATCGGGACAAACCCCAGCGGAGAGATAGTGCTCTACACCCATCCCGACTTTCCCCTGGAGATCACCTACGCGATTGACCGGCCGGGCCGCAAAATCACCTTCATGCACTTCGCCTACCGCCTGGTCGAGTTGACGCAGTTGTTCGTCAGCTACTGCCATGCCGACGCCAAGTGGAGGGACCTGCTGCAAAAATATTTGGACGAGCTCAACCCTCAGATTCGCGTGTGGAACGACACCATGATCAAGCCGGGGTCGGACTGGCAAAAGGAGATCGAGAAGTCTCTGAAGTCGGCCAAAGCCGCGGTCTTTCTGGTGACCCAGGATTTTCTTCACTCCGCGTTCATTAAAACACAGGAAATTCCACCCTTGCTGGAACGGGCAAAACAGGACGGCGTAAAAATCTTCTGGATTGCTGTTGGCGCCAGCACGGTCATGGACCATCCACTCTTCACCGAGCTCCAGGGCTTGAACGATCCCAAGAAGCCACTGGAGATGCTTCCAAAGGCAAAGCGGAACCAGGCGCTGCTGGAAATCTACGAGAAGATCAAGGCCGAAATTTCCTGAGACGAAACCACTTGTAGCTAAGATTTCATATTCCGGCGCCGTTTCTTCTTGACGGCGCACCTGCTTTTGGAGTATTTAAGCCAGATAGTTTGCGGGCCAGACACTCCTTAACCACTTACGCCCCGGCAGCCACAAGACAACCGCTTCTGTCGAGCTGTTACACAAGGAGGTCGCGATCATATCCAGAATCAACAGCGCCGCCTGCGCCGTCTTCCTGCTCACACTTACTCTGCTGTTCCTACCCGGTGGACAACCCCGCGCCACGGCAGCCGACGTGGTTAGCGTTTACGAGGACCAGTCAAACCAGCAGCCCACGATGACGGTCAACGATCTGTTCGCCGAGATCGGCAGAACAGCGGCGTTTGCGCGTCCCAATGGCATCTACGACAAGTATTCGAAGGTCGACGGCAGTCTGGTAACGGCCGGTTTTATTCCATCCTGCAGTCGAGCTCCGATAACGACGAGGCCGGCCAGCACTAAGAAAGCCTTAGTTTGTGTGCCCCACCCTTTCGTCTGAAGGTCGGATGCGCCAGTCCCGCCCGCGGGACGTAATAAGAAAGCCCACCGCTTCAGCGGCGGGAAAGACCCGAGTCCCTCGGTGACGGCAGAGGTTGTCTCGCAGAGTGCCTCTTGTGCCGTGCCCGACGCACTCGGAGCCTACCCATGCCCACCCAGCGCTGAAGCGCTGGGCTTTCCTGTTCCGCACCCGAGGCGCTGAGGTTGCGCCAGGTCATCCAATTGGCCAAGTCCCGCCAAGTGCCGGTTCTTGCTCTCGCTGGTGGTTGGGAACGCCGGAGGCCCCCCAAACCACCACCCCCACCTTCTGGCCATGCCAAAGGCCAGCCAGGACGAGAAATTGACCCGAGCCCCTTAGGGACAGCATATTCCGGCCATATCAAAAAAATATAGCCAGGACTAATAAAGCTTATGCAAATAGTTCTTGACATCGCGGCAAGGCCGGGATACCGTCCAATTCCTCATATAGAAAACCTCTGTTGTTCGGCTTACATACGTTAGCACCTCGAATCACTTTCGGGGCGTATGGAAGTAACACTATAGCTTTATACACGCTATCCTGGGAAACCACTGAATGCTCTCCGCAGACGGTTGAGCGGAGCCGCAGCAGGAAACTTCCTTCCCCCACCACTGAAGCTGACGCCGCCTATCCTTTTTGCGGCGGGCGCAAGTAACTCAAGTTCATCCGTTCACACCTACTTCGCATATCGGGATTCGCTGTAATTTAACCGGGATGCAAAGCAGGAGAGCCTGGGCAAGCCATTAGCCGCGCGGGAATCCACAGCGGAATTCCCGGCAAAGATTCGGAGGAGAATATGTCCGCAGGAAGCTTTAAAGCAACTTTAACGACGACACCGCCATTATCGGTAACCCAACTCTATTCCCCCCAACCGGCGCCCCCGGGATCAGTCGGAGTCTGCCTCTCGGGTGGAGGCTCGCGGGCCCTCACCGCCGGCATGGGCGAATTGCAGGCGCTCAGCTATCTCACCGTCAACGGCAGTAGCATGCTCGGCCAGGTGAAAGCGCTCTCTACCGTCTCCGGCGGCTCATGGCTCGGAGTTCCGTTTACCTTCCTTCCCAACAACGGGCCAACCGACAGCTCGTTTCTTGGCGCCTACAATTTGAATATCGGTTCCGCTACGTTGGCTGATCTCGGAAGCCTTCCGGCGGGGAACGCGGCCACTCCCATCACCGATACTCTGATCCCATTTCTACCCGTGCTTTGGGCGCTGGAAGCCTATTTGCTCTACGCCGTTCTAGAGGTGCCTGAGGATATGCTCTGGCAGACGATTATTGGTCTGCTCATTCTCGATCCCCAGAATTTATACAGGCCCGGTGCAGACTTATTGCCCACGGACCTGTTCTCGTACGACTCACAAACCCTCAGCGCGGACGTGACCGGACCGAATCCTCCTCTGGCCAATGACCCGGCCTTCCGGGTCGCCAGCGCGGGCACCCGTACGCCCCGTCCGTTTCTGGTCTGCAACATGAGCATGTTCTTAAACGAGCCCAACACCAAGGTGAAGTCGCTTGCTCCGGTACAGGCGACGCCGTTTATCACAGGCATTATGGGCTCGCCTGGCGGCACGGACCAAAATGGTCTCCAGCCCGGTGGCGGCGGCGTCACCTCATTTGCCTTTAATTCGGACCTCACAGCCGTGAGCGGAACGAGCGTTACCGTCAGCCAGACGCGCCAGTGGTCGCTTACCGATATCACCGGCACAAGCAGTGCGTTTTTTGCCGAGATTCTGCAAGACCAGATCGCGCAATGGGAACAAGATCCAAAAGAGTTCTTTGCGACGCTGCTGGACTGGAGCGAAGAGATACTAGCTTGGATTGAAAAGCACCTTCCCAGCGATAAGGGAGAGCTGGTCAAACAGTTCGTCATCAAGAACGCCGCACTCGCGTCGGTCCCACTCGTGTCAGCCGAGTCGTTTTCGTTTAGTTTTCCCGATTTGCAGGACATCATCCCGCAATACAATTACTGGCCGGTTGCCAATCCAACTATCGTCTCCAATCCGCAACCCACGGGTTTTGCCGATGGGGGAAGCCTGGAAAACTGCGGCATCAACGCCCTGCTGGCTTATTCCGATATCAGCAGCTTGATTTCGTTCGTAAATTCGGAACAGCCCCTGGCCATGGGTGACTATGGAGTTCAGGATGGAACGGGTTTCGTGCCGAATACGTGCATCATCGTTGATGACGCCATCCCACCGCTTTTCGGATACCAACCCTACGGATATGGCACCATCGACGAGTGCAACAAGGGATATGTGCTGTATGCCGGGGCCAAATGCGTGGACGACGATAACGCGGCTTATAGCGTCAATCAGGTTTTTGAGTCCAGCGCTTTCCCAACTCTACTGCAAGGTTTGTGGAACGCTGCCAACAACGGCGGATCCAATGCGGCGCCGGCCATCTGGGCCCAGTCGCTTACTGTGCTGGCCAATAATTGGTTCGGCATTAAAGGCGGGAACCAGGTCACAGTCGTGTGGTGCTATTTGAACTATGCTCAAGCCTGGGCCAACCAGTTCACCAACACCGATGTAATAAACTTTATCGCCACAGATAAAACGCAGAACAGCTTCCCGAACTACAGCACCGTCTTCGGCACGAGCCTAAGTCCGGCCCAGGTCAATCTGATGTCCAACCTGGCAGCTTGGGCTGTCGTTACGGCGGAAAATGCCAGTCATACATTTTCGAACCTTTTTACGCCTGTTATGGCTCGGAAACAATCCGCCTAGCTTTAATAGGGTGGGGCGATTTATGTGGTTGGTTTGGCCGAAAAAGGAGAATCCATGCAGCACTGGCTTCACACCATATCATCCGACTACAAGGAGCGAAACGTGAGAAAAGGAGTTTGTGTTCTTGTTGCCATGCTAGTTTGCTTCGCTGCGAAGACGTACTTCGGGCGTACCGGCAGTGCAAGCAACCAGTCGTTGCTGGTTGCGACTGCCAGCGCTTTACCTCCGGCGGCAAACCCGGCTTGCCAGCTTCCCACCCAGGCGCCCGATCCGAACAACCCCCAGGCTGTGGCGCAGACGGCCTGGCAGATCTTCGTGGCGATCAACTGTCCGGCGAACGCGAACCAGTTAGTGTGGGAAAGCTGGATCGAGCAGTACAGCCTCTTTACGTCTCCGGGACAAACGCCCACTACCCAGCGCTTTCACGGCAGTCCGTTGGGTCTGATCCTGGCAGGAAAATCGGGCGCGTCCCTGCCGCAGATAACGCCGAGCACGCCCTGCCAGGCAATGAAGGCTCCCCCGTCCAACATGCCCCAACCCGGGACCAAGCCCAAGGACAGGAAGGGAACCTTTTGCGAAGAAGTGCACCTGGACCCTACTGCCCAGCAATACGTGACCAGCAACGGGTTTCAACTTCGAGCGGGACAGCAAAAAGCGGTGACCAGCCACGCCACTATCGAGTTTCCCACTACGGCGGTCGAGGTGAAGGCGGACTGGATTCCGGCCAACGACTTCAGTCAGCCCCCCTTTAAGTGCGACGGTTCGGCGCAAGGCCTTCACCTGGAAATGGTCAACGGCCAGTGTTACGCCCTGATAGGCATGCACATTTCCTCAAAGTTGCTGCCCAAGTGGCTGTGGGCGACCTTCGAAGCTCAGAACGCGACCACCAACCCAGAGCGCTGCAAGCCCGATTTCTTTGGACCTTGCAACGACCCATACGGGTCCCAGCCGGCACAAAGCTCGGGCGAAGACACCCAACTGACGCCTGCTGTGACTGCTCTCATGCAGCAAGCGGGACTCGCGCCTGAATTTTCCAACTACCGGATGGATGGGGCACAAACCGGCTTTGGGACCACTCAAAACCCAAATCTGCTCGGCAATTCGATCGTCGAAGGAGAGACTGTCGGCCTGACGAAAGCACAGGCATCCTGTATCACTTGTCACTTCTCTTCCGCGATCAACGCTGCCGGCGCCGAAAATCTCACTGGCCTCTCAAAGGTCGGACCACCACCGGCCTTGCCCGCAGGCTATCTCGCGAGGGACTTTGCATGGTCCCTGGGCGTGGCTTGTCCGAACTCGGTTTTCAATGCCAACCCGAACTGTCCCAGTTCTTCCTCCGCCGTCACAAAGCCAAAGAAACAGTGATGGCCAACGGAGCGCCTGCGATGAACTTGAGAACGAGTGCCCCACCCTTATCGCAGTTTTTGCGATGGGTGGGGCGTCTGATGCCGGAGTTCTGTAAATTAACAATGGCAGTCCCGGAGCAATTAAAGCAATAAGGGAAAGAATCTATGCCGCACCGCAAGTTTCAAGCGATTCTATGGTGGGTATGCCTGCTGGTGGCGCCTTTGGTCCTGGTCGGCATCGAACTGTTTCACCCCGCGCACTTCACCTCGACGCCGGGAATGTATCAGTATCTGTCGATGCCGGAGCCATACAGTCACGAGTTCGAGGCCCTGGCCTATCCTGGGCCCCACTGGTGGTTTGCGTTGCACATGATACAGACCCCAATGGTCGGACTGGTGGCGATCGGGCTTTGGATTCTCGCCGACCTTACGGCTGCCAGCACCAACCTGATGGTGTTACTGTTCGCGTGGCTCTCGCGCATCTCGACTTTTGTGTTCCTTATCTACTACACCGCGCTTGACTCCATAGGCGGCTTCGGTTTGGGAAGGACAATCCTTAACACCCTGACGCTGGCCGACCAGGGAAAGCTGACCGCAGATCAGGTCACCGGCGTCATTACCGTGCTCAACACCACGTGGACCGATCCGTGGGTTGGCGGCGTCGGGTCCTTTATCAGCCTGACCGGCTCCTGGACCGCATTTTTCGCGGCGCTCTTCCTTGCACTGGCCCTGCTTGTGGACAAGAAGCTCTCCTGGATTCCTGCGCTGTTGCTGGTGGGCTTTGGCTGGGAACTCCAGGAGAGTCACACCATGCCTCACGGTCCGATCGCGTTCGCCCTTTTGATTATCGCGGCCATCTGGGCTTGGCGCTCAAACAGTCGCGCCGAAACTGCGTAAGTAGGCGCGCATGTCGGGATGCAGCATAACTTGACACCAGAAAGCGAAGGTGGGCAATGTTGAATACTAACTCCGCCTGGAAATTCTTTATGAAACCGCATCGCCGATTTGCGTTGTTGCTATTCGCAGGCTTGCTCCTGGGTTGCGGACTGGCCCAAGCCCAAGCCGCCCCCTGCCCCGCCCAACTTCCCCTTCCCAGCGCGTTTCCCTACGATAAGTCTGCCTATGAGCGCATATTGGACGGCTTTCTCAATGATGAGTGCTATGCCGGCTGGATGCAGGATGAGCAATTGCGTATCACCGGACCCACCGTTGCCACTCTCGGCACATCCACGTCGGACCCGCATCTGCCGGCATGGATAACCACTAACTGGGGCATGCACAACGTCGTCCGCATTCACTATTCGCCCGACGTTTACCGCTGGATGTGCGAGACCGATGCCGGCGGTGCGCGTAAGTTCGTTGACCAGTGCCGGCAGCATTGTCCCACCTGCGACCTCGCCGGCAAGAACAAGGTCAAACCTATCGCCGACGGCTCCATGATCCTCAAGGAGATGTTTGGCAACACGACGAACAAGATCCTGCTCGACCCCAAGAAGCTACCACCCGGACGCGTCGGCATGGCCTTCATGGTCAAAGACAGCCACCTCGGCAAGGACCATTGGTGGTGGGGCGCCTGGGTTCCCTACAACATCGTTCCCCTGAAATCGCAACTCGACTGGCCGCCCCCCACCAATTTCCCTTACCCGTGGATGGGCTCCGGCTACTACTGCGTCAACTGTCACACCTCAGCCGCCAATAACGATGAATCCACCTTCTCCAGTCTGAACAACATTCACGGCAAGCCGAACACATTCACCACCTTCATGTTCCAGGACCAACCCCCGTTGTTGGGCTCGTTCGGTCCCACGGTGCATGTACTGGACGCGCACGAACTGAAGCTGCACGTGGAGCACGGCGGCCCCAATCCCAACGTCAATCGCGTCACTCCACCCCTCGACAATTACTCCGTCGACTTCCTGACTACATTTGCGGGGGCGAAGATCGCACGACCGGAGTGGGGAACCATCGGCAAGCTGGCCATGCCGCCCCAACCCTATGACCACGTCATTACCGGCCCCAACAAGGCGCCACCCTTCGTCACCTCCGATCAATGTCTGAGCTGTCACGGGGCCGGCTCCACGGGTATGCATTTCGACATGACACTGCAAGACCCGACACAGCCTGCCTATACCAACCTCCTCAACCTGGCTCCGTGGGGCGAGTGGAACAGTTCGCCGATGGGGTTGGCAGGACGCGATCCCATCTTCTTCTCCCAGCTCGAGACAGAACAGAAGGTACATCCTGCGCTCGTCAAGCTCGCGCCTGACATGTGTCTGCACTGTCACGGAGTGATGGGGCAGCGTCAGTTCTGCCTTGACCAATTCCCCAACCCACAGCGCGGCAACGAAGTCTGCAACAACACCAACCTCCTGGGGCTCGACAAGAACTCGCAGCCCATCGTCAAGCGCGAACTCTACAGCCGCGACATTCTCAATGTGATTCCCTACAAGGCTACCGGAGAAGAGCAGAAGACCTGGCGCTACGGCGCGCTCTCACGCGACGGCGTCTCCTGTTCCGTTTGTCATCACATCAAGATCGAGTCCGGCAATTTCGGCAATACCTTCACTGGCGACTTCCGCGTTACCGACCCCGACAAGATCAACGGGCCCTACGCCAAACCGCATACCGTCCCCATGGAGCACGCGCTCGGCTACACCCCTACCGAATACGAGAACGTGAAGTCTTCCAAGATCTGCGGCAGTTGCCACAGCGTGGTGCTGCCGGTATTTAACGGCAGCAAACCCTGGGTCGCCCCTGGCGACAAAGACCCGAAGATCATCATCGAGCAGGCCACTTATCCGGAATGGGTCTTCAGCGATTTCCGTACCGGCGGCCCGCGCGCGAAGACCTGCCAGGATTGCCATATGGACAGCTTCTACTCCGGATACGGGCCCAAGCTCTCCTTCAAGATCGCCAGTATCCAGGAAGCCAGCACCATGCCGCAGGTCGAGAATCGGCGCGATTTATCGGAGATCGACCTCCAGCCGCGCGACGATTACGCTCGCCATACGCTGGTCGGGCTCAACGTGTTCCTCAACAAATTCGCGCAGCAGTTCCCCGACGTACTGGGCATCAGCATTCAGGACCCGATGCTGGTATCGAAAGGCGTGGCGCCCCTCGCCACTACCTTCAATTCCATGGTCAACCAGGCGGCAACGGCCACCGCTTCCATCGCGGTTACCAGCGTGGCCATCAACCAGGACGGCCTGCTGGCGAAGGTCGAGATCAAGAACCTGGCCGGCCATAAGTTCCCCTCCGGCGTGGGTTTCCGCAGATTGTTCGTGGAGTTCGCCGTGCTCGATTCCGCAGGACAAACCCTTTGGGCTTCGGGACGCACCACGCCTACTGGCGTTCTGGTGGACGAGAACGGCAAGCCCGTGAAGGGTGAGTTCTTCTGGAAAGACGACTGCACGGCGATGACTCCAGCCGAACAGCAAGGCTGGTTCCAACCGCACTACCTGAACGTGACTCGCCAGGACCAGGTGCAGATCTATCAAAGCGTGGAGACAGATCCCAGCGGCAAACTGACTAACAGCTTTCTCGCCCTCGCCAACAAAGTGAAAGACAATCGCCTTTTGCCCGAAGGCTGGAATCCGTCGCCGGAGCTTGCTGAACAGGAACAACTCGGCAGCGCCAAGCTCAGCATCGCCGATCTGGTGCAGGACGTCCTTCCCGTGCTGCCCGGGCCCGATGGCAAGCCCGTGGCCGATCCCTACTACCTGCCGAAATCCCAAGGCGGCCTGGGCGGCGGCGGCGACGCGCTGACCTATACCGTGCCGCTGGCTCAGTTTGGTAATCGCGTGCCCGCCTCCGCGCAAGCGACACTCTACTATCAGGCCATCCCGCCGTTCTACTTGCAGGACCGTTTCTGCAGCACTCCGCAGGGTGACGACACGGCGCGGCTGTACTTCCTGGGCGGCCACACCGATCTGCAGGCGACGCCGGTTGAAAACTGGAAGCTGATGCTGGTTTCCTCGGGCCCCGTTGGCGTCAAGCCATGAGCGCGGCCGCAGGGGCAACTATGCCAGGGTTTGAACTGGCCCGGCACTTTGCCGACGACCCGGCCGTAAGGGTGGCTGAGGTCCGGCTGTGCAACCCGTTTCCCAGGGTTGATCCGGTCTGGACCAATGCGTCGAGTCCGCTCGAGAGCACCACGTTCCATTGCCCTTTCGCGCCGGCCGCACCGCTCTTGCGCCCACGCTTCGACGGCGTCAACCTCTATCCGCTGAGCCATCGCATGCAAGTCGGCATTCTGCCGGAAGCCTCGGTCGGCCTGGATGGCGTCGTGCTCCGCGACAACCGGGCGTTTGTTTTCGGTCCGGAGACGGCGCTCGAAGACGGCTTGCGCCGGACATCCTTCGCGCTCACTGCCGATGACGCCACTTACTACGAATGGAACGGGGCCTACGATCCCGCCCGGGTGGGAAATCTGCGCGCCATTTACGAAGCGCAAGGGCGGCTGTCGCCCGGTCCGCCGCGCGCCCAGGCGCGGCACAGCCACCATCGCAAGCTGGCGTCGCTGCTCGTCCGGCGGGGTTACGTTTACTACTACCACCTCACCCACGTGCTACCGCTGTTCTGCCTGATGCGCCAGCGCTTGCTGCGCGACCGGGAAATTCAACTCTTGACCAGCGGCGTCTTCGACGAACATTTCACCATGCAGGGCATCGCCGCTGACCGCCTGGTGCGCTGCCAGCCGGACACCATCTACACCGCGGATGAACTCGTCTCTGCGACGCCTGTCCCCTTCCTCGCCCCTCCCCGCGAACTGCTGCGCCTGGTGCGCGCGACCTATGCGCCGCCGTCGCGTGGCCGGCCGTGCGTGGTCTTCATTCGCCGCACCCGCGCCCAGCGCACCGCCTTCCGCAACCAGGTCTGCGGCGAGCTTGGCATCGCCGCCCGCGCCGACGTTTGTGTCCTGGAAAATCATCACGAAATCCTCGGCGCGGTGCGCCGCTACTTCGCCGGCCAGGAAGTGGTTGACTTCGATTCCGACTGCATGACGCCTGCCGAACAGATCGAGCTCTTTGCCCGCGCCAGCGTAATCATCGGCGCGCACGGCTCGGGGCTGACCAACATGATTTTTTGCCCAAAGCAGACTAGCGTGGTGGAACTGATGCCCGAGCGGTCGTTCTTCCCGCTCTTCTGGCATCTCGCCGCCGCCCTGGAGTTGCCCTACGCCGTACATATCGTCCCGGGCGTCTCCAAGTACGAAAACTTCGCCGTGCCGCCGGAGGCCGTCCTCTCCGCCTTGCGAATGCTGACCGCGTCGCCGCGTTCACCCGCAGTAGAGGGAGTGGACGGTGAAGACTGAACGGAGAAGCCGCAGTCAGGCTGCGCTTCGCTGTCAAGTTATTGCAGTGCCCCACCCTTTCCGCGGGCAGGGTTATTCGTCGGCAGACGGCGTTTGATCTGCATGCACTATGGAATGTCGCAGCAATTGCGCACCCAAAGCTCGGTTGAGCGATGGTCGTACCACTCAGCGGCCTCTGACTTCGTCAAGTGAAGCGTATCCATTCGGGCTTGCGCGTCCTTGGCCGCCTGGATTTGCATTCGCTGGAATTCGCCCCGACAACTCTTCACATCGCCGACGTCGAGCGCTTGCGCTTTCGTCCATGCTTCTATCGCCCCGTCGAAATCGCCGCGCATGGCAGCGACGTTGCCCTCCATCTGGTAGTGGCTAAACGTTCTAATTCTAAAGTTGTCGCTTGACTCGGCAGCTGCTCGGTCGCCTTTGTACCAGTCAACTCTACTGAGTGTGGCGTGCACCTCAAGTTCCTCCGCGATCGGCGGAGGGATGCTCGGCACGGCCTGGACAATGTCTTCTGCGGTATAACATCCCCCAGTCTCGTGAATTTTTTCCCACTTACCGGATGGAATGGTCGCCAGCATGGACTTGTTTTCGGGACTCTTCATAAAGCATGCTTCCGCAAAGTTTGCGACGATCGCCACGCCGATGAGGGTCGAGCCTGGCCAATTCATCGCGGCCTTTAGCTCTGCCAAGTCCTTGTTAGTTGGAGCGCGCGGTTTTGGCGCTGGTGTGGTTGTTGAGCCAGACGAAGTGGAATTGGGAGGCGGCGCAGTGGCTTGTCCCGAGACGCTCTGGGCGAGAGGCGCCATCATGACAGCGCTCAAGACGAGAATCACGATTGAGCCGAATTTCTTCCGTGACATCGGAACGCGACCTCCGGGCTCTGGTCGTTGTAACACTACCCCAGTGCTGAAGTTTTGCCACGCTATCGGTTGGACTACCGCTGCTCGGCCCGAACGTGCCCTTAGTTGAAGATGACGTTAAGGGCCGAGAGGAATTCCCGAGGATCGGTATGAACAAGACTAGCGGGGTAGTTCCCAAAACGGAACCAATTCAAATAGTAGTTGTGACACTGTCACACATTTTCGTATAAATTTTACATGTCAAGAGGTAGGCGGCAAGATCGATTTTTCAAGATATTGAAAATACAAGAGATAGCTAGCGATTCCAAAAGTGAACAAAACCCGTCAAAATGTGCTATAGTGGAAACAGAATAAGAAATTGGGAAACGGCCTGTAGGTTTTTCCAATTCGACCCAGCCAAGCGCTGGGTTTTCGTTTTTTTGCGGAGAGCTTGGTTTTTTTCTCACCACGGAGAGCGCGGAGGAAATCAAGTCATTTTCCTGCTTTTCCGGTCTTGGTGGTGAACATCACCCCAAACTCTGGCCCTGAGGGACATCGTTCTGGAGTGCGATTAACCGTTTGGTTCGACTCAGAAAGCTGCGTCCCCTGGGGCCAGGGGGCGACAGCGCGCACCGTGGAAAATTATTCACCACAGAGACACAGAGGACACAGAGGTTTTGCTTCAGCGGAATCTTCTCCGTGATTTCTGTGCCAGCGAGGGATCTGCTTTTGTGCCATTCCCGTAAAGCAGATTCCTCGCGCCAAACCCAGGCGCTCGTAATGACAATTTCAGGAACGCAGGTCGCCGCTGCGCGGCCCGAATTTCACAAGTCTTTCGAAAGGCAGGAACACGATGGCGGAACCAAGTTACGAAGAGTTGAAAGCCAAACTGGCGGAGTTGCAAAAGCAGGGCCCAGCGGCCGCCGGCAGCCTGATGTTCAAAGTGAGCGCCAAGGGCGCGGTGAGCGCGTACGGCCTGGGGCGCTTTCCGGTCACGCTCTACTACGAGCAATGGATCAAGCTGCTGGGCGGCGCTGAGCAGCTTCGCAGCTTTATGGAGTCCAACAAGGGCGCGCTGAAAACGAGAGCCGCGCAGCCGCAAGTCAACTGAGCCCGCTCGGCGAGAAGATGCGAACCACGCAATGGCGCCCGGCGTTCTCCCGCCTGCCTGTAAAATGGCAAGTGGGAGCTGGCTGGCCGCAGCGTGCAGCTCCACGGAGGAGCTGCCAGGGAATGGACATGACGTGGGTGACCGACCGCATTGCCGTGGGCGGCGGCATCTGGAATGACGAGAAGATGAGCGAGGTGGCGCGCGCCGGAATCACCCACATCATCGACATGCAAATCGAATGGGACGACACCGCGCTGGCGCGGCCGTATGGCATCCGCGTGCTGTGGAACCCGACCGACGACGATTTCCGGCAGAAGCCGGCAGAGTTATTCCAGCGCGGCGTGGACTTTGCGTTGCAAGCGCTGGACGATGCCGAATCGCGGCTGTTCATCCACTGCGCCGCCGGGGTGCACCGCGCGCCCATGATGGCGCTCGCGGTGCTGCGGGCCATG
>Ga0074046_10002972_pt1 | contig 14391 bp, 16 predicted proteins | sample BogForMeECP23OM3_FD_94441 | JGI IMG/M metagenome (GOLD analysis project Ga0074046, IMG submission 94441) | Bog forest soil microbial communities from Calvert Island, British Columbia, Canada - Bog Forest MetaG ECP23OM3 | ecosystem: Environmental > Terrestrial > Soil > Wetlands ...
CCAAATGACGCCGGCCGTCACGTGCGCGCCGTGGCATCCGATCAGCAAATAAAAGGTGCCGCCGTACGTGCCGCTGGAAAGCTTGAGGCCGTGCGCGACCAGCCGCACCCATTCGCTGCCCTGCACCGCAAGAAACGTCACGCCGAGCGCGAGCGTCGCCAATAGATAACGGCGGATCAGGCGCTGGCGGCTGCGATGCGCCGCGCGCAGCGCGAGCGTCATCGTGAGCGCGCTCGATAACAGCACCAGGGTGTTCACCCAGGTGACCGCAATCGGCAGGCGCGGCAGCGCAGGCGGCGGCCAGAAGGCGGCTTGGAGGCGGAAGATCAGGAATGAGCCGATGAGACCGCTGAACAGCATCATCTCCGACGCGATCAACATCATGATCGCGAGCATCGCGCTGCTGATGAAAGGACGCTCGCTCTGATCGCCGCCCGGGCTCGAGCCGGACGATCGGATGCGCCGGATCGGCGCCACCAGCGGAAGTATTTTCGCGGTCGATGCTGTCACGCTCGGCGCCATATCAATGCTTCAGCAGAATCGTCACGACTGAGACCGTTACCAGCAGGACCATCACGCCGACGAGTATCTTCAGCGTCCGCCAGATTTCCTCTTTGCGCTCGTCGCGTTTCACCAGGCCAGTCATGCCGGTACTCACACGCGATCCAGCACGAGCACCAGCCACACGATGGGTAAATAGACCAGCGACGCGAGCAACACCCGGCGCGCCGCCCGCGAATTACCGGGCGATCGGACCATCGCAAATCCAAACATCAACATGCCCAGCCCAAGCGCGGAGGCAATTACCATATAAGGGATACCCGCGAAGCCAAGCATAGTCGGGACGATTCCCACCGCGACGAGTCCGAGGCACCCCGCAATTACGACCAGGTTGGATGGATTTCCGCCGCGCGCAGTATCGTCCGGAAGCAGCCGGATGCCGGCGCGTGCGTAGTCGGTGCGGAAGAGTCGCGCGACCGCAAAGGTATGCGGCAGTTGCCACAGGAACATGATCGCGAAGAGCACGATCGGCTCCAGGCCGAGGCCGCCGCGCGCCGCCACCCATCCCGCCACTGGAGGAAGCGCGCCGGAAACCGCGCCGACGACGTTGCACATCCAGGTAAATCGCTTCAGCGGAGTGTACACGCCGAGATAAATGATTGTGATTGCGGCGATCACCGCGGCGCAGGGCAGGTTCGTCGCGAGCGTCAGGTAAACGAGGCCGGCGCCCGTCGCGCTCACGCCGAAGACCAGCGCTTCGGCCGGGCGCATCCTCAGGTCGGGCAGCGGACGATGACGCGTGCGATCCATCATCGCGTCGGTGTCGCGCTCGACGTACTGATTGAGCGCCAGCGTCCCGCCGGCGGCCAACGCCGTACCCGCCAGCAGATTCAGCGCGAGCGTAGCATCGAATCCCGTGCGCCCACCCAGATAGAAACCGGCCAGCGTCGTGACCAGCACCATCAGCACAATGCGCGGCTTGGTCAGTTCGAAATAATCGCTGACGCTGCCGTGTGGCAGCGTCAGCACAGATTCAGCGGTCGCCACTTTGGCACTCATGCGGTCACCTGCCGTTCGATTACGCGCGAACTCGCATGCGACTCGATCGCATGGGCGCGAGGCGGCGCTCCGAGGATGCGATATGCACGAAGGGTCAGCGTCAGGCTGGTCGCCAGAACCGCGGCGCCGAGCGCGACGTGGCTGGTGGTCGGGAGCACCGCGCGCTCGCTCCAGATTGTGATCGCACCGAGACAAATCTGGACAACCAGCAGAATGAACAACCCGATCGCGGGGCGGCGCAGCGCGCCGACCTCACGATGGGTCCGCAGCACGCGCGCGACCGTCCACAAAACCATCGCGGTGACCACCACCGCACCGCATCGATGCGCAAAATTAATCGCGATGTACTGGTCCCAGTACGGCGGCGCCAAATAGCCGAACGAAAGCGGAAAATCGGGGATCACCAGCCCGGCGCTCATGTGCCGCATCAGCGCGCCGACGAGAATTTGCAGGTAAATGACGGCGGTCATCGCGGCGGCAAGCGCAGGCAGCGGGATTCGTGACGGCGGATCATCGACGCGCGGGGTCGTGCTCCAGCGCGGATTGGTGAAAATAGCGATCGATACCATCAGGCACAGCAGCGCCTGAGCGGTAGCGGCGTGCGCAACCGCGATCGCCAGCGGCAACTCGAACAGCACCGTGATTCCGCCCAGCACGGCCTGCACGACGATAAGTCCGAACGCCAGCACGACAAGTTTGCGGACCCATCGCCGCGGCTCCGTGCGCCATGCCCACGCCATCAGCACCAGGGTAAGAACTACGACTGTTCCGGCAGCCAGGCGATGGCCGAATTCGAAACGGATGCCGCCCTCCCACGCCGGAATGAGTTTGCCGAACGCCAGCGGCCAGTCCGGCACGGCCAGCGCGGAACCGGTCGAGGTGACCAGTCCGCCGACGAAGATTAGGCAAAAAGTGGCGCCCGCAGTCAACATCGCAAAGCGATGCAGTCCGCGCGTCTTCCCATCCCCGGCTGACAACTGCAACTGATTCATCCGCGGTTAGCGCGCGCGCCTGTCCGCCGCGCCCGCCGAGTGTTCGAGCAACTGCGATTGCGGCAGATAATCCTCCGCAACCTCGGGCGAGCTGTACTCGTACGGTCCACGGTAAACGATCGGCACCGTCCCGGGCCAGTTGCCGTGCGGCGGCGGCGAAGGCGTCGTCCACTCCAGAGTATTCGCGAACCACGGATTCTCGGTGGCCTTGGCGCCCATGAAATAGCTCCAGACGATATTGGCGAGCAACAGGAACTGCGCGGCGCCGAGCACGAAAGCGCTGATCGTAATAAATTCGTTAATCGGGATGATCGGCTTCAAAAAATCGTACTGCTGCGGATTGTAAATCCGGCGCATGTGTCCCGCCATCCCCAGGATGTGCATCGGGAAAAAGGTGCAATTGAACGACACGAAGGTGATCCAGAAGTGAATCTTGCCCAGCCCCTCGTTCATCATGCGGCCGAACATCTTGGGATACCAATAGGTAAGTCCCGCGAAGACCCCGAACAGGCTGCCGCCAAATAGTACGTAGTGAATATGCGCGACGATGAAGTAAGTATCGTGGATGTACATGTCCACCGGCGTGCACGCCATCCAGATTCCCGACATTCCCCCGATCACGAACATCGCGACGAACGCCAGCGCGTTCATCATCGCGGCCGTGTAATGGATGTTGCCCTTGTAGAGCGTGCCGAGCCAGTTGAAAGTCTTAATCGCCGACGGCACTCCGATGATCATCGTGGTGAGCATGAAACTGCCGCCGAGCACCGGATCCATCCCCGACACGAACATGTGATGGCCCCACACGATCCACGACAGGCCCGCGATCGCGATCATCGCATACGCCATCGCGCGGTATCCGAATATCGGTTTGCGCGAAAACGTCGCGATGACGTCGGAGGCGATCCCCATCGCGGGCAGGATCATGATGTAGACCTCGGGATGGCCGAAAAACCAGAACAGATGCTGCCACAGCAGCGGCTCTCCGCCACCCGCGGGCAGAAAGAAATGGGTGCCGCCCAGGCGATCGAACAGCAGCAGCGCGATCGCCGTCGTCAGCACCGGAAGCGCGAGCAGCAGCAGAATCGCCGTGATGAACAGCGACCAGATCGTCAGCGGCAGGCGGAAGAAGTACATCCCCCTGGTGCGCATGTTGATGATCGTGGTGATGTAGTTGATCGAGCCCATCAGCGACGACGCGCCGAGCACGATGATGCTGATGCACCATAAGTTCTGGCCCCAATCGACGCCGGTGTAGATTGGCACTGCGCTCAGCGGAGCGTACGAGGTCCATCCCGCGGCCGCAGGACCGCCGGTTACGAAGAACGAGGAAAGCAGGATCACGCCGGCGACCGCGCCGGCCCAGAACGACAGCATGTTCAGCTTGGGGAACGCCATGTCGCGCGCGCCGATCATCAGCGGGATGAGGAAGTTGCCGAAACATCCGACCAGAATCGGCATCACCACGAAGAAGATCATGATCGTGGCGTGCATCGTGAACATCGCGTTGTAGGTATTGGGCGGGATCGCGCCTTCGTACATGAACGGTTCGGGCACCCAGTGAAATCCCGGGACCTGGGTTTCGGGAAACGCCAGTTCCCACCGCATCAGCATCGCCATCAGGCCGCCGATCGCCATCATGAACAGCGCCATGAACAGGAACTGCTTCCCGATCATCTTGTGATCTTCGGAGAAGATGTACGTGCGCCAAAAGCCGAGCGCATGATGCTCCGCGTGGGCGCCGTGTGCCGCAACCGCTGCCGCGCTGCTCATTTTGGGCTAGCTCCTTCGGTCGCCGAGGGCGGCGCGGGCGGATTTGCATACAGGTCTTTGAGCCACTTGTCGTAATCCTCTTGCGACTGGACCGTCAGATTGCCCTTCATCCCCGAATGCCCGAAGCCGCACAGCTGCGAGCACGGAAATTCGTATTGCCCGGTTTCGGTCGCTTCGAACCAGACGTGGATGATGCGGCCAGGCACCGCGTCCTGCCTCAGACGCATGTTCGGGACGTAAAAACTGTGGATGACGTCTTTCGAGGTCAGATCGATCCGCACCACTTTGTTGACCGGCACGTGCAGCTCGTTCTCGACGATGATGTCGCTTTTGGTGCCGAGTCTGGCGTTGCGCCCGGGATAAGTGATTTCCCAGTTGAACTGCTTCCCGGTCACCGCGTAGAACACATCCCCCGGAGGCCCATGCTCTTTGATATCAGCCCACGTCGAGCGGCTCATAAACGCCAGAACGATCAGGATCGCCGCGGTCACCGTGGTCCAGATGATCTCGAGGCGCGAATTGCCTTCGATATATTCCGCCTTGCGACCGGGCCGGGTGCGATAGCGAATCATGAAGACCACCATCGCGATCATCACCGCGGTCCAAACGACCGCCACGATCCAGAAGATCAGCAAAAACAGCCAATCGATTTGTGGACCGAAGGTCGAGATGTCGTGCGGAAAATACAGATACTCGAGCATCGAAGCGTCACCTCTGCGCTATCAATGTGCAAATTCCCGACGAGCATTCGCCGCGCCGATCAAGGCGGCTGATGCAACGTTCCAACGCGTTCCGATTCATGAATTGGGTGTGACTATGACCGTTAGCGCAGCGATTGGCGGAATGAAAAAATCTTGGTCGGCCACCGAAACGCCCGCTTAATGGCCACTCATAACACTACACTTCGGTGGTTAATTCAAGCGCTTCGTGCTCCCATGAGCGCATCGGCTGCGGGTCCGGCAATCAGGCAGCGGCGCGAGATTGGCGGCAGCCAGTGTTTGGGCTACAACGGCTAGTCGGGGAAGAGGAGGTTTTTATTTCTTATGCCTGATCGCGTGGCGACCATTTCCCAAGCCTTCGAGGCGCGGGCGCAGAAGTACGGTGCGCGCGTATTCTTAAAGGACAAGCCCGGCAAAGTCTGGACGGACCACTCGTGGACCGAAATCTCCGACGCCGCCGGGAAGCTTCGCGCCGGCCTGCTCAGCCTGGGCGTGCGCCCCGGCGATCGGGTCGCGATCCTCTCCGACAATTGCCCCGAATGGATCGTCGTCGATCAGGCCGTGCTGGGGCTCGGCGCGATCGTCGTGCCGCTGTACACCACCAGCGGACTGGAGGAAACCGCACACGTCATCGGCGACTCGGGAGCGAAAATCGTCGCGGCCAAGGGGCCCGAGATGATCAAGAAAATTCTAGGGCTGGGCAGTTCGATTCCCGAGGTAACGGCAATTGTCGCCATGCATCGCGGCGCCGAATCCGCACCCGCCGCGGACGCAACGCCCGCCATCATGACGCTGGCATCGGTGAGCGGCGATGCGCCGGCGGCGATCGTCGCGGGCAGCCGCGAGGATCTCGCGACGATCATCTATACGTCGGGCACGACCGGCACGCCCAAAGGCGTGATGCTCTCGCACGGCAACATCCTGGCCAACTGCGAGGACTCGCTGGCCGCACTTGCGCTCAACCCCACCGACATGACGCTGTCGCATCTGCCGATCGCGCACTCGTTCGAACGGACCGCGGGTTACTACACCGTGGCGATGGCGGGAGGGACGATCGCGTTTGCCGAGAGTCTCGGGCAGCTCGCAGCGAACCTGACCGAGGTCGAGCCAACTGTGGTGCTGACGGTGCCCCGCCTGCTCGAAGTGATACATAGCCGCGTGATGCGCACGGTGGAGGCCTCGCCTCCGATGCGCCAACGACTGTTCAAAATGGCGCTGGCGGCGGGCGAACAAGCGGCTGAGTATCGCCATCGCGGCAAACCGGTTCCGCCCATGCTGGCACTCTCGATGGCGCTGTTCAGGCGCCTGGTCTTCGCGCGAGTCCGCGCGATCTTCGGAAATCGAATGCGCTACCTCATTTCCGGCGGCGCGCCGCTGCCGACCGAGATCAACCGCTTCCTGTCCGCCGCCGAAATTCCAATCGTCGAAGGATATGGGCTGACCGAGGCGGCTCCGGTCGTCGCGTGCAATCTGCAAGGCAAGACCCGAATCGGCACGGTGGGCCAGCCTTTGGCGCACATCCAGGTCGAAACCGCAGCCGACGGCGAGTTGCTGCTGCGCGGGCCGAACATCATGAAGGGTTACTACAAGCTCGAGGCCGACACCAAGGAAGCAATCGACGAAAATGGATGGCTGCATACCGGCGATATCGCGAAGGTCGACGTCGAGGGTTACATCGCGATCACCGACCGCAAAAAGGAAATCATCGTGCTGTCGGGCGGCAAGAACGTCTCGCCCGCCTACGTCGAGAGCAAGCTGGTCGGCGACAAATTCATCGCGCAAGCCTGCGTGGTCGGCGACCGCCGCAAGCATCTCGCCGCGCTGATCGTGCCGGACTACGAAAATCTGGCGGAGTTTCTAAGCAACAACCAGCTCGACCCGAAAAACCCGGATGCGCTGGCGAAATCACCGGCGTTGAAGACGCTGCTGCATCAGCGGATTCGCGAAATCAACAAGCAGATGTCGGACGTGGAGGCGATCGTCGGGTTCACGATCATCGCGCAGCCGTTCACCCAGGAAAATGGCGAGCTCACGCCGTCGCTCAAGGTGCGCCGCAAGATCGTTCAGGCGCACTTCAAGCAACAGATCGACACGATGTTCGGCGATTGAGCGTGCGTCCGGCCCGCCTACTTGGTGCCGTTCTCGACGACCAGCAGCGCATGGATCGTCGTAAGCTGCTTCACCATGTACGCGCGCTTGCCCTTGGGCGTGACGACTTCGATATCGTCCTGCGCCGCCTTGCCGATTAGCGCGCGGCCCAGCGGCGACGACAGCGAGATGCGGTTCTGCGCGCCGTCAACTTCCTCCGGCACGACGATCTCGAACTCCGCGATGCCGCCCTCATCGAGATCCTCGAGTCGAACGCGGCTGCCCAGCCCGACGGTGTCGCGCGGAATCGTCTCGAGATCGATCATCGTGAGCTCGACGATTCGCGCCTCCAGGTTGCCCACTCGCGCGCGGAGGAACTCCTGACGCTGCTTCGCCATTGCCCATTCCGCGTTCTCGGACAAGTCGCCGTGCGCGCGCGCGCGCTCGAGTTCCTTGGGCAGGTCCACGGTGAGTTCGCGCTTGAGCGTCTCGAGGTCTTTTCTGAGCCGCTTGATTACCGGTAATTCAGCCATCGATACACTACTTCCTCAATGCGATCTTTTTTCCCCGCTTCAATCCGCGACGATTGAAGTCAGGCTCCGATTGACGCCGGTCACGCTCTGAATCTTCTGCACCACCAGCTCGCCGAGCGAGGTCACGTCCGCGGCCTCCGCGATCGCGATGATGTCGTGCGGCCCGGTGACCGCATGCGCCACCGAAACGCCGCCCACGCCTCGAATCTTGGCCGCGACCTCGCGCGCCTTTCCCGGCGACGTGTCGATCAGGATGAATGCCTTTACGGACATGCTCGTTTCTCCCGGCGCACGCCGGTCACCCCGGCGCGCACCCGCGCTCAGCGCGGTGGCGGAATCAAAGTACCCTTCTCATCATATACATAAAAACCGCGGCCTGATTTGCGGCCCAGGTATCCGGCATCGACGTACTTCTTGAGCAGCGGGCACGCACGGTACTTGTCGTCGCCCAGCACCCGATGCATCACCTCCATGATCGCAAGGCAGGTGTCCAGCCCGATCAGATCCGCCAGCTCGAGCGGACCCATCGGCTGATTGGTGCCCAGCTTCATCGCGATGTCGATATCGGTCACGCCGCCGACGCCTTCGTACATCGTGTAAATCGCTTCGTTGATCATCGGCAGCAGCACGCGATTGACGATGAATCCCGGAAAATCCTGCGCGGTCATCGTGGTCTTGCCGAGCTGCTCGGCGAGCGCGCGGGTCTGCTGAAAAGTCGCTTCCGAGGTGGCCAGTCCGCGAATGATCTCGACCAGCTTCATCGCCGGGACCGGGTTCATAAAGTGCATCCCGATCACGCGGTCGGCGCGTGAAGTCCGCGCCCCCATTTTGGTGATCGAAATCGACGACGTGTTCGAGGCGAAAATCGTCTCGGGCGGACAGATCTTGTCGAGCTTCTGCAGCAGCGCGATCTTCGCGTCTTCGTTTTCGATCACCGCCTCGATCACGAAGCCGACTTTGGCCAGGTCCTCGAGCCTGGTGGTCGTCTCGACGCGGCGTATCACGCGATCGCGCTCCTCGGGCTTGAAGCGCCCACGCTCGATCATCCGCTCCAGGTTGCGCGCGATCGAATCGACGCCGCGCTTGCACAGCTCCGGCGCGATATCATGCATCACGACCCTGATTTCCGCCTGCGCCGCCACCTGCGCGATTCCCGCACCCATCTGCCCTGCCCCGATGACGCCGATCTGCTGCAAACTCATTCGTCTCTCCGAAACTTATTCAGCCGTGAACCAGGTGACCCGCGAGCGCATCCTAATGATGCCCTGGGGGCTCCTCACCACCGACCCACGTGCCGGCGCCGCCACCGCTTCGCATCGCGGTGCGCACCTTCCTTACATCCTCGGGCGACTGGCGCCCCGGCATCCCGAGGTTGCGCATCAAGAGGTTCGTCATGTTCGAGGTGAGCCGGTCGCGGATGGTTGGCTCGGCGCCGACTTGCGTGTCGAGCACCGCATCGACCTGCTCCCGCGTGAGACCCTCCGCCACGAAAATATCGACCAGCCCGGTCAATCCGACTTCGCCGCCGGCGCGGTCCACGATTGCGACTACTTTCGCACACGGCGTGCAGACGCGGCGGATCAAACCGGCGCGCTTGCTGCAATAGACGCATCGCATCAGGAGATTAACCGCCTCAAAGTGAGCATCGCATCGGCGCCCGAATGCATCGCGGGGCCCGCATCCCCGAAGAAGCCCTGAAAAAACTTGAAGCGGCCGTGCGCACGAAAAATCGGCGGGCCCGCTTCAGTTCTGACGTTACTACCGGCGATAGATGGTCGCAAGTATGACCGGCTGACCCCGCTGCGGACGGATGAATCCTCGCCGTTGACACCGCACCGCGGCGGGGCTACAGTCGCAATTGAGAATCATTCTCAGTATTAACCATATGATCAGTCAAACCGCCGTCGCTTACTTCTTCTATTCGCTGGGCATCCTCTTCCGCGAAGGCATGGAGGCGATGCTGGTCGTCGTCGCGCTGGCGGCCGCCACCCGCGGCGCCGGACGAATCGGCCGCTCGCGCGACATCTACGCGGGCGCACTGGCCGCGATCGTCGCCAGCATCGTTCTGGCGTGGGTGGTCAACAATATAATCACCGACGACGCCAGCGACACGCTCGAAGGCGTCTTCCAACTCTTCGCCGCTGCGACCCTGTTTTACGTCAGCTCGTGGATGACCTCGAAAGGCCAGTCCGATCGCTGGATGAAGTTCATCTCGCACAAACTCCAGAGCGCCGAGCGCAGCACGGTTCCCGGTATCGCGCTCGGACTCACCGCGTTTCTCGCCGTGATGCGCGAGGGCGCGGAGACGATAGTGTTCTTTCAGGCGCTCACCAGCGGCGCGACCGAAGCTGTCGAGCGTCACGCGGTGACGGCCGGCATCGTCGTCGCCGCGGTCGCACTGGCCGCGTCTTTCGTGGTCATCAAGCGCGCCGCCGATCGAATCCCGATAAGGATCTTTTTCCAGACGACTTCGATCCTGCTCTACGCGATGGCGATCGTCTTTGTCGGCCAGGGCATCGCGAGCTTGCAGGAAGCGTCAAGGGTATCGGTTACCTTCGTGAATTACGCGCCAACGATTCCCATGCTCGGTCTGTTCCCGACGGTTCAATCGCTCGGCGCGCAGGCGGTTCTACTGATGCTTGCGGCGGCCGCCGTGTTGGTTCCACGCAACGCTGCCGCGCGACAGGTCAGGGGCGCAGAGCGGGCGGCGATGCAGTCGGCGCAGCGGAGTCAGACTTGAGCTCGGGCGCTTGCGCCACAGAATCGTCGCCGCCGAACAGAACGGTTTCCACGTCGGAACTCAGCTTCTCGGATATGACCAGCGCGCGAAACCCCATCCGCGTGCATTGATCGGCCATCGGGTCGCGCGCGACCGCACTTTGACGCACGTGCTTGAGCGCGACGCGCAAATCCTGCGTGCGATCGAGCAGGACGGACAGCCGCGCCGCGACGATCGCGGCCGAATTGCCGCCGCTCGACGCAAGATCGAGCGCCAACGCTTCGTCGTGCTCCGCGCCGGCCAGCGCATGAAGCACAGTTTTGATCTCGGTGCATGCCGCGTCGGCGCCGTCGCCGGACGCCGCGGGTAAATCCGCGGCCAGAGTCGTTTGCAGCGTGGCAGATAGAGTGACGCAAATCGCAAGGAGGATCCGCGTAGCTACTGAAAAAAGAGCCGGCCGCGCGGCGGGCGGTGAAGACCTGCTGTCGGCACGATCGCATCGTCGGGGAAAGTCACCCCGCACGCTGCGCAATCGATGCCCTTCCACCTGCGCCGCGCCTACTTCCTCATCTCATCGATGATGCGCTCGCGATGGCCGTGCTCGATCAGCTGATCGTTGCGGCGGCCCTGCTTGAGCGCGACATACGTGAAGAACATCACCAGGATCATCATCGCGATGATCGGGATGTTGTCCGGCACGGTCAGGATTTGGAGAAACTGCTGAAACCCGCTGATATGGCCCATTGAGTCCTCGACGGTCGGCTTCGCCTTGCTATGATCGATGTAACAACGCCGTTAGGGCAGTGTCAACTTTCCGCGCTCCGCCGGATGCGCACCGCCAATCGACGCATCCGCGACGCGCTTGCAGCCCGCCGGCGCCAGCGGGCAGAGTATTTTTGCATGGCCAATCACGCCCAGGCTTCGCCGTACGCCGCCGGTGCGCCGCGCGGCATCTTGAACCTCGCATGGGGGGTGGTCGCGACGATTCTGTCGGTGCTGTGGACCGCGCCTTGCGCGATCGCCGCGGCAATCGCCGCCACGATGGGCAAGCCGCACGCGGTCACACTGATCAGTCGCGCATGGGGCCGCGGAATAATCGGGCTTTGCGGCATCAAAGTACAAATCGAAGGTCTTGAAAATCTCGCCGGCCTGAAGTCGTACATCCTGGTTGCAAACCACCAGAGCTTCTTCGACATCTTCGCCGCGGCCGCGTTCATTCCGGGCGAGCCTCGTTTCGTCGCCAAAAAAGAGCTGCTCAAAATCCCGGTGATCGGTTACGCGATGCAACGCGGCGGTCACGTCATCATCGACCGCGAGGCCGGTGGCAAGGCAATTCGCAAGGCGATTCAGATCATCCGAAGCGGCCTCGACGTGTGCGTCTTCGCCGAGGGCCATCGCTTCAGCGACAACCGGGTCCACGAGTTCGAAGACGGCGCCGCGTGGCTCGCGATCCTGTCCAAGTTGCCGGCGGTGCCGATGTCGATCAGCGGATCCGGCCTTATTTTCCCGCGCCTCGCGAAGGTGGTGACCCCGGGCTGCGCAATGCGCATGACGATTGGAAAGCCGATCGCGACCGAAGGGATGCGCAGCGCCGACCGCACCGAGCTGACGCGCAGGCTCGAGGAAGCCGTCCGCGCCACCTTCACGACCGAGGTTTGAGCGCTGTGCCCGTCCCGCGCTGAGCCGGTCAGGCCTTGCGATCGAAGATGAACAGCGGGACCTGGTTGGCCAGCTTGGGATCGATCGTCAGGATGCGGCGTCCCGACTCGATCCGAATCGCGCCGGCGTCGAGACCGGCGGCGCGAAAGTCCGCTATCACCTGATCGACGTCCTCCGCCTCGAGCCACAGCCCGATCATCCCTTCGCTCGACGAATCGATCGCGAGCGGCGCGACCAGACGAATTTCCGCGCCGCCGACCTTCACCGACGCCGACCTGCCGTCGGCCCGCCTGGCAACGGCAAAGCCGAAGTTCTTTTCGTAGATCGCCGCTGCGTCGGCGAGATCCGAGGTCGCGACTTCGAGCGTATCGAGGCGTTTAATCATCGGTGCGGATTATATCGTGCCCGTGAATAGCGAAAAGCGAAATCGTCCCAAAGAAAAACGGGGCCGGATTGCTCCAGCCCCGCGACTCCTGTCGTCGCACCCGAGCGCTCAGCCCTTCGGCTTCATCGAGAAATCGCTCGTCGCCGTCGCGCCGTCTTTCACGTCGACTTTCTGATCCGCCGTGCCGAGCTTTTCCTGCCACACTTCGACTTCGTAGTTGCCCGCCGGCACGCCTGGAATCGAATAGTTGCCCTTGTCGTCCGTCACCGCGAAGTACGGAGTGTCGGTCGCGACCCACCAGGCGTGCATCCAGCCGTGCGCGTCGCAGCTGACCTTGATCACCTCCGGCTGTTCGATCTTTCGTTGGATTACTTTCTTGAACTTGGGCTGAGCCATGTTGAACGCCGCATTCTTGGTCGAATAGGTGTGGATGTTGTGCAGAATCCCATCCGAGTTGATGATATTCACGGTGCTGCCCGCCGGGAACGCGAGCACGTGCGGCGTGTAGTCGCATCCCTTCTGCTCGAACTTTACTTCGCCGGGCTTCAGGTCGCCCTTGGCGCCTTTGACGATCACCACCGCGTTCGCGATTCCGCCGCCGCTGCCGACGAGCAAGTCCTCTTCGAAGTGCGGATGCAGCGCGCATACGTCCTTGTCCTTCGTCACCTCGACCTTCCTGGGTGCGGGCGCCGTACCGTCGTACTTGACGGTTCCGCTAATCGTGCCGCCGGCAGCGCTCGCGAGGCTGGCGCCAACGGTGATGCTGAGCGCGACACCCGCACACGCCGCCAGTACAACTCCAAACTTGTTCATTACCATTCCCTCCTGCGAAATCGCCGATATGTTTTACTTGGTTAGATCAAACTCTCTCAGCTTAGCGAATAATCAGTTGCCCACTCAATCGACTAAACGATGACAACCTGCTGCTTACTCACTTCGCTTTTCACTTTTTCACTGGCGCCGTTGCCACCTGCACCGGCAGTGCCTGCCCCGGATGAGTTCCAAACCAGAAAATATAGTCCACTAGCGCGCGGATCTGCTTGTCCTGGTTACCGCCCAGGATGTCGTCCGGTCCGCCCGGATAGTACGACGGCATCTTGGTTCCCGGCTGCAGCGCCGACGGATTTGCGATCCACTTCACTATCCAGTCCGGATTCAACCGCTGATGCGCCAGCGCCAGGTCGGGCGCCCATCCCGACGGCGGTCCCTCAGGCTTCTTGTCGCCCTGCTGATGGCAGCTGAAGCAGTTGAAGTAGTCCTTGGTCGTCAGCTTCACGCCCGCCGCCAGCTCAGCCGGCGCAATCAGGTTGGTGTCGATGAACGTATACAGCACGTTCACGTCCGACAGCGCCGTGAAGTAATTCACGATCGTGTCGTCTTCACCGTTGGTGAAATGAAAAGTCGGCATCCTGATCTTCAGCCACGGACGAATCGAGGTCGGTCCCTGGAGGAATGCGAATAGCCACTCGGGTTGAACCTTGAAGCCCTCGCCATTGAGTATCGGCGGCGCAAAGTTGATTTCATCTCCCGGGTAGAAGCGGCGGATATAACCGCCCCGATCCTCGACGATATGGCAGCCGACGCAGTTGTAGTAATTGACCATTCGCCGGCCCGCAACAATTTGCGTCTGATGCTCCGATCCGGGCATCCGGTACCGCTCCTGCACCGTGCCCTGCGTCAGGCCGGCCAGGAACACGACCAGGTTCCTGATGTCGGCGCTGGCGAAATGGAAATTCGGCATCAACTGCTCGACGTCCTTGGTCGCGTAGATGCGCGGGGATTGCAGTTTATGGAACGTCCACTGATCCCAGGTCTCGGGAATCTGCGTCCGGTTGCCGAAAAATAGTTCGTCGAGATGCTTGGAGCCGAAGGTCGTCAGCTCGACGCCGACTCGCGACTCCTTGTCCATCCCTTCGATCTCGTGGCATCCGAAGCATCCGTACTTGCGCACCAGCGCTTCGCC
>Ga0074046_10002973_pt1 | contig 14391 bp, 12 predicted proteins | sample BogForMeECP23OM3_FD_94441 | JGI IMG/M metagenome (GOLD analysis project Ga0074046, IMG submission 94441) | Bog forest soil microbial communities from Calvert Island, British Columbia, Canada - Bog Forest MetaG ECP23OM3 | ecosystem: Environmental > Terrestrial > Soil > Wetlands ...
CAGCGTGCGCAGACCTCCGATTTTTTCTTTCCGGCCCTGGAGCACCAGCGCCAAGACTCCGAAGAGCAATGCGCCAAACCACGAAAATCCGCTGTTCTGCCACAATACACTCCAGCCCATGGCCCGAAAATCCTCCGGCGAGTCGAGGACGAGATACCAAATCTTGGAACCCACAATGCCTGCCAGCGCGGCGGTCGCTACCATGCTCACCGCGTCCGCCGCCAGGTGCGCCCGCTTGATAGCGCGGTCCATCACAAACATGGCCGTCATGATGGCCAGCGAAAGCATGAGCCCGTAAGTGGGCAGGCTGAATGACCCAATGTGCAGAAAGGGAAGCATCGCTCATCAAGTATACGTTCGTGGTTTTCCACATCCGCCGCCTCCTTTCCTGCACGCCAGTCGATTTCCGACTTGCAGGCCGCGATTTGCACAGGCGGCGAGGCGACAAATCGCGCGATACTGTCAGCATGGAAACCGCGACCTCCCAAGGCCTTGAGGTTCTCTATTCCCGCCAACAGATTGCGGACCGCGTAGCCGAAATGGGTGCGCAGATCAGCCGCGATCTGAATGGTGAAAAACTGGTGATGGTTGGGGTGCTGAAAGGCGCGGCATTTTTCCTCGTCGATCTTTCGCGCGCCATCCAGGCCGAGGCAACCTTCGACTTCGTGGCCGTCTCCAGCTATGGCAAGGGCCAGCGCTCGTCGGGCGCTGTAAAACTGATCAAGGATCTGGATCAGTCCATCGAAGGCAAGAACGTGCTGGTGGTTGAAGATATTCTCGACACCGGCCTCACGCTGGCCTACCTGCGCAAGCTCTTTCTGCAGCAGCATCCCAAGTCGCTGCGCATTGCCACGCTGCTCGACAAGCCCTCGCGGCGCATGGAGCAGATCGAAGCCGATTACGTCGGATTCTCCATCCCCAACCTGTTTGTCATCGGTTACGGGATGGACTTCGCCGAGCGCTATCGCAATCTGCCGGATATCTGCCTGATGCCGACGGAAAATCCGGAATAATTCCATCCCGGCACGCATTGCTTTCGAGACAGCCGCCGTATACCTCTTTACCATCGATACATTTGGTCTCCGCCGCGCCGGCGACGTATACTCTGTTTCCGGAGCCGTGGGATGGCCGTGTTTCGGCCGCTATCCTGCGTATGCCTGCGTATGCAAGGAGCACGCTTTCATGAAGCCAGCCCCCATCCAGGATTCCGACCTGGATTTCGACTACGGGACCTTTGATTCGGCAGGTTTTACCGCGAGTGCCCTCTCCAGTTGGAAATCTCTGGCAGCCGTAATCGACCACACTTTGGTTAAGCCCGGCGCCACGCGCAAGCTGGTGGAGACGCTCTGCGCCGAGGCTGTCCGATGCCGCTTCGCCTGCGTCGTAGTAAACCCGGTGTGGACTTCCATCGCAGTGGGTGCGCTTGCCGGCACAGGCATTCCTGTCGGCGCCGTGATCGGTTCGCCCCTGGGCGGCTCTCTGGTTTCCACGCTCCGCCAGGAAACTGCCGCGCTCATCCGCCTGGGCGTGCGCGAACTCGACATGGTGCTGCCCATCGGCCAGCTCAAGAGCGGCAACCACGCCGCCGTGCAGCACACGATTCACGCGGTGGTCAGCGTGGCCCATCATCACGGCGCTCTGCTCAAGGTCACGCTCGAGACTGCCCTGCTCACCATGGAAGAAAAACTGCGCGCTTCAGAAATTGCCATCCAGGCCGGCGCGGATTTCATCAAGACCTCGACCGGGTCGGCCGCGGGCGGCGCCATCCCGGCTGATGTGGCTCTGCTGCGCGGTGTGGCTGGAGCCCGATGCGGGATCAAGGCCTCGGGCGGCATCCGCACCCTGGCCCAGCTCCGCACGCTGCTTGAAGCCGGCGCCAACCGCATTGGTTGCTCGGCTTCCGTGGCGATTTTGCGCGAATTGGGCGCGGAATAGAGACAGGGAACGAGGAAACGAAAAGCAATGAATAGGTCCGCCCTTCTGTTCGCTCTCACTTTGGCGGTTCTTACGGGATGCCGGTCGGCCGGGGCTTCAGGATCCCTTGATGCACTACGTAGGATCACAATCGAGAGAGGAACGATACTAATGCTTGGTGGCAACATGCCTCCGGCCGCAGATTCTTGTAATTGGAGCGGAATGACTTGCACACTTAAGCCGGGCACATTCGGCGGGACAGAGGCGATGTCACTGACCAAGACGGAATCGGGATTGATTGCTCAGTTCAAGTTCGATTACGGCGTCATGTCCTCAGATGCGATCCAAGCGCAGATCGACGATTACACACGCATCCTTGGCAAGCCATTGAGGGATTCACTTTCGAAATCTGGCGCACTTGATTCTCGTGAGCTCGTTTGGTCGGATTCAGCCACAACATTTGAGCTTTCATATAGGTATGCGATTGGCCAGGAGCAGGCAGAAGCATCGGCAACGCTCAGCGACAACGCACTGACAGGACACCGCCAGTAAGAAGTTGGATTTGTGCCCTAGCGATCAGTTTCCCGAGTTTCCTCCGAAAGGGCCGGCGTATCACATTCTCATTTCTGGACTTCCCGCTCCATCGTTCACCAGTCCTTCAGTCCGTTGGTCCCTTCTGCTGTATTATTCCTTCGTCTACTTATGAACGAAACGCCGCCATCCCCGCCGGAAAGGCACGAATTCGAGGGCGACTACCGTCCTGCTGAGCCCGCGCATCTGGATCCCGTAAATGCCCGCATCGAGCCGGCGGATGTGGCGTATCTGATGCGCCTGACCGACGCGCTCAATACCACGCTCGACCTGCAAACTCTGCTCAGCCGCACCTCGGAACTGGTTCGCGCCGTCATTCCTTACCGCATCTTCGCCATTTTTCTCTTGAATGAGCGAACGCACGAGCTGCGCATGCGATTCCAGATCGGCCACACGCCGCAGGTAGAGCGCACGCGCATTCCCGTGGGTAAAGGAGTGGCGGGACAAGTCGCGCTCACGCGGCAACCGATCCTGCTGAATGACGTGTCGAAGGCGGATTACTACGTCAGCGCCAATCCCGAGGTACGTTCGGAGCTGGCCGTGCCGCTGATCGCCAAGAACCGGCTCATCGGCGTGATGGACATCGAGAGCGAGCAGCCGGATTTCTTCCGTGAAGAGCACTTGAATGTGTTGACCATGACGGCTTCGCGCATTGCGCAGTCGATTGAGAACGCGCGCTTGTATGCGCGAGTTTCGCGCCAGGCGCAAACGCTGGAAGTGCTGAACGAAATTGCAGTGGAGCTGGCGTCGATTCTGGATTTGAATCCGCTGCTGGAGAAGGTGGGGCAATTGCTGCGGCGGCTGATCGACTACCAGATGTTCACCATCATGCTGCTCGATGAGAAGGGCGACACGCTGATCACGCGCTATGCTTGGCGATTCGGCTACGCGCATGCGCCCACGCGGCGCATTCCCATCAGCAGCGGACTAGTCGGCGCAGCGGTACGCGAGTGGCGGGTGGTCAACGTGCCCGACGTGAGCAAGGATCCGCGCTACATCGACATGAATCCCGAGACGCGCTCGGAGCTGGTTGTGCCGCTGTTCTACAAGGGGCGCGTAATCGGCGTGCTGGACCTGGAACACACCAGGACGGCGTTTTTCAACGAAGAGCACGAGAGGATGCTGTCGACGCTGGCCTCGCAAATTGCGATTGCCATCGAGAACGCGCGCCTCTATCAGGCGGTCAAGCGGCAGGAGAGGCAACTGGAGAAGGACATCGCCATGGCGCGCGAGGTGCAACTGCGCTTATTACCGTCGGCGGCTCCCACGCATGCCCATGCCGAGCTGGCAGTGCGCTTTTTGCCGGCGCGCACTATCGGCGGCGACCTTTACGACTTTCTTGAATACGGGCCGAACCGCACGGCCATCGTGCTGGGCGATGTAAGTGGCAAGGCCGCGCCGGCGGCGCTGTTTGCGGCCCTGGTGAGCGGCATCATGCGCGCCGCGGCCGCGCAGCAGCCGGGCCCGGCGCAGATGCTGACTCTGCTCAACGACGCACTGCAGGAACGCAAGCTGGAATCGCAGTACGTGACCATGCTTTTCGCGCTCTGGAACGATGAGAATCAGACGCTGCAGGTGGCGAATTCCGGAGCGGTGCAGCCGGTTTTCTGCCGCGCCGGCCAATCCGTGACGGTCAAAGCCGAAGGCTTTCCGCTGGGCATGTTTCCCGATGCGACCTACGAAGAGCTCAGCGTGGCCACGCAGCCGGGTGACGCCATTGTCTTCGTCTCCGATGGCATTCTCGACGCGGAAAACGAGAAGGAAGAGATGTACGGGCAGGACCGACTCGCCGGACTGCTCTGCGCCCACCGCGATCTTCCTGCACTGGAGATTGCCGACGCCATCCTGGCGGACGTAGCGCGCTTTCAGGGCAGCAAAGACCGCTTCGACGACGAAACCATTATCGTGCTGCGCGTGCGCGAAGCCGAGGTCCAGCCGGAAACCACGAAAGACCCATCATGATCGCCAAGACCATCATTGAACCGTTCCGGATTAAAAGTGTCGAGCCCATTCGCTGGACGACGCGCGCCCAGCGCGAAGAACTTTTGAAGGCCGCCCACTACAATCTCTTCCTGCTGCCTGCCGATGACGTCCTGATCGATTTGCTCACCGACTCCGGCACCGGCGCCATGTCCACGCACCAGTGGGCCGCCATCATGGAAGGCGACGAGAGCTACGCCGGCAGCCGCAGCTTCGATCGTTTCAAGAATTCCGTTCAGGACATTTTCGGCTACAAGCACGTGGTTCCCACGCACCAGGGCCGTGCCGCCGAACGCATCCTGTTCGGCGTGATGTGCAAAAAAGGCGACGTGGTTCCCAATAACACCCACTTCGACACCACGCGCGCAAATGTCGAATTCACCGGCGCCGAGGCCGTCGATCTGCTGATTCCCGAAGGCCGCCAGCCAAGCCTTCAGCACCCCTTCAAGGGCAACATGGACGTTACGGCGCTCGAAAATCTCATCGCGCGTGTGGGCCGCGAGCGCATTCCGCTGGTCATGCTCACCGTGACCAACAACTCAGGCGGCGGCCAGCCTGTCTCGATGGAGAATGTGCGCCAGGTGAGCGACGTGTGCCGGCGACATGGCATCCCGCTCTACTTCGACGCGTGCCGCTTTGCCGAAAACGCGTGGTTCATCAAACTGCGCGAGCCAGAATACGAACGCAAATCGCCCAAAGAGATTGCGCAGGAGATGTTCCGGCTGGGCGACGGCTGCACCATGTCTGCCAAGAAGGACGGCATGGCCAACATCGGCGGCTTTCTGTGTACCAACGACGATGTGCTCGCCCAACAGGAGAAAAATCTCCTCATTCTTACCGAGGGTTACCCTACCTACGGCGGTCTTGCCGGACGCGATCTTGAGGCCATCGCCGTCGGCCTGCAGGAAGCGGTTGAAGAGGACTACCTGCGCTATCGCATCGCCTCCACGGCTTATCTCGGCGACCACATTGCCGCTGCGGGCGTGCCCATCGTCCAGCCGCCGGGCGGCCACGCGATCTATCTCGATGCCCGCGCGTTCCTGCCGCACATTTCCCCGGCGCAGTTCCCCGGCGTGGCCCTGGCCTGCGAACTCTATCTTGAGGGCGGTGTCCGCTCCGTCGAAATCGGCACGCTCATGTTCGCCGCGGCCGCGCAAATGGACCTGGTGCGCCTCGCCATTCCGCGCCGCGTCTATACCCAGAGCCACATTGACTATCTCGTCGAGGTCATCCTCGAGGTCTGGAAGAATCGCGATCGCATCCACGGCATGAAGCTCACCTACGAGGCGCCGTTCCTGCGCCATTTCACCGCGCACCTTGAATCGATAGCTTAAGTCAGGTCCGGCCGCCGCGACGGCGAAGGATCCTCGCGTCCTGTTTACGACGGGCGATTTCGGGACTTGAAGATTAGTTGACGGTAACCACAATCTGTGTCGTGACGGCGCTGAGGCCCGATGCAGTCCCCGTGACAGTGACCACGTAGTTGCCGGCAGAAGTTCCGGAGGTGGTGGTCGTGGTGTTGTTGCCCGCGCCACCACCGCCGCACGCCGCGAGCGGGAAGGCGACCAGCAAAAGCAAGAGGAGCAGCTGTATGTACTTGCGGCCGCGAGGTGCGAGATTGCCGATCAGAAGCCCGAGACATGCGAGGATCGCGCCGCTGATTCTGCGCGAAGGATTGCTGCGCGGGCGGCTCACCGGAGCGTTGCGCACCTGAACCATTCCTGTGGTGGAGATACCGACCGTGGCGTTCACGAACGTTGTGCTGGAGACGGTTTCGGCAGATGGAATGCTGCAGGTGGGCGCATCGATGGCGCCGGTGGGCGGGGTCACAGCGCAACTTAGATTGACAGTACCGGTGAAGCCGTTCTCCGGAACAATGGCAACCGTCACATTTCCGCTGCCGCCGGGGGCGAGGGTGAGGTCCGTGCCGCCGGAAATCATGCTGAAGTTGGCGGTACCCGGCGCCATCATGCTCTCGAGGCGCGACGTCAGCGATGCCAGTGCGCTACCGTTCCAGGATGTGTTCAGAACACCATAGCCCTCGACGGTTCCGAAGCCGCCAGCGTTGCCTGATTCCGTGGTGCCGTTGATGGCCCAGTACGACCAGTCCACGCCGTAGTCGCGGACAAAGCTCGTCATGGCATTGAACCAAAAGCCGAGGTCGGCGTTGCTGCTGCTGCTGTCGCAGGTGTCGGCCGAATTGCAGGTGCCAAATTCGCCAATCCACAGCGGCTGTGGATTGCTGCCGTTCACGAGGTAGCCCCACTTGGGCTCGATGGCGTTGTACCAGCCACTGTAGCCTTTGATGCTGGAATACCAGAAACCATAATCGTGCGCTTCATAGACGAGCTGGTTCGCGATATTGAGTTGCACCGGCAAGGAGGTGACGCCGGAAAGATCTCCCGCGTAACTCACGCCTTCAACAAAAATGAGGAGATGGGGATTGATGGTCAGTACCGCGTTGCCCCCGCGCTGGGCTGCCGCGTGCCAGTCATAGTTTGCGTTGTTGCCGCCCCATGTGGCCGGGGAACGCGGCTCATTGCGCAGATCGACGCCGATGACCCCGGGATTGCTCTGGTAGCGCGTGGCCAACGCCTGCCAGTCCGCGATCCAGTTGGCCTCAGGGTAGCTACTGTTGTACCAGAGCTCATTGTTGTCGGTGGTGCTGCAGCACCAGCCGGCGTTGCTCACGTGATTGTCGAGGATGACCATGATGCCGGCGCTGGTGAGGGCGTTTACCACGGTGTCGAAGATGGTGAGAGCATGTTGGCCTTCGAGATTCGGGTTCGCGGCAAGCGCATAATTGCCGACCACGGGATTGCTCTCAACCATCTGGTTTGACCACAGCAGGCGTACGGCGTTGAAGCCGAGTCCCTTGATGGTGGCTACGATGCTGTTCAGGGGCTGAGCCTCCAGGCCTTCGACGACGAAGTCAGCGGACTCAGAGCCGTACCAGTTGAAGGCATTGAGGTGCACGCGCACACCGTTGCTGTCGACAATGTACTGTCCCGATGTGTGCAGCGGAAATGCGGGTGTGGCGGCGAATGCACAAGCCGGCCAAACGAGCGCGGCAAGAGGCGCGAGGAGTAGTGCTCGCATGAACATGTGGAGCGAAGGGAACTTTCTGCGGACGGAGGAAAAGGAGAATCCAGTCATCGCGGTCCATTTTAAGACAAAAAGGGCAACTTTGGGAAACCGGTCTCTGGAAGTCACCGGTTCTGCGACAGGCCGCGGCCAGCCGAAAAGCGAACCAGGTTCGGTACACTCAACTTATCGGAGCATTTCTCCGGAGAAATTGTGCAAACTTCCGTTCAGGAACGACTGATCCACCCCGCCCGCAACATTCTTGGCAGCCTGCGACTGGCCGGCGACAAGTCCATCAGCCATCGCTACGCCATGTTGGGCGCGTTCGCGGAAGGCGTATCGCGCTTTGCGAATTTTTCGACCGGAGCGGATTGCGCATCGACGCTGGCCTCGATGGAAGCACTGGGGGCAAAGGTGAACCGAACCGGTGCGGACTCCGTGGAAATTACGGGCGTGGCGGGACGCGTCGGACCTGGCGACGGGATGCGCGACTGGACGCTCGACTGCGGCAACTCCGGCTCCACAATGCGCATGATTTCGGGGCTGCTCGCGCCGCAGGAAGGCCGCTTCACGCTCATCGGCGATGCCTCACTCTCGCGGCGGCCCATGGAGCGCATTCGCAAGCCGCTCGAAGCCATGGGCGCGCGCCTTAAGCTCACTGACGGCCATGCGCCATTGACTATCGATGGAGGTCCGCTCAAAGCCATTGACTACACCACTCCAGTTCCCAGCGCGCAAGTGAAGAGCTCGATTCTGCTGGCCGGACTTCAAACCGAGGGAACTACCACTATCCGCGAGGCCATTCGCACGCGCGATCACAGCGAACTAGCTTTGCGCGCTTTTGGCGCCAAAGTGTCGCGCACTGCGGATGCGGTCTCTATTGCGGGACCGCAACAGCTTCATGCCATCGATGCTGCGGTTCCCGGCGATCTCTCTTCGGCCGCGTTTTTCCTGTGCGCAGCGATTCTCTTCCCCGGCTCCAATCTGGTGATCGATGCCCTCGGCCTGAATCCCACGCGCGCTACGCTGCTCGACGTGCTGACGGCGCTGGGCGCGCACATCGCAGTGCTGAATCTCGAAGAAAAGCATGCGGAGCTGGTGGGCACGGTGCAGATCTCGGCGCCGGCGGAGGGACTGGGATCGACGGCCATCGAGGGTCAGCTCGCGGCACAACTGATCGACGAGTTGCCGGTGCTGGCGGCGATCGCACCTTACACGACCGGCGGCATTCGCATCCGCGGGGCGCGCGAGCTGCGGGTGAAGGAGTCTGACCGCATTGCGCTGGTGGCGAAAAACCTGCGCGCCATGGGCGCGGAGGTTGAGGAGTTCGAGGACGGGCTGGACGTGCCAGGCGGTCAAACACTGCACGGCGCGGCTATCGATGCGGGCGGCGATCACCGCATTGCCATGGCCTTCAGCGTGGCGGCTCTTCGTGCCGAGGGCGACACTCTTATTCAGGGCGCCGAGTCGGCCGCCATCAGCTTTCCGGAGTTTTTCGATCTGCTGGATCGGGTTGCGGAGCGGTAGCGTGCGATTCGCTTCTGTAGAGTTTCGGCGAAGCTATAGCTCTGCACGCATCTTGATCTTTTTGGCGACGGGCTCGACGATTTGCACGACGCCGTGACCAGGGTTGACTCTTTCGCGTAGGCGGATGAGGCCAAGTTTCTTGAGCTTGTTCACATCGCGGGTCACTGCTCCGCGATTGCGGCCTAGCACTTCTGCGAGCGCAGAGATGCTCAGCTTTTTCTTCCGCGCCGTCTCAACCAGGCGCATTCTCTGCGCCGTAAAGCATTCGACCATCATGACTGGGTCTGCGAAGGTGATAACCTTTTCTGACTCCAGGCGCTCTCCCTTTTCGCGCAGGCGGTTACGTTCACGAGAACGCCGCACATGGCCTTCAAATCCGTCAGTGAATACTTTTACCTTCATAGCTTCTCCTGATTGCCTCTACCTCGCGATAGAACCGCTCCGAGGTTTGAGCGAAACTTACGAATTCAACTTCTGTCACGGTGCCCATATAGTGACGTTCATGCACACCATGGGCATTATCGAACCCGAGCACTCTTCCGTTGTCCCGATAAAACAAGTGGGGCATTAGGAATGCGAGGTTGTAGCGAACAACCTCCTCATTCTCATCGACCCAGACTTCTTCCCTGAGGATGCCCGCACCCCCGGCGCACCAAAATCCGGTTTCGTAGTCAGTGTCTTTGCGGGGGCGTTTCTTGCTGCCTATAAATGCATCCTACTGCAGGTGATGCATGGATTGCAACATCTGAGTGCCCGCTGAGCATATAGAAAAACGGCCCAGCACGTGCCGGGCCATTTTCTGTCCCATGCGAGCGGGTCATTGAGCCGGCGGCATGGCTTGCTGATTTGGAGCCGCGGGCGGGGTCATCGTCGGCTCGTTGCCCGGTTTGGCCGGCTCAACTCCGGAAATCACCGGCGCCGAGGTCACGGTTCCCGCGGCGGCATCGGGTAAATTGATCCCGTAGTGCTGCAGGGTTGAGGCCAGGGTCTGGTAGAGGCCTGCACGGTCCTTGGCATAGCCCGCGTTTGCGGCGATCAGGTTGTCCTCCGCCACCGCCATATTGCGCTGCTGCTGTAACACATTCGCTGTTGTGGAAGCGCCGAGGTGCAGCTTCTTCTCTTCGGCGTCGAGGCTCTGTTGCGCGTAGTCGTGAGCAGCCTGTGCCGAGCGTACCTGCGCGCGATCGTTGGTGAGCGCAAACATGGCGTTCACCACCTGCATGCGAATCTGCGTGTAAAGCTGATCGAGCCTCAACTCTGCCTGGCGGTATTCCATCAACGAGCGCTCCTGCACGGATTGCGCTTGGCGGTTGCGAATGGGGATGGTGACATTGAAGCCCACGCCCTTGTCGGGGCCGGTGCCGTTGACCAGGTTATTGAGCACGCTGCCGTATCCCACGGATGGAGTGGTTCCAGGAGAGCAAGGAACATATATACCGTTTTTGAAGGTTTCGCAGAGGGGGTTCTGTGCGCCACCCACGGCGTTGCCGCTGTAGAAGGCGTAGGCATCGAGCGTGGGCAGAAGGCCGTTGCGAGCGCCCTTGAGCGTGATCTCGTCATTGCGCAGTGTAAGCACTGCCTGCTCCAGTTCCGGCCTTTGCTGAAACGCCTCCTGCACCAGCGCTTCGACGGGCTGGGTTTCCTCGGGAATGGTGTCGAGGCTCACGCGATCTGTGGGAATGACAGGAGCAGCCGAGAGCACGGCATCGTTGAGGTTGCGCGTGATGGCCTGCTTGATGATCTGCTGCTGGTAGTTGAGAGCGCTCTGCGCGCTGATGAGCGACTGCTGGTCGGCGGCGACACTGGATTCAGCATTGACCACATCGAGCGGCGCCATGGAGCCGACTTCCAACTGCTTGCGATTGTTTGAAAGTAACTGGTTGCTTTGCTCCAGAGCGCGCTGCTTGGCTTGCACATCTTGGTAAGCCTGGACCAGTCCCCAATAGATACTCTCCACCTGGTTCACGGTGTAGAGGAGCTGCTGGCGGAAGGAGGAGTCTGTGATGCGGCGGTCGTTGCGCGCCTGGTACATGAAGCGCCTGTTGACCCAGATGCCGGCGCCCTGCAGAAGGTGCTGCGTGACTGTTGCCTTGAAGCTCGATTGCAGCGTGGGACTGTAGATATCGGACGGATTGGCGCTGGTCACGCGGCTGTTGTCGAAAGTCACCTGCAGCGAACTGCCGGTTACAAAACCCTGGTTGTAGGCAAAGTTGTACTGGTCGGTGTTCGTCGACACCTTGGTGAACCCGCCCGCGAAGAGGGTGTAGATCTGGGGTTGGGTGGCGCGCTCCAGCTGGATGGTTCCAGTTACGGCCGGATCCAGGTTCTCCGGGTTCGGCCCCGCGCCCGCGGTGGTGAGAGTGAGACCGTTGACACCAGAACCCGCGCCACCGGAGCCCACGGTGGTTCCTCCCGGACCGCCGCCAGTCGACAACGTAGAGGTGGAACCGCCCAGCGTTCCAGTTACAAGGCCTGAAGGAGCGCCCAGCGGTGCTGCTCCCGTGCGGGTGCGCAGAATATCGGTGTCGGCAATGTCGAGATCGTAGCGCGCAATCGCGATGTCGTAGTTGTTCTCAATCGCCAGGGCGATGGCGTCGGAGAGGCTGAGATAAATCTTGCCGTCTTTCATCAGATCGGCAAGACGCACGGAGTTGGCAAAGCTCGCTTTGGCGATGGTGGTGGGGCGGTAGATATTGATCGGATTGCCGTGCCAGGTTCCGAAGGCCTTCGAGTAATCGCGGCTGGAAGTGCGCAGCGGAATCGGCTGCGTGGGAACCGGCACCGGCGCCACCGGAAGATCGCTGGCGGCTTTATCCGGCGGCGCGGAGGTAGTGCCTGCCTGCTGCGCGTAACCGGGCGGCATAGTGGCCGCCAACGTCAACCAAATGGCAGCAACAGCGCGCAAACATCCCGCAGCGTTCCCCTTCCCTCTACGGCCTGTCTTTGGTTCCTGGCTTTCACTGCCCGCGGTTGCCCGCTCGCGACGCGATACACCTGCCCTTAAAAAATGCATGTTTCTTCTCCCAAGATTGCGGCATTTACGCCCCCCACTGGGTGGGTTGCGCTTCAAGACGGCGAGGAAACCGCTCCGGATGCAAGTTTCGTGTTTCTCAAAACGATTATCGCCGTTCTCTGGGCCTGCATGGTTCCTAGATGATTACGAAAACGGTACCCGAGTCGTTCCACCATCGCTGTAATTCGCAGCCAAAGCATCGGTTGGACGATGGATGGAGCGGGTTGAGGCGAGCGGAGGCATGATGCAGAGATGTCCCCCCGTAAAATTAACTAACTGGTTAGTAAAATACTCCAGATTCCATCTTCTGGCAACTCGAATCGGCCGCATCGGGTCAGAAACTTGTTGATCCTGCCCGAAAGACCGGACTGGAACAGGCAGATCGGCGGCATCGGGTACGCTGGATGCAGCGAATCCCGTGAGTGATTGCTCCCAAGCCGATCAAGAATTCAGAACCTGGAAGCTGACCGTAGCTTATGACGGAACCGATTTCCAGGGCTGGCAGGTGCAGCCCTGCCTGCCGACCATCCAGGGCGAACTGCAGGCCGCGTTGGGCCGAATCACAGGTGAATCGCCGCTCCCTCAAGGTTCAGGCCGCACCGACGCGGGGGTTCACGCCTTGGCCCAGGTGGCCAGCTTCACTTTGCGCGCCCCCATTCCTGCCGAGAATTTGCAGCGCGCGTTGAATCGAACTCTGCCGCCATCGATTCGCGTGATGGAGGCGAGCACGGTACCCGATACATTTCACGCGCGGCACTCGGCGGTTGCGAAGGCCTACGAATACCGAATCTTCCGCGAGGCTATTTGCCCGCCATTTCTGGCTCGCTACGTGTATGCCTGCCCGTGGGTGCTCGATGTCGAGAAGTTGCGTAGCTGTGCGCAGATCTTCGAAGGAGAACACGACTTCCAGAGCTTTGCCGCGAACGATCCGGAGCTGAGCGAACGGAACAGCGCGGCGGATGAGTTTCGAGACCACGCGGCGGCGCTTAAGATTCCGACCGGGTCGACGGTGCGGACCATCTATTCCTCGGTCTGGAAAGAGTGGCAGGGCGAAGGGGGCGCGATGCTGGTTTACCGCGTCCGCGGCAACGGTTTCCTGCATCACATGGTGCGCAACCTGGTGGGAACCATGCTGGATGTTGGCCGCGGGCATCTTGCGCTCAAGGAGATTCCCGGGATTTTGGCAGCGCGGAATCGTTCGGCGGCGGGGCCGACGGCGCCGGCGCGGGGATTATTTCTGCAGTCGGTGGAGTACGACGAACAGGTGCTTTGACGAATTGAATAACGTCCTCATTAGAACTAAATTTAGTTTTTATTCGAACCGATAAAGGCCTATACTGAACTTCAGTACATCCTCCGAGGTGCGCATGCGATATTCCACCCAGATCAAACCCATCAGCTATGTGAAAGCCAACGCTGCCGAGCTTCTCGACCGCATCACCGAAGAACGCGAGCCGATCATCATCACTCAAAACGGCGAAGCACGCGCAGTACTGATGGACATAGCCAGCTACGAGCAGACGCAGGAGACCCTGGCGTTGTTGAAGGTGCTGGCGATTGCCGACAAGGAAATCGAGGCCGGAGAGACGGTTTCTGCGGAAGAGATCATGGCTGAATATGGCATGAAGGGCAAACGGGCGCGATGACCTTTGCTGTCAAGTTCACGCCCGGCACACGGAAAGATCTGCGAAGCATCCACGACTATATCGCCCGGAACGATTCATCGGAGCACGCCGACTACGTAGCGAGGAAGATCATTGAAGAGGCCTTGTCCCTTGGTATGGCGCCTGCGCGAGGCGCACACCCTGCGGAATTACTGGCTTTGGGCAGGCGCGATGTTCGCCAGGTCTTCTTCAAGCCGTACCGCATTCTCTACAAAGTTCACCGAGCGACAATCTTTATTGCTGTCATCGCCGACGGCCGGCGCGATATGCAATCGCTCTTGGCGCGGCGGCTGATGTCATGATGCGCCAGAGGCACCCTATTTTCGGCGCCGCGAAGCATCCTGCTACCCTGAATCCATTGCCATGCCGATTCTTTCCTCGACCTCGGCATTCTCACGCGTGACTGCATTGGCTGCGCAAAGGCCGATTCACGCGGCATTCTCCTGGCTGCACGCAAATCCCAAAACCATCATGGATTGGCAGGTCGATCTCGTGGGCATTCCCGCGCCCTCAAACGGCGAGCAGGAGCGGGCGCGGTGGCTGGCGGCGCGTTTTGCGGAGGCCGGCGTGATGGCGGTAGAAACCGACACGGCGGGCAATGTGCTGGGAATGCTGCCG
>Ga0074046_10002974_pt1 | contig 14390 bp, 14 predicted proteins | sample BogForMeECP23OM3_FD_94441 | JGI IMG/M metagenome (GOLD analysis project Ga0074046, IMG submission 94441) | Bog forest soil microbial communities from Calvert Island, British Columbia, Canada - Bog Forest MetaG ECP23OM3 | ecosystem: Environmental > Terrestrial > Soil > Wetlands ...
GATTATCGTAGAACAGCCCCACGCTGCGGCCGCCCAGGTCCGGGCGAACGTTAAGGTAAAAGGGGATGTGCTTGTAAAGCGGATCGCTCGTCCGCGCGTCGTAGCCGAGCGCGTCGGCGGTGCGCATGCGCAAGCGCCAGCCTGCCTTGTTCGCATTGCCGCTTTTCTCGCCGAAGCCGTAATAATGTTCGCCCGGCTCGCGTACCGAATAATGCGCAAAGCCCGATCCGCCGCGCTTGTAGCAATAGGCCTGGGTTTGCCGGTCTTGCAGGACAGGCTCGAATTCTGTCTCCACGCTTGGGCGGAACAGCCAGGTGAGCGCAAGGGGCGAGCGGCGCACCTCCACTTCGACCAGCGCGGTTTCGATAGCGATGGCGGCTTCGGTCTCCGCGATTGAAAGAATCTCGCTGCCCGGAAAGCCAGTCCGATCGAGCCTATCGCGGCCGTCGATAGGCTCGTCTCCCGCTAGTTCCGGCGAAAGCGACCAAGTGCGATGGCAGCGCAACCCTTGGGGCGGGACGATGAGCGCGCGGGCGAGATGGCTATCCAGAAAAAACAGCGTAAGCCGGTGGCCGCGGCCGAGCCCGATCTCCACGCGGGAGGGACCAACTGAAAGGATCTGCGCGCCGCCTAGAGTCAGCACCGTCTTGCACTCGCTCGCTGAAACCGGTAGGTCCGGTCATTGAAGCTTTGCCGGCCTCTGTGCGCTTTGCAATAAATAGAGCAGCACACTCAGTGGAATTGTTAATATAGCTAAAAAAGTCGAGCCCAATGATCTTAACCGCCTGCGCCGCGATCACGGCCGCTTCCGTATTCTAATTCCGGACATAACAGGGAGCCCGGGAAACCGGTGGAGAGGCTGTTTCGGAGGTTTTAGCTTTTTTCCATGGTCTGCAGCAGCGCGGCGATCTTGATTGTCGCGAAATTGGAGAAGGTGTCGGAGACGGCGTATGGCAGGATGATCTGGTCATTATGCCGCATGGCACCACATGTGTAGACGACGTTGGGGACGTAGCCCTCGCGTTCGGATGGGTCAGGCCGGACCAGTGGCTCAGCGGATCGTGCGAGAACCTTGGAGGGATCGCGCTTGTCGAGGAGAGCTGCGCCGATCGAATATTTCCGGACCGGACCGACTCCATGGGTTAGCAGCAGCCAGCCTTCATCGAGTTCGATCGGCGACCCGCAACTGCCGATCTGTACGAATTCCCACGGAAATTCCGGCTTCAAAATGGCCTGGCCGCCGTCCCAGGTTTTCACATCGTCCGAATAGATGAGGTAGAGGTTCTCGTTGTCCTGGCGGCCGATCATGGCATACCTGCCGTTGATCCTGCGGGGGAACAGGGCCATGCCTTTGTTTCGCGCGGCGGCTCCCTTCAGAGGCGACATCTTGAAAGAGATGAAGTCGGTGGTCTCGATCAACTCGGATCGTATCGCCGTGCCGCTGTAGGCGGTGTAGGTCGCGTAGAAGGTTTTCCGCCCGTCCTCGTCGAATTCCACGAAGCGGGCATCCTCGATGCCGTTCGACTGTGATGCGGTAACGGGAAAGATCACCCGCTCGCTGATATCCTCGTCCCGCTCGAAGACCACCTCGACATCTTCCCCATACGGACCCAAGACGCGATTTCGCACTTTGGGAATCGAGGCAAGGCGGACGCTCGGATCGACGCTTACGCTGCCATCGGCTGCAATAGACCCGGATCGAAACGTCAGGGAAGAAATATGTCCTTCCCCGACGGCGCGAAGACTGAGGATGAAGCGGCGTCCGCCTTCTGGCGCGCCGGACTGATCGGGATGCGCGACGATACTCGGATTGAATAATGCGGCCGCTTCAAACGAGTATTCATGCACAAAATAAGCACCGATTAGCTGACGCTGTGTCGCGGTGAAAACAGCGTGGGAAGCAAAGGCTTCTTCCATTTCGAGGGCACGCGCCTCGAACGTCCTCAGCAGGTGGCGGTGCCGGCCTTCAAAATTCTCAAGAACTTCGGCAAGTTGCTTGTGCGCCGTCTCGGGGTCGAGCCCAAGGACCCGGTCGACGATATGGTTCGCCCGCGTCTTGTCCGTGGGGTTGAGATCCCGCGGTTCGGCCGCTGGCTTGAACGGGCGCACGACGACCCTCGCCGGATCGGGGCGCAGATAAAGAGCCTGACGGTTCAGGAACGTGGCTTTTGGCACAATACCCTCGAGATTTTGCCGTCCTGCCGCTTCGGGACGGTTGGTTTGAGTGACGTCTCAGGAAATTTGGGCGCGCAACGCCCGAAATGGCGCGAGTTTCGCGCGATTCCCGCTGACGCGTGCAAGCTGACGAATTTCCGCGAGGCTGAGAAGGTAGGACACGACGGACTCGCCACCTCTGTTCTCGTTCGGCCGGTCGCAATGCAGCCCATCGCGGCAGGCCCCCGTTTCAAGGTCGACTAGTGGCATCGACAGATCGTTGCCGCCGAGAAACCATGCGAATGCGCGCGCCGCGCCAGCCCTCCATTCGGGATTGCCGTCCGCACGCCACGCCGCAAGGCATGCCGAGATCGTCGCGGTGGCTTCCAGAGGCTGCTGATCGAACGGCTTTGGCGGCTTCCGCTTGTGGCCGAAGCTGTCCGAACCGATGGGTCTGAACCTGCCCGATGGGGCCGTCTGTAGCGTCATGAGCCAGGCCAAGGATCGCAAGCCGGCATCGACGTAAGCGGGCACTCCGGTAGAAATCCCCGTAGCGATCAGGGACTGGGGCAATCGGGCGTTGTCGTAGGCAAGCACATCCTCGAACCACACCCAGTCCTTCGTATTTGCCGCCGTCATCTTGGAAATCAACCTGTCAGCCAGCAGATGACGGAAACGTGCGGCAAAGGAATCCCTCGCAACGGCGGCGCAATAGGCCTCCAACCCGAGCAGGGTAAAAGCCCAAGCGCGTGGCGAGAGAAACGCCTCCACCGTAGGTAGTGCTTCGGCGAACAGGGAGGCGGACCAGCTCCGGCGCGATGAACTGGCGTCGTTACGTGCGCACTCGCCCAAGGCCCAAAGCGTTCGTCCGTGGCTGTCCTCCGAGCCGGCGTCTTCGAGCCAGCGCCGGTCGAAGCTCATGAAGTTGCGAAACCGCTTCGTGTCCGGATTCCACGCATGCTGGACGAAGGAGGCGAGCCGGGCCGTCAATGCTTCGGGCAAGCGCTCCTCACCTGGGCCGTTGAGCGCGCAAGCCACCAGAAGCGCCCGGGCATTATCGTCGACGCAATAGCCATGGTGACGGTCAGGCACGGAATGGACCGCATGCTGGAAGAGCCCGGTATCGTCGCACATAGACAGAAAATGACCGAGCCGCATCTCCGGGGGAGTCTGGCTGCCGCGCGAAGGCAGGTTTTGGCCGGTTCGCGCAATCACCCTCGGCCGGTGTGCCCGCCGCACGCTTTCGAACACGGCAAGATGACGCTCGGCGCTTCGCTCCCATGTCATCGGCCGGCTGCTCGCATAGGCGCGCTCGCGCATCGCCAGCAGCCGCCCGTTGCCGGTCAGCAACGCCGCGATCTCGGTGCCGGTCGCGGTGGCATCGCCGAATGGCACCAGTATGCCGCGTCCGTCTGCCAGCAGCTCCCGCGCGTGCCAATAGGGCGTTGAGACGACCGCCTTTCCCAGCCCGAAACTGTAGGCCAGCGTGCCCGAGGTCATCTGCGCCTCGTTGAGATATGGCGTGACGTAGACATCGCACATCGAAATATAGGCGAGCAATGTCGCCTGATCGACGAATTGATCGAGGAATACGACGTGCTTTTCGATACCGAGTTCTTGCACGCGCGCCACAAGGCTCTCGCGGTAGACCTCGCCCTGATCCCGAACGAGATTAGGGTGCGTCGCTCCTAGAACGACATACACGGCATCGGGGCTGCTCTTCAGGATCGCGGGCATCGCGTCGATCATGACTTCGATGCCCTTAGTTGGAGAAAGAAGGCCGAACGTCAGGATGACCGGCCTATTGCTGAAGCCGAATCTGGCCTTTGCCTGGTCAGGCTCGACGAATGCAAAGTCGGGAATACCGTGCGGTATGACCTCAATCTTTTCCGCCGGAACCCGGTATACGGTGCGCAGCAGCTTCCGGCCTTTCTCCGCCATGACGATCACCTTCGACGACGCATCGGCGATCCGGTCGAGGACTTCGCGGTATGCCGGTTCCGGCTCGGCGAGAACCGTATGCAGCGTCGTGATGACCGGCATGGTCAGCCGCGAAAGCAGCGCCATGATGTGGCCGCCGGCTTCACCGCCGAAAATCCCAAATTCATGCTGGAGCGAAACGGCGTCGAACCGGCCTGCGTTCAGGAAGTCCGCCGCACCCGCGTAATCCTCTATCCTTTCATCCCTGACCTGATGGCGGACGGCGGAAGGGTAATCGTAGACGTTACCGTTGTCGGTCATCGCCACGATACAGGTTTCTACGTCCGCGCCAGACGTTGCAATCGCCTGCTGCAAATCGGTCGTGAAGGTAGCGATTCCGCAGTGGCGCGGGAGCGAATTCCCGATGAATGCTATACGGCTCAGATGGGTCACGGCCGTGCCTCCGTTGAGCGGACCGCCGCATCCGCAATTGCCTGGTGATGAAGGGGAGGTGGCGAAAAACGGTCGATCGAAGCACTCCCTTTACGCTTATCGCGACCGCGCAAAAGGCCAGCGCTGGGCTCAGTGGCCAAATAGGCCAACAGCCCCTTCAGGCCTTCAGCACCGACCTCGATGCTGGCGTCCTCCGCTTCCAAGAACATCGCTTCGCCGGCAAATGCATTTACCAGACCAATCCGGGCGTGGCCTTCAAGGACTAAGAGCCACGTCTCGCGCTCGGCATGGAGCTCCCAGTTCGATTTCGATAAGAGGTCGATCCGCTCAAGCACGAAATGCGAACTTGCGACGAGGAGGGTTCTGGCTTCGGTGAGGCGCCGCTGACTGGACTGGCATTCAGCAGATCCTGCATGTGCGGCTGCCACGGCGTTGCCGGCGTGAAGCTCACGCTTCCGGCCGTAATCGAAAAGGCGGAAGGTCGCATCGCTGCGCTGCTGGATCTCTGCAATCACAAGTCCGGGGCCGATGGCATGAATCGTACCGGCGGGCACGAAAACAACGTCGTCTTTCAGGACCGGGTGCCATTGAACCAGGTCCGCAATTGAGCCGTCCTCGATGGACGCCCGCAATTGCGGGGCGGTAAGGTGCTCCTTCAGTCCGATGGCAACATTGGCGCCAGGCGTCGCGGAAAGAATATACCAAGCCTCGGTCTTGCCGTGCGGCATACCGATCGATTGCGCGAAGGTATCATCGGGATGAACCTGGATGGACAGCGCTTCCTTCGTGAATAGCAACTTGAGCAGCAGTGCGGGGGTTGGAGCCGTCATATCGGCACGCTCGAACCACAGCTCACCGATTGCGATGCCGTCGCCTGGAAGCTCGCTCCAGGGCCGGAGATTTGTGCTTCCCCAGGGTTTGTTCACGGCCTGAATGCAGGCATGTTCGATCGCCATTTATTCTCCTGGTTCGCGAGCGGTCCTTGCCGGACAGCCTGGGATCGAAGTCCCGGCCGTCAGTGGCGAGCTCGCAGCCTAACACGCCCTTCAGGCCGCCACGCCCGGATTGTACTTGCCAGCGAAGCCGTGGGACGAAAAAGTCGTACTTTCTGTAAATAATATTGTTAGCAGCTTGGCGAATTTTTCTAAAATCGACTAATCTAACATGGTTAGATGCCGGCAAAAATACAAGCCATATTGGCAAAGTTATTCGATATTAACGAATGTAAAGTCAAAAACATGTGACGGAGGTGTCGCCCACACCACGGCCAATATTTCGGCGCTTCGGTTGATCAAGCTCAGGTTCCATCGCCGGACAACCTATCGCTTACCGGCTCACAGCATGAAATGACGCTGCCTTCTTTGTCATCCCGTGTCTGCAGCGCACCACTTCGCGGCTCGCACTGCGAATCGGACGCCAACGGACCGTGAAGCGATGAACCGGATCCGGTATCAAAAGCATTTTGGCACTCGACACTTGTTGTTGCCAATAAAACGTCCAAATGCAAAGAGGATGGTCTGGCAGCTCCTGGCGGAGGCCGTTGCGCGTGCGCTTCGGCTAAGCAGAATGTTTTGCAATTCCGTTCCTAAAAATTGAGGTAGAGGCCCTCCCAAATCCCATTCCGCAACCTAAGGCAAAGCAGCATTAGCCCCGCCCCATCGAAAGCTGGAGAAAACACCCATGGCAGCCAAAGACGTCAAATTCTCTCAAGATGCCCGCGACCGGATGATGCGCGGTGTCGACATGCTCGCCAATGCCGTTAGGGTCACGCTCGGTCCGAAGGGCCGCAATGTCGTGCTGGACAAGAGCTATGGCGCCCCTCGCATCACGAAGGATGGCGTCACAGTCGCCAAAGAGGTCGAGCTCGAGGACAAGTTCGAGAATATGGGCGCCCAGCTGGTGAGGGAGGTGGCGAGCAAGACCTCCGACGTCGCCGGTGACGGCACCACCACCGCGACTGTGCTCGCACAGGCGATCGTCAAAGAGGGTGTAAAATCGGTAGCGGCAGGCGCCAACCCGATGGACCTGAAGCGCGGGATCGACCTCGCCGTGCAGGCCGTTGTTAGTGAGCTCAAATCGAAATCGAAGAAAGTGACCAACAACGACGAGATCGCCCAGGTTGGCACAGTCTCGGCCAATGGCGATGCCGAGATCGGCAATATGATCGCCCAGGCCATGCAGAAGGTTGGCAAGGAAGGCGTTATCACGGTCGAGGAAGCCAAGTCGCTTGCGACCGAACTCGATGTTGTCGAAGGCATGCAGTTCGATCGCGGCTACATCTCGCCTTACTTCGTCACCAACGCGGAGAAGATGGTGGCCGAGCTCGAGGACGTTTACATCCTCATCAACGAGAAGAAAATCTCCTCGCTTCAGCCCGTGCTGCCTTTGCTGGAGGCGGTCGTGCAAACTGGCAAGCCGCTGCTCATCATTGCCGAGGACATCGAGGGTGAAGCGCTTGCGACCCTGGTGGTCAACAAATTGCGCGGCGGCCTAAAGGTGGCAGCGGTCAAGGCACCGGGCTTCGGCGACCGGCGGAAGGCCATGCTCGAAGACATCGCCACCGTGACGGGCGGTAATTTGATCGCCGAAGACCTCGGCATCAAGCTCGAGAACGTTACGCTCAACATGCTAGGCCGTGCCAAGCGCGTCTCGATCGACAAGGACAATACAACGATTATCGACGGCGCCGGCAAGAAGAAGGACATCGAGGCCCGCATCGGTCAGATCAAAATGCAGATCGAGGATACCACCTCCGATTACGACAAAGAGAAGCTGCAGGAACGGCTCGCAAAACTTGCCGGCGGTGTCGCGGTCATCAAAGTCGGCGGTTCCACCGAGGTCGAGGTGAAGGAGCGGAAAGACCGGGTTGAAGATGCCTTGCACGCCACAAGGGCGGCCGTCGAAGAAGGCATCGTGCCGGGCGGCGGTGTGGCGCTCTTGCGCGCTGCCAAGGCCCTCGACAAGCTCAAGCCCGGGAACGAGGACCAGAAGGTTGGCATCAACATCATCCGCAAGGCGCTCTCATGGCCGGCCCGCCTGATCGCAGCCAACGCTGGCGAAGACGGCGCGGTGGTTACGGCCAAGATCCTCGAAAACGCGGCCTATGGCTTCGGCTACAATGCCCAGTCGGGCGAGTATGGAGATCTCACGAGCCAAGGCGTCATCGACCCGGTGAAGGTCGTGCGTAACGCTCTGCAGGGTGCGGCCTCGATCGCAGGGCTTCTGATCACGACCGAGGCGATGGTCGCCGAGCTGCCACGGAAGGAAGGCGCCCACGCGCCGATGCCAGGCGGCATGGGCGGGATGGACTACTAACAACGAGGCCGCCTTTCATTGAGAGGGCCGCCGCGCGGCTGCCGCCGGCGGCCCTCTCATTCAGATACGCAATTGGGCCGTCTACTGGTGGCCGCGAGACCGGAAGGCCCCAGTTGCAGGGCCTTTTCGCAGCGAATATTCAGAAGGCGGTGCGTGTTATCCTCTCGAAACCGAAATTTCAAAGCGCCCCATGACAGATCATCGCTTGTATGCTCCTGCCGCATCCCGCAACCGCGATCCCATTCTGGAGGTGCTTCGCACTGTCCTTCCTGCGAAGGGTGCCGTACTCGAAGTCGCAAGCGGATCCGGTGAACATATCGTTCATTTCGCGCGGCATCTGCCGCACCTCACATTCCAGCCTGCGGATCGAAGCTCAGAGGCGCTGCTGAGCATTTCTGCGTGGGTGGAAGCGACTGGCCTCGATAATGTTCGCCCTCCGCTCTTTCTTGATGCTTCGGCGCCGGCGTGGCCGATTACTGTTGCCGATGCGATTATTTGCATCAACATGGTGCACATTTCACCGTGGAGCGCCACGGTTGGACTCATAAGCGGCGCGGCGGCAATCCTGCCTCGGGCGGCGCCGCTTTATCTCTATGGCCCTCACAAAGTAAAGGGCGTACACACAGCGAGAAGTAACCAGGAGTTCGATAGCGGCCTTCGCCAGAGCGATCCAGCATGGGGCGTGCGCGATGTCGAGGCAGTGGCTGCGTTGGCGAGATCCGCCGGTTTTTCGGAGCCCGCCATCACAGATATGCCAGCAAATAATCTGAGCCTAGTGTTTCGCCGGATATAATTAGGAACGCCAGGGGCGTTGAGCACGGCTGTCAATTAATCCCGCGGGCCATCCTTCTGTGATAAAGCTGCGCAAAGCACAGGAGATGGCCATGACCCTTGATATCAAAACAATTGAAGCGATTTTACGCCAGCATTGGGAAATGCCGGGCGATCTCGACCTGGAGAAACTGCACGATAACGCCTTCAAAATCCAAGTTATGGTGGGCCAGAAGTACGCTCATCAAAATTTGAAATATCAGCTGGGCTTGATTCAGACAAAAGAAATGCAACAGAATCTCGACGATCAGGCGTGTGACCGGATTGCCTCCGAGCTACTTAGAGTAGCCAATGCCTAAAGCGTCGTAGAGGTCAGCGGCAGTCATAATGAGCTAAGCGTTATTTTAGTAGTTCAAGAGAGTCGAACTCATACCGCCGGACCTGAGCCCCATAGTACCAACGATAGAACAGCGCCGGCATGCCCATCGTGACGGCGACGCGCGCCGGCTTTCCTCTAAGCAGCTTTTTCGGCATTCCGCCATTGCTGCTCTCGACAGCAAAGCCGGGCCAGAATGTCTGTTCGAAGAATGCATGGAACAGGGCAGGAAAATGCCCCTGCCATAGAGGATAGACGATCAGAAGATGATCGGCCCAGCGGATCGCCTCCTGGGCATGAAGAATGTCTTCGGGTGTCGCGCCTTGATAGAAGTCTTCGGCACTGCGCACCAGCGGAAAGGCAAGTTTGGCGATCTCGACGCAACTGACCTCATGGCCCGCCGTGATTGCCCGCGATCCACCCCAGCAACGAAGCGCTTCATGAATTCCCTCGCCAAATCGCGAAGAGAATCATACCAGGCTCAGCGTTTTCACGCAGCCAGGGTCAAACTGAGACTACCGGGATTTCGCTTTCCGCCAATGCCGTTCCCTTGGCGATCCAAGAAAACGCTGGCGGGCCGCTCGCGGTTTTTCTATAAGCGAGCGCTTTAACGCTTTAATCGGTTCGCCAAATTACATAGCCATGCAACTGAGATCCGATGCGCCCCCGGAAGCCGGCGCTGGGGCCTGGAAGAGCTTCGACATCGCAAGGGGTGCACCCGGCACGCATCTCATCATTATCTGCGACCACGCCACCAATCTGGTCCCTCCGGGATACGGGACGCTTGGCCTCGATGAAATTCAGTTGAGCCGGCATATCGGCTATGACATTGGCGCCTTGGCGGTGGCGCGCGAGCTGGGCCAGCGGCTCGAGGCAACCGTGATCTCATCGCGCTTCTCGCGGCTCCTCATCGATCCAAATCGCGGCGAGGACGATCCGACGCTCATCATGCAGCTCTCCGACGGCGCCATCGTGCCGGGCAATGCGGTGCTGAGCGGCGCCGGGCGGGAACGGCGCATCGCTTCGTATTACCGCCCCTACCACGCGGCTATCGAGGCGGAACTCGATGCGATGATCGGCCGAGGGCTTGTGCCGGCCGTCCTGTCGATGCACAGCTTCACCGAGGCTTGGCGCGGCGTGCCGCGGAAATGGCACGCGGCGGTGCTGTGGGATAAAGATCCGCGCCTGCCGGTGCCTATGCTGCACGAGCTTCGCACGCGCACCGGCTTCGAGATCGGCGACAACGAACCCTATTCGGGGCATTTGCGCAACGACAGCATTTACCGGCATGCAACGCTGAGGGGCTTTCCCAACGCACTCGTCGAAATCAGACAGGATCAGATCCGCGAGGAGAAAGGCCAGCACGAATGGGCTGAGCTTCTGGCCGGATGTTTGACCGCAATTTTCGGCGATCCGGCCTGTGCCGGTCCGCTTTCGCACGTGGACTATTGCGGTTCGAAAACCGACATAGAGGTTCACGGGCAGCAAATTTGAAAGGCAGGACCGTATGAGCGAATTGGACGCGCGGCTGGAGATGGAGCTTGAGGCTGCGGCCTTCCGCAGGCTCGTCGCGCATTTGCGCGAGCACACCGATGTCCAGAACATCGAGCTGATGAACCTTGCGGGTTTTTGCCGCAATTGCCTCTCGAACTGGTATCAGGAGGCGGCGGCCGAACGGGGCCTGGAGGTTTCCAAAGACGAGGCACGCGAGCGCATTTACGGCATGCCCTATGAGGCGTGGAAGGCGAAGCATCAGACCGGAGCGGGCGCGGAAGCCGCGGCAAAATTCGCTCGCACGCAAGGACATTAGAGCCTGCCCAGTTTTTTGCGGCATCGCCCGGAGCTCTGGGAAGTCCCCCCTCACCCCAACCCTCTCCCCGAGGGGAGAGGGAGTCCGCGAGCGTTGCGGTAGCGTCCCTTCTCCCCTTGGGGAGAAGGGCAGGATGAGGGGGTCTTGAAGTCAGCGTCAACGAAGGTCGGTACAAGCGATGCGCTGGGCTTTCACCGTTCCGATCACTGGATTCCCGCCGGGAATGACAATCCGGGGCCATCGCCGAATCAGCGGTCGCGGCAGACCTTCACATAGGTGCAGATCTTCTTGAAATTTACCCAGCGGCACTGCTTTTCCATCCGGCAATGCTGCTCGGCCGCGGCGGGGGTTGCCTCGACAGCCGCCGCGCTCAAGACGCCGGCGAGCAGGGCGAAGGCGAGTGAAGTTCTCATTCCGGGTTTCCTCCCAATTATGGCCTTACCGCCTGTGAAACCGGTCTCACGGACAAGATTGCACGGAAACGCCGAAGGCGGCGCGGCGCTTCCCGTCGTTGAAGCAGCCGTCTGCCCAGGTGCCGTCGAAGGTTCCCGAAGCGTTCGTCATGACGCCTTTCCCGTTCGGCCTGCCGTTTAGGAACGCGCCATCGTAACGGGCTCCGCCTAAGACGAACACGCCCTTTCCGTGGGGCAAACTGTCCAAGAACTGCCCCTTATATTCGCCGCCGGGCCAAGTTTGCGAGCCTTCCGCGGTTTGGCGCCCGGCACGCCACTCGCCCTCGTCGCGCTCGTAAGGCTTGCCGCCTTTCAGCCAGTCGAGAGTGCCCTTGCCGTCCGCGAAGCCGTCTTTGCAAGCCCCGGCCCAGATCGCGGTCTCGCCCGGTGAGGGTTGCGGGTTCCAAACTTTGCAGCCCGTCTTCGCATCGGCGATCCAATCGGCGGCATGCGCTGCGAAAGGCGCCGCAGAGAGGGCACATACGAGAAGCCCCAGCAACACCTGAATTCTTATTCCAATCATCGGTTCCCGCCTGCACCGTGCCGCCGCGCTTCGTCCAGCAGCGGCAAAACCACCTCGTCCAAAAGTTCATCGTCGATGGCGATGAACTGGTCCCGCACCACGCCCTGCGCGTCGATGACATAGCTCACCGGGACTGCCTCCGGGGTGCCGAAACCATTGCGGCTTGCGTCGCTCAAAAGCGCGGCCTGAAAGGGCAGCTTGGCGATGAGCCTTCGCATTTTCGCCCGGTCGCGGGGCTTGTCGATGCTGAGCGCGATGACCTCGAAACCTTCGGCGCGGTGCTTTTGGTAGAACTTCTCGATGACCGGAAATTCCGCAAGGCAAGGCGCACACCATGTCGCCCAGAAATCCACGAGCACGACCTTGCCGCGCATGGCGCCAAGATCGAACTCGCGGCCATCGGCTGCCTCTACGGTAAGAGGCGGAGCGGCCTCCTTCAAGGCCGGCTCCGCGAGCGCTAGCGGAAGCCCGGCAGCAAGCACGAGCAGCGCGGCCGCCACTTGGGCGAACCGCGCTCCTCCTTTTCTTACAATTCGAGCCATGCTCAAAACGTGTAGGCTGCCACGATCTTTGACAAGAAGGGCGCGACGAGCTGATTTCCGTTCGCCCGTTGATAGACCGGGATCTCGATATCGCCATACAGCTTGAACGTGTTGTTATGAGGATCGTCGATCACCTTGGTGAAATCGATACCTGGGGAGATGAAAATCCGGTCGAAGCCGCTATCGGTAGGATCCGCTGCAGCACCGCTGTCGGGCTGACGGTGCGATACGATAACTTGCAGCAGCGGCGCGATTTTATCGAACGGCCCGACATTATACCAGTTGTTGTAAGTAACGCCGATAGCGGTGTCGATTTGCATGCCTGGACGGTAGTCGGCCGGTCCACCCACGTCCGAATCGTAGGCAGAATGCGTCAGCAGCGGCTGCAGCAGCTTGGTCTGAGCGAAATATTGCCAGGCGTTGTCGCCGGTGATCATGCCACGCCAAAAGCCGCCGAGGATGAGATCGGTGCTGCCGCTGCCGATTTGCGTATCGCGGTCGAAGCCGGGTGCGGTGTAATTGCCGGTGGGCAATTTTAGCCCGAAGATGATGCCCTTCGACATGTCGCTCGAGAAGCCGGTGTACATGCCTGTGATCTCGATGTCGCCCAGGGGCGAGACGTGAAATGTCTCAATCGCCGGCGGCCCGCCGAAATCGGTGTCGGTCGTGAAGGCCCGGTTCGCGGTCGGTATGCGCACCATCACGCCCCAGTCGCGGTTGAACATGTAATTCAAACCGGCGACGTACCAATCGGTCTGAATGTGCTTATCGCCATTGTTGGCTGCCGGAGCGCTATGGACGCCGCTCCAGTTCTGGTTTTGGTTCGACTGGTCCCACTCGAAATAGACGGCGCCCCCATGGTCGCCTTCTTTCGGTAGAAGCGCGCTCGATCCCACGTCGAACACGCTGCAGCCGCAAGCGCAAGCAAGCGCCTCGGCGGGGATTAGGCTGCTCAGGAGAAGGATGCCTGCGATCAGACGCGCCATTGCGAAGGCGGGCGGGACAGGGAGAGATTTGAACCGCATTATATGCACTCCTTTTGGCGCGCCTCGCGCAGCCAAATCAGAATTGGATTGGAAAGATTGCTAGATGCGCCCGGAACGGCAGCCGCGCGACAATGACCGCGGGCAAGCCTCGATGCGCGGTGAAATTTCAGGCGAGCGGCGGAGCGCGCGGCCTCGCGTGGTCTTCGGTTTCACGGGCAGCATTCAACTCGCCGCCATAGGGAATTACGGCTGCGCCGGCTTGGCGGACGCTGGGCAGGAATGCCAAGCCGCGCTGTGCAACGGCCGGTGAGAAATGCTGAAGCGCAAGACAAAGAGGACAGGATTTCTTGCTAACGGGGGCGTCGTTGCCGGCTGGAACCCCGGACGTGTCCTCGTCCTCGTGATGGCAAATCAATTCGCCGGAAGCCCCGGTCCCGTTTCCGGCCAAAGCCTGAAGCCCGGCGAGCGCGAAGTCTGGGCCCGCCGGCTGTTGCGCGGCATGCCAGGATGGTATGAGCGTGCCAAGGAGAAGAACGAGAGCGGCAAACAAACTGACGGCATTGCCCCGGCGGCCTGTTAGGCGCAGCCGGCCGGTAACGCGGCGCGCGCGCTTGCCCCCAGCCAATCTGTGCCCATTAACGCCCATAACGCCCACTAATGCCTCAGCCCAGAACGATGTTACCGTGCGAAAAGGTCGCAGCCTAGTGCGCAAAATCCCCAGGCAAGAATAATTTGGGCGTATGGAAGCATCGCTCACCTAGATTTCCCCAGGCGCTGGCGAATGTATGGACGGGCGCGGACGCGGCGTTGAACGGCCCAGCACGCCGCGATAGCCTTGCAATGACCATTTTGATTCGCATCGCAGGACAGTGGAGGCAAGACCTTGGAAAACGGCGCCGTTTCAACATCTGCAGAGAAAAGCATCGCCCAATCGGCAAAAGATCAGTTGCGCTCCTACGTCGAGCGCATCGAGCGCCTGGAGGAGGAGAAGGCAGCGCTTGCCGGAGATATCAAGGATTTGTTCGCGCAGGCGAAGTCGTCGGGGTTCGACACCAAGGCGCTGCGCAAGGTCATCCGGCTGCGCAAGC
>Ga0074046_10002975_pt1 | contig 14386 bp, 15 predicted proteins | sample BogForMeECP23OM3_FD_94441 | JGI IMG/M metagenome (GOLD analysis project Ga0074046, IMG submission 94441) | Bog forest soil microbial communities from Calvert Island, British Columbia, Canada - Bog Forest MetaG ECP23OM3 | ecosystem: Environmental > Terrestrial > Soil > Wetlands ...
GAAACTCCTGTCTGAGAGTGGGCTTTGAACACCCCATCCTCTCAGGCAGGAGGACCTTCACTCCATCCCGCCGATCCCCCGCTCGCTTCCGCCTCCGCCGCGATAGCGGCTTCGTTCAATCCCAAAAAATGCCCTTCTTTTAGAATTGCTGATCCAATTGCCGGCGTCTGCGGCCTGCGACGCTGGAGAAAATCCGACGACGGCGGCGAGCGCGGCGGCCGAAACGCATGCGGAAACCCAACAGCCCTTCATGTCATCCTCCCTGAAAAAAGCTTGTCCGAGCGGCAGACGCAGTGTTCCGGCGTGTCGTGCCGGAGGGGGATGTTTGGCGAGCCCCGGGAGCGTGTCAATCGCTTCGCCGCGCAGGGACGCCGAGGCGTGGCAGCAACGCGCCGGCCGTGATAGCCTCGCCGTCGCGACGCGCGACCCTGCCGGTCATGCGCGGAGTTTCCCGTTCTCGTGCGCGAGCCCCGCGTTGTTCCCGTTCTGGAGGTGAGCGATGCCCCGGCAAAGAGGCGACGCGAGTGCGGACCCCGGCCGGAACGGCGCGGCGACAAGGCTCGCCCTGGCGGCGGTCGGTCTTGTCTCAGCGACCGCGCTCTCTCAGGCGGCGGAGCCGGCGCCATCGGACTGGCCGTGCTTCGGCCGCGACATCCACAACACCCGAAATGCCGCGGACGAGCATGTCCTGGACCCGACCCTGGTGGCCGACCTCAAGCCGCAGTGGACAGTGACGACCGACGGCAACGTGAGCGCGACCCCAGCTGTCGTCGGTGGGGTCGTTTACGTTCCCGATTTTGGCGGCAGCCTGTGGGCCATCGACGCCGCAAGCGGCCGGGTCGTGTGGAAGAACGCGATCAGCGATTACACCGGCATCCCCGGCGATACGTCGCGAACCACGCCAGCCGCCTGGCGCGGCTCCCTGATTATGGGCGAGGGCACACAGGGCGTCAGCGTCCTCGAAGGCGCAAGCCTCTTTGCCGTCGACTCGAGGTCGGGCCGCCTGCTCTGGAGCACCAAGGTCGAAAGCGACCCGGTCGCCATCGTCACCAGCGCGTCCGTCGTGGATGACGGCGTGGTTTATGTCGGCACTTCGTCCAAAGCGGAGGCGATCAACAAACCGACTACGTTCCGCGGCAGCGTCGTCGCGCTCAGCGCCGATGACGGCAAGATCCTCTGGCAGACCTACCTGACCGGCGAGGGCTACACCGGCGCCGCGGCATGGGGAAGCACGCCGGTCGTCGATCACGACACGGGCCTTCTCTATGTGGCGACGGGCAACAATTATTCCGTGCCGGCGGGCGTGTGCCGGGCGCCCGGCGAGGCCAATTGCGAGCCGTCGTCGCCGGACAATCACGTCGACAGCATCGTGGCCCTCGATCTCAAGACCGGTCGCATCGCCTGGGCGACGAGCACGCTGCCCGCAGACGTCTCGACGAATTTCGATCACGTCGACGGCCCCGACTACGATTTCGCGCAAGGGCCGATGCTGCTCACGACCAAGATCGACGGGCGTCCCACGCCGCTCCTGGGCGTCGGGCAGAAGAGCGGTGTTTTTTGGGCGCTCGACCCGGCGACCGGCAACGTGGTGTGGAAGACCGAGGTCGGTCCGGGAAGCCGACTGGGCGGAATGATGTGGGGACCCGCGACCGATGGACGGCGCATCTATGTCTCGATCGGCAACGCCGCCCATACGCCGGTCACGATCCCGTCTCCGGATGGCAAGCCGCAGACCATCACCGGAGGCTTCTGGGCCGCCCTCGCCCCCGCCACCGGAAACATCCTGTGGCGAACGCCCGATCAGCTGGGAGCGGTCGATGTCGGCGCGCTGACCGTCGTCGGCGACGGCGTGGTCTACGCCGGCTCCCTGGCCCCGCACGGGGACAATATGTACGCGCTGGACGCTGCGACCGGCGCTGTCAAATGGGCGTTTGCGAGCGGCGGGTCAGTGGCCTCCGGCCCCGCCGTCGTCAACGGCGTCGTCTACTGGGGCTCGGGCTACAAGATCGGCGGCATCAACGGCGTCAACAACAAGCTTTACGCCTTCGAACTGGCGGGGGAATGACCCCTACCCCGCCGCGCGCTTGGCCGCGTCGAGCGTATTCGCCATCAGCATCGCGACCGTCATGCGGCCGACGCCGCCGGGGACGGGCGTGATCGCGCCCGCGACTTCGGCCGCCTCGGCGTAAGCCACGTCGCCGACGAGGCGGGTCTTCGGCTTGCCCGCGGCGTCGACCCCCTCGCCAGCGATGCGGTTGATGCCGACGTCGATGACGATCGCGCCGGGCTTCACCCAATCGCCGCGCACCATCTCCGGCTGGCCCACGGCGGCGACGAGAATGTCCGCGCGGCGGGCGACGGCGGGGAGATCGCGAGTGCGCGAATGGGCGATCGTCACGGTGCAGTGGCGCTGGAGCAGGAGTTGCGCCATCGGCTTGCCGACGATGTTGGACCGGCCGATGACGACCGCCTCCTTGCCGGCGAGCGTCGTCCCAAGCGCTTCACAGGCCTTGTCGAGCATGATCATCGCGCCTGCCGGCGTGCAGGGGACGAGCGCGCGCGCCATTTCGCCGATCGAGAGCAGGCCGACATTGATCGGATGGAAGCCGTCGACGTCCTTCCTCGGGTCGATCGCTTCCAGCACCCGCGGGGCGTCGATCGCCTTCGGCAGCGGAAGCTGCACGAGAATGCCATGAACCGCGGGGTCGCCGTTGAGTTTCTCGACGAGCGCCAGCAGTTCGGCTTCGCTCGTCGTCGCCGGCAGCGTCAGCTGCTCGGAATGGAAGCCGCAGCTCTTGGCGGCCTTGCCCTTCGAGGCGACGTAGGACTGGCTCGCCGGGTCCTCGCCGACCAGCACCGTCGCGAGGCCCGGGGTCACGCCGCGCGGGGCGAGTCCTGCGGCCTCGGCCGCAACCCGAGCGATCACCTCGTCCGCAATCGCCTTGCCGTCCAGGATGTAAACGTTGGTCATTCGATATCCATTGGCCGGCGAGCAGCGCTCAGTCAACGCCGCGGCGTCCTGTCGCGAATGCGATCGAATGCTTCCTTGATCGAAGCGAAACGCGCTTCGATCACGGGCTCGTATTCGGCGTCGGTCATGATGTAGGGCCAGTCGTTCTCGATGCCTTCGCGAACGAGTTCGCCGACGTAGAGCGGATCGACTCCTGCATCGTTGCGATCGCGCATCCATTTCAGGCGCTCGGCCAGTGGACCCTCCACAGGCGGCGGCCCTGGCGGCCTGGCGGCGGCGAACCGCTCCGGAAGATTGCGCATCGAATCCATGATCCGGGTGTGGACGAAGCCGGGGCACAAGACCGAAACGCCGATGCCGCGCGGAGCAAGCTCCAGACGCAGGCCCTCGGACAGGGCGACGACGCCGTATTTCGTCACGTTGTATGGAAGGCTGTTCCTCGAGATCAGCCCGGCGATCGAGGCGGTGGACACAATGTGTCCGCCCTCGCGATGCTTCTCGATCAGTGGGCCGAAAATCGAGACGCCCCAGACGACGGCCCTCAGGTTAACGGCGATCGTCCAATCCCAGCCGGCCTCGGTCCAGAGGCCATACGGTCCTACGCCGCCGATGCCCGCGTTGTTCACCAGAATGTGGACTTTGCCGTAGCGGGCGATGATGGCGTCGGCTGCGGCGGCGAGCTCGTCTTTCAGCGATACGTCGGCGCGCACGCCTTCGACGTCGACGTTGGTTTGCTTCAGCCTCTCGACCGCCTTGGCGAGCGCCTCCTGCTCGATGTCGCAGAGCATCACCTTGACGCCGGCCTGCGCGAGCGCGGTCGCGATTCCAAGCCCGATGCCAGACGCGGCGCCGGTCACAAAGGCGATCTTGCCTCTCAAATCCTTCATCGCCGCCTCCCGAGTAAGTCCCCGATCCTCATGTCTTATCATTGCGGAAAGCGGGTGTTCAACGAATCAGCGCCTCTCGGTAGACGGAGGGCGGCGCTTCAGCCTCTGACCAGAAACCTCGCCTCATGCCGGGCGCCCGCGCCGGGCGCAAGCACGCGCATCGACGGCTTTTCGAACAGGTCGCCGGCGAATCCATCCGGGTCGCTGTAGCCCGTCCAGGCCTCGAGGCAAACGAACGGCGCGCCGGGTCGGGTCCAGAGCGCCGCGTGGTCGAAGCCCGGGAACTCCATCGTGACCGACGCGCCGGAGGCGTCGTGGAAGGCGAGCGAGCGGCTCGCGCAGTTCAAAAAGCAGACCGCGTCGTTGGCGAACAGAGCGTCGCTCAGCGGCAAGTCGCGGCCGTTCAGCGGCACGCGCTTGACGCCTGCGCCAATGAGGCCGCCCGGGGCGATCGCCGGAACGTCGGCCTTCTCGGGTTTCTCGAACCGCGCGAACGCGCTGTCGCGCCCCGCCGCGCCGAGCGGCCAGCGGAAGCCCGGATGCAGGCCGCAAGCGTAAGGAGCCGCTTCATCGCCCGGGTTGGCGACCTCGATCGTCATCCCGAGCGCGTCGTCGGTGAGGCGGTATTCGAGCGCGAGCGCGAAGGCGAAGGGATAGACGGCGCGGGTCCGCGGGTTGTCCTTGAGCGACAGCCGGACGAAATCCAGGCCCGAGGCCTCCACCGCGAAGGTCTCGAACCGGGCGAAGCCGTGCAGGCCGAGGGCGTAAACGCGGCCGTCGATGCGGGCGCCGTCGCGCGTCCAGCCGACGACCGGATAGAGGATCGGGCTGATGTCGGTCCAGATCGCCGGATCGCCGGCCCACAAGAGGTCGCGTCCGTCGACCGTCCAGCTTCGCGCCTCGGCGCCGGCGAGCGCGATCGTCGCGCGCGCGTGGCCATGAGCGAGCAGGACCTCGCTCACAGCACGATCCCTTCGAGCTCCACCGCGGAGATGAGCGCGTCCTTGACCCCCTGCGCGCAGGCGATGATCGGATTGCCCTTGGTCAGACCTTCCCCGGCCAGGAAATTGCTGACGTAGCCTCCGGCTTCCTGCACGAGGAGCGCGGCCGCAAGGCAGTCCCAGGCATTCATGTGGTGCTCGATATAGCCGTCGCGCCGCCCGGCGGCGACGTAGGCCAGCCCGAGCGCGCCGGAGCCGGTGCGGAACGGCGCCGCGCCCCAGAGCGTCACGCGGCGGATGAGATCGAGATATTTCGAGGCGCCCGCGCGCATGTTCCAGCCGACCTCGACGGTGGAGTTGGTGAGCGATGTCGCCTCGGACGGCTTGATCGGCGTCCCGTTAAGGAACGCGCCGGCGCCGCGACGCGCCGCGAACAACTCGTCACGGACAGGATCGTAGATCACCCCGACCTCGATAAAGCCTTCAAGGACGCAGGCGATCGAGACGCAGAAATGCGGTATGCCGCGGGCGAAATTGGCGGTGCCGTCAATCGGATCGACCACCCAGACGACGCCGCCTTCGCGCATCGGCCGACCCGCCGTCTCCTCGCCGATGAAGCCGTCGTGCGAAAAGGCCTCGTGCAGACGGGCCGCGATCAACTCCTCGGTCTCGCCGTCGACTTCGGTCAAATAGTCCTGCGGCCCCTTGAACCCGACCTTGAAGGACGAATCGAAGAACCTCCGGCGGGCGAGCGCGCCGGCCTCACGCGCCACGGCCTGAGCGGCAAGCCAGCGAAATTGCGTCGGATCGGCGTCTTTCATCGGATGTCCTTCAGAAGTGGCTGTAGGAGCCTTGCGCAAACGTCATCACGCCGCCGTCCGGCCCGACGAAGCTCGGCGGATCGCGACCCTCGAACGCCTCCCCGACGCAGGTGACAGGCGCCTTCGCGGCGGCCGCTTCGGCCTCGAAGGCGGCGGCGCTCGACGGCGCGACCGCGGCCAGGATCTCGTAGTCGTCGCCGCCGGTGAGCGCGACGACGAACAGGCCGGGGTCGACGGCGATAGCTGCGCGCGCGGCGGAGCTGAGAGGCACGCGATAGACGAGCGTCCGCGCGCTGACCTTGGATACGGCGAGCATCTTGGTCAGGTCGCCGACAAAGCCGTCGGAAACGTCCATGCCGCCGTGGGCGTGCTCCGCCATGGCGGGAGCGAGGCTCGTGCGCGGCTGCGGCTCGAGATAGCGCCCGATCAGAAACTCCCGCTCGGCGTGCGGGATGGCGGGCCCCCGACCCTGCCGGATTTTTAGGCCGATCGCCGCGTCGCCGATCGTGCCGGTGACATAGAGCCGATCGCCCGGCTTGACGCCGGTCCGCGTCGCCATCCGGCCTGCCGGGACGGCGCCGAACGCCGTGATCGACAGGGTGAGCGGCCCGGGCGTTTTCACCGTGTCGCCGCCGGCGAGCGGACAGCCATAGTCGGCGCCGTCGGCGCCGAGCGCGGCGGCGAAGGCGTCGAGCCAGGGCTCGGTCCAGTCCGGGGGAAGGGCGAGCGACAGCAGAAAGCCGAGCGGACGCGCGCCCTTTGCGGCGAGATCGGACAGGTTCACCCGCAAGGCCTTGCGCGCGATCGATTGCGGAGGATCGTCGGCGAAGAAATGCACGCCCGCCACCAGCGCGTCGGTCGTCAGCACGAGATCGCAGCCGGGGGGCGGCGAAAGGAGCGCCGCGTCGTCGCGCAGGCCCAGGGCCGCCGGTCCGGCGTAAGGCGCGAAATACCGCGCGATCAACGCGTCTTCGCCGAGGCGGGAGGACATGTCGCGGTGAACCCCGGGCTTTTCCGGCCGTACCACCGGCCGCCGTTCTGTTAGCCCATTTGCGGCCGGCTGTCGCGATGGGCCTGAAATCGTTGGTCGCTCGGCTTGCGCCCAAGTCGAGACTGAGCGGGCGCCGCAGCGGCGAGAGTGAGGAAGCCCGCGTCCTTTTGAGGTCGCGATCAGACAGGGTGTCGGGCGAGCGTCTGAGGCCGTCTACTTTGTTGAAGCGGGCGCCAGGGCGACCGCGGCCTCAGTGGTCAGCGCGAGGAATGTCAGCGTCTCCTGAAGGTAGAGGCGCACGACGGCGTCGGTGTGGCTCAGATAGCCGATCGAAATGTCCTGGCCGATGCGCAGGTCGAAATCGCCGCCGCGGGTGGTGAGCACGAAGGCGCCGTCGATGGCCGGCGCCCAGATGATCTCATCCTTGACCAGCTCCTTGACGTGCTCCAGCACGGGATAGCCGTTGTCGTTGGTCTCGGCGAGGGCGGTATAGGCTTCAGACCCGAGCACCACCGAATAGGGCCCGTTGACGCCGGCGAGACGAAGCGCGCTCAAAGCCTGGGCGATCGCGACCGGATACTCACGCACGTCCGACGGAAGCGTCAGGATCGGGTTGCTGGTCGCCTGCCGAATGCCGCCGATTCCGCCGGCGGGATAACCTTCGAAGATGGCGCGGTCCTCGGCATAGGCGATCTTCCGGGCGGCGTCCTTCACCGGCTGCCAGTCCGAATCGTTCGCGCCCCGTTCGACGTCGTCGATCTGCTGGCGATCAAGCTCGAAGGGAACCCTCAGCTCGACCAGCGCCTTCACCTCGCGCTGCCGCGCCAGTATGCCCTCCCCGGGCGCATCGATCATCTTGAGGCGCCCGGTGCCCACTGCGGAGAAGTCGACGCCGGCCGGCCCATGGACGTCGACGACGCGCCGCCCGGCAAGGTAGCGCTTCAATGTGCGCGTCGCCTCTTCTTCGATGCCGGCCCAGGCCGCGTCGGAAACCGGGGCGAGCTCGCGGTGGAGATTATTCATGACCCTTTTCTCCTTTGAGGGACCCGATTCCAAGCGAGCGGCCGGCGCGCGTGGACGCGGGCGCCGGTTCGGCCGTCGACTCGGGGGGCGCTGTCGCCGCCGCAGGCGCGGCGGCGGTCACGGAGTCCAAAAATGTCAGGGATGGCGTGAAGAACAGCGTTCCCGTCACCGCGCGGCTGAAGTCGAGCAACCGATCGTAGTTGCCCGGCGGCCGCCCGACGAACATGTTTTCGATCATCTGCTCGGTCACCGTCGGGGTGCGGCAATAGCCGATGAAATAGGTGCCGAACTCGCCGGCGCCAGCCTGGCCGAAGGGCATGTTCGCGCGCAAAATCTGACGTTCCTGCCCGTTCTCGGTGATCGAGGTCAGCGCATTGTGCGCCGACGTCGGTTTGATCGAATCGTCCAGTTCGATGTCGGCGAGCTTGGTGCGGCCGATGATGCGCTCCTGCGCCTCCGTCGGCAGCGCGTTCCATGCGCCGAGGTCATGTAGATATTTCTGCACGATCACGTAGCTGCCGCCGGCGAACGCGTTGTCTTCGTCGCCGACGATCGCGGCTTCGGCGATCTCCGGGCCGCGCGGATTCTCGGTGCCGTCCACGAAGCCCAGGAGGTCGCGGTCATCGAAATATCGGAAGCCGTGAACCTCGTCGACCGCGGCGACGGCGTCGCCGACCCGCGCCATGATCTGCGTCGCCATCTCGAAGCAGAGATCCATCCGCCTGGCTCGAATGTGGAACATGAGATCCCCGGGCGTAGCGACCGCATGGCGCGATCCGGCCCGGATCTCCCGGAAGGGATGGAGCTCCGCCGGGCGCGGATCGCCGAAAAGCCTGTCCCAGGCGTCGGACCCGATCCCCATCACGCAGCAAAACCCGGCTTCGACGTCCCGAAATTCAATCGCGCGCGCCAACGCCGAAAAGTCGGCGCAGAAAGACCGCACGGCTGCGCAACTGGTCGGACCCGGATTGATCGTCACGACCAGGAAAATGGCGGCGCGCGACAGCGGCGTCGTCACCGGCTGAGGAACAGCCGCGTCAGTCCTGGAAGTCGCGGGCATCATCACCCCTCCTGCCAGCGAAGGCATGTCGCAAGATCGCCCGTCGAGCAACCGTTTTGTTCGCCTCGGGCTCCGCGCATGAGAGGCTTTGGCGCCCAATCTGGGCAAGCGGCTTCGCCCTCGCGTCCCTCGTCAAGATCGCCGAGCCGACGCCGAACCCGGCGGCGAAGAAAGCCGCGGCGGGGTCATAAGCCTTCAACCGACCTCAGCGAGCGTCGCCGCGACGAGGAGGACAAAAGCCGCCGTGGAGGCGACCGCGCGACAGACATGACACCGCTCCCAGCGGTCCTGGAGAGCGGTCCGATCGGCGGTCTCTCCACCGGTCGTCGCCTGCGGCGCCGACGCCGTGGGAACGGATTCCGCGGCCAGCCAGACCCGGTTCATGGGAACGATCAGGAGCCAGTACAGGAGGTGGGCGAGCGCCTCCGCGGCGAAGGCGAGCGCAACCAGCCAGAACGCCGGCATCGCCGGAGAGAGGGACGCCAGAAGGGCGCAGATCACGACGACGGCAAGCGGTTCGGCGACGCCCGCGATCGTGAAACCCGGATAGTAGATCCCTCGAACGGCAAGGTAGCTGTCGCGCGAGAGTTGGACGTCCCCGGGGACCTCGAGGGCGCCGGCAAGCGGCGACACGATCGTCACGGACGCCAGAATAAGCGACGCGGCCAACATCATCACGTTCATGGTCGGCGAGCCTCCGAACGCCGAGCGGCAAAAATCCGCCATCATGCGTCGCCGCCACCAACGGCCGACCCGCCACCGAGGTTCCCGGTTGCGCTTCGCTTCCCCCTTCCCTAAAGCGTCGCCCACGCTTTCCCGTAAGGACCGCTACGTGACCGACGCGTTTCAGCCCCGATCCGACTTCCTGCGCGTGATGCAGGAGCGCGGCTACATCCACCAGTGCTCGGACCTCGCGGGCCTCGACGACAAGGCGCACTCGGGGAAACTCGCCGCCTACATCGGCTTCGACTGCACGGCGCCGTCGCTGCACGTCGGCTCGCTGGTGCAGATCATGATGCTGCACTGGCTGCAGCAGACCGGCGGTAAGCCGGTCGCGCTGATGGGCGGCGGCACGACCATGGTCGGCGACCCCTCCGGCAAGGACGAGAGCCGCAAGCTTCTGACCGTCGAGGCGATCGAGAATAACAAGGCCGGCATTCGAAAAGCCTTCGCCCACTTCATCCGCTTCGGCGAGGGCGAGCATGACGCGATCATGCCCGACAACGCCGACTGGCTTGCGAAGCTCAACTACATCGACTTCTTGCGTGAGGTGGGCCGGCATTTCTCGATGAACCGGATGCTGGCGATGGATTCGGTGAAGCTCAGGCTCGACCGGGAGCACGAGCTCACCTTCCTCGAATTCAACTACATGTGCCTTCAGGCCTACGACTTCACCGAGCTCTACAAGCGTCACGGCGTGACGCTGCAGATGGGCGGGTCGGACCAGTGGGGCAACATCGTCACCGGCCTCGACCTCGGCCGACGCATGGGCCTTCCGCAGTTCTACGCGCTGACCTCGCCTCTGATCACCACCGCCTCGGGCGCAAAGATGGGGAAGACCGCGGCGGGCGCGGTCTGGCTCGACCCCGCGATGCTGAGCCCCTACGACTACTGGCAGTTCTGGCGCAACACCGAGGACTCCGACGTCGGCCGGTTCCTAAAACTGTTCACGCTCATGCCGCTCGACGAGATCTGGAGGCTCGAAGCGCTGGGTGGGGCCGAGATCAACGAGGCGAAGAAGGCGCTCGCCAATGCGGCGACCACGCTTTTGCACGGCGCGGAGGCGGCCGAGGCGGCCGCCGAGACGGCGCGAAAAACCTTCGAGGAAGGCGCGCTCGCCGACAGCCTGCCGACGGTCGAGGCGCCGGGCGCGGAATTCGACAGTGGCATCGGGGCGCTCACCGCCTTCGTCCGCGCGGGCCTCGTCGCCTCCACCGGCGAGGCGCGCCGGCAGATCCGCGGCGGGGGCCTGCGTATCAACGACGAAGTGCTCATCGACGAGAAGGCCGTCATCACCCGCGAAGCCTTGCAGGCGGGCGGGGTGGTGAAGCTGTCGCTCGGGCGCAAGAAGCATGTGCTGTTGAGGGCGGTGTAGTCGGCGGAGGGGCGGCGTCTCGCCGCCCGGGCGCGCAGGACGCGCGCCCTCCATCGCTCGCGGGTGGGCGCAGCTGAAAGTGTCAATTTTGAATGGGAGGGAATTTCATGCGCGCTATAGGGCTGGCGATAACCGCGCTTCTCGCGGCGGCGCTTGCGCAGGCCGCCGCAACGGCCGCGGACGAGAAACCCCAAAAACCCAACATCGTCGTCATCATCTCCGACGATCAGGGCTGGAAGGACGTCGGGTTCCATGGCTCCGACATCAAAACGCCGAACATCGACGCGCTCGCCGCTGGCGGGGCGCGGCTCGAACAGTTCTACGCCCAGCCGATGTGCTCGCCGACCCGCGCGGCCCTGATGACCGGGCGCTATCCGTTCCGCTTACGGGCTCCAGATCGCCATTCCCTCGGCCCACACGTACGGCCTGCCGACCGACGAATGGCTCCTCCCTGAGGCGCTGAAGGAGGCAGGCTACGAGACCGACCTGATCGGCAAGTGGCACCTCGGCCACGCCGACCGCAAGTATTGGCCGCTCGAGCGCGGGTTCGACCATCACTACGGCCCGCTGCTCGGCGAGATCGACTACTTCACCCATGAGCAGCACGGCGTGCTCGACTGGTTCCGGGACGGCAAGCCGGTCAAGGAGCCCGGCTACTCCACGACGCTGCTCGGCGACGCGGCCGTCAAGCTGATCGAGACCCACGACGCCAAAATTCCGCTCTTCCTCGACCTCGCCTTCAACGCGCCGCACGCGCCTTTCCAGGCGCCCGAGGCGGACCTCGAGCGCTACAAGGACATCGCCGACCCGGCCCGGCGCGCCTACGCCGCGCAGGTCACGGCGATGGACGCTGAGATCGGCCGGGTGGTGAAGGCGCTCGACGAGAAAAAGATGCGCGACAACACGCTGATCGTGTTTCAGGCCGACAACGGCGGCACCCGCAATCCGATGTTCTCCGGCGAGGTGGACACCTCGGCGCTGAAAAGCCTGCCACCCGACAATGGCCCCTATCGCGAAGGCAAGGGCACGGTCTACGAGGGCGGAACGCGCGTCGCGGCGGTCGCCAACTGGCCGGGCCGTATCAAGCCCGGAACCGTCATCGACGAGATGATCCACGAGGTCGACCTCTACCCGACGCTCATCGGCCTCGCCGGCGCGAGCGCGGCCAAGGCGAAGGTCCCGCTCGACGGGCTCGACGTCTGGGGGACGATTAGCGAGGGCAAGCCCAGCCCACGCACCGAGATCGTCTACGACCTCCAGCCCTTCCGCGCGGGCTTATGGCAGGGCGACTGGAAGCTCGTCTGGCGCACGCCGCTGCCGCAGGCGGTCGAACTCTATAACCTCGCCACGGACCCGTCGGAGAAGGACAACGTCGCCGCCGCCCATCCCGACAACTGCGAATGAGGAGGGCGAAATGCCGGACGATATCGACGATGTCTGTCCTGCGCCTCGTCCGGCGCATGACGCCTCCAAGGAGCCAAAGGGCTGGTACGTTCCGCACGGGCTTCCGCATTTCGATTCGCCCGAGGTTGTGCAGGAGATCACCTTCCGGCTCGCCGACGCGCTTCCGCGCGCCGTCGCCGCAGCTCGGAAAGACGAAACCTTCGCGGCGCATCGGCGGCGGATAGAGGCGACCCTCGACGGCGGGCACGGCGCGTGCCTCCTGCGCGACCCGGCGCTCGCCGGCATCGTGCAGGCCGCCCTGCTTCACGGCGTCGGGATCAAATACGAGCTCTTCTCCTGGGTCGTCATGCCGAACCACGTCCACACGTTGATCGCGCCGAAACCGGGCAATCGGCTGGCGGATGTCGTGCAAGCGTGGAAATCATGGACGTCGAAGGCGATCAACCGCGATCGCGGCGCCAGCGGGTCCGTCTGGCAGCGGGAGTACTTCGATCGATTCATCCGTGACGAGCGGCATTTCGCAGCGGCGGTCGCCTACATAGAGGAAAACCCAGTAAAAGCGGGTCTGGCGGCGAAGTCGGGCGACTGGCGCTTCGGCAGCGCATGGGAGCGTGCGCGGCCGAAGCGCCTGTAGGACGGCGAGACGCCGTCCCTCCGGGAGGGCCTCTCGCCGTCAAGCTCCAGCTTGGAGGGACGGCGTCTCGCCGTCCCTTGGCGCGCGGGACGCGCGCCCTCCTTATCCGACGTCCCGGCGCGCGGCGGTGTGGATGATCGTCCCGACGTGCTCGCCGCGAAGGGCGGCGGTGAGCCGGCCGGGAACGAGGCCGTTGACCACTTGCACCCACGGGCGCCCGCCCGCGACCGGGCGGGTGAGGTCGCCGTCGAGAAGGGTCTGGCGTGCAAGCGGAGACGCGACGTGCCAAATTGAGGCGGCGGTGGCTCGCCCACGACTTAAAGCTATCGTCTGACGTCTTACGAAATCGCCTTAACCTGGCGCCAAGACACCGCCAGCCCAAGCGGCCGCGAATATCGAAGCGAAGGGCAGCCACGTCCCGATGACGCTTCGGAACATCGCATAGCTACGCTCGAACAGCGGCGCGACGACCAACGCGTCGAGCAGCGCCACAATGATGGTGATCGCGGCGGCCCGCAGCAGAGGATCGAACTCTGGGGCCAGTTCCCGGTGAACCGCCGCAACGAGGAACGCGATGATCGGCGCGGCAATGAGGTGCACGCGCAAGGTCGTCTCGATGGACCACAGCCGACGTCCGATCGCGACGACACTCCCGCATGCGCCCCAAAGGACCAACGCGAGCCCGATCAGATAGACCCAAGCCATTTCGACTCCGCGAACGGGAGCATTGTGACGGGTCCCGAACCAGTGCGCCTCGCGGCGGAACAAATTTGGCTTGACATTCTATAATTCTATAATGATAGAAATGTCGAAGTGGTAAACATGCGCGAGAACTACGCCGAGGAGATTGCGCGTTACGCCGACATGCTTGCCGCCCTGGGAGCCGAGCCAAGGTTGCGGATAGTTCGACTCCTGTTGGCGGCGCATCCGGAAGGGCTCGTCGTCGGCGAGATCGGATCGGAACTTGGCATCCCGCCGTCGACGCTCTCGCATCACCTCGACAAGCTGAAGAACGAGGGGCTCGTCTCCGTGCGGAGGGAAAGCACATTCCTTCGCTGCACTGCGAACACCAAAACCCTTCAGGAAATCGTCGGATTCCTGTTCGCCGAGTGCTGCACCCGAAACAAGGCGATCCAGCCCGAAGCCATCACCTGCCCCTGACCATAGGAGAGCGAAAGTGCTCGGCGCGTGAAGGCGAGAGCCAGCGCATCACAACAGTGAAGGAATTTTTCGATCTCCCTCTTCGAGCGCTATCTCACTGTTTGGGTCGCCCTGTGCATCGTCGCCGGCGTTGCCCTTGGCCATCTCGCGCCAGGCGTATTCCATGCGATCGGCGCGGCGGAAATCGCCAAGGTCAATCTGCCGGTGGCGGCCCTGATCTGGCTGATGATCATTCCTATGCTGATCAAGATCGACTTTGCCGCGCTCGGCGAAGTTCGCCAGCACTGGCGCGGCATCGGCGTGACCCTGTTCATCAATTGGGCCGTCAAGCCGTTCTCGATGGCGGCGCTCGGCGCGTTCTTCATCGGCTATCTGTTCCGGCCCTATTTGCCCGCCGA
>Ga0074046_10002977_pt1 | contig 14380 bp, 9 predicted proteins | sample BogForMeECP23OM3_FD_94441 | JGI IMG/M metagenome (GOLD analysis project Ga0074046, IMG submission 94441) | Bog forest soil microbial communities from Calvert Island, British Columbia, Canada - Bog Forest MetaG ECP23OM3 | ecosystem: Environmental > Terrestrial > Soil > Wetlands ...
AGGAGGTCATATGTCTTTATCCGATCGAAACAATCCATACAAATTTGATAATTTTTTAGACTGGCGGCAAAACTTTGATTACTACCGGGACGATCCTTTTATTCAAAAAGCAGTGCGACATTTCACAGGAGGCCAGTGGGAAATGATTGATTCCCAAGCCCGGGAGATCTCTGTTAAAGCGTCTTTCAGGTGGCGGGACTTTGCTGAAAACATCGCCCGGCCTGAAAAAAGGCCTTTCATGTTGCACTACGACGGCCATCATAATCGTATCGACAGGATTGTGCGTCCTCACGAAACGGAAATACTGGAAAAAGAAGTTTTTTCCGAAGCATTCTTTGCCGATAAAACATCTCCGTGGGTCAAGCTGATTAAGATGTACTTGGTTTATCAGAATGGCGAGGCTTGTATCGGCTGTCCCGTTACCTGCACGGAAGGTCTGGTCAAGCTTCTCGAGAAATATGCCGATACGCCGGAAACAAGGCATATTCTCTCTCATTGCAAAGAGGGCATTGGCGGCGATTTTGCCATTGGCGCCCAGTATCTTTCGGAGATCCAGGGTGGTTCGGATGTGCCGGCGAATGTATTGGAAGCCGTCTATGAAGACAGTACTTGGCGGCTTTATGGTACAAAATTCTTCTGCTCGGCAACACACGCCGATTATGCCGTGGTTACGGCAAAACCAATCGGCTCGGAAAAGGTAGCCCTTTTTGTTGTGCCGTCCTGGCTTCCCGGCAATAAAAAAAAGGAAATAAGAAACGGCTACACCATTGACCGGATCAAGTGGAAGATGGGCACCAGTGAACTGACCACGGGAGAATTGACGTTCAATGGCGCAATAGCCTATCCCGTGGGTCCTCTGGAAAAAGGCGTTGCCAACGTTGTCGGTATTGTTTTGACATATTCGCGCCTTACAGTGGGTCTTTCCGCCGCCGCCTACATGACGCGGGCAGCCCGTGAAGCACAAAAATATGCGGAGTTCCGCGATGCTTTCGGCCTGACGATCGGCCAATTTCCGCTGGTGACCGTTCAATTAAAGAAGATCGACCATATGGCCCAAAGAACGACTGCCGGGGCTTTCAAGCTCTATCGTGATTTTCTGGCGCTGGAAGGAGGAGCCAAAGGTGGACTACACATGGATGAACCGGAAGCTGTTCGAAAGAATCGTTTCAATATACGGGAACTTATCATGTTACAGAAGATGGCAGCATCCTGGGACTGCACTGATGTTATCCGCGATGCTATGTCCATCTTCGGTGGCCACGGAGTCATGGAGGATTTTTCGTCGCTGCCGCGTCTATACCGCGATTCCGCCATTAACGAGTTGTGGGAAGGTCCAAGGAATGTCCTTTTGACGCAGATCCACCGCGATCTGCAAAAAGTAAGCGCCTGGTATGCGCCTGCGGAGTTTGTGCGCAATCTTCTTTGCGGTTTGGATGATACGATCATCGCTGAATTGTCCGGAGAGATCACTGAACTGGTGGCGTACCCCAATCTTTTCCAACCGGATGAAAAAACGATGGATATTTGCCGGCGATGGGATGCATTTTGCCATAAGTTTTTCCACGCCTATCAGAATCTGGCCCTGCATGAGTTAGGATAAGAAGCGAACATTGAATCCCGGCATTGAAGAAGCCATCAAAAAATCAGTAGTCGCAGGCGACGGCAGTGGATGATACTAAGACTATTTTAAAAGTATAATTAATTATAATATAAAGAGCAGAAGACTGTCTATAATAAATCTTCTGCTCTTTTCTGAACCGGATCACCGATGTTTTCCCGGATTATATTAACGCCATATTCTTTGAGCTTGTTGGCGATAATAACTATATTGCGGATTTCATATGTCAGCCCGCTTTCGCCGCGGGAAATTTCAAAACGCATAAGTATTTTAACCCCTTAGATATTATAATCATTTCGTAATATATATTTATTTTAATATCCATATTTTTTTAATTATTAGAAAAAACCCAAAGACAATTTATATTTTTTATGTTATCGGGTCAACCAAGCCTTGCCACAAAGCGCGGCATTAATAAAGAGAGGAATATCTATGGAAGAAACAAAAAGTTTTTCTGAATTGCTCAATGAAACAAATCTTACTCCCAGGCTTTTTTCCGTTGGGGAAAAAATTGATACGATTATCGTAAATATTACATCGGACTGGATATTCCTCGATCTGGGGGCAAAAAGCGAAGGTTATCTTGACAAAAAGGAATTTCTGGACGAGAACGGCAACCTTACTGCAAAAGAGGGCGATCGCATTACTGCCTATTTTGTTTCTTCGCAACATGGCGAAAAACTTTTCACAACCAAATTGCTGACAAGCAAAAGTGTTGATGATTTTTTATTCAACGCCTATAAAAATCAAATTCCAATGGAAGCAACAGTAGAAAAGGAAATTAAAGGCGGATTTTCCGTCAGGATAAACGCGAATGTCAGCGGTTTTTGTCCTTACTCTCAAATGGATACGAAAAAAATTGATGATGTTACCGCCTACATCGGCCAGAAATTTGAGTTTCTCGTTACTGAATATTCGGAGAACGGCCGAAATATAATCCTGTCGCGCCGTCCTCTTCTCGAGAAAGTGGAACAGGAGAAAGTCAGCGCACTTAAAAGTTCTCTGCAACTGGGAATGACCATCAGCGGGGTAGTTACCGGTGTGCAAAGCTTCGGCGCATTTGTTGATATCGGCGGCATTCATGCCCTGATGCCCGTTTCGGAAATGGGATGGGGAAGAGTTGATGATCCCAAAGTTCTCTATTCTCCCGGCGACAAGGTTGAGGCTGTTGTAGTCAATCTTGATTGGGAAAATAATCGAATCACCTTATCCGCTAAAGCGACTCTTCCCAATCCGTGGGATGGTTTCGTGCGAAAATATGGCGAAGGAAGTTTGCTGAAAGGCAAGGTCTCTAACCTGACGAACTTTGGCGCTTTCATTAAAATGGAAGACGGAGTGGAGGGGCTTTTGCATATTTCCAAAATAGCGCGCGGTAAAAAGATTAAACATGCCGGCGATGTTATGAAAGCCGGTGAAGAAATAGAAGTTAAAATTGAAAAAATTGACCGCGAAAACAGAAAAATTTCGCTGGATCTGGCCGGCAATGATAAAGATACTTCAATAGCTGGCGAGGATGAAGATTTTCGCAGCTATATAGCCAAGCCATCTCAGGCCATGGGCACTTTGGGCGACATGTTTAAGAAATCGCATAAAAAACACTGATACCCATGCGCTTGCAATTACCACCTTGCAGGCGGTAATTACCGGTAATGCAAAGGTTCTATTTATTGCGCTCCCCTGCGGGAACGCGCATCCGGTCGTCTGCTGACTTTGATGGCTGCGTCATAGGATTCCTCAATGTATGATTAATACGCCTCGTTGCCTCCGACCAGCCGCCGCGTTATCCTTTGAAAGCGAATGGTATCAGCATTAAGGATTATCTTCCAGCACGATTAAAGCGTCAGCGACAACCGGTTCATCTCCACTGATGATAATCGGATTAAGATCGATCTCTGCTATTTCAGGATGCAGTAAGGAAATATTCCCCACTGTTTTGATTATGTGAGAAAGCTTATCAAGTTTTACCTTCGGCATTCCCCTGAACTCATCCAGTAGTTTACGGGCGCGAATATCAGCGAACATTTCCCGCGCGTCAACATCTGCAAGCGGCGCCAGGCGTAGAGTTGTGTCTTTATAAACTTCAGTAAAAACTCCACCCAGTCCGAAAACAATGCCGGGACCGAATCCGGTAAAACGCGTCATGCCGGCTAAAAATTCACGGTTCCCTTTCAGCATTTCCTGAACCAGTACAGGTACAGGTTTTCCTGCCGCCTTTTGAATAGATTGAAAATTATCTTTAAGCCCAGAGGCATTTTCTATATTTAAAGCAATAAGCCCTTTACCGCTTTTGTGCATAATTTCCCAACTGCAGGCTTTGAGCGCCACGGGATAACCGATTTTCCGGGCTGCCTCCAGAGCTTCCATTTTTGTTGATGCCATGACTTCGTTTGTAACCGGCACACCGTAGCAGGCAAGCAACATTTTGGCCGCGTGTTCATCCAGAGCCTTTTGATTGTTGTTTATAGCCTGCCGGATAATATTGGCTGCCGACTTTTTGATTTTGGGCAGGATGATTTCTTTACGGGAAATGCGTTCTTTAATTTGCTTGTAACGATAAAGACAGTCCAGCGCCCGCGCCGTATTTTCAGGAGAATAAAAAACAGGCGCATTTGTATCCTGATATCTTTTTATGTAATTATCTTCATGATCGAAGAAAGAAGATATCAGCATCGGTATTTTATACTTACGGGAAAGTTCAAAAGTCTCGGTTGCCATCGGCTGACTGAAATTTAAAAAATCTTCCAGAGAAATATTCCCGATAATATCCTTTAAGTTGGGATAAATTTCTTTCAAATAACCGGTCATCATGACGCCGTGAAGAATCATCGCATCTACTTCACCGCTTTTCATAACAATTTCCGGCAGGGTAACGGCAAGTTTTTCCATACTCAAGTCGAAAGTCATGTCGACGGGATTTGCCGAAGACGCATGCGGTTCAATATGTTTTCTGATTTCTTTTTGCAGGCCGTCGGAAAAACGGGGAACTTCCAGACCAACTGAATCGCAGGTACAGGCAATGGTTGTTGACGGACCGCCGGAATTGGTCATAATACCGACGCGTCTGCCCCTGATCGGCGGTTGTGTAGCCAGTGTCCAGCCATATGTATAGAGCTCTTCAATGGAGCCGACCCGAATTATACCGGCTTGTTTAAAAATACCGTTGTAGAGGATATCCGGACCGGCCATGGCTCCCGTATGGCTCATTCCCGCGCGCGCTCCGGAGGCGGAACCGCCCACATATAGCACCATAACAGGTTTGTGCGGTGTGATCTTGCTGGCTGCCTCTAAAAATCTTTGTCCCTCGCGAATTCCTTCAATGTAAAGGATAATGGCTTTTGTTTGTTCATCTTCTCCTAAATATTCCAAAGCATCAATAATATTTATATTGGCTTCGTTACCCAGACTGATGGCTTTACTGAAACGGATTCCTCTTTTATTCAAGTAAGGTAAAGACTGACTCAGGAAAGTGCCGCTTTGGGAAGCGAAGCCCAGGAGGCCTGGTTCTTTGGCTATAGACAACACGGTTGTGTTTAACGGAAGCTGAGAGTTGATTATTCCCATGCAATTGGGACCGACAAAACGCATCTGATAGCGTTTTGCTATTTGGTTGATCTTTTTTTCCATATCTTTCCCGGCATCCCCTGTTTCCTTAAAGCCGGCGGTGATGACAATGGCTCTTCTCGTGCCGATTTTACCAAAGCTCTCCAAAAGAGGAACGACTGCTTTTATTGGAACTATCAGCATGGCCAGATCAGGAACTTCGGGCAAATCTTCCGGCGAAGCATAAGCCTTAAACCCCAAAACTGTTTTTTCTATGGGATGAATTGGGTAAAAATGGCCTCGGTAACCGTCTTTAAAAATATTCAAAGCCTGTATTGTCCCCATTTTTGAGGGTTTATTGTTTGCTCCGACGACCGCTATGGATCGCGGGTTCATAAGCAAATGAAGTGGATTTTCAGACATTATAAAATCTCCTTTACGTTCTATTGACTATCGCATTAGGATTGTTTTTCCTGTGTTTTCGAAGAGCATCTTCAATAAAAATAGGACCTGCTTCAGCAAGTGTTTGGATGATATAACTATCCTGCGCATTTTTAATGTATCCGGAAAAAACCATCACCGCAAATCCATGTGTATACATCCAGCTATTCCTCAATAGGTCATTCCTCTCTGTATGAGCAAGCCTTTTTAGCTTTGGTACCTTTACGATCTCTTTGTCCAGTTTTCTCAACATTTCATCGATGATTCCGCTTGCATCATTGTCTTCGAGGAATATGGTTTTGAAAAATTCCTTATGATCCCTGGCATACAAAACATATCCCACGCCTGTATTCAGGAAGGCATTTTTTGTGTATTGCCGAGTTACATAATCATAGAGGAGATCAACAGTCATTTGCAGTATTGTCTTTTTAAGCTCATTCATTGACTGAAAATGTTCGTATACGGGCCTTGTTGATGAAATCAATTCCCTGGCAACTTCACGGGCGCTCAATTGTTTGAATCCCTTTTCTTTAACAATTTTCAAAGAAGAGTTAATAATGTCCGATTTTTTAAAAATCTTTTTGGGCGGCATGTAATCTCCGATTTGTTTAAATTACATATGTAATGTAACGCATGTTGCTTATGAAGTCAATCTTTTGAAATTAATTTTGTTACTATTTTTTGATGATGTCTATGAGCTTGATTATGCCAAAACCTGCAACAACAGAGCGATGATTTGTCTAAATCAACGGCAGTTTCCCTTGCCTTTAGTAATTTCTAATGCTTTACAATTTCCTAATTCACACGCTTTTTGCGCGTCATTACAACCAAATTCGTTGTTGCCCTGCAAAAAATAAACAATCCCCCGATTATTGTAAGCATCAGCATTATCCGGTGTCAGTTGGATGGCCTTATTGAAGTCTTCTATAGCCAACTGGTATTGGTCTGATCTGCCGTAGGCAACCCCTCTGTTGTAATAGGCATCTGCATAATCCGGTTTAAAGCGGATGGCTAGACAAAAGTCATCAAATGCATGTTGATACTGGCCAAGTTTATAGTAGGCAGAACCCCTGTTGTTGTAATAGAAAGCATTATCCGGTGTCCGCCGAATAGCCTCATTATAACTCTCGATGGCCAGTTGATACTGACCAAGCTTAGTATAGGCAATTCCCCTGTTGTAGTAGGCACCAGCATAATCCGGGTTCAACCGGATGGCTTCCTGGTATTGGCTCACTGCCTCGTAAATTTGGCCTTTCTCTTTAAAGATGTTACCAAGATTATCATGGGCCATCCAGCAAACGGGATTTCTCGCGATGGTCATTTTCCAGAGCGTTTCGCTGTCACTATAATTGCAGGTTTGTCGCCAGGTCAAAACGCCTAAAACAAGGAATAGAATCAGGCACAAAGCCGGTGCAAGGAAAACGTTTTTCTTCCCCAACCGGCCAGAGGCCCAGGTGATCCCGGCAGCCGCGAGTCCGATTGGCCCTATGATTGAGAAATACTGCCAGTGGTCTGCTACCAGCGAGTAACGCATGAAATAAATGTCCCGAAAGCCCAGAACCGGAAGCAACATCACCACAAAGTACCCCAGCCCGAACAACCACGCCTTGCCCCACTCTTTGCGATAGTGCCACAGAACCCCAGCCACCGCCAGCACCAGCAGTCCGGGTACATATGACAATAGCTTCGTTGCATCGATTTGCCACTTTGGATAAACAAATATAAGATTCACCGGCAGCAGCGCCTTATAGAGATAGAACCACACTGCCCAACCCGCTACTGCCAGGCGCGACCAAATGTTGTCCGTCCTAACGACTTCAGATCCTATGGCGTTGTGGGATTGGAACCAGACGGTGAGCAAGCCCAGCAGCACCGCAACTCCGAAAAAGGGCAGAGTGCGTTTTACATCCCGGCTGTTGATTTCATCCCTCTGCCACCACGCCAATCCCAGCAGCACTATTGGCAACGGCGCCACCGCTGTCTTGCTCAATAATGCGAGCACAAAAGATCCCAACGCTATCACATACCAAAGCCTTCGATCTTTGTCCTCAAATCGCAGGTAAAAGAAAAGACTCGTGATATAGAACAGCATAGCCAGCGTGTTCTTGCGCTCGGTGATCCATGCTACCGATTCCACATTAACCGGATGAACTGCAAACAAGGCCACGGCCAGCCACGCTCCGGGAATCTTCAAGCGAGCAAGCACCCGCCATATTAACACTGTGCTAAGGGCATGCAGAAGCACGTTGACGGCGTGATAGCCGAGCGGGTTCATACCCCAGAGTCGCCATTCCAGCCAAAGGGTTGTGGATGTCAGCGGAAAGTAATCCGGCGCGTTGGTGGTAAACCAGAATTGATACAAGCCATTGGCCTGCTTGATCAGGGGATTGTTTACTAAAAACGTATCATCATCCCAGATGAATCCCGCGTGCCACACCGGCTGATAAGCTATGATAACAGCGCCAACGAGGAGCAAGCCCCACAGCCAGCCCGGAACCCGCGAAGATTGAAAGAGTCCGGCGATCCCGTTTGCTGTCGGAGTTGAATGAGTTCTCAACTTAGACTGGCCAAAACGCAATTTGCCCCTGCCTTTCGCGTTCCCTTTATCCTCCACGTATGTTTCCTTTGTATTTAACTTGACGAGAAATTTCTTTCTGACATTTTAGATATAATAAAGTCCCGTTTAGATGTCAATTATTTCGAAGTTATCATTACTGTTTCAATCAGGATATCTCCAAACTTGTCCATGAGCTTCTTGAAAATCACCGCCAGGAAGTCCGGCAGTCCAAAGATTGATAATCAGGCTAGTAATCTCTCTTTTTTCTATCTGCATGATCTTGGAAGCAATCAGATCGATATGCCAGTTATGTTGATATTTGCCTCACGTCTTAAAGTTTTTTGGGGATTTATATTCCCTTTAAACTAATGGGATATTAACCTGATAAGAAATATAATATGATACGGCATCGCGGAATGAATTTCTCAATAGTTTATCTTTTTATAGAATATTTTTTTTGTCAATTCCGCCGTTAAGATATAAAGTCCCATAATGATCCCCAGTATCATAATAAACGACATGGGAAGACTTACAAAATCAAATATCTTCCCGACAGGTGTAAAAGGGAGGATGAGCGTGGCAATAACAACAGCAATTGTGGCTATGAACAGGTATTTCCCGGGCATGCTCTTAAAGAACGGCCTTCTGCTGCGTATGACAAGCACAATAATTGATGCGGAAATAACAGATTCCACAAACCAACCTGTTCTAAATTGCGCAGGTGTTGCATGAAGGATGAACAGCAGAACACCAAAGGTTAAATAATCAAAGACCGAGCTGATCAAGCCGAAAGTGATCATGAATTTTTTAATAAAAGAAATATTCCACCGTTTCGGTTGATTTACCATTTCGATGTCTGTCAGATCAGTGGCAATGGTCATTTCCGGAAAATCAGTCATCAGGTTCGTCAGAAGAATTTGTTTAGGCAGTAGAGGAAGAAAAGACAAAAACAGAGAAGCGCCGGCCATACTGAACATGTTTCCAAAATTAGCGCTGGTAGCCATAAAGACGTACTTCATGGTATTGGCCAGCGTTGTCCTTCCTTGATGGACACCTTGCACTAGCACCTCCAGATTCTTTTCCAGAAGCACGATATCGGCCGATTCTTTAGCCACATCCACTGCAGTGTCAACAGAGATGCTCACATCCGAGGCATGGAGAGCGGAAACATCATTGATGCCGTCTCCGATATAACCCACAACATATCCGGCCTTTCTGAGAGCAATGATAATACGTTCTTTTTGATTAGGCTCCACTTCCGCGAAGATATCCGTTTGGGCCGCTTTTTGCAACAGAGCGGCATCACTTATTTCACGCAGTTCGATGCCGGTAAGAATTTTGGCGTCAGGCATTCCCACATCCTGACTGATCTTGGCGGCGACAAGGCGGTTATCTCCCGTGATAACTTTCAGGGAAACACCAAGTTGTTTGAGCCGATTTATCGTTTCTAAAACTCCTTTTTTAGGCGGATCGAAGAAAAGCAGGAAACCGAGGAATGTCATATCCCGTTCGGAATCTTTATTGATGACGGACTGGGTTCCCATATCCCGCATGGCAACGCCAAGCACGCGGAAGCCCTGGTTGCTGAGTTCCTCGAACTTCTGCTGGATAATTTCCCCCACTGTGTTTGTATCTATCTTATCTCCGTCCTTGTTTTCCGCAAAAGGACAGACAGCAAGAACATTCGAGAGAGCGCCTTTCGTAACCATGAAATACCGGTCATCCTTTTTGATCAGGATAGTCAATCGCTTGCGGATGAAATCATAGGGGACCTCGTCAATTTTTTCATAACCGGAAATATCCTGCTGCTTATAAGAACGGATCGCTTCATCGATAGGGTTGGAAAAGCCTTTTTCATAGAAAGAGTTCAGGTAGGCATGAAAGAAAACCCGATCACTGGAACTGCCGTCAATGTCTATTGCCGAATTCAGGCGTACTGTCCCGTCAGTCAGAGTTCCAGTCTTATCTGAGCATAGAACATTCATGCTCCCGAAGTTTTCTATGGAGGCAAGCCGCTTTACAATAACCTTTTGCTGAGCCATTATTTTAGCGCCGTGAGCCAGGTTGATGCTGATAATGGCCGGCAGCAACTGCGGTGTCAGTCCGACAGCAAGGGCCAGAGAAAAAAGGAAGGATTCGAGAACAGGTCGGTGAAAAAAGACATTTATGGCAAAAACGGCAATGACGAGCAACAGGGTTACTTCGAGCAGTAAATAACCGAACCGCCGGATGCCATGCTCAAACTCTGTCTCCTGAGGTCTCAGTTTCAACTTCTCAGAGATTTTGCCGAACTCCGCCTGCGTTCCCGTGTAAATCACAACAACCCTGGTTGTACCACTTATAACATGGGTACCCATAAAAAGACTGTTGGTGCGTTTAGCAAGTGGTGTTTCTGTGTGTAAAAGACCGGCATTTTTTTCGACAGGGAAGCTTTCACCTGTCAGAGTTGCCTCATCCACGAAGAGATCTGTGGATTCCAAAATTAGGCTGTCGGCGGGAATCGCATCCCCGGCATTCAATATAACGATATCACCCGGAACAACATCTTCCAGCGCGATATCTTGCTCTTTACCGTCTCGCAGGACAGTGGTTTTGATCTTGACTATCGCCAGCATTTTTTCCAAAGCATCAACGGCGCCCTTTTCCTGCCAGAATCCTAGAAGTCCGCTGATTAAAACGATGGCGATAATAATAATTGCATCTGCCGGGTCATGAAGAAAAGCAGAAAGCCCTGCAGCAAAAATCAAGGTCAGGATAATAGGATTTTTGAATTGGGAAATAAGCAGTGCCAGTATGTCTGACCGTTTCGGCGGCTTCAGAAGGTTTGCACCATACTGTATCAACCGCTTTTTTGCCTCCTCAGTGCTTAATCCTTCCTGCTTGGCATTAAGCTGAGTCAACAAATCGGGCTGGGGGATACTCCAATATTTAGGTGGCTGCTGGATCATACATGCCTATGTTAAGGAGATAGACGTACATTGTCAATTAAAATGATAATGAGATTTTTTGTTTATTGCCGATTGAAAGCTTGCACATGTGTCAAGATTAGCGATTTAAGGACTATAGGAAAAAAGAAATAGGAATGCTATTTTTCTACCGTGAGCAACTTCCAACATAAAAGTGCTTTTTTACCAAGTCAAGTCAATCTGAACAAGTGCGAAAAAAGTAATCAAAAGGAATTTTTTAACCGATGTTCTATTTATTTTTCTCCCCGGGCTTTCGGACACAGGAGGAGCATTGCGCTTCAGAGGGTATGCCCGACGGGAAGACGTAGCGCACAGCCCGTTCATAGAGCAGGTAATCCCAAGCCCAATTGATCAGCACCATCACCCGGTTGCGAAATCCGATGAGATTGAAAAGATGGATGACCAGCCACATCGCCCAGGCGATAAATCCGGTAAATGTCCAGGAGCCGATGGCGACTCCGGCAGCTTTGCGGCCAATGGTGATCATTGAGCCGCGATCATTATAGATAAAAGGCTGCGGTGCCAGCCCCGCAATTTGTTTTAATATGTTTTGCGCGGATGCAACGCCGGATTGAATGGCCACCTGCGCGACCATCGGCAGGATGCGCTGACCTTCGTTGATCGAAGCCAGATCGCCGATCACATAAATATTCTGCTGATCTTTAATACGCAGGGTCTCGTTGACCGCCACACGGCCATCGCGTGTAACCGGAATATCGGAAGCGGCGGCAAGTCCTTCTCCTTTAACGCCCGCCGTCCAGATAATGGTGCTTGTTTCAATTTTTTTCAAGTTTTTTAAAACGACTTTGTCCATAGAGACTTCGGCGACCGCGGCACTCAGGCGGACATCCACGCCCATTCTCCGCAGTTGTCCGGCCGTATAGTCCCGGATGTTCGAAGGCATTGACGAGACTAGTTCTCCTGCCGCCTCCAGCAAAATGATCCGCGCTTCAGAAAAATCAATACCCGGGTAATCCTTGATCAGCGGGCCGTGGATGAGTTCCGTAAGCGCGCCTGCATATTCCACGCCGGTCGCGCCGCCGCCCGCTATAACAAAAGTCAGCAAGCTCTTTCTTCTTTCCGCGTCCGGTTCCCTCGCCGCCGTTTCAAAGCAGCAGATGATATGATTTTTCAACGCGACGGCTTCTTCCAGCGTTTTCAGAAAATAGGCGTGCTCCTCTACTCCCGGCACACCAAAGGTTGAAGTGACGCTGCCATTGGCCAGAATCAGATAGTCATAAGACATGGTTTCACCATCCGTCTCGATTTGACGATTCTGAAAATCAATCCGCCGCGCGTGCGCGAGAACAAAATCGATATTGGGTATTCCACTAAAGACGCTGCGTACAGGATAGGCAATATCCTCGGCAGTGAGCTCCGCCGCTGCCACCTGATAAAGAAGAGCCAGAAAGGTGTGATAATTGTTGCGGTCGATCACCACCACGTCCACAGCATGATTGGCCAGTGTACGAGCCGCCCAGAGGCCGCCGAAGCCCCCGCCGATAATGACTACTTTTGGTCTTTTGTCTCCGGTTAAATTTCCCAATGCTTTTTTACCTTACGGTCACGACCTTAATCGTGACATCAACATTCCCTTTAATTGCTTTTGAACACGGGCACGCTTTGTGCCTTGTGGCAACCACCTTCTCTGCATCTTTCTGAGAAAGACCTTCGACTTTTACATCCAAATCAACTACCATTCCAAAGCCGCCATCTTCAGACTGGACTACCCCCGGTAATAATGCCACTATGAATTAGAGTTTTCCAGCAAAATATTTTCTTCTTTTTGTGCAAATTCCTTCGGCGTGAGAAAATCCAGCGTGCTATGAGGCCTGTTTTCATTGTAATCAATCCGCCATTCTTCAATTTTTTTTCTTGCATGTTCAATGACCTGGCAACCGGAAGAATAAAAAAGATGATTGAAATTGCATCAAGTGCAGGTGTGTATAAAAGCTAGTTTCCCGAGGTGAATCTTGCCTTTCTCGCCCCTGATATTATTGAGAGTATCATAGCAGGACATCAGCCTGCTGGTTTCAACGTGGAAAAGCTCACCAAACGAACTGATTTGCCTCTGGAGTGGGCACGGCAGCGTCAGCTCCAGATCCCATATGTTGACGACGAAATACACGAACAGAGAAAAAAGCGGATATTATGGCACTAACGTGCATAGGGATGGTTTCTCCGGTCAATATATTTGGCTGAGTCGCGCCAATTGCGGGCATTAGCGCGAATAGACTGGAATATTTATGCAGAGAGGGAATTAATGGTGGTGTAGGTAGTCTAGAGCGAACCAGTCTTCATAATAAATTCCCTGCTAACAGGGAAATTTACAGGGAATTTGGCCTAAACATTACCTTAAATTTGGTTAAATCTCCTATTTTGCTATACAATATAATAAGTTAATGAAAAATTGGTTGAATTCCGAACAGGGAAAAACAGGGAACTATCAGGGAATTTAAATCACGGCGCAGGGAATTATCAGACGAGAGCAGAGAACGCTTTTCTGCCCTTTGCTCACGAGGCTATTGCAGAGGATAGGAACAGGCGGTGCGAATACAAATTAAACGTTTTAAATGTTAATTTTAAAAATAATTGACATACAAATAGAACTTCCCTATATTTCACTCGCGATAAGACAATGTCTTACTAAAGTCTCCTTTGTCTGGATCAGCTGATTGCATCCAATATTCTGGTGTTAGCCACCAGGGATTAAGTGGATGTGAGGTTCCTGATCTCCGGGACCACCGATATACCGATACTGCGAGCGATATACCGGGTTGAATACCCTCGGTGAGGATCAAGAAAAAATGATACGATGCCGATACAGATGATCTTGAAAAGCATATACTACGGAGAATGATCATGCAGCAAGAGGTGATTATCACCACAAAGAACTTAAAGGTCATTGATGCAACCCCAGGCTGTACGATCCTGACCAAAGGTATTCGCCTAAATGCCGATAGCAGACTCCTGGATATCCTGCCTGAACTCAGGCAGGATATCGTAAATGAAGCCATCCATGGGCCCCTTGTATGCGAGGGAGTGGCGCTTGGTAACAGAAACTATACAATACGTGTCCTCCCCGCAGAGAATCTCATTACCTTTATTTTTCAGGAGCAGGATGAACCACTAGCAGTTGCAGCAACCGTTCATGAGATCACCAAACTGAGAGAGCGAAACAGTCTACTTGAAACCATCATTGAAGAGGCCCCTATAGGTTTTATGTTGTTCAGTGAGGACGGCAACATCGTTTACGTG
>Ga0074046_10002978_pt1 | contig 14379 bp, 15 predicted proteins | sample BogForMeECP23OM3_FD_94441 | JGI IMG/M metagenome (GOLD analysis project Ga0074046, IMG submission 94441) | Bog forest soil microbial communities from Calvert Island, British Columbia, Canada - Bog Forest MetaG ECP23OM3 | ecosystem: Environmental > Terrestrial > Soil > Wetlands ...
CCCGCAGCAGCTGCTCATCGGCCGCCGATAGCTCCGCCCCTGCCTGGTTCCGGTCCTGTGTCACGTCAGTCATCTGGTGTCTCCTCCGTCTCGGAAGTTACACCGTTTAACTTACAGTCCCGTGTCAGATTGCTTATGGGCGCGGTAGCCCGCCTGCGTGGCCCGGATAGTAGCGCCGGGCACCGACATTTGACCGGGTGATAGCGGGTTATCACCCGGTCGCCCGCGAGTTCAGCCTAACTGAAGGTGCCGTGCGGGGAACTCGCGGTCATCTGGGACCTCGCGGCTGCGATCAACGTGGGTTCGTGGCGAGCGGTCACATCTCGAGGTCGCACGGCACGCGATATCCGATATGTGTGGCGACCGGCGGCGCGGCATGCCTCTCTAACTCACCCGGAAAGGGGTGATCTGTCTGCTGGCCAGGCTTGCTCTGCAACCTGCCCGGAGGCGCCGCAGTCGTACCGGAAGCCCAGAGATCGCCACCGACTACGCCCTGGAATGTTCTGTGACTGATTCCGGCCCCTGGTTGTGGGGGGTCGTTCCCGCGTTATCCGGGCTATCGCCGGCGATCGCCGCGAATGACAGGAAACGCTCCGCGATGCAACCGTCTTGCGTGGTCTTCGCGTGCCCAGCGGCGGCGAGTAATAGCCGTTCTGCTCGATCTCGGCCATCGCCGCAGCGCCTCGGTGAACGCCCTCCTGCGCGCACTCCTCGGCCAGGTCCCAGTCGCCGGTCCGCCGGATCAGGGTGGCCACGACGCGGCCCCGCTCCTCGCGGAAGGCCGCATCCACCGCGCTGGTGGCGCCGGGCCGACGTGGTCATTCGCTGTAGAACGGGCGCACCTCGATCGCATGGTACCGGGCGATCGGATGCGCGGCCGCGAGCTCGATCGCATGCTGCCGGTCAGCGCAGCGGACGACGTCGATGCCGGCGATGAACTCCTTGGTCTCGATGAATGGGCCGTCGCTGATCAGCGTCTGCCCGTCACGGACGCGGATCGTGGTGGCCGTGTCCGGGCCCTCGAGCGCGTTTCCCAGGACCTGGAGGCCGCGTGCCTCCAGGTCCTGTCGCCAGCCTTCGCCTTCCTGCATCACCGCCTCGTCGTCCAGTGGCGCCGCGGGCGTTCCGCCCATCCACATGGTCAGCAGGTACGGGGTGCCCGCCGAGTCGTCCTCCCGGGCGAACGCAGACGCCGCCTCACCCAGCCGCAGCCCCTCTGCGAACGGCCGGATCTCCATTGGGTGATACCGGGACACCGGGCTCTTGGCCGCCGCCTCAATCGCCTCGTCGAGGTTGGCACATTCGAAGATGTCGAAGCCCGCCACGAACTCCTTGGTCTCCGCGAACGGCCCGTCGGTCACCAGCGTCTCGCCGCCGCGCACGCGCACGGTCACCGCCGTCTGCGGGAGGTCCAGCTCCCGGCCGAGCAACCGCACGCCGCGGCCGTCCATCTCCTCGATCCAGGCGGGCAGTTCCCGCTGCATGACCGCCAGGGCCTCCGGTACCGGCAGGCCGTCACTGCCGATGAAAACCACGTACTTCATCCCAACCTCGCTTCCCGTAGACGTAACCGATGATCGGTTGTTCGCGCGCCGCGCGCATGTACTGGCGGATTTTCCGGCAGGTGTGCTTCATGTCGCCGTGTGCTTACACCGCGGGCCGGAGGAGGATTGCCCGGATGATCCGGCCTGCCGGAGTCGCCGCCGGGCAGACGCGGCGGGCGGACCTGCTGGCCGCCCTGGCGCTGACGGCGAGCCGGGCACGGTCCGCCTCGCGCAGCCGCTCGCCGTGCAGGGAGTCCGCAAGCTGGGTGGTGATGGTGTACATGATGTTCTCCTTCAGGTCATCGCCGCCGCGGCTGGCGGCCGTGCACACTGGCGACGAACGAGCAGGCGCCGGATGGACAGCTCGCGGGGAAATATCCGCGGCCGGCGTCCGGCGCGGGAGGCAGTGGCGCGGCAGGCGACGCCGGGGCCCGTGCTCGCGGAGATTTCCGCGAGCAGCATGGCCGCGTCGTGACGGCCCGGATGACGGGTGATCACCCTCCAGGACACAGCGCGGCGACCCTGAGCTGGAAATCGTAGCCCGAGCCGACGCCCGGGCCACTTCCGCCGCGCAGCTTACCGGCGCCGCGCCGGGTCGCGCTCGGCCTAGTGCCGGGCCAGGGCCTCGGCCGACACCCGCGCGTACTTGGCCAGCGACCGGACAGAGGTGTGGCCGGAGCGTGCCATCAGCATCGGCGTCCCGGTACCGTCCTCGGCATCGTGAGTCAGGGCGCTGTGCCTGAGCTGGTGCAACGTGGCCCCGCCGGAGGCCTTGGAGAATAGCGCCGCTGCCTGCTGGTAGCTGAGCCTGGCGTGGCCATGCTCGTCCAGGTCGGCCGCCGCGAGATGCACCCGTGCTTTCCGTTCGGTGACGAACACCGGGCCGGACTTCCGGCCCTTCAGCAGGCGAGGCAGGAGCCGGGCCGTACCGGTCTGCCAGACGATAACGTCGACCGCGCCGCCCTTGCGGCGGACCTTGGCGCGGCGGTTGGGCAGGTCCAGGTCCTCGACGTCAAGCCCGAGGAGCTCGGCCGACCTCGCGGCGGTCTCGTACGCCATCCGCCATAGGGTCCGCTCGCGCAGGCTGATGTCCTCGCGGGTGAGCAGCCGCTCGACGTCACTGCGGGACAACGCCCGGGCGCGGTCCGGCCGTGGCTTGCGCCGGGCGAGCATCCGGGAAAAGTCGGCGGCAAGCCAGCCCTGCCGCTGCCAGTACGCCGCGGCCGACCTGATGGCATCAAGGGAGACGTTCCACGTGGACGGTGCCCGGTCGGCCCATTGCCCGCTGAACCAGGCGGCGAGTTGTTCCGCGCTGATCTTGTCCGGTGCGGTGTCACTGCCGAACTCGGCGGCCAGGGCGCGCAGGATCCGGCCGTACACGCGGCGGGTGTTCGCCTGCTCGGCTCCGCGCAGGGTGGCGAGGTAGGCGTCGGCCGCGCGGCCGAGGGTGATGTCACCGGCCGAGGTGAAGCGGCGGACCGTTCCCATGCCCGGAGGCTATCAGATTGGCCCATTATCTCTGATAACTCGTTGGTCGTCCTGCGGAAATACTGCTGTGACCTTGAGAGCTTGGTGACGCCGGAATGTCAGCTCAGGGCCTGACTCCCGCACATTATCTCTGATAGTGCACTCTCGCCCGGCGGCTGTGCTTTCGTCCATAAGCACAACCCAGCCGAGATGTCGGTCCCGCATCCGCATGGAAGAGGGGAGGCAGGCGAGGAGGCGGAGACGCTAGAGTTGACAACAGGCCGGTTCTATGGCAGAGGCGGCACTGCAACAACGAGCGGGGGAGTCATGGGAGAGTGTGCGGACACTCGGCTGCCGGTGTATCGGGTCGCGACGACGGGGATCCAGGAGTCGGAGGCTCAGCAACTGGCGGAGGCGCTCAGGATCCCCGCCAATGGGCTGAGATGGCTGGATGGCGAGGCGTCGTTTGTGGACCGCGACAAGTACCTCGCCGTTCCAAGCGTCCCGATCGAGGACCCGGACATCGTCGCCCGCTTCACCGACGCCACCACGAACCACCACCCGGAGATCCCGATCGCCGTCACCGGCATCGACTACGCAGCGCTCGACCGGCACGTGCCGTTCGCCGACGACTTGGCGTTGAGGTCGGCCGCCGCCGCCCTTGAGAGCGCCGGGCTGACGCCGGCTTCGGCCCGCCCGATGGTCGGGCACACGGTGTTCACCACGGTCGCCATCGGCGCCGATGGTGCGGAGCAGGAGCAACGGCGAACGCTGCTCGACACCCATGTCAGCTACCGCTTCGTCGTCGACGGATACCCGCTCGTCGGCCCAGGCGCCCAGATCCAGATCTCGTTCGCCGCCGGCGGGGAGGTCACCCGCTTGATTCACGCGACGCGAGTGCTCGAGCCCGGCCCATCGGTGGCGATCATCGACGCCGACGCGATTCGCCACCGGATCTCGTGCTCGCTGACCGACGACGTTGTGGTCGACGTCCGGCTCGTCTACCTGGCGCCGAGCCTGCGCAACGCATTGAACGGTGCGCCCTACTGGCGGCCGAGTGACATCATCCCGTGGTACGCGGTCACCGTCACGCGGACGGTGACCCACCCAGACCGGGGCACCGAGCACCCGCTCACCTCCCGGGTCCGCCTGATTCCGGCCACCGACGACACTCGGTTCGTCCCGTCGGTGACCGTCGCGGCAAGTGCCATCGAGGGCTCCCGCGTCGAGGCGCGTGCAACAGTGTCCGGCGGCACGGCGCCCTACTCGTTCCTGTGGGGGGGATCGAACCCCGACACCTCCACCGAGCGCGGCGCTGCGGTGAGCTACGAGCCGCTGACTCGAGACCTGCGCGAGATCATCCCCGCCCAGTCATTGGCGCGGACCGAGTACGTATCGGTCACGGTGGTCGACGCCAACGGTGTGTCGGCACAGGCCGACACCTCACTGCTGGTCACCGCCCGGCCGGCGCCGGACACGCACAACTCCGTCACCTACGGGTGCGAGAGCCCCAACGACCCAGGCGCGTGGACCGGGGACCGCGTCGCCTGGCAGAACGCGATGAGCACATTCGGTGGCGGGTCGGAGCGGTTCTGCTGGCTCGCCGACTCCTCCTGGCCCGGCGACTACATCGAGCCCACGCCGCCCGGTGCGCTCGACGCGAATCCATGGATCAACGGGGACGCCGACTACCGCAACTGGGGCATCAACACGGCGAACATCGTCTTCTACATCGGCGACGGCAACCCCTACCTCTTCGCTGAGATGTATCCGGGGGCCACCCCGGCCGAGTACAACACCTCGGCGGGCGCATACGTTTTGGCGCCGAACTCTTCGGTCACCGTGGAGATCGGCAGCCAGAACTACGACGTCCCGTTCGCCGGCTCGTGGGGCGCGCCGCATCCCAATGACCAACTGCAATGGCTCCCGATGTACGCCTGCAACCTGCTCGAAAATGATGCAAATGCGTCGTCCCCATGGCTGAGCTGGGGCCAGGCCTTCAATGGCCTGCATAGCGTCCTCGCGTTCGATACCGAAGCGTTGGACAGCCACCCCTTCGTGTCGGACTTCGTGCTTGGCTTCCTGGGCTTCCAGGTTCTATTCATCAACTTTGAGCCGCAGACGATTGTCCAGTCATGGCTGAACGTCGCCAACGCGACGGACATTGGAACGCCGGCGGCGATGGGCCCGATCACCAACGTCGATGTGCGGGGCACCACCGTCGGCGTCTGTGACTACGCTGACTACTACTGGGGCAGAGGCGCGGTGGGACCCACCATCCCTCGGGACATGATCGACGCCTGGTGGTACATCATGGGGACCGACGCCGTCCAGACCTTCCCGTAACCGCAGCCTGGCCTCACATCTCACACGACGCGCTGACGGAGACGTCAGCCGACCGGGCACGCCGGTGATCGCTCGGAATGGAGAGCGGAACGGGGTGCCGGTAACAATCGAGCCGTGAGCACCGCTACGGCGTCCAGTTTCCTGAACGCGGCTGGCACGCTGGGCGGGTGACGATCAGCGAGCGGATCGAGGCGGCCCGGCGGGAGCGGCAGGCGCCCTGCGCACTGCCGGGCCTTCCCCTGCACGACGATGTTCACCGCCATAGCGGGCTGGGCTTGCACAACGCCGTGCCAATACGAACAAGTCATGATCTGATTGAACCTGCTCAAGACGGGAATAGAACGCAAGGACGAAAGCGCCTCGCCTAGTGTTCGTGCAAACACAGCGGGGGAAGATGCGAGACGCTTTCGCCTCCTTCCGGTAACGACACGGTAACGCACGAACCGGGCACTCGTCAGGCCCCTCCGCCTAACCCGGCGCCTTCCGCTGGCAGTGCGGGCAGTGCGCAGCCATCAACGCGAACAGGTCATCATCTGACTCGACGGCCACCAAGCCGGCACGGCGGCCAGGATCCGGGGCTTGATCAACGGAACGGCCAGTGGCGATAGCGAGCTGAGGACCGCTGAGTTACCGCCACCGGCCGTTCGGACGAGCTCCGTGGCGGGAGGATGGAAGACTTGCCACGTGCCTAGGAGTCAGCTGCCACTCCCAGCGGACCCTGCGGAAGCTGGCGTGCAGGGAAGCAGGGTCGGCGATCACGTCCGTCACGGGCAGCCCGCGGAACGGCCCGAGCTCCCAGTACGACGGCTGGGTAGCCGAGGCCAGCAGCACGGTCGTCCCGAAGGACTCGGCCAGCGTCCGCAGCGCGGACAGGATCGGCAGCAGCAGGCGATCCGGCAGCGCCTGCACCTCGTCCAGCACGATCACCGAGCGGGCCAGCCGGTGCAGTTTCCGCATCGCGGCCGGCCGGTGATCAAACAGCGACTGGAACAACTGCACCGTGGTGGTCACCACGAACGGCGCGTCCCAGTTCTCCGAGGCGAGCCTGCGCCACCAGCGGGCTGCCCCGTCTCCGGCCCGGCCGTCGAGGTCCACTCCGCTGTGGTGCTCGAGCACCACAGCCGGCTCCCCGCTCCGGTCGAGCAGCCGACGGTATATATCCGCGTTCTGCTCGGTGATCGAGATGAACGGCACCGCCACGACCACCTGGCGCAGCTGGTGAGCCCGGGCATGGTGCAGGGCGAACCCGCCCGCGGCCAGCGTCTTGCCCGAGCCGGTCGGTGCCGGGAGCCGGTACATGCCTACCGGCCCGGCTGCCGCCGCTACCGCCTGGGAATACAACCTCCTGCCGCAGCCCGTCAGCCGGGGACCGGGCAGCGCCGACCAGGAAGGCGGCACGCTGCCGTTCATACCTGCCGGCCAGATCTCCGGCGGTCAGCTGGCAGCGCTGCCGCGCGGTGCCGCGGAAATGGGCTTCGGTATCCAGGAAATCCGCATCAACCAGGGCGCTGAACACCATGCGCATCAGCAGGTCCGTTACCAGCGGGTCTGCGGAGTTCCTGCCGTCGAGCCAGGCGGGAAGAGGAGGTGGGACGGCCTGGGTAACCTCCGGTACCAGTGCCGCAGCCTTCTCGATCGCCGCGGCCCACTCCGCCTGCCTGCGCGCGGCCGCCGCCGGCAGGTCGTTCTTCAGGGCCGCGACGCTAGGCAGGCCCCCGTGGTGGCCGTTGACGGCCGCCGCGAACACCCCCACCGACCGCGACGCCAGCCAGGTCCCGGCCATCTTATGGTCGATGCCGACCCGGCCCCCGACAGGTTCTACGGCAGCCAGCCGCTCCTGCCACTCGCAGTCTGCCTTGCCTATGTCATGGATCAGGCCAAGATAAGCGGCAAGATCACCGGCCCCGAAATACTCTGCGAACTCCCGGGCCAGCGCGGCGGTCCCCCGCAGATGGGCGTCCAGGCGATGGCGTACGCCATCGCCGTTCACGCTGTGCGCGGCCAACATGACCATGATCGCCTTCGGGCTGTAGTTCGGTCGATGACCGCACGATAGAGGCAGGCACTGACAATCTCGCGCTACCGCTTCGTAGGGCAGGGGAGCGAGACCCGGTTGGTCAGCGAACCGGAGCTAGATGCTTGCTGGCCGGCATTTTGCTAACCAGACGAGGCTGATAAGCCGCTAACCTCGGATACGTCGACGCCACCGTCGGCCTGCCGACTGGCGGCCGTCGCCCACGGGCGGCCGAGGATCGCAACTGCGGCATTGGATAGACGTAGTCGAATTCGATACCCGTTGGCGGCTGCGGTGGCTGAGGATCGCAACCCGTAGTACCGGGCCGCCATCACCAGCTCCAAGTTGCGGCCATCTTCCGGGATGGCCGAGGATCGCAACAACACCTGCCGCATGCACGTGTGGACCCGACTGAAGGACGTGGCGGCCATCCTCCGGGGATGGCCGAGGATCGCAACCTGACCGGGATCATCATCATCGCGGTCCTATTCGTCACTGGGCGGCCGCCATTCCTGGCGGCCGAGGATCGCAACATGCAGGGCCGGATCCACATGGTCGGGGACAACTTCGTGGCGGCCATCTTCCGGGATGGCCGAGGATCGCAACAAACCCGCTATGGTCGGGCGGCAGGTTAACGGAGCAACCCCCCTGCTAGCTGGGTGAGGCCGATAACGCCGCTAACGAGCATTTATGTCAAGCCGCGGGACGCCGTGACCTGCGATGATCCCTCCCTGATGCTGGACGTTCAGCTAGCGAGGCCCCGATGCTGACAGAGGCCTGCGCCGGGCAACGCGCCCCGGTAGGCGGTCAAGCGCCGCGATCCCCGGCATGCAGGCCGCCCGAGAACGGAGGGCGCCTCGCCGCGGCCGCGCGCCTCCGGCCTTCCTCGATCCACGCCGGTATCGCCTCCGGATCGGCCCCGGCCTTGCGGCACAGGCCCGCAGCCTGGCGGGTAAGCGGCTCGTCCGGCTCGCCCTCACGCGCGCCCTCGAGGACGCCGGCGACCTCGGCCGGCAGGTCGGCCCGGCCGCCCGCGAGCTCCCGCAGCGCGGCCACCGCGGCGGTTTCCTCATCGCTGCTCAGCTCGCGCCACTTGGCGTGATGCCCGGCCTCCCTTGTGAGTTGCGCCACGAGGATGCGGTCAGCCTGCGGGCGCTTATTGGCCATGTGTTCCAGTGTCCCCGGAGCCGTGCCGGGCACCGGGGATAGGGGGCGGGCACCCGGCACGGCAGTTCCCCGGCCCCGATGGCAAGGCGGGGCCGCGGCGGCGGGCACGTGGGAACACCCGGAGGCGCGGTGTACGCGCACACCCAGGTAGCGGACTACATGGAGTCCCTGATCAGGTCCGGGGTACTGGCGCCGGATGCGCGGCTGCCTGGCGAGCGGGCCCTCGCGGAGGAATACCGGGTAGCGCTGGGCACCATCCGGCGGGCAATCGAAGAGCTGCGGCGCCGGGCCCTGGTGGTCACGCTGCCGTCCAAGGGCACGTACGTCGCGAGCCTCCCGTAAACCGCAACGGCCGACTGCCTGGCGCGCCTGACACGCGAACGGACCGGCCTGCACGCGAGGATCCCCGCGACCTGGAGCCGGGTCAGGCTAGTCGCGGGGATCTCCGGTCTCGGGCTATCAAGTCCACGTGTCACGACGCATGGTGAGCCCCCTCTCGGGATGGGTGCTGGCTTGGCGCGGTGGCTTCTCAGCCCCAGGTGACGCGCATTTTTCCGTCTCCTCCGGTAGCCGGAACTGGCAGCCTCCCGGCTAGCGCAGTTCAGGCCGGGAGGCGCTAGTCCCCATTCACCCCCTGCATCTCCCCCGGTGCAGGCGGTTCCGGCGTAATAACCCTAGGTTAAGCCGGAGTAGCTATACGAAGCTAGTTCTTTACGATGAGTGAGTAGCTAGACACCGGCCCGCTGCGTCCCGTCCGGAACTGGCGCAACATGGAGGCTCTCATCCCTCAGCCGCATCATGCGTTTGCCCCTTCGATCCAGCGGGCATACCGCGGCAGTTTCCCCCCGGAGCGGACGAACTCATAGACCAGCTCGTAGACCTCGCCAAGGTCCTGAGGCACCGTCCGCAGCCGGGCCAGCGCCCGGACCAGCCGTTCCGCCAGCGGGTCGAGGATGTCGGCGGCGGCCTCGCAGATGCCGGTCCGGCGTTCCGCGTCGGCGATCCGGGCCTCGGCCTCGGCGATGGCGGACTCGGCGGCTGCGATCGCGGCGGCGCGGGCGCTGTGGCAGCCGTCGCATGGCTCTCTGGTGCTCATGGCGCAGGCGGCGGTCAGGGCGGCGCGCGCCGCCTCCAGGTCCCGCCGGGCCTGCCCGAGGTCCTGCTGCGCCCGGCCCATGGCCAGGGAAACCTGTTCCCGGAGTTCCTTCAACTCGCCTAGGCGCTCGCGGACCTGATCCTCGGCATCGGACAGCGCCTCGAGGAACTCGCCGTCCGAGCCGTACCCGGAGCCGTCCCGCCGGTCCTTCTTGCTGCCCGCGCTGTAACCGGTGCTGGCGCCGGGATCCAGGGGCTGCAGGGCAGCAGTCAGGCTGATGACCGCCCGCGGGTCGACGCCCGCGCCCTGCGCGCCTGTGAGGACCTCGGCGACGGCCTGGGCGAGCTCCCCGGTCTCGTCGAGCATCTCCGCGCGCGCGTACAGGCGCTCCTCTTCACCGCTCATGATCCTGGCCTTCCATCACGAAGTGTTGCTTCTGGAGGGACGGGCGCGCGGACCCGCAGAAACGTTGGGAGAGGCTTGCAGGGCAGGCGCGACAACGTTTCTCCCAACATTCCTCCCAACGATTTCCCCACGTTCTTCTCGTCACTATTTGTCACCTTCCCCGGCCTCGTCCGGTAGCAGCGGCACGACCGTAAGATGCGGCCGGGCAGGCCGGTGCTCGATCTCCCAGACCTTCTCCAGCACCTCGCGAGTGGCCTCATCGGCGTCGGCCAGGCCCGCGTGCACGACCTCGGCGAGCGCCTGGATGGTCAGGTACCCGGTCTGCCGTGCTGGCTGCTCAGGTTCCGCTTCCGGCTGCGACTCGTACGCGGCATGCCCGGCGAGGCGGAACCTGCTGCCCCGGCCCGCCCCGGTCAGCTCGGCGATCCCCTCATCCTTCAGCGCGGTCAGGTACTCATAAGCGACCCACTTGGACTTGCCGATGGCGATGCCCGCAGCCGACGCCGTGGTGCCCCCGGGGGACCTTAGCAGGCCCAGCAGGACCTGCCCGGCGGCCGGGGGGACTGTGGCGGGCAGCCGGGTGGCCGGCAGTTGCGCGGTACTGGCGGCGGTAGGCGTCCTGTCACTGAGCGCCCTGGCTGCCGCCAGCCTCGCCCGCATCTCGCTCACGCCCGGTGCAGCCGCATCAGGAGCGTCCTGCTGGTGGCCGTGCACGGCGAGCTCCACGGCGGGCAGGGCGCGCCTGGTGCCCTTGCGAGCATCCACGATCCTCTTGCAGTAGGCGAGCTCGTCCGGCGGCACGCCGAGCAGGAACGTGCGCCCGCGGGCGGTGATCTCCTTGGCCTGGGGGTCCCAGATCTGGAAGTAGCCCTTGCGCCCGCGGGAGTACTCGCTGATGTCGGGGATCTCCGCTTCCGCGCCGGTGGCGTGCCGGGATTCGGTGGCCCGGTTGGTGTTGCCGATGACGACCTGGGACAGGTTCGCGCGGACCATGCCGCCGCCGGTCTGCTTCTGGGTGGCCCGCTGCGTGGCCAGGATCAGGCACACCGCGCTCTTGCGCTGCTTGGACGCCAGGAACTCCAGGATCGCCCCGGAGCCGGGAACACTGGCCACGACCTCGTCCACCTCGTCGATCATCAGGACGTAGGCCGGCGGCGAGCGTCACGTACGACGCGGCCGGGTGCCGCCAGGTCAGGTGCAGCGGGCCGGCCGGGCCGATCGTAAGGGATGACATCCACGCCCAGGCCGCCGTGACCGCCAGCGACACGAAGGTGCCGGTGGCCAGCGCGCCCTTCACCGGGCGCTCCCGAGCTCGAATAGCGGCTGGTGCATGGCGTCGATCACGAGCTCGGCGTGAGTGATGTCCTGCCCGTTCGCACGGGCCTGCTCGAGCCAGGACTCGGCCAGCTCGCGCGTGTTGTCGAGCGCCTGTTCCTTACCAGCCCCGTGATTGCGGCCGCCGCAGAAGCAGTCGCACTCGGCCTGGCGGGCGTCGTAGCATTTGGCGTCGCAGCGGCCCTGGTCGCCGCCGGAGGACTGGTAGGAGATCAGCGTCGTCATGGCGTTCACCCGCGCTCCTCCGCGATCTGCAGCGTCAGGTACACCCGCACGCCGGGATCCCGGCGGTTCGGGTACGGCGCGGACCGGTCGAGCACGTCGAGGCCGGATCCGGCGTAGTCGGTGAGCAGGGTGGCGAGCATCTCGACGTCGGCGGCCGCGCCGGACAGCCGCACCTTGACGACGCCGGGCGCCTGCCCGGCCGCGGCGGCCAGTCCCGCCGCGGCCAGGCGCACCATCTCGGGATCGGGGCGGGTCACGGCTGGCCTCCGGCGGCCGCGGCGTGGCGCCGGTAATCATGGTCCCCCGAGTGCCTGTCGATGAGGCTGCACTCGGGGTAGCTGTCCAGATGCGGGCCGGGGCGAGGGTTCGGGACCTGGCACTGCACGTCGTGGTAGCCCCAGAGGAGCGGGTGCCGGGCTCCGGGGAATGGTCGATGCCCTTGGCGGTGCAGCGGCCTGGCCAGCCGCACCGGGGGGCGGGGAGGATCTTCGCCGGGCGGGTCACCGGTCACCTTCCCCCTCCGTGATGACGGCGGCGGCCTGGCGGATCGCGGCGGCCAGCTCGCGATGCTGGTCCGGGGTCGCGCCGGCGAGCTGCTCGACGAGAGCGGCCAGCTTGCCCGAGTCGCCAGCGTCGACCAGGAGGGCGCCGCCGGGCGCCAGGCAGGTCAGCGCGATCTGGGGCGGGGCGTCGCCGAACCCCTCGTGGTACGCCGAGGCGTTCACGTAGCCGGAGGGGGTTTCGATGACCGGCGTCCGGGTGCCGTGGTAGGTGAGAGGGAAACTGCCGACGAGCTCGCCGTGGTCCACGGTGCACCACGGCGGGCACGGGTGGCCCTTGCTGTTCCGGCGGGGCGCCTGGCCCTCAGGCATGGCGAGCCTCCTCAGCTGGCTCCGGCAGTACATGGGCGCCTGCGGCCCGCAGGGCCGCCCGGTAGGCGTGGGCGCGGTTGTCAGCGGCCAGGCAGGCCGGGCAGGCTTCTCGCCATACCGGCGGTGGCGCCGGGACCGGGCCTCCGTGCCGTGCGGGCGGATGTCGTAGCGCTGACGCGGGCCCCGGTCCTCATTCGGGACCAGGGCGGCGACCTCAGTGGGGGCGCTCACCGGAACCTCCCGGGCAGCAGCCGCACCAGCAGGTCGCATAGGCGACTGCCGGGCGGCTCCCTGTACAGGCCGTCGACTGTCCCGGCGATCTCGGACAGCTGCGTGGCGCAGCCGGCTACGCCGTCGTTCCCGTCGGCGACCTGGTCGCAGACGGCCAGCAGCGCCCACCCGATGCCCTGCAGCGCGGCGAGCTGGCGGACGGCCAGGTCCCGCCCGTCACCATCGGCGGCGGCCTCGTCGAGGAACTCCGCTGCGGTGCCCGCGTACCCGGCCGGGCGGATGTCGCCCCATGCGCTCATTACTCACCGCCGGGGACGTCGCAGACAATGGTGGCGTTGGTGAACGCGTCGAGCGCCTGCAGGACCGCGATCAGTTCCGGGCCGCTGATAAGCCCGCGGCGCATGGCCCTGGCAAACCTGGCCACGTGCAAGCCGTCCACGGCGGTCCCGCCGGACGTGCACGGGGCGCCGGGCCTTGCCCAGCAGTGTCCGCAGTTCACCAGGCGGACGGCCTCGCAGAGTTCATGCCGTGAGCGCACCGCTGGCGTCCCGGCTGCTGTTACCTTCATTGGGAAGGTTCCTCTCTCGTGGTAGCGGGAGTGGTTCCGAGGCCAGCCGCCGGTGTTCGCCGCACCACGGCTGGCCTTTTCGTCACGGAGACCCGGACCGGAATCCGGCATGACTGAGGCCTGCGCGGTGGCGCAGGTGCGAAGTGAGATGGAAGTCAGGCCGGATTGCGGCCATGGCCACGCAGGGGCCGCGCAAGGTGCCAGGAAAGCAGAGAGCAGCGGCCTACCCGTAATGAACCTTCGGGCATAGCCGCTGCTCAGGAGGCGGAGGATCGGGGATTTGAACCCCGGAGGGTGGTTACACCCAACCGCATTAGCAGTGCGGCGCCATAGACCGGACTAGGCGAATCCTCCACCCGCACGCGGGGGTGCGGTGGGGCATAGCGTACCGGCACAGACCCAGCTCCGGCAAAGCATCTGCGCGGGACGTTCAGCGGACCTCGATGATCTCGTAGTCACCGCGCTGGTACGCCTCCCGCATCTGCCGCTTGGAAAACTTGCCCACGCTGGTCTTGGGCACTTCGGCGATGAAGCACCAGCGCTCGGGAAGCTGCCAGCGCGGGATCTGCTCGGTCATGAAGGCCCGCAGTTTCTCGGCCGTTACCTCCGCACCGGACCGCAGCACCACCGCCGCGAGCGGCCGCTCACCCCACTTCTCGTCGGCGACCCCGATCACCGCGGCCTCGGCCACGTCGGGGTGGGCCATCAGTATGTTCTCGAGTTCCATCGAGGAGATCCATTCGCCGCCGGACTTGATCACGTCCTTGGACCGGTCGGTCAGCCGGATGAAGCCCTGCTCGTCCAGCGTGCCCACATCGCCGGTGCGCAGCCAGCCGTCATGGAACTTGGCCGGGTCGTCGTCCTGGTAATACGACCCGGTGATCCAGGGGCCGCGCACCTCGATCTCGCCCACCGCCTCGCCGTCGCTCGGCAACAGCGCCCCGCCGTCGCCGGCCAGCCGGCCCTCGACGGTGCAGAACAGCCGCCCCTGGCTGTCCCGGTACGACCACTCCTCCTCCTTGCTGACGCCAGGCGGCGGGTTCGCCACGCTGGCCAGCGGCGACGTCTCGGTCATGCCCCAGGCCTGCAGCAGCCGCACGCCGAGCTCC
>Ga0074046_10002979_pt1 | contig 14375 bp, 16 predicted proteins | sample BogForMeECP23OM3_FD_94441 | JGI IMG/M metagenome (GOLD analysis project Ga0074046, IMG submission 94441) | Bog forest soil microbial communities from Calvert Island, British Columbia, Canada - Bog Forest MetaG ECP23OM3 | ecosystem: Environmental > Terrestrial > Soil > Wetlands ...
GCCACCCACCGCGAACAGAACAGCATGATCCGCCGCTACATCGCCTGGCGGAACCGCCACACCAGTGATCCCCGCCTACGCCGGATCGTCAAACGGGCAAACGTAGCCTGATGCAGCACTAGCTGCACGGATACCACGGAGTCGTGCCGCCGATGGCCCTGATTGCACCGTTTGCACGGGGGGCTCGGTCCACGAACCGGTCCACGCCCTCCATGGCGATCACCGGATGCTAGTTACAGAATGTTACCGTCGCCCGGCCGATCAGCGCGTACACACGCCGACGGCAAACGCCGCCTGAGAAAGCCAAATGTGCTAACCGCCGAGCCACTGGATCTTGACTATAAGCACGAGATCATCAGGCGGGTACACCAGGAACGTGACCAAGCCCCCGCCGTCCGGGCCGAAATGCAGTGAGCGAAGCGGCATAGGGACGTCATCACGCTCGTCGCGGCGACGCTGGTACTGCGGGCGCGGGCGTCCTGGACGGCCTGGTGCGCCTCGCGCAAGATGGCGATGATGTCGCCGGCCCAGGACTGCAGGCCGCCAGGGCCGAGCTTGATAACTGCCCGGAATCGCCTGATGACGTGCTGGCAGCACTGCTGGATCCCGGCCAGCCGGGACAGCAGGTGCTGGTAGCCGGTCTAGCCGTCGGTCATCAGCAGCCCGGTGAACGCGGCCGGGATCCCCGCGGCGACATCGGCCTTGCGCCGCGAGGCCAGGGCCTGCAGCCCGGTCAGCCGCCCGTCAGGAGTCCGGACGATCAGCACGTGCGGCGCGCCCGCAGCGGCCTTCTCCTGTTCGGGGTCCTGTTCCTCCTGTTCTTCCCGCGCGGCGGGCTGTGGGGCGCTGCTGTCCAGGACGTTCACCGGGTCTCGTCGGCGGCCAGCGCTTTCTCTCCCGCCAGCGCCTCGAGCATCGCCGCGTCGAACCCGGCCTTGCCCAGCTGCGTCGCCAGCCGGCCGCTGGCCTTGTCCACCCAGCCCGCCGAGACCGGAACCCCCAGCAGCACGCCCATCACCTGCGCAGCCCGCTCGGGCGGCACGTTCCCGTACCCGGTCAGACCCACCGCGGCGGCAGTCAGTACCGGCCCGCAGGACACCGAGCCGACGTGCGCGCTCAGCGGTGGCTCCGCGAACGTGACCGTCCCGCAGCAGGGGCACGCCAAGCCCGGCAGCGCCCACCGGCCGCCTTCCGGATCACCTCCACGTCGATGACCTGCGCCCACCGCGAGCCCGCGGCCGCCGCGCCGTCCAGGACGGTCCGGTACCGGCGGCACTGCGCCGGCGGCCCGGCGCGTCCTTGGCCTCATCCGGGTCCGGATCCCGGTCCAGGCCCTTGCCCCGGTGCCCGGGCTGCCCGCCCCGCCTGCGGTCCGGGCGCCGCTCCCGCCCGGACTGCTCCCGCGCCCGCCGCGCCTGCTTCGCCCCGGCCTGCTCCTCCGGACTTGGCGTCCCCGAGTCAGAGCTGTCCACCGGCAGGCGCCGTTCCAGCTCCGCCAGCCGCAGCTCCAGCCGCCGCCTCAGCTCCCGCTCAGCATCCAGCTCGGCCCGCGGCACGGCGTTCTCCGCTTCCTTAGCCTCTACCACGGCCCGCAGGCGCGACAGCAGCTCGCGCTGCCCGGCGATCTCCCCGGGCGGGCCCGGCTCCTCAGGCACGAGCCCCAAGCATGCTCAACCTGCACTAAAGGTTCAAACACCAGGCAACATCGGCGTGGCGCTCAACGACTCGTGAATAGGCATGTTTGACCTTGCCGCAGCGTCAAGGTGTTTCCTGGTGGCATGCGGATCGGAGAACTCGCCGGCCTGGTCGGCATCAGTACCCGGGCCATCAGGCACTACCACCACGTTGGCCTGCTGCCCGAGCCCGCGCGCAAGGCCAACGGCTATCGCGAGTACTCGCTGCGAGACGCCGTTGAGCTGGCCCGCGTCCGGCGGCTCACCGAGCTGGGCCTGAGCCTGGACGAAGTGGGTGACGCGCTGGCCCGCGACGCCGGCCGGGACCTGGCGGAGATCCTCCGCGAGCTCGACGCCGACCTGGCCCGCCAGGAGGCCAACCTGCGCCAGCGCCGGGCCCGGCTGGCCCAGCTGCTGCGGCAGGCCGAAGCGGGCGCCAAGCCCTCCGAACAGGCGCCCGTCTCCCCCGGGCTGACCGAGCTGTTCGACCGCATGGCCCGCATCGCTGCGGAACAGCCGGGGCCCGAGCCGGCGATGGCGGCCAAGGACCGCGACCTGATGGCCCTGCTGAAGACCGCATCCCCGGCCCGCGGCACCGGCTGGCTCGACGTGCTCACCCGGACGCTGAATTCCGATCCCGGGGCCGCCGAACGGGCCTACGCGGTCTACGCGCGCCTTGACGAGCTGGCCGGCTGTCCTGCGGACGACCCCCGGGTCGAGGCGACAGCCCAGGCCATCGTCGCTGCCATCCCGGAGCCGGCGCGGCAGGCGATCCGGTTCCCCGACGGCGGCTTTGCGGAAACCGATCAGGGTTTCGCCGCAGCCTTCTACGCGGACTTCGCCCCGGCCCAGGCCGCCGCGATCCGCCGCGCCGTCGACCTGATGAGCCAGCCGCGCCGGCCATGACGGGGCAGCACCGGGAAACGCACCTCACCATGAACAGGAGACCACATCATGACTTCGCAGAGCACCCCGCCCGCCGCGAACGCCGAGCTAGTGCGCGCCGCAGCCCGGGCGTTCAACGCGGGCAACACCGATGAGTGCCTGGCACACATCGCCCCGGACTTCATCATCAACCTGGCTGAACTGCCCGAACCCATGCACGGGCGAGAGGCCTGGCGGCAAAACTTCGAGACGATGAAGCACGCCTTCCCCGACGTTCAGGCGCACATCGAAGACATCGTCGCCGCCCACGACAAGGTCGCCGTCCGGCTGCGGCTACGCGGCACCCACTGCGGCGAGTTCCTCGGCATACCCCCGACCGGCCGCACCATCGACTACGTCAGCCACGAGTTCTACCGCATCGCCGACGGGCTCATCGCCGAAGAATGGATCTGCTCAGACACGACCACCCTGCTCCGCCAGCTCAGCTGACCGCGCTCCGATGGCCAACTAGCATGCTCCGTCACAGTTCCGATCCCCGTGAATGGATACCTTCCAAGACCTCGATCGTTGTGGTCTTACCCGCGCCATTCAGGCCAAGCAGAGCTACCACTTGTCCCGCGGCGACCTCGAAGCTGACGTCATCGACGGCAGTGAAACGGCCGTAGCGCTTCAGCAGATTCTCACCAACGATAGCCGTCATGATCGGAGTGCGCCGTTATCGCCGCCACGACGCTCGATCTCCCGCTTGGCCAGAGAAGGCACGCCCGATTGGCGTGTTCCGAAATGAACTGAGCATTCAGCTTGGACGGCGAAACCCGGTCGAAAGTCGCCCCAGCGGCTGCATCACGCACCGTCCTGCCGCTATCGCCTCCGCGCCGGCGATTGGCCCTCCGGGCGGGCGTCTGCATGGTGTACCGGCCGGCCAGTCGCCGTGCCAGACATAGGCCTGGCTCAAGGGGTGGTGAAACGGTAGCCCGCGTCGAGCAGCCGGGGCAGCCAGATCTTCAGCGCCGCTACGGTCTGCGACCGGTTTCCCCCGCCGTCGTGCTCCAGGATGACTGAGCCGGTCCGAGTGTCGGACGCGATGGTGCGGGTGATCGCGCAGACACCGGGACGCGACCAGTCGCGCGGGTCGACCGACCAGGCCAGCGGGGTCAGTCCGGCCTGAGCGCAGTAGCTGAACACAGCCGGCGGCCACACTCCGTACGGCGCCCGGAACATGCCCGGGCGTTTCCCGGTGGCGGCGTGAATCGCGTCGGTCGCCCGCGCTATCTCGTCCCAGACGCCCGCCGCCGACATGTGGCTGAGGTTGTAGTGGTTCCAGGTGTGGTTGACGATCATGTGGCCGGCCGCCGCCACCTCCCGCGCCACTCCCGGGTACGTGGCCGCGTTCAGCCCGACCATCGAGAACGACGCGGTAACCCGTACCGGCGCAGGATCCGCAGGATCTGCGGCGTGTACACCGGGCTCGGCCCGTCGTCGATGGTCAGGGCGACCACCTTCGGGCCGTCCTCGACAGTGGTCATCGGTTCGCCATAGGGCAGCCGGGGCTGCGGCCGCGGCGGCCGCGTCGCGGACCGGGCCGACACCGGATGCTGCCGAGCCGACGCGGAGTGCTCCCGGACTGGCGGCGAGGTGACGGCACGGGCCTCGCCGGGGGCGAAGGAGATGCTGGCCTGCGGGCCGGACGTGCCGCCGGCCCGGTCGGCCGGGACGTTCGGCGCGGGACGGGGCTGCGCCCCCAGGCCGTGCGCTCGCGCGTCCGCGTCCGCGGCTGCCGCCGTGCTCGCCAGCAGCACGGCGCCGCCGGCGGCGAGCAGTACCCGCCGCGACACCACCGGGCTTCCCCGCCCATCGCCGCCCCGCACCCGCTGGCCTCCTCCGTCACGAGTCCTACTGGCGTACTTCGACATTAACCGGTTGTGAACCCATATGCACGAGGCGCGCCGGCGGGCTCTGGCTGTCCCGAAGCGGCCTGATCTCGGGTCATTGCGCTTCACACGCGAACCGGTGACGCTGTCCAGGCCGGGCGAGGCAGGACCCGAGGTTGCCTGGCACGCGGCGCGGTCATCAGCAACTCTCCTGTATGTCGCCCTTTCGCCCAGCATAAGCGTCCACCGTCAGACAGCAGTCACATCACATCCCCGGGCACGCGAGCTGTGGGTAACGGCACGAGAACGTACTTCTCGATACGCCGATCGTCCCGTCGCGCCCTTCGCGCGCGTCCAGACGTAAACGCGCGTACACAGGCCGCGATCCCGGCCGAGCCGGTCCGCACGGGGCCGGCGTCGCCCAGGATCACCGCGGTGGCGAAGCTGTAGCGGGCGAGCCCGGGGGCGGCCGCCAGCATCCGGGCCGCCCGGCCCGTGCCATCACGGATGCTGGCCCCGCAGAATGCTCCCGCCTGACGGGGCAGGCTCGCGGTGCGGGCGGTGACCTCGTACCTGAGCCGGGTCCGGCTGGCGAAGCCGTACTCGCGGGCCACGGCCAGCTACGCGCTGGCCAGGGTCAGCGCGTCCGCCACCGCCCGGATGCGGCCGGCGGCCGTGGTGTCGCCCGCCCGCGCGGCGTGTTCCTGTCTAGCGATGGCCGCGCAGGTCGTCCAGGAAGCTCCGGGCGGCGGAGACGGCGCCGGCCGTGCGGTTGACGGCCTCGACGGCGGCGCGGGCCGCGGTCCCGGCCAGGCCGGGCATGACCGCGATGTCATCGGCGACCCAGTTTCCGGTTTCCTCCACGGTGCGGGTGCCGGGCGGGACGTGCACCCGGAACTCGTCCGGGCCGGCGGGCTCGGTGCTGATGTCGTCCAGCTCCGACCAGATCACGAGCGCGTCGCCGGCGTAGGAGATCAGGCGGAGCAGGCAGCCGGTCTCGGCATCCACGATCGCGTCGGCGATAGCGTCGGGGAACAGCAGAGGCCCCACGACCAGGCCCGCGCCGCCGGGTACGCGGGTCACGCGGAGCTGGCGGGCGGGACGGCCACGGTAGGTGAGTTCCGTGCCGCCGGATAGCCGGCCGCGGAGCAGCCAGCACGCGTCGGCCAGGAACATGATCTGGTGCCCCAGCGGAGCGGCCGGACCAACCCGGATTCGGTCCTGGTAGACCTGCCAGCGGCGCTCGCCGTCGCAGGCGATCGTCGTCGGGGCCCCGCGGCCCGGGCGAGGCGAATAATAGTCGAGGCGGTACCGGTCCGGGCCGCTGACGCGCAGCCGGGCGTCCGTGCGGGCCACCTTCATGCCGCGGGCCATCGTGTCGAGGAGGTCAGCGAGGCCGCCGCTCCCGGAGGCGCGGACTCTTTCTGGCACCCAGGCGGCCATGGCGGCCTGGTCGCGCCACTGCCGCACCGTGGCACCGAGGTCACGGGGCTCACCGCTACGGTAGAGCAGGTCGAGCACCTCGTCGGGCGGCGGCGAGGCGTCGGCCGGCTCGAGCGGGGCCGGGTCGGGCGACGGCATCGCCTCTGGCTGATCGCCGCCCGCGCCGCGACCGGGCAGGTGCGGCGCATGCCTGATCAGCACGTCGAGGCCGCCCCCGACCAGGTCCATGGCGGCCCAGTTAGGACCTCTGACCGTTTTCCCCGGGGTATCGCTGCGGTGGCTGCCCAGCGGCACCGCGAACCGGGCGGGATCGGCCGCCTCCGGCGGGTTCATCGTCACGTCCGTCAGCTCAGTGAGGGTGACGAACTCACCGCCGGACGTCTCGACCCGGCGGAGCAGGATGCCGAGCTCCGCGTCCACGGCGACCTCGACGCGGTCGTGAACCCGGTGGCCGGGACCGGAGCCGAGGACGTCCCGCCGCGGCGTGGCCGCGACGGCGATCGCGTCGCGGCCGGCGACGGTCACCGGGCCCAGCTCTTCCAGGGTGTACCCGCCGAGCAGGCGGGACGGGCAGAGCAGCTCGGGCACCGGCGGATAGGCGCCGTTCACCTCGACCGGGAGCGGCGGGGGACCGCCCGTGGCCGACGGCCGCCACGACCAGCCGCGCTCGCCGTCGTTGCCCTCGGCGGCCTCTCCCTCGGCGCCCTGGCCGGGAACCGAGCCCTCCAGGCGCCACCGCCCGCCCGGGCCGATCAGCAGCGTCCCGCGCCACGAGTAGCGGCCGTCGTCTTGCTTCTGCGCCGGCCAGGCGCGGTGCCAGCGGGACCACTCCTCGCGCGACAGATGCAGGAGCAGCTCCCGGTCGGTCTCGAAGCGCACCTCGGCGGACAGGGACAGGCGGGTCCAGTCGGCGCGGTAGAGCAACCCGATCACTTCTGGCAGGCCGGCCATGGCGGCACCATCCGGGGCAAGTCGGCTGGGGGAGGCGGGAACGCCACCCCGTTTGGTCAAATTATGCCCTGTGCCGGCTCGGGACCCGCACGGCTGTGGTGACGCACAGGGGGCGGGATTGGCGCTCGCCGGGCCGTTGCGTGAGGCCTAGCGCCGACCGTGGGGGGGTGCCGCGCGACCGGGCCGGGCCTCACCGGTTCGAGCTTGGCCAGCCAGGGCTTCTGGCGGCGCTCGCGGTGCTCTGCGAAACGCTCGGCCGGGGGCCATCGCGGCCACCATGCCCGCATCGATGCGGTAGGCAGGCTGCCCAGCTGGGCCAAATCGAACGTTTCCACAGGTGAGGGTATGTGGGGCGGGTGGGGCTCGAACCCACGACCGACGGATTATGAGGAGCCTGTCGGGATGCTCCGGACGCACTACCTGCACGGATACCACGGAGTCGCGCCCTCGATAACCCTGGTTGCACCGATTGCCCGGGTGAGTCGGTCCACGAACCGGTCCACGGCAAAGCGCTGATCCCTTCCCTTCCTGCTACTGTGCGTAACGTAACCAGGAGCACCCAGCCCACGGCCGCACGAGCGAATAGCCATACTCCGCCCCGAGGCGTGGCACGGTTTATTCTGTTGCTGGATATGACTGGATATGAGAGGAGGCGGCTGGATGACTGCTGAGTACCCACAAGGTGACGAGCCGCTGATCCCCATGCCCGCCTTGTCGCTCCCCGCTCTGCGCCAGGCCGTCGCCACGGTCGCGCCGTCCCGACTGCCGGAGTTCTTCCAGGAAATCCAGGACGCCTTCACCCAGGCTGGCGACGAAGACAGCGTCTTCCCCATCCGCCACTTCTACCAGCGCTGGGGCGCCGCCATCGCCATCGAGCGTCGGCCCTCGGTCGCCGCCCGGCTCCACGCCGCCGAACGAGCCCTCGCCGACCCAGACCCCGCTGTCCGGGACCACGCCATTCGGGAAGCCGCCAAGATCGTCCAGGCGGCCTACCGTGAGGTCGTAGGTGGCTGACTGGCACTGGGAGACCGTCACCGATGACCTGCTCGACGGGCTGCCACCTGCCGCCCTGGCAGCGGTCCGTCAGGTAGCCGAGGAACTGACCGTCCGCGAATCGATGATCTTCCTCGACGGGCGGGAGTTCACCGGCGAGCCGCCGGGACTGCGCACCGTCCGTCGAGGTCCGTTGATGCTCGTCTACCTGACCGATGTCCGCGGCGAACGCGTAGTCATCATCCAGGTGAGCTGGATCGGTTAACCCAAGCAGCCACAGAGGCTTGCCAGCAATTTTCGAATCTTATTCAGGCTTTACTATGTGGGGCGGGTGGGGCTCGAACCCACGACCGGCGGATTATGAGTCCGCTGCTCTGACCGGCTGAGCTACCGCCCCGGCACCGGGTGCACATTACACTACGTCGGCAGCTACCGTCGACGCGGGCTTGAACGGGAGAATCTGGGTCAGCCGGCGCGGGCGACTCGGGTACTTCTCCTGCTCCCGGGGGTAGCCGAGCGACACCTCCTCGAACCGCACGCCGTCCTGCCAGGTGGTCCTGGGGATGTGCAGGTGGCCGTAGACCACGGCGAGGGCGCGGTACCGCAGGTGCCAGTCGGCCGTCTGCTCGGTGCCGCACCACTGGGCGAACGCGGGGTAGCGCAGGATCCGGGTGGGTTCGCGGGTGAGGGGAAAGTGGTTGACCAGGATGGTCAGCAGGGCGGGGTCCAGCGCCGTCAGCCGCGGGGTGGTCGCGTCGATCCGCGCCTGGCACCACGCCTCCCGGCTGGGGTACGGATCGGGATGCAGGAAGGTCTCGTCGGTACCCATCAGCCCGCTCTGGTAGGCCAGGGCCAGCGCCTCGGCCTTGGTGCTGGCCCCGTCCGGGCGGAACGTGTAATCGTAGAGCAGGAACAGCGGGACGATCACCGCGGGGCCGCCGGGCCCCGGCCACACCGGGTAGGGGTCCTCTGGGGTGATCACGCCGAGCTCACGGCACCGCGCCACCAGATGCTGGTACCGTTCCTCGCCGCGCAGCCGGACCGGGTCCGAAGGATGGGACCACAGATCGTGGTTGCCGGGCACCCACACCACGGTGCCGAACCGGCGGCTGAGCGTCCGCAGCACCCACTCGATGTCCGCGACCCTCTCGGCCACGTCGCCGACCACCAGCAGCCAGTCGTCCGGCGAGCCGGGCGGCAGGTCCTCGACCCATTGCCGGTTCTGCGGGTAGGACACGTGCAGGTCGCTAACGGCCAGGAGCTTTCCCGGCGCAGCAGGAGCATCCGGCACGTCGGCTAAGGCTCCGGGTCAGGGGCCGGGTCCGCGTCCGGAGCCGGGGCTGGAGCCGCCGGAGCTTCGGCGGTTCCGCTGAGGGTCACGAGCAAGTCGTTGAGGCGGCTGACGAACGCGGCGGGCTCCTCGATCCGCGCGCCCATGGTGAGCACCGCCTGGTCGAACAGGACGTGGGCCCATTCGGCCAGGTGCGGGTCGGCGGGCTCGCGGTTGAGCCGCTGCACCAGCGGGTGCTGCGGGTTGATCTCGAGCACCGGCTGACTGGGCAGGCCCGAGCCGCGCAGCCGGCGGACCAGGTTGATGTCGATCTCGGGCTCGTTGGCCACGAGGCAGGCCGGCGAGGTGGTCAGCCGGCTGCTCACCCGGACGTCGTAGGCCCGGCCGGCCAGGGCGGCCTTCAGCTGGCCGACCAACCCGGCGAGCTCGGCGCTGGCCTGCTCCTTGGCCGCGGCTTCGGCCTCGTCCTCCAGCTCGGACAGATCGCCGCTGCCCTGGGCGACCGACTGCAGGCGCTTGCCGTCGAAGTCGCGCAGGCTGGCCACGACCCAGTTGTCGATGCCCTCGCCCTCGCCGAACAGCAGCACCTCGATGCCCTTCTTGCGGAACGCTTCCAGGTGCGGGCTGGCCTTGGCGGCGGCCAGCCCCGGCGCCAGCAGGTAATAGATGTGCTGCTGGCCCTCCTTCATCCGGCCGACGTAATCGGCCAGGGAGACGTCCGGCTCGTCGGAGGCCGACTTGGTGGAGGTGAAGCGCAGCAGCTTGGCGATCTCCTCCCGGTTCCCGTAGTCCTCGGCCACGCCCTCCTTCAGGACGGCGCCGAACTCCTTCCAGAAGGCGGCGTACTTCTCCGGCTCCTTCTCGGCGATGTCGGCCAGCAGCCGGAGCACCTTCTTGGTGGCGTTGGACCGGATGTTGTCCACGACGCGGCTGCCCTGGAGCAGCTCGCGGGAGATGTTAAGCGGCAGGTCGCTCGAATCGATCACGCCGCGGACGAACCGCAGGTACTGCGGCATCAGCTGGCCGCTGTCCTCCAGCACGAAGACCCGCCGGATGTGCAGCTTGATGCCCCGGGCGACCTGCGGAATCCACAGGTCGAAGGGGGCGCGGGACGGGACGAACAGCAGCAGGGTGTACTCGTACGTGCCCTCGATCTTGCTGTGAACCCAAGAGAGTGGGTCGGCGAAGTCGCCGGTGAGATGCCGGTAGAAGTCCTTGTAGTCCTGCTCGGTGAGGTCGCCCTTGGGCCGGGTCCACAGCGCGGCGGCCTGGTTGACCTGGGTCTCCCCGGCGGTCTCCCCGGCCGTCGAATCCCCGGGGTCGGGCGGCATCACGATGGGCAGGCTGATGTGGTCGGAGTACTTCTGGATGATCGCGCGCAGCCGGCGGCCGGTCAGCAGGTCGTCCTCGCCCTCGCGCAGGTGCAGCACGATCGTGGTGCCCCGGGACGGCACCTCCACGGTCTCCAGCGTGTACTCACCCCGGCCGTCTGACTCCCACCGGACGCCTTCGGCCGCGGTCAGGCCCTCCCGGCGGGTGGTCAGCGTCACCCGGTCGGCCACGATGAACGCGGAGTAGAAGCCCACGCCGAACTGCCCGATCAGGGACGCATCCTGGCGCTGATCACCGGTCAGGGCCTGCAGGAACTCACGGGTCCCGGACTTGGCGATGGTCCCGATGTGCTCGATGACCTCCTGGCGGCTCATGCCGATCCCGTTGTCCGCGACGGTGATCGTCCGCGCTTCGGAGTCATGGCTGACCCGGATCTGCAGCGGGCCGTCGGCGTCGGGGAGTTCGGACCGGGAGAGCAATTCCAGGCGGAGCCGGTCGATGGCGTCCGAGGCGTTCGAGATCAGCTCGCGTAGGAAGATCTCCTTGTTGCTGTACAGCGAGTGGACCATCAGGTCCAGGATCTGGACCACTTCTGCCTGAAAGCTGAAGCTCTCCTGCTCTGTCTGCGCGCTCACCGTTGTCTCCGTTCCTCCCCTGGCCTTTTTGCTCCGTGGGGAACTCTAAATCAGACCGGGGGCAGATGCACGCTGCGGAGCAGCGTCCCGGGCCGGGCTGTCGCGGCGGGACGGCACGCGCCCACTTCGTTAGGTCCAAAAAAAATTGTGGGCAGGTACCAGCTTCGGACGCGGCGCACTCCTGGAACGGCGTGACTCAGGCGCCGATAACCTCAGCTCAGACCGGGGGCAGCTGCACGCTGACTACAGCCGAACGGCCGCCCTGCACCACGGCCAGCGCGTCCTTCAGCCCTCGGCCAGGGCCTCGAGAAAGGCGGTGCTGGTCGTATAGGAGCCAGCGGCCACCTATTTAGAACCGTCCCGCCGTCTGCAGCGACATGGCGTGCTCGACCAGGGTGACCAGGGTCGCCTTGGTCGACTCCCGGTTCCGCGCGTCACACGGGATCACCGGCACGTCCGGCGAGATCGCCAGCGCCTCGCTCACGTCCCGCGACCGGTGCGGGAACTGCCCGTGGAATCCGTTGATGCCGATCACGAACGGCAGCCCGGACGCCTCGAAGTAGTCCACCGCGGGGAAGGAGTCGGCCAGGCGGCGGGTGTCTACCAGGACGACAGCGCCGATCGCACCCTGGATCAGGTCGTCCCACATAAACCAGAACCGGTGCTGGCCCGGCGTCCCGAACATGTAGAGGACAAGATCCTTGTCCAGCGTGATCCGCCCGAAGTCCATCGCCACCGTCGTCGTCGACTTGTCCGGCACGTGCGACAAGTCATCGACATCCGTGCTGGCCACCGTCATGACGGCCTCGGTCGTCAGCGGGGTGATCTCCGACACCGAGCCCACGAATGTCGTCTTGCCTACGCCGAAACCACCAGCCACCACGATCTTGACCGATGTCATGGCGGAAGGAGCGTCGGACCTGGGCTGGGCGACGCTAGATCTTACGGAGTCCACTAAGCACCCTTTCGAGCAAGTTGAGGTCCGGACGGCCCTCAGAATCATCGCGCTGGTGGATGCGGACAAGCCCATCCGCACCCATGTCCGCGATGAGAATCCTGGCCACGCCGAGCGGCAGCCGAAGCACCGCCGACACCTCGGCCACTGACCTCCAGTCCCGGCAGAACTGGAGGATAGCCTGACACTCTGGCGCCAGGACCGAGAGATCCCGAGGCTCCAGAACGGTCGCCGTGACCAATGCCTCAATGGCGAGCTGATACCGCGGCTGAGTCCGACCTCCCGTAACCGTATACGGCCGGACGAGCCTGGTCGAACCATCGTCCTCAGTCCCGAAGCCGAAACCAGAACGTCCCGGTCCCGGCCCTTCATCCCACAGACCGGCCCGTCCCTGCCAGGAACCGGGCAAGCCCACGAACGGCGACTGACTGTCACCTCGCCCTTGGCCCGCCACTGAAACCTCCGGTCACCGTCGTCCATCACCCGGGATGGCTGCTTGCATGACGCCGCGGGTGGCCGGGGTAAGGACCCGCCCGGCCCGCTCAACCAGCAGGGTCATCTCGTAGGCCACAAGCCCGAGATCGCAGGTGGACGCAGCGAGCACGGCAAGGCTTGAGCCATTGCTGATCGCCATGATCACCAGCACACCCCGCTGCATCTCCACTACAGTCTGCACCACAGCGCCGCCCTCGAACACCCGCGACGCGCCCTGGGTCAAACTGGTCAGCCCCGAGGTCACCGCCGCCAGCTGATCGGCCCGCTCTTGCGGGAAACCGGCGCTGAACGCCAGCGGCAGGCCGTCAGAGGACACCACCACGGCGTGCGCCACGTCGGGCACCCGCTCCACGAAATTGGTGATCAGCCAGTTAAGGTCCTGCGCTGGGCGCCCTGGCGTGCTCATGGGCACTCCTCTCGTCGCCCGTCCATACAGGTTCCTCCTCGTGTCGCTGTGCCTGGGCCTTGAACTTTCATATGGTCCTACGGCTCCTCGATCTGGGGTGCGGCGGCGCGACCCTCGCGCACGCCTCGCTGGAAGCTGGCCATACGGGAACGGGCTGCATCCGGCGACCTGACGGCCGCTTCGGCATCTGTTTCGTGGCTTCCTGCACTTCCTTGGCCGTCGCCGCTACCGCCGCCGACAGAGCCTGGCACGAGGTTAGCCCTTGGAACCCGTTTTGGCAGGCCGGCTTGGGTAGTTTCTCCCGCCGCCGGCGTCGCCACCGCCTGAGCCGCGCGCCAGCCCTCGTCTGCGGGCGACGTCCACGAACCCTTCGCCACCGCCGGCGCGGCCTGCGCGCCGGCGGGCCGCTGCGTGGTGGCCAGGCTCTTCCCGCTCCGCCGGAACCAGTCTGACTCTAGCGAGTCGAAGATCGGCAGCCGCTGCTCCTGGCCTGCGGACGGGACCGTCACCTGTCCGGAGTCGTCGGCGGCGTCGTCGTTACCGGGACCGCCCGCGGCTGCGCCGTTCGCCGCGCCGGGCGCGTCGGCCACGCTCGGCCCGTCGCTGCCGTGAATATTCTGGCTGCCGATCGGGAACTGCGGGGCCTGCGACCCTAGCCCGGTGAAGGCGGGCATCCTGCTCGGGCCGCCAGGAGCCGGGGTCCGCGGCTCGGCACCGTCCCTTGAACCCCCTTGATCGCCGGCGGCGTTGCCGTTCGACGGCGCGGCCGCGTTGCCGTTGCGGGCGGGCAGCGCCTCGGCCGGCGGCCCTTCGTGGTCGGCCTGGCCGTTGCCCAGGTCCCAGCCGTCGCCGGCCGGCTCCCAGTTGTTGCCCGCCGGGGTTCCGCCCTCGGCGGGCGTGCGCTGGCTCGGCTGGCCGGGCACGTCGGTGTCCGGGGCGGAAGATCCTGGCGCCGCCTGGCCGCCAGGCGCCGCCGGGGAGCCCGGTGCCCGGGTGCTTGCGGCGGGGCTGAAGGACGGGGCCGCGGGAGCCGCAGGGGTCGCCGGCGAGAACCTGGGGATCCTCGCGGCCACCGTGGCCTGCGAGGCCGCGGTGGGTGGGGCGGTCGCGGTGGGCGCGGACAGCGAGGCGGCGGGCCCGTAGTCGTCTGCTTCGAACCGGCGGAGCCGGCCGAGCGGAGGCGCGACCTCGGGCGCCGCTACCGTGTCCGGCAGCCAGATCAGCGCGGTCAGGCCGCCGGCCTGGGCATGCCGCAGCCGGACCCGGACACCGTGCCGCGCGGCTAGCCGACCGACCACGAACAGGCCCATCCGCCGGGACACGGCCACGTCGACCACGGGCGGGTTGTCGAGCCGCCAGTTGGCGTGCGACATTTCCTGGTCCGAGATGCCCACGCCGTTGTCGGTGATGTCGAGGAGCACCCCGCCGCTGCTCAGCGGCTGGCC
>Ga0074046_10002981_pt1 | contig 14371 bp, 13 predicted proteins | sample BogForMeECP23OM3_FD_94441 | JGI IMG/M metagenome (GOLD analysis project Ga0074046, IMG submission 94441) | Bog forest soil microbial communities from Calvert Island, British Columbia, Canada - Bog Forest MetaG ECP23OM3 | ecosystem: Environmental > Terrestrial > Soil > Wetlands ...
CCGAGATAGCCCGCGCCCCAGCCGTTCTGGCCCAAGCCCCCGGTCCAGCCCGAAGCCTTGCCCGACAGGATAACATAGAGCACCCCCGCGCCAACGAGCGCGCCGAGAACTTGCGCAATCCAGTAGCTCACCATCTCCGCCGCGCTCATACGGCCGGCGACGAACACGCCGAAGCTGACCGCCGGATTGACGTGGCAGCCCGAGATCGGACCGATGCCGTAGGCCATGGCGACGATCGCGAAACCGAAGGCGCTCGCGATGCCGAGAAGGTTGACTGCGGTGGGGCCCGAGCCCATTCCGCCAATGGCCGCGGCGCCGCAGCCGAAGAACACCAGGGCGAAGGTTCCAATAAATTCCGCCAGTTGTTTGTTCATTATGCGCTCCTTACGATATTTCCGCGATTCGCGGGACGCGATTCCTCTGCGCGACAGAACCTATATCCGCGCAACGTGGAACTGAGTAGCTCCCGACGCCGCGCGGATCTCTTGGGCCGCTTCGTCCGGGCCTGCGGCGTTGCTTTCGCAAGGCGCGCCGCTATATATGCGACGCTTTTCGTGTGACCCCCTGATGAACGGCGCGGCTTTCGCGTCGCCGGAGCCCCCGTCCCGTGTTCATAACCGAAGCCTTCGCTCAGACCGCCAGCACTGGAGCCTTGGGCATGAACGACACGGTCGTTCAGCTCGTGCCGATCGTGGCGATGATCGCGATCGTGTATTTCATCCTGTGGCGGCCGCAGCAACGGCGGGCGAAGGAGCAGCGGGAGTTGGTGCAGGCCGCGCGGCGCGGCGACACGGTCGTCACCTCGGGCGGGATCATCGGCAAGATCAGCAAGGCCGTCGACGACAACGAGGTGGAGCTGGAAATTGCACCCAACGTGAAGGTGCGTCTCGCCCGTTCCGGCATCTCCGAGGTGCGCGCCAAGGGCGAGCCGGTCAAGGACGCGCCGAAAGCCTGAGCGCTGGCCGTTTCGGCGCTGTTTCCGTAATGTGTTGAGAGCCCGATGCTCCGTTTCGCCCCCTGGAAATTGGCTTCGGTTCTGGCGCTCGTGGCCGCGGCGGTTCTGCTCGTGGTCCCGAGCTTCATGTCCGCCGATACTGTCGACGCGCTGGCCGCTCGCGTTCCGAGCTTCATTCCCTTGCGCCAGATCGTTCTGGGGCTCGATCTTCAGGGCGGCGCCTATATGCTGATGCAGGTCGACGACGCCTCCGTCGTCAAGGCGCAGGTCGAGGCGCTGCGCGACGACGTCCGCCAGAAGATGCGCGACGGCAAGATCGCGCTGTCCGGCGGCATCGTGACCCAGCCGCGCGGCGTTCTCGTTCGCATCGCCGACCCGGCCGAGCGCGACAAGGCCTACAGTCTCCTGCAGTCGGTGAGTCAGCCGATCGGCGGTCCGCTCGCCGGCGGCAACGGCCGGACGCTCGACGTGTCCGAAACCGACAACGGCGTTCAGCTGACCCTGACGGACGCCGCCGTCGCCGACAAGGTGCGCCACGCCGTGACGCAGTCGATCGAGGTCCTGAATCGGCGCGTCAACGCCATGGGCACCAAGGAAACTGAGATCGCGCAGCAGGGGCTCAACCGCGTGCTGATCGAGGTGCCGGGGCTTCAGGACACCACCAAGCTCAAGGAGATCATCGGCCAGACCGCCAAGCTCGACTTTCAGCTCGTCGCCGATCCCGGCGACCCGCCGAATGAGGTCGAGACCCTGCCGATGCAGAAGGGCGGCGGAACGATCACGGTCCAGAAGCGCATCATGGTCGACGGCGAGGATCTGGTCGACGCCCAGCAGAGCTTCGACCAGCAATCCGGCGAGCCGGACGTCACCTTCCGCTTCAATCTTCGCGGCGGGCAGAAGTTCGGACAGGTCACGACGGAGAACGTCGGCCGGCCGTTCGCCATCGTGCTCGACGGCAAGGTCATCTCGGCGCCGGTCATCCGCTCGCCGATCACCGGCGGAACCGGGCAGATCACCGGGAATTTCACCCTCGACGAAGCGAGCAGCCTCGCGATCCTCTTGCGGGCTGGCGCTCTGCCCGCCAAGCTCACGGTCGTCGAGGAGCGCACGGTTGGGCCGGGGCTCGGACAGGACTCGATCGACGCCGGCAAGCGGGCGGCCTACGTCGGCGCGCTCCTCGTCGTCGTCTACATGATCGCGACCTATGGAATCTTCGGGATTTTCGCCGACCTCGCGCTGGCGGTGCACATCCTGCTCATCTTCGCCTCGATGGTCCTACTCGGCGCCACGCTGACTCTGCCCGGCATCGCGGGCATCGTGTTCACTATCGGCATGGCGGTCGACTCGAACGTGCTGATCTACGAGCGCATCCGCGAGGAAGCGCATCTCGGCCGTTCCGTGCTGTCCGCGCTCGACGCCGGCTTCAGGCGCGCCTTCGCCACGATCGTCGACTCGAACGTCACCATGTTCGTGGCCGCGCTCATCCTTTACCTGTTCGGTTCCGGCGCGGTGCGCGGCTTCGCCGTCTCGCTCGGCCTCGGAATCATCACCTCGATCATCACCGCGGTGACGATGACGCGGATGATGATCGCCCTGTGGTACCGCCGCTTGCGGCCGACCAAGATTCCGATTTGAGCGCGCCGGTTCCGGGACAAAAAACATGAAACTCCTCCGCCTCGCGCCCGAGAACACGAAATTCGGCTTCATGCGGTTTCGCCGGGTGAGCTACCCGCTGTCGGCGACGCTCTCGATCATCTCGGTGCTGATGTTCCTGTTCGTGGGCATGAATTTCGGCATCGACTTCGCCGGCGGAACGCAGGTAGACATTCGCGCCAAGACCGGCGAGGCGCACATCGCGGACATCCGCACCAAGGCCGAAGGCCTAGGCCTCGGGCCGGTCGAGGTGCAGCAGATCGGCTCGGACGCCGACGTGCTGCTGCGCCTCAACGTGCAGCCCGGCGGCGAGCAGGGGCAGCAGACGGCGATCGCCAAGCTGCGCGAAGCGTTCGAAAGCGATTACGAATTCCGCAGTGTCGACTCCGTCGGCCCGAGCGTCTCGTCCGAACTGGTGCAGAGCGGCACGCTTGGCGTCGTCGTGGCGATCATCGCGGTCCTGACCTACCTCTGGTTCCGGTTCGAGTGGCAGTTCGCGGTCGGCGCCATCATCGGCACCATGCACGACCTCTTGCTGACGGTCGGCTTCTTCTGCGTGACGCAGCTCGAGTTCAACCAGACCTCGATCGCCGCCATTCTGACCATCGTCGGCTACTCGCTTAACGAGACCGTGGTCGTGCTCGATCGTATCCGGGAAGTCATGCGCAAGTACAAGCGCCTGTCGACCGCGGAGATCATCGACATGTCGGTGAACGCCGTGCTTCCGCGCACCATCATGACCGCGACGACGGTGTTTTTGGCGCTGCTCGCGCTGTTCTTCCTTGGCGGCCACGTCATCCGCTCGTTCTCGGCGGCGATGATCTGGGGCATTTTCGTCGCCACCTATTCGTCGGTCTTCATCTGCTCGCCGATGCTGATCTACATGGGTGTCCGCTCCGACGTCTTCGACAGGAAGGTCAAGGACGCCGAGACGGCGGCGGGCGCGGACGCGAAGGCGTGACGGCGTCTCCGCCTGCCGCGCCCTATGCGCCCGGCAGCCACATGATCGCGGCCCACGGCGGTGGCGGATTTGCTTTCGCCGGGATGTCCTGGCGCGGCTCGATCCTCGCAACGCCGCAGGGGGTGCGCCCGATCGAGGCGTCGACCGTCGAAGGCCTTAACGAGCGCACGCTGGCGTCATTGTTCGCGGAGCTTACGGAGCATCCCGGCTCGATCGAGTTCCTCGTCATCGGCGCCGGCGAGCGCCTTCAGCCGGCGCCGACGCCGTTAAAGGCGGCGTTGCGCGAAGCGGGTCTGCGCTTCGAAGTCATGGCGACCGGCCCGGCGCTGAGGGTCTACAACGTCATGCAGTCCGAACGCCGCCGAGTCGCCGCGGTCCTGATCGCGACGCCGTGACGGCGCCGTCGCGGTTCGACGCCGAAACGCTGGCGGAGGCCTCAAAACACTGCGGCGCGCTGGCGCGGGCCAACGCGCGCGATCAGTGGCTCGGAGCGCTCTATGCGCCGCCTGAATCCAGGGACGCCTTGTTTGCCCTCGCCTGTTTCGACCACGAAATTCGTCAGGCGCGGCTGCGCTCCCGGGACCCGAACCTGGCGGTGATGAGGCTCGCCTGGTGGCGCGAGGCGGCGCTGGGCGGCCGCGACGCGGAGGCGGCCGGAAGCCCGGTCGCGCTGGCGCTATGCGCGGCGGTGGACGCCTTTCAGCTGCCCGCCGAGCCGATCGAGGCGATGCTGGACGCGCGGTTGACCGAAATCGCGCCCCCGGACGCCCTCACCCTCGCGGCGTTCGAACGCTACGCGGCCGACAGCGAGGGCGCGCGGCTGCGGCTCGCCTCCCGCATCGCAGCCGGCGGTCGGGACATCGACGCGGCCGAAGCGCATGAGCCGGCAGGCCTGGCGCTGGCGCTGGCGCGCATGCTCGCCGACTTGCCCTTTCAGGCAGGCGCGGGGCCGATGCTCTTTCCCGTCGATGTCGCAGAACGGCATGGCGCGACCCTCAACGACCTCGACGCACGCAACGCGACCCCGGGCGTGATCGCCGCCTGCGGGGAGTTGCGCACTCTCTCGCGCGCCCGCCTCGAGGAAGCGGAACGGCGGCTCAGGGCGTTCCCGCCGCCCATACTTCCGGCCTTCGTTCCGCTTGGGAGCCTGCGGCTCGACCTCGACCGCCTTGAGGGCAGCGGGCGGCGGCCGTTCGATCCGCCCGCCGAGGCCTCGGCGCTCCGGCGGCAATGGGCGATCTGGCGCTGGGCCCGGCGGTTCTGACCGAGGCGGATTGGCGCGCCCTCGCCCCCGTTGATTTCCCTTGAGCGGCGCGCCTCACGCGCGCTCATCGCGCAGGCGCCAGGCGGACCGCCTCGTCGCGCTGCCGCAGGTATTCCCGCACGTCGCCGATCGAATCGCGCAAGAGGTCGGCCATGCGCTTGTTGGCGCTCGCCGGGTCGCCGTCGCGGATCGCCTCGAAGACCGCGCGATGCTGATAGAGACGGTTGTCCTGGATGGCGGCGGCGCCCCGCCAGCTCAGCCGGAAAGTGCATTCCAGCGCCGTGTGAATGAGTCCGCCGAGCGCCGCCAGAAACCGGTTCCCGGACGCTTCGAGGATCGCCATGTGGAAGTCGAGATCGGCGCCGATGAGGTCGCCCTCGCCGTTCTTGAACTGTTCCATCCGGCCGTAGGCGTCGGCGATTCGCTGGATCGTGTCCCGGGACCGCGCCGAGGCCGCAAGCGCCGCCGCCGGCGGCTCGACCAACTGCCTGAGGGCGAACAATTCGTCGACCAGGTGCTCGCTCGGCGTCGCTGCAAGATGCCAGGCGAGCACCTCAGGGTCGAGAAGGTTCCATTCGGACTTGGGACGAACCCGCGTGCCGATCTTGGGCCGGGCGACGATCAGCGCCTTGGCGCTGAGGATGCTGTAGGCTTCCCGGAGCGCCGTGCGCGAGACCGAAAACCGCGCGCACATGTCCTGGGCATTCGGCAGCAACGCGCCCGCCGGATAAAAGCCGGCGACGATCTCCTCGCCGAGCCTGCCGGCCAACTGGCTGTAGATGTTGCGCTCGAAAGCCAAATCCTGGCGCCCGTCCCGCGCGGCCCGGCTGACCACGGCGCGACCAAAAGCCGTCCTTCGCCGCTTGATGACCGAAGACGAGGGCTTGCCGATTCGTGTCATGGCGTTCGCCGCCTCACGACGCGCCCCGCAGGCGGAGCGAGCCGACGAGCGATCGCTGCATCACGATGAAGATGAAGAGGAGCACCCCGCTGATGATCATGATCCAGGCGCCGTTCAGCGATCCGTTGAAATCGATGATGGTCGCGATCAGGCCGAGGATCATGCCGCCGAACAGGGTGCCGGCGACCATGCCGATGCCGCCGGTCAGCATCGTTCCGCCGAGGACCACCGATGCGATGGCGGTGAGTTCGTTGCCGGTGCCGGCGAGCGGATAGCCGGACGAGGTGTAGAACGCGTAGATCACGCCGCCGAGCGCGCTGAAGAAACCGCCGAGCGCATAGATGCCCACCATCGTGCGCCTCATCGGCACGCCCATCAGCGTCGCCGAGGTCCTGTCGCCGCCGATCGCATAGACGTTGGCGCCGAATCGGGTGAAGTGGGCGATCGCGATCGCGGCGATGAGCGCGATCAGCATAACGACGGCGGAACTGTGCAGTTCGCCGTCGCCGGGCAGAGGAATGCTCAGGCCCGAGTACCAGGCGACGAACGGGTGGTGAATCGGCACCGAATCGAGGTTGATCATGAAACAGCCGCCGCGCAGCAGGAAGAGGCCGGCGAGCGTCACGATGAACGGCTGAATTTCGCAAAAGTCGATGATCAGCCCCTGCAGCGCGCCGAAAATGAGTCCGAACGCCACCATCATCGCCGCCGAGACGAGCGGATGCCATCTGGCGAGATCGAGGTTGGCGATCACTACGCCGACGAAGCCGATCATCGAGCCGACCGAAAGGTCGATGCCGCCGGAGAGGATGACGAAGGTCGTGCCGATCGCCGCCGTGATGATGAAGGCGTTGTCAGCGAGAATGTCGCCGAGAACCAGAGTCGTCAAAAAGTTGTTGTACAGGAAGCCGCCAACGAGAAACAGCGCGACGAACACGGCGATCGTGGCAAGAAGCGGAAGATACTTCTCGTTCATCGCTTCGTCCTCGCGAAGGCGTTGTACAGCGCGGCGCGCAGGTTGGTCGATTGAAGCAGCAGCACGATGATCACCACGATCGCTTTCACCACCAGATTGTATTCTGGCGGCAGGCCGCTGGTCAGGATGGACGTCGTCAGGGCCTGAATCACCAGCACGCCGAGAATCGTCATGCCGAGATAGACGCGGCCGCCCGAAAGCGAGCCGCCGCCGATCACCACCGCGAGAATCGCATCGAGCTCGATGTAGAGGCCGATGCTGACGGGATCGGAGGTGTGGGTGTCGGCTGCGAGCACAATTCCCGCCCAGCCGGAGCAGAACCCGGAGATGAGGTAGGCCGCGTAGATGATCAGCCGCGCGTTGATGCCGACGATCTTGGCCGCGCCCGCGTTGCCGCCGACCGATTCGAGGAACAGCCCGAACGCCGTTCGCCGGATCGCGAGCCAAAGCAGAAAGAAAATCGCGGCAAACAGGATGAGCCGGGTCGGAATGAGGCCGATGTGACCGACGCTCAGACCCTGCAGCAATGGGCTGGTGAAGCTCGGGTTGGTGCCGCCATAGAGGAGATTGATCATCAGGCCGATGCCTCGACCCGAGGTCATCAGGATCAGCGTCGCGATGATCGGCTGAATGTCGAGGACGGCGACTAAAAAGCCATTCCACAATCCGCAGAGCAAAGCCGCGCCGAGCGCGATCAGGAGAACCAGCCAGTGCGGATCGCCGGCGTGAATGCGCCAGGTGATGACGGCGCCGACGATTGCGATGATCGACCCGACCGAAAGGTCGATGCCCTTGGTGCCGATGACCGCCGCCATGCCGAGCGCGACCAGCGCCGTCGGCACAGCGCGGTAGAGAATGTCGATCAGGTTGCCGAACAGCCGGCCCTCGACGATGCGGATATGGAAGAAGCCGGGCGAGATGACGCCATCGACGATGAAGATCAGCGCGAGCGCGACGATCGGCCAGACCGCGCGGTGGCCGAAAATGGCGCGCAGCCAGGAAAAGGACGGGGTTTCCGCTTGGATGTCGGCCGAGTGCTTCACGTTCCGGCGCCCGCGATCGTATCGATGATGGTCTGGCGGTTGATGTCCCGCTCCTCGATCTCGCCAATCTTCCGCCGGTCGCGCAGCACGGCGAGCCGGTCGCTGACCGCGACGAGCTCGTCGAGTTCGGAGGAGGCGACGAGCAGCGCGAGCCCCTGAGCGCAGAGCCTGCGGATCAGCGCCACGATTTCCGCGTGAGCCCCGACGTCGATGCCGCGCGTCGGCTCGTCGAGAATGAGGATGCGCGGCTCGGCGGTGAGCGCGCGCGCCAGCACCACCTTCTGCTGGTTGCCGCCCGACAACTGGCTGACCGGCTTGTCGGCGTCGGGGGTGGCGATCGCCAGCGCCTTGATCATCTCCTGCGCCAGCGCCTCCTGCTCAAGGTGGGAAAGCCTTCTCAGCCATCCCCGCTTGGTTTGCAGGCCAAGAATGATGTTCTCGCGCACGGTGAGTTCGCCGAACACGCCCTCGGCCTTGCGGTCCTCGGGACAGAAGGCGATGCCGAGATGAAGCGAGTGGCTTGGCGAGGCCGACGTCACCGGCGCGCCGCCGACTGTCAGTTTTCCGGAATCGGGCCTGATCGCGCCGAAGATCAGCTTGGCGACCTCGGTGCGGCCGGACCCGAGCAGTCCCGAGAGCCCGACGACCTCGCCGGGGTGCAGGGTGAGATCGAACGGCGCCATGACCCGCCTTCGTCCCAGCCCCTCGGCGACCAGAATCGGCTTGTCCAGAGCCGTCGACGCGGCGCGCGACGCGCGCTGTTCGGTGCGTTCGAGCTCCCGCCCGAGCATCAGCGGGACCATTTTCTGCCGCGGAAGCTCGGCGATCGGGGCGCAGCCGACGAGGCGGCCGTTGCGCAACACCGAGATGCGGTCCGCGATTTCGTAGACCTGATCGATGAAATGGGTGATGAAGACGATGGCGATGCCGCGAGCCTTGAGGTCGCGGACGATCCTGAACAGGAGCGCGACCTCGTTGGCGTCGAGGCTCGCAGTCGGCTCATCGAGCACCAGCACCCGCGTGTCGTCCTCGAGCGCCCGGGCGATCGCTACCAGTTGCTGGATGGCGACGGAATAGGAGCCGAGCGGCCGCTCGACGTCGATGTCGATGTCGAGGCGCTTCAGACGCTCACGGGCGCGCTTTCGCGCCGCTCCCCAATCGATCAGTCCGAACCGGCGCGGCTGGCGCACGAGCGTAAGATTCTTGGTCACCGACATGGTCGGGACGAGGTTGACCTCCTGATAGACCGTGCCGATCCCGAGCGCCTGCGCGTCGCCGGTCTTGCCGATGTGGACCGGGCGGCCGTCCAGCCGGATCTCGCCCTCGTCGCCTTGCAAGGCGCCGGTCATGATCTTGATCAGCGTCGACTTTCCGGCGCCGTTTTCGCCCATGAGGGCGTGGACTTCGCCGGCCTCCACCTGGAAGTCGACGCGTTCGAGCGCCCGGACGCCGGGAAACGCTTTCGAAACCCCGAGCATTTCAATACGAGCAACCACGGCTTTAAGCTCCGGCGGCGTCGCTTGTGTCCAGGAACTTTCTCCCAGGGCCAGCTTGGCACAAGCAGGCGCTCTCGCAAAAGGGCGCGCCCCGCCCGATCGAATGGCGTGAGCGAAGCGCGCGTCTTTGGCCTTCTATCCCCGCTGTCGGGTCAGTTGCCGGGCGTCGCCGCCGTGTGGAGGTCGGAAGGAATCACGATCCACTTCGGCAGCTCCTTCTTGTCTTTCAACCAGTCGGTGACGACAGGATAGATGTACTTGCCGATCGCCGAGCGAAGCTCGACAGAGGCGTTCGCGTCGCCGGCCGCCAGGGCTTCCTTCATCGCCGGCACGTAGTCGACCGACACCATCAGGAAGTCCTTGCCGGGCTTGAGGCCCGCTTCCTTCATCGCCTGGATCGCGCCGAGCTGCATGTTGTCGTTATGCGCGAACACGCCGCAGACGCCCTTCAGGTTGTCGGTCGCCTTGATGAAGGCTTCCATCACCTTCTTGCCGCCCTCGGTGGTGAAGTCGCCGCTCTGCGACTTGATGATCTTCATGTCTGGGAACTGCGAGATAATCGCCTCGAAGCCCTTCTTGCGTTCGATCGCCGGCGCGGAGCCGACCGTTCCCTGCAGTTCGACAATCTGGCAGTTGCCCTTGCTCGCTTGCGCAAGCCACGCGCCGGCAAGCTTGCCTTCAAGGTTGAAGTCCGCCGAAATGCGGGTGACGAACAGGCTCTTGTCGCCTTCGACGTCGCGGTCGGCGAGGAACACCGGCACGCCGGCTTTCTTGGCCTCTTCGAGCACCTGTCCCCACCCCGTGGTGACGACCGGCGCGATGACGATCGCGTCGACCTTCTGGGCGATGAACGCGCGAACCGCCTTCAGCTGATCCTCTTCCTTGCCCTGCGCATCGGCGAACTTGAGGTCGATCCCCTCCTTCTTCGCTTCTTCCTGCATGTCTTTGGAGAAGGCGGGGCGCCAGTCGCCTTCGTCGCCGACCTGGGAGAACCCGATGGTGACGGCGAACGCCGAAGATCCCGCAAAAACCAAGGTCGCCGCCACCGCGGCGCCGCCCAGCCATTTCATGAGCTGCATACTATCCTCCTCCCGTGATGAACACGTTCTTGGCGCCTCGGCTGTCGGACGCAATTTGATTGGCGATGGCCTTACGTGCATCCGGCCGCCGACCGCCAATTATCATACAATAGGACTTATGGGTTCGGCGGTCAACGAACGCCAGCGCGGCGCGCGTGGCCGCATCATAAGGCCGCGGTGTTCGCAGGGGAGGGCTCCGCGCACCGGATTCGATGGCGCGACCTTTGATTGCTGAAAAGCAGAAATAACGGTATGATCCGTTCGTGCGAGCCTCAGACGAAGCGCAAGCAGATCGACGTCGTCTTAAACGGGACGCGGCCCGTTACGCCGGGATGGGCCGCATGACGAAGACAATTCGCGAAAAAGATTTTCTCGCGAACTCGAGTGTAACGCATTGAAAGGTCGCGATTCACGGGTGAATAAGAGGGTCAAATCCAGCGCCGAACGCGTATCGAACGCGTATCGAACGCATACCGAACGCGCGCTGAACGACGCTGGAGGGCGCCCGAGTGCGCCTCGCTCGGCGGACGACCGAGGAAATCCAGATGTCTTCCGCCGACGGCATCCAAGCGGCCGGCCTCCTGGATGGATTTGTCGCCATAGCCTGTCGGCAGACGGGCGCCTCGACACCCTGCGGATATCGGCAATGATAGAGTTGATTTAACTTGAAAACATCACGCTCAAGGCCCGGCGGGTCGCCGAAGTTCCCGGCGGGGTTCCGGAGTGCGGACCGCCTAAAGGTCCTCGATTTCGCGCCGCGCCCGCTCCAGCACGTCGCGCAGACGGCCGGCCTGTTCGGCGTCGAGCGCGCCCTTGCGCATCTTGGAGAAGAGCGCTCCGCGCAGTTCCCGGATCGCCTCGCCGATCGCGTGCTCGCCGATCGGGGCCGCGGCCTTGTCGAGCTGAGCCTTGATCGCGTCGAGCTCGGCGCTCTGCTCGGCGAGCCAGGCTTTCCCCGCCTCGGTGACGGTGAAGCGGCGTCGCGGTCCGTGAGAGGACGAGGCGACGAGCCCCGCTTCGGAAAGCTGCTGCAGCATTGGATAAATGGAGCCGGGGCTCGGGCTGTAGGATCCCTGAAAGCGCGCCCGCAAGCCCCGGATGATGCCGTAGCCGTGGCGCGGCTCCTCGGCGATCAGGCCGAGCACAAGCAGGCGCAGCGCGCCCGAATCGAACATGCGCGACCCGCGCCAGCGCCCGAACGGGCCGTCCGAATGACGGCCGAACAGGCCGCGAAACGCCGCGTGCGGCCCGCATTCGGGGTTGTCGTCAGCGCCGGGTTTCGACGGGCGGAAAGGCGGAGACATGAATCGATTCTCATTGGGGAGCGCGACCGGGCCATGCCAGCGGCTCGGCCGCGCTACGGCAAAATTCGGCGCGAGACGCCCCCGCTTGCTGGCGAGGGCGCGAGGCCGGTCATACCCGGCCGGTCAATTCGCGTCCTGCCCGTCTTTCGGCGCGTTCCGCTCGGCCTTGAACCGCTCGAAGGCCTCGCGGTCGCGCGCCTCACGCTGTTTGCGCTCGAAGGCGTCGAACGCCTCTGCTTCTTCGTCGAGCTGCTTCAGAGTCTCGCGCCGGCGCTCTTTGAACGTCGTATTGCGGAACGCCGGACGATTCCAGCGGCCCGGTGGAACGGTTCCGTCCCACGGCGGCAACTCCGCGCTGCGGAATGCAGCCTGTGCATCTCGGCGCGCGGCTCGCCACAAAAAGTAAACGAGAAGCGCGACGCCGAGAGGGTGGAAGAGCCAGAAGGCGGCGACGACCGCAAGGATCTTCACCGGCAGCGGCGGATGGTAGCGATGCTCCGACCATCGCCAGTCCTCGAATTCGTAAGGGAGCGGCCCTGGGCGGCCCGCGGGCCGGGCTTCAGCGTAACCAGACATGTTGGACCTTTTCGATTTCATCCGATATATCGGATGAATTGCATCTAATAGACGATATATCGTACGCAAGGCGCCCGCGGGCGATTTTTTGCCGTCGCAAAGCAGGCCCCGCCAAATCGGCCCCGCGAATTGACGCGAGTCAAAGGCTCGAAGCGGGCCCCGCTGGGCTGGCGATCGACTCCCTACGGCCGCGGGGAGTTGCGCGGCTTTCCGACGGGCGAGGGAGTGCAGCGCCTCGGCGGCCCGGAGCCGGCCAGCAGCGAGATGAACGGCTATCCGAAGATCTTCAACATCGAGATGGACCCGGGCGAGCAGCTGAATGTGGCGTTCCTGTTTCCCGGTACCCGATCCGGCGCTGAGAGCCGTGCTGGAGTACGAGCGCTCGGTGAAGGCGCATCCCCAATCCGCCCGCGCCGAATGTGACTCGATTTCGCGGCGGCGGCTGAGCGGAGACCGCCACAAGAAAACGCGACAGCCCGCGCGGCGGCAGACTATCGTGAGTCGCCCACGATGAAATCACGCATGTCGTCGCGTTGGGCCCATTCCGCGAGATCAGCCTCCGCCCGCGCCGAAAGCGCGCGCTTGCGCGCGAGGCCCCGCTCAGGCCCGCGCAGCCGATTGCCGGCCTCGTCGACGCGCGGTTCGGCGATCGGCGGGAACAGGCCGAAATTGATGTTCATCGGCTGGAACGAGCGCGGGCCGGCGTCGATCGACTCGATATGGCCGCCTGTGATGTGGTTGAGGAGCGCGCCGATCGCAGTGGTGTAGGGCGGCGGCTCGAGCGGGCGGCCGAGCCGTTCGGCGGCGGCGAGGCGCCCGGCGATCAGGCCGACCGCGGCGCTCTCCACATAGCCCTCGCAGCCGGTGATCTGTCCGGCGAACCTGAGCCGCGGCTGGGCCTTGAGCCTCAGCCGCGCGTCGAGCAGTCGCGGCGAGTTGAGATAGGTGTTGCGGTGGATGCCGCCGAGGCGCGCGAATTCGGCGCACTCGAGGCCGGGAATCATGCGGAACACGCGCGTCTGCTCGCCGTACTTCAGCTTGGTCTGGAAGCCGACGATGTTGAACAGCGTGCCGAGCGCGTTGTCCTGCCGGAGCTGGACGATGGCGTAGGGCTTGACCTTGGGATGATGCGCGTTGGTCAGGCCGAAGGGCTTCATCGGTCCGTGGCGCAGGGTTTCGCGGCCGCGCTCCGCCATCACCTCGATCGGCAGGCAGCCGTCAAAATAGGGCGTCCCCTCGAACTCGCGGAACTCGGTTTTTTCCGCGGCGAGCAGCGCGTCGACGAAGGCCTCGTACGCATCGCGGCTCATCGGGCAGTTGACATAGGCCGCGGCGCCTCCGCCGCTCGGCCCCTCCTTGTCGTAGCGCGACTGCATCCAGGCGACGTCCGTATCGATCGAGTCGCGATGTACGATCGGCGCGATCGCATCGAAGAAGGCGAGCGAGCCCTCCCCGGTGAGACCAGCGATCGCTTCGGCGAGCGGCGCGGAAGTCAGCGGCCCGGTGGCGATGACGACATTGTCCCAGTCCGAAGGCGGCAGCCCGGCGATCTCGGCGCGCTCGAGCATCACCAGCGGATGGGACATGACCGCGCGCTCGACGGCGGCGGAAAACCCGTCGCGGTCGACGGCGAGAGCCCCGCCCGCCGGCACTTGATGGGCGTCGGCTGAGCGCATAATGACCGACCCGAGCGCGCGCATCTCGCGATGGAGCACGCCGACCGCGTTGGTCGAGGCGTCGTCGGAGCGGAAGGAGTTGGAGCAGACAAGTTCGGCGAGACGGCTCGTGCGGTGGGCGGCGGTCGCGGTCAGCGGACGCATTTCGTGCAGCACGACCGGAATGCCGGCCTCGGCCGCCTGCCATGCCGCCTCCGAGCCGGCAAGGCCGCCGCCGATGACGTGGATGGGACGCATGGGCGGTCTCTTTGCCGAGCGCGTGCCCCGCGTCAACCGCCCGGCGCTTGAGTCGGAGCAGAAATCGGCGCCGGGGGCGATCCTGACGCCCCCGAGGCGCCATCCGGCATGCGGGTCGAGTTGCGCTTCAGACCGTGTCCCAATGCGTGGTTTAGCTCTTTGAGCATCGTCGTTCACCGGCATGGCCGGGGTGATCATCCGGCCACGGCGGGCAGGATGACGATGGGATTATCGCTGACGGGGGCGATCG
>Ga0074046_10002983_pt1 | contig 14366 bp, 9 predicted proteins | sample BogForMeECP23OM3_FD_94441 | JGI IMG/M metagenome (GOLD analysis project Ga0074046, IMG submission 94441) | Bog forest soil microbial communities from Calvert Island, British Columbia, Canada - Bog Forest MetaG ECP23OM3 | ecosystem: Environmental > Terrestrial > Soil > Wetlands ...
AGAAAGTCGGCCATGGCGGCGCGGGCTTCGGCGATCACGGTGTCGGTGGCGCGGCTGGTGGCAAAGGCTCCGCCGGTGTTGGCGTTGTTGCGGGCGAGGTAATGGGAGATGGCGTCAATGACTCGCTGCGGCACTTGCGTGCCGCCGGGGCCGTCCATGAAGACTGCGGGATGGCCGTTGACAGTTTGGGCGAGAGAAGGGAACTGGGAGCGAATCCAGGTGAGGTCGAGAGAGGTGGAGATAGAGCTTTCGGCGGTGGGCATAGGAAAGAACATTCTAAACGCTGCGGCGGAGGTTAGATGTCATGAGGCGGTGAGTGTGGAAGCGGGATTTTGTCCCGCTCGGACGGCCGGACGCCGTCCCCACACATTCCTACAGAAGTTTTCAGGCGGCGTGGTCGGACGAATTGGGGCGCTGTGGTTTTGCGGCGGCGCTGGCTTCCAGCTGGATGCGGCTGACGCAGGCCGTTTTCTCGACGAGTTCGCTGGTGGAGGGCGAACCGTCTCCGGCCATTACGGAACCGGCTGCCAGTGCGAAGCGCAAGGCATCTGCTTGATCGTCGAAGTAGAGAACGACTTGGCCTGACATAGGACTTCTCCCTGGTGCGAGCTTTGGGCCTCACGTTCGGATGAGGCGGGTCTGGTAAAGATCGAAGTCGACGCAGGTGGCGCCGCGGTGGCGCGGGCGGCACTTTTGTCGATTGTGGAGGAATCGGGAGCGGGGGGATAGTGCTTTTGTTGGTTCGGCGGCGGGCACCGGGAGAAGTGCAGCCGGAGCTCGGGTCTCTTGTTGCGGGGCGGGGCGCTAACACTTCCCTAGAAATCAAACCCGTCGGCTTACCTGACCCGGCTAATGGGATACGACGGTCATGGCGTAACCGGACGCGAAATGCGTGCCGTCGGTGACCGATGTGAAAACGCCGTCTTTGAAGTACCCGGCCACTTCTTGTCCTTGGAAGTTCGTACTGGCACCCGCAACATAGACATCGCTACCGGAAACCACGACCTGATTGGCAGCGGAGGGCACGGTCGTGAGCGGGGTAAGCGTGCCATCTTTCCACAGATCGCCAATGTTATTAGAACCGGTGCCGTAAGTGTAATTGCCGGCTACATAAACGTCTGAGGCAGTAACAAAGATAGAAGTTGCGCCGGTATTCGTCTGGTCAGTTAGCACAACGGGAGTGCCGTTCTTCCAATAAGTGGCGAGATTGCAGCCGGGTGGGGGCGGAGGAGGTTGAACAGCCTGGCAACTGTTGCCAGCGACGTAGATATCGGTTCCCGAGAGAAAGATGGACTGCGCAATACCGACGCCCAGCGGGTCGGACAACTCGGTGGGTACGCCATTCTTCCAGAGCATCGCTACCGGACCTGTGTAGGTAAGGGTAGGATTGATCCGAGTTGTTACATACTGCCAGCCTGCTACATACACGTCGCCATCGGACTCGACGATGGACCATGCTTCTCCGTAATTTGCAGCATCGGTTAAGGCCACTGATACGCCGTTCTTCCAGTACTGTCCCACACCCTGGCAGACGCCCGCCGCGTACACATCGTTACCATCAACGAAGATAGAAATGGCAGTACAAGCCTCATTCCCCACGCCATGAGCACTGAGTGGCACGGCTACTCCATTGAGCCAATATTTGGCAACATCCCCGTCGGCGCTGCCCTCGGTGCCAGCGGCGTAAACATCGCTGCCTGACACGACGATGGAATTTGCCCAAGAGCCGTAAGTGCCCGCACCGAGGACGAGGGGAGCGCCATTTTTCCAGTACTTGGCAATGTGGTAACCGGAGTCGGCGATTTCGAAGCCGGCGACATAGACATCGGGTGGCTGCGGCTGTACCTTCGATTTACTTCCGCTGCCGCAGCCCAGCGTCACGCTTGCCAGGATCACGAGGACTGAGACCGAGAGGAGACAGGTGATCTTCATGGCCAAAAACTCCTTGTAAAAGGCTGGAAAGCGACCCTATCCTTAGGCGCAGCTAACTGTCAAGGTCTTTGGTCACCTCAGGACGTGACAACATCTGCCTTATTATAAGTCGGCCGGAAGAACTTAATAGGCAAACCCGTCGGGCTGACTTACGGCGCCTACTCTTACATAGTGGTCGATGAAGTCGCGGCCGGCGGCCAGGGCTTTGCGGTTAATTTCTTTCAATGCGACTTTCTTGACCTTGGTCTCCAGCACTCCCTCGGCGGTTGCGGTCAGCAGGCATTCGGTTTCTTCGAGCAGCGCGCCCATCAGTACGATGTTGGTCGCTTTGGTCGAGCCCAGCTTGTCGGCCATCTCCGAGGCGGGGATACAGATGATGCGAGCTTGCGGGAGTTGGAAATCTTCGGGCAAACGGGCGGCGTTGTAGAGAATGAGACCTCCGGCGGCGACCGTCTGCGCGAACTTGCGGAGAGAAATTTCGTTCATGGCGACGAGCACGTCGGGATGCGAAAGGAGCGGCGAGCCAATGCGCTGCTTCGCGAGGCAGACGTGGCAATGGGCGCTGCCAGAGCGCATTTCCGGGCCATAAGACGGCAGCCAGCTGACTTCCAGGCCTTCGCGCATCCCCATCTCGGTCAGCAACTGGCCGAGCAGGAGCACGCCCTGTCCGCCAAAGCCGGCGACCTTGATCCCGAACGTATCGAAGTGGTGCTGCTGGGTGCGCGAGGTTACTGGCGAGCTTTGCTCAGCGGGAGCGCCGGTCGTCCCTATGCGAGTGTGAACGTCTGACTGTGTTCCGATGCGAGGATCGCCGATCTCTAGAGTTTCGGGGACGGTGTGATGAGGGACGACGGCGTTCTGCACCGGTTCGTGCACGCGGTCTTTGAAGACGTTGAGTGGGAAGTTGGGGATCATGGCTTCGGCGACCCACTTGCGGGCTTCGACGGGATCCTTGGCCCAGATGGTGGGACACGGAGAAAGAATTTCTACGAAGGAGAAGCCTTTGCCATCGCGCTGAATTTCGAGCGCCTTGCGGACGGCCTTGCGCGCCTTCATGATGTTCTTGTTGTCGGAAAGGGCGACGCGCTCGACATAGACGGGAGCTTCGAGCTGGGCAATCAGCTCGGCCATGTGCAGCGGAAAGCCTTCGTTGATGGGACGGCGTCCGAAGGGGGAAGTGGTGCTCTTTTGGCCGACTAAGGTCGTCGGGGCCATCTGGCCACCGGTCATGCCGTAGATGGCGTTGTTGACGAAGAAGACGGTGATATGTTCGCCGCGGTTGGCGGCGTGGATGATTTCGGCGGTGCCGATGGCGGCGAGGTCGCCGTCGCCCTGATAGGAAATGACGATGCTGTCGGGACGGGTGCGCTTGATGCCGGTGGCACCGGCGGGTGCGCGGCCGTGCGCGAGCTGGACGTTGCCCACGTCGACATAGTAATAGGCGAAAACGGAACAGCCGACGGGGCTGACGAAGATGGTCCTGTCCTGCAGGCCGAGTTCTTCAACGGCCTCGGCGATGAGCTTATGCGCTATGCCGTGGCCGCAGCCGGGGCAGTAGTGGGTCTGGTTCTGGAGGTCGGCCTTGCGCTCGAAGACGCTGTAGAAGACGGGGGACTTCGAATGCGTGACCTCGTAGCCGGCGGCCAGGATTTCGGAAGCTTGTGCTTCGTTCTTTGCGTTGGTTGACATGATCGCTCCGTCTTGTCTCCGGCGGCTAAAGCCGCCTCAATCCTGTTCTTCATCGGCACGCCTGAAGGCGTGCCCCGATACAAACCCTACCGGGCTTTCGCTCGGTCCTGCATAATCCAAACCCTGCGGAGCTTCGCTCCGCTGGACAGCTGACCACCCCAGCCCGCGAAAACCGCGCGGTCTGGGGACCCCGGCCGAGGGCGGCTGTCCCTACGCAAACATCTACACCATTTGCATTACTCGCTGCATTAACTGCGAATGCACTTCTTCTACGCTGGGGACGTTGCCGCCGGTCCGGCCGTAGAACTCGACGGGAACCTTGCCGTCCAGACTCAGGCGAACGTCTTCGACCATCTGGCCGTTGCTCAGTTCCACGACCAGAATCTTGCTGACTTTGCTGGCCGCGGCGCGCAGGGCTTCTTTCGGGAACGGCCACAGCGTGATGGGCCGGAACAAGCCGGCCTTCAGGCCTTCGCGACGCGCCATTTCGACCGCGGAACGCAGCACGCGCGCTGTGATGCCGTAGCCGACGAGCAGAACCTCGGCGTCGGCGGTTTCGAAGGTTTCGTGACGGGCTTCCAGACGGGAAGCGCGAATGTACTTGGCTTCAAGCTTGCGAATGTGATTTTCGAGGTCATCGGGCTCGAGGAAAATCGAACTGATCAGGTTCTTACGGGTTCCGGCCGTGCCCATAACCGCCCAGGGCTTGTCGGGGAGTTTGGCTTCCCGGAAAGTGAGGTCAAGTGGTTCCATCATCTGGCCGATGAAACCATCAGCGAGGATGATGACCGGATTGCGATACTCGTCGGCCAGATCGAACGCGAGGATGGTGAGGTCGGCCATTTCCTGCACGGACGCGGGAGCGAGGACGAAGTTGCGATAGCAGCCGTGGCCTCCGCCTTTGACCATGGCGAAATAGTCGCTCTGTTCGGGGGCGATGTTGCCGAGGCCGGGGCCTCCGCGGACGATGTCGACGATGACGCACGGTAGTTCGGAACCGGCGCAGTAGGAAATGCCTTCCTGCATTAAGCTGAGGCCGGGGCCGGAGGATGCGGTCATGACGCGAGCCCCGGCCGCAGCTGCGCCGTACACCATGTTGATGGCGGCGACTTCGCTCTCCGCCTGGAGAAACGTGCCGTCGACTTGCGGCAGAAGGAGGGCTGCCGTTTCGGCGATCTCGCTGGCGGGAGTGATGGGATATCCGAAATAGGAGCGGCATCCGGCGAGGATGGCACCCTTGACGATGGCGACATTTCCCTTACAGAGCTGCCGCATGGGATTCTCCTTGAACTTTGTCTTCTGCGTCCCCGTGGACCAGAGGCTTCGTGGGTGGGGCGAGGCGGTAGACGGTAATGGCTCCGGGCTCGGGGCAGCAATAGAAGCAGATGCCGCAGCCGGTGCAGCCTGCGCCGGTGTAGTGCGCCGGGTGCACGCCATAAGCGTTCAGTTCCGGCAGCAATTCGAGGCACTCGGGGGGACAGGATTCGACGCACAGTCCACAGCCCTTGCATTCCTCGGTATCGATCAGGATGTTACCACGTGCAGGTACCGCCATACTCACCTCGTTGCGACCGCAGCATAGGGACGCTGCAGCCACTTGGTTTTTTCGCAATACTCGTAAAGCTGTTCACGGAACTTGGGGTGCGCGATTTCAATCAGGGCCTGGGCGCGTTCGCGGATCGACTTGCCATGCAAGTAGGCGACGCCGAATTCAGTGACGATGTAACGAACCAGACCGCGGGAGGTAACGACGCCGGCGCCGGTGGAGAGCGTGGGCATGATGCGCGAGATGGTGTCGTTCTTGGCGGTGGAGGAAAGTGCGATGATAGGCTTGCCGCCGTGGGAGCGCGAGGCTCCGCGCAGGAAGTCCACCTGTCCGCCGATTCCGCTGTAGAAATGGCTGCCGATCGAATCGGAGCAGACCTGGCCGGTAAGATCGACTTGCAAGGCCGAGTTGATGGCGACCATCTTGTCGTTGCGGGCGATCAGGGCCGGGTCGTTGACGTAGGCCGTGGGGTGGAATTCGAAAATCGGGTTGTTGTCCACAAAATCAAAAATCTGCTTGGAACCGAGAACGAAGCCAACGATGACTTTGCGGGGCTTGAAGTTCTTGAGTTCGCCGGTGATGACGCCGGCTTCGATGAGCGGAATAACGCCGTCGGAGACCAGTTCGCTGTGGACGCCGAGATCCTTGCGATCCATGAGCAGGGAGAGGACGGCGTCGGGAATGCCGCCGATGCCGGTCTGGAGGACGGAGCCGTCTTCAATGAGGGTGGCGACGTTGCGGGCGATGGCGGTCTGCGTTTCGGTGATCTCGGCGCGCTTCATTTCGGGCAGCGGGCGCGACGATTCGACCAGAACATCAAGGTCGCTGACGTGAACGAAGCTGTCGCCGAAGGTGCGCGGCATCTGGTCATTGACCTGGGCGACCACGAAGCGGGCACAATTGGCCGCGGTCAAGGTGGTATCCACACCTACGCCGTAGCTGCAGAACCCGTGCGAATCGGGTGGGGAAACCTGAACCAGCGCGACATCGAGGGGCATGGCGCCCGAGACGAACAGCTCCTCGATTTCGCTGAGGTAAATGGGCGTGTAATCGGCGCGGCCGTCGTTGATGGCATCGCGCACGTTAGCGCCGATGAAGACCGCGTTGTGCCGGAAATGGTCAGTCATCTCGGGAGCGACGTACGGCGCCGTGCCCATGGTCAGCATGTGCACGATTTCAACGCCTTCCACGTTGGGGCCGCGCTGCATCAGCGCTTCGACCAGCGTCTCCGGTTCGGCGCAACCGGGCTGGATGTAGACACGCATGCCCGATTGCACATACAGCAACGCCTCCTGCGGCGTGCGGAGCTTTTTCTTGTAATCAATTTGCCAGGGCATCGGTTCTCCTCGTGTCTGACGGCGTCATTAACGAGCGGCACCTCGCGCCGGCGGCAGTGCATGCGCCGCAATTGCCCGCTCGTAGCCCAGTGAGGCGTAGTAAATGGCACGGTCAAAAAATTGATCGAGCAACTGCAGCATCTCCAGTTCGCCGAAGGCCTCGATCGGCCGCTCCGGCATGGACTCCTTCTGCAGGAACTCCCATAGGTTTTCTTTCGTCAAGATAATGACCCAGATTAACTCGCTGATGGGCACGCCCTGGTGCACGCGCTTGGTGCCGATCTCCTCGTAACGCAGCTCGATGTCGAACCCACCTTTGCCGAGAAGCCATTCGCCAAGATGGCGGTAAATGTCGAAGACGCGATCTTTCAGGTCCTCAGGGGGCACGTTACGATAGGAGCGGGTCAATTCGGAATTTTGCACCTTCGCGAGCAAGCTAGCGGAGAGGGCTTCGGAATGGGTCTCAATCAGACGGACGAGTTTGTAGGCAAGCATCATGACCGGCTCCAAAGCCAGTTTCGACCCGGGGGACCGAAGCCGTTCGTGACAATAGGCACATTAAGGTGTGACGTTCATCACAAGAGAAACACATGAATAATCAATGAGTTACAGGAGGTTTCGTAGGCGACCGACCAACCGGCCGGACGGTTGTCTTCCCGGAAAGAGACGATCGGAGACGATCCTGTTGCCGGTATCGTGTGCGCCGATAACGGTTTAACGATAAAATCATCTAAAGCAACCAGTCGAGATCCGCAGCATCCTAAGAATATGGTGAGAACGCACGCCAACCGGAGCCTGTTTACGAGAGTGGTGTGCGTACTCTCAATGGCGCTGGTGTGCGCCATGGGCGTGGCCCAAGCGGTACACAGCCATCCGGACGACTCGACCTCATCGCACCACGCGTGTTCGATCTGCTCGGCCGCGCACGCGGGGCTGAGCGTGGGAACCGTGATGACGGCTCCAGTTCTGCTTGCCGCCGCGCTTGCGACTCCGGCTTCGGAATCCTCAGACATACTCCGTCCTGCCACCACTCACTTCATTCGTCCTCCACCGTCGCTCTGATCCTTCGCCCTATGCAATAGGTGTTTTCCAAGGACCGCGATCTTCGATCTGGGATCGAACTCGCTCAGAACTCATTATTGGAGGAATCATGCCTTTGTCTCATAAGAGTTGTCCGGCTTCGGCTATTGTGGTCGTTGCTTTTATGTTCAGTGTTGCGATTGCATACGCGCAATCCGGCGGAGGTTCGGCATCGCTTAACGGTGTCGTCCTGGACCCCTCGGGGGCGGTCGTGGCCAACGCGACGGTGGAGATTCATCAGTTAGTCAGCGGGTATGACCGGACGACCGTTACCGACGGTAGGGGAAATTTCACTTTCTCAAATGTACCGTTCAATCCGTATCACATGACGGTGACGGCGCAGGGATTCGCTCGATACGCGCAAGATGTGGAGGTGCGGTCGATAGTACCCGCCAGCGTCAAGGTCAGTCTTCAAGTAACGGGCTCTTCCGAAACGGTGACGGTCGAAGCCGGCGCCGATCTGGTAGAGAACGATCCCACGTTCCACACCGACGTCGATAAGGAATTGTTCGACAAGCTTCCCTTGGAAAGCTCGTCGTCATCTTTGAGTTCGGAGGTCACGCTTACGACACCAGGCATTGCCGCCGACTCGAACGGGCTCTTCCACGGCTTGGGCGATCACGCGGAAAACTCATTTTCGGTGGACGGTCAGCCGATCACAGACCAGCAGAGCAAGGTTTTCTCCAACCAGATCCCACTGGATTCCATCCAGTCAATGGAAGTCATATCGGGCGCGCCGCCGGCCGAATACGGCGGCAAGACGAGCGTGGTGATTGTCGCGACCACGCGCTCGGGCCAGGGCGTCACCACGCCGCATGGCAGTGTGAATGCTTCGTATGGATCGTTTGGAAGCTCCAACGTGGCGGCTGATCTCGCTTACGGGGGAGCCAAGTGGGGGAACTTCATCTCTGTCGGTGGCCTGAACAGCGGCCGGTTCCTCGATCCTCCCGAGTTTGTGGTGATGCACGACAAGGGCAACGAAGAAAACTTTTTCGACCGGGTGGATTATCAATTATCGACTGCGGATTCCCTTCGCTTGAACCTGGGATTCACGCGCTCCTGGTTTCAAACGCCCAATTCCTATGACTCGCAGTTGGCGACGCCGTGGAACGGAGTCGCTGTCGCCAACGGTGGCCTCGATCCCAATGGCAATGTGGTCGGCCCGGCCGATCAGCGTTCTCAGATCAAAACGTTCAACATCGCGCCAGCCTGGACTCGATTGCTTAGCAACACTACGGTGTTTACCTTGGGCGCTTTTGTGCGGCGCGACGCGTATAACTACTATCCCAGCGCCAATCCCTTCGCCGACCTCGGCGCACCGGGCCTCCAGAGCGAAACTGTCGGTCAGAAGCGCACGCTCTTGAACGCTGGGCTGCGCTCGGACGTCTCTTATGTCAAGGGCATTCACAACCTAAAAGTTGGAACCACTTATGAGCAGACATTTCTTGACGAGAAGGACCCCTTCGGCATTGTTGACCCGACGCTGAACGCGCCGTGTGTGGACGCAAACGGCAATCCGGTTTTCGTTGGCAACCCCACACTCAACGACCCCGGGCAGTGCCCGACCGCGACCACAACCAACCAGAGTCTTTACCCGGCACCGTTTACTGCGAACGCCAACTTCAATTCGTTGTTGGGTTGCTATGACCTGACCCGGCCAACTCCGTCTGGCAATGACCCCTGCCCGCCGGGCACGACCGCGAGCGGACTCTACACGTTCAACGGTCACACCGATGTCAAGGAACTCGCGCTTTATATTCAGGATTCGATCACCAAGGGCAACTGGGCCTTGAATCTGGGCTTGCGGGGCGATTTCTATAACGGACTTACAACTCACAAGGAGGCAGAACCTCGTCTTGGCGTCGCTTATAACATCAAGCGCACCAACACCGTGCTTCGGATTTCGTACGCGCGAACCCTGGAAAGTCCGTTCAACGAGAATCTGGTACTTTCCAGCATCGGGTGCGCCAACGCAGTCCTGAATCCGCTGCTTGGTTGTTTCTCGCCCGCATCGAATCCGTTGAGCCCTGGATGGCGCAATGAATTCCACGCTGGCATCCAACAAGCCTTCGGAAAGTACCTGGTTTTCTCCGGCGAGTATATCTGGAAGTACACGCACAACGGCTACGACTTCAGTGTGCTGGGCGCCACGCCGATTACTTTTCCGGTGGAGTGGGAGCGCTCCAAGATTCCAGGATACGCGGGCCGCGTGAGCGTGCCGAACCTGCACGGATTTTCCGCGCTCATGGTGTTCTCGAGCGTGGCGGCCCGCTTCTTTACGCCGCAGGGCGGCGGGGCTGGCGCGGTTCCCGCAGCAGCCGAGGTGTTCCGTATCGACCACGACGAGAAGTTCAACATGACGTTCCACACGCAGTATCAGCCGTGGAAGATTGGTCCGTGGCTTGGCTTCAACTGGCGGTACGACAGCGGCCTGGTTGCGGGTCCGGCGCCTTGCGCCGGAGGCAACTGCGCGAACGGGCCGAACGGCGACGTTGGGCACGTGGATACTTCGGGACTAAGCGCCGATCAACAGTTCGAAGCTGGATTGACTTGCAACGGGGTCCACGCTACGCCACCCAGCGCGGCGAATCCCATTGGCACTTTCATCAGTCCCAACAACCTTTGCCCGGCCAACGAATACGGGTCGTCGCTTCTACAGATACCGGCACCCGGGACGGAAAACGACGATCACAATCCGCCGCGGGTCGCGCCGCGTAACCTGTTTGACGTTGCCGTGGGCGACGACAACCTATTTAAAGGCGACCACTACAAATGGAGTCTTACGCTCACCGCCGTCAACATAGCCAATAAGCTGGCGCTGTATAACTTTCTGTCGACGTTCAGCGGCACGCACTATGTGACACCGCGGGCGCTGACGGCTCAGGTTGGGTTCCACTTCTAGCAGGACATTAGAGGTTCCTTGGGCGGCGGGGTTCGACCCTGCTGCCTTTTTTTTGCATCTGGTTGTCAAAGACTGCTTGTGCAGTAATAGACAAAAAGAGTACGTCGATATGACAAGATGATCGGCCGCCTCACCCATGCTGGGGATACACGAGGTGCCGACATGCGGGAGTACGGAAAGTTTCTCAACATCTTCAGCCGGGCCGCAGCGTTCATGCTGGCGGGGTTCGTGATGCTGGCGAACATTGCGCTCGCATTGCCGCGAGCGTCGTCGGAGACTGGCGAAAGTGCGGATCTTCGACCGACTGCTGTGGCAGGGGAGAGTTGGCTTCAGCATCTGGGGCGCTCCTTCGATGAGACCAGTATGGGCAAGACGGGGCGACTGGGGCCTCCGGAGTTGAGCGCGGATGATGAGTCCCTCCGGCAGCTCACGGCTGCGCCGCGCCAGTTTGAGGATCAGAACAAAACCGTCACATTGCACGGTTCGGATCTTTACCGCATGAATTGCCGGGGATGCCACGGAGAAGATGGCGCCGGCGCGCCTCCGGAAATCAATTCGGTCATCAACCCGGTGCGGGCTACGTCAGCGTTGGCGATGATGGAGCGGATGCGAGCTTCCGGCATGCCAATAAGCCGCGCCGACGCGGCGAAGCTGGCACAGCAATCGAGGACGATGCTCCTCGAACGGCTTCATCATGGCGGGCAGGACATGCCGGCATTTCCGCACTTGAGCGGAGCCGAGGTGAATTCTTTAGTCGCCTACCTGCGCCAGCTTGCCGGCGTGCCGCACGCGGACAGCGAGCAACTTGCAGTGCGGGAGGAACGCGTGCGCGTGGGCGAGCACATCGCGAAGTCCACTTGCCATGTCTGCCACAGTGCGGGCGGACCGAATCCTACTCCGCTGCAGTTATACGAAGGGGAGATTCCGCCGCTGAGCACGCTGGTGCTGCGCACGAGTCCGGCGCAGTTCGTTCGTAAGGTGACACAGGGAGCGCCCATCCTGATGGGCACGCCGCCGCAATTGCTGCGCGGAAGGATGCCGGTCTTCTATTACTTGAGCGAAGAGGAAGCGGAGGACGTCTATTTGTACCTCACGAGCTATCCGGCGCATTCTTACGCAACCCTTGAAGCTGTGACGGCAGGCTCTGGACCAGCGCCGGGCGCGGACTCTGACCCGACGGCAACGACGCCGACGCAGCAACCGATCGCGGTGGCATCTCTTGCGGGTGCCGGAGAGGTGGATAAAGGTCAGTCTCAAACGACGCCTGCGGACGAGCAAGTTACCATTCTGGCCGTGCTTCTGGGTCTGCTCGCGAGTATGGTCTTGGGTCTCGGCTTCTGGTTTTCGGTCCGCGAGTTAAGGAGGCTTGCCGGGGATAGCGTAGGCCTTCCGCGGAGGGCGGAGTCAGGCGTTGAAGGCCCGAGCCGGCTTGATCCGGAACTCGCTGCGTGAAGGCTGCTCTGCCTACTGCTGCAACTTCGCGTATTCGGCCTTGGCCTCGCGTAGCAGCGGCAGGTCGGGGTCGGCATCTTTCCAGGAGGCGAGGAAATTCTGATAGGCGATGCGGGCTTTCGGAATATCACCTTGCTTCTGATAGACGCGGCCCAGCTCGAGTTGCGCTAACGGGAACACGATGTCAGGGCCCTGGTGAGATTTAAACGAGAGCGCTTTCTGAAGGTCTTGCTCCGCTTCGGGGTAGCGTCCCGCCATTTCGTAAGCCAAGCCTCGGCCGTAAATTACGCCATCGTTGGCCGGGGCGTAGAGCGCAGCCGTGTTCATGTAGTCGATGGCCTTGGCGGGATCTGCCTTGGCGGGATTTGCGGGCCGCAGGGCGGCGATTGCCCGAATCGACGGGACGGTTACGTTGATGGCAGAAGTATCATTGGGATGAGTGCGCTGGATTTCATCGGCCATCGCCAAGGCCTTCTGGTCTTCGCGCAGAACGGCCAGGGTTATCCCCGTACTCCCGAGCACGGAAAGGCTTCTGGACAACTTCACGGCTTCTTCGGAAAGGCGGATGGCTTCGGCGCGATTGCCGACCAGGGCCTCGGAACTGGAGAGTTGCGCCTCGATGTCGGCTCGGCCGACGAGGTGTAAGCGGTCAAGCGCCTCCTCCATCTGGTGTGAGAGTTCGCTTGATTTGCGTATCTGGCCGCGCGCGGCGGCCAGGCTGGCGCGGAATCCCAAAGCGGTCAAGGCGCCGTCAGGAGTTGCCGTAGCGGCCTGCAGTTCCTTTTCCATGTCCGCATCTTTGCCCTCGGCCCAGTCGAGAGACGCGAGGAAGACATGGTAGTTGGAGGTATTTCCCTTGTGCTGTAGAGCGGCGTTGAGAGTGGCCCGCGCTTCTTCGGTGCGGTTCAGCCCGGCATACGCCATTGCCACATTGCCGTAGGCGTTCAGCATGTCGGGATCGATTTCGAGCGCGCGTTTGGCGGTCGCGAGGCCCTTGTCGAATTGACCCAGCCGGTTATAGATATCCGCCAGATTAGTGAAGGGGGTGGAATCGCGGGGGTAAGTCTGGCAATAAAGTTCGTAGGCGGTAATGCCTTTGTCGAGTTGTCCGCTGTCGGCATAATAGTGCGACATGATGTACAGCTTCTCGCGCTCGCTGGCACGGTCGCGAAGCTCGAAGGCCTTTTGCCGATTTTGCTCCGAAAGCTGTGTTTGCCCAAGATTGCTGTAGACCGTGCCGAGACGGGCATAGGCCATGGCGAAGTTGGGATCGATTTCGACCGCGTGCTGATAGTCCGGGAGCGCGGCTAGGTCGTCGCCCATGTTGTGCTTGGTGTCGCCCAAGCTCAAGGCTCTGAGCGCGTCGAGCGATGAGGTGGTGGCCATGGAGAGAGACATGTCGTACTTCTGCACCATGCCCAACGATTCACCGAGTTGACCGCGCAGCTTGGTGGCAGCGCTGTGCAACGCGTTCAGCACATCTTCTTTGCGTTCCGCTTGCGCCTGCTGGCGCCCGAGGGAGTCACCGGAAGCAGAATTGGTGGCTTCGAGCGTGACGACATACTGGCCTCCGACGCTGTCGATGCTGCCGTTGAGCATGGCCTTGATGCCGTCGCGCAGGCAGATTTCGCGGCCGACATCGGCGGTCACGCGGTCGTTCGGATCGCGACCCATGAACTGCAACGTCTGGCGGACTTTCTGCTCGGGAAAAACGTTGAGATACGGAGATTGCCCAAGATCAACGACCAGGGCTTTCTTCAAGGTGCCGTCGAAGACCTGGTCGGCCGTAGTGTTGAGGAAATCGGTGACCAGGATCGAATCTTTTTCCGTGAGAGCGTGGCTTCGGCGCGAGAGTACGAACGCAATGCCGCCGGCGACCAGTGCTATAACCACGACCGGAATCAGCCAACCCGGTATTTTGCGTCGCTCGGGTGCAGGCGGCCTGCGAAGCGAAGCGCTGGAAGAAGCCGCAGCGAGCATTGAGCCCGACTCGGAGTCGCGGCGGAGGCGCTTGAGGTCGGAGCGGACTTCGGCGGCGCTTTGATAGCGCAGGTCGCGATCTTTTTCGAGCAACTTGCTGAGGACATCTTCGAAGTGCGGCGGTAGATCGGGGTTGAGGCGCAGCGGCGGGACGGGCGGGCGGTTAAGGATCGCATCGAAGATGACCGCCGAGGTGTCGCCGCGAAAAGGGAGAGCACCAGTGGCCATTTCATAGAGCACCGCGCCGAAGGAGAACAGATCAGTGCGGGCATCGAGATCTTTGCCGCGCGCTTGCTCGGGAGACATGTAGGCGACCGTTCCCACGGTTGAGCCGGGGCTGGTGAGGAAAGGATCATCGACCGTGGCCCGCGACCCGATCGTTACGGCCGAGGACGACGAAGGATGGGCGGTGCGTTTGGCTAATCCGAAATCGAGAATCTTCGCCTGG
>Ga0074046_10002987_pt1 | contig 14359 bp, 10 predicted proteins | sample BogForMeECP23OM3_FD_94441 | JGI IMG/M metagenome (GOLD analysis project Ga0074046, IMG submission 94441) | Bog forest soil microbial communities from Calvert Island, British Columbia, Canada - Bog Forest MetaG ECP23OM3 | ecosystem: Environmental > Terrestrial > Soil > Wetlands ...
CGTCCCGCCTTAGGATACGACGGATCGACGGGTATCGAGATTTTTGCATCGTGTAAATCGACAGCGTTGAGTGCCGGTTCTTGCTGGAACAAATTAGCGTAATTGATGTCCAGCGAGAGATCGCTTATTTGGGCCAGGACCCTCTGCCGGCTATCGCGATCGTAGATCTCGAGATCTTTCGCCACCAGGCCGCGGAACGGGTCCAACGTGAGTCGACGGACACGGATTTCCAGACCAAAGCTGTGGAACTGCTTGGTTAACAACGCCCGCCAGTGTCCGCCAAATCCTATATGGTAGAAGTAGTAGGCTGCCCAAGAGATGATTAGAGTGACCAGGAGCAGGGTCAGCCACTTGAAAACTTGGATTGGGCGAATCGGCATCAGGCTGGACGGTAGGCGCAGGGTAGGTATCATTCATCGGAAATCTCTGATCAGCAATCGCTGGAACAGGAAAATTGCGATTGTTCTTCCAAAGCGGCACGGCTCGTGCTACGTAAATAGACCCGATGATTCAACCGAACTGTCGGGCAAGATTTACCGCGGAAGACTTCAATTTTGTTGTTCGTACACTCGCAACAAGCCCGGGCAATGAGGTCAGCTTGGTCCAGTTACTAACCGATATCGAGACCAGGGACCAGATTTTGGACCACGACGAACTGGCTCGAGCTGTACTTGAAAAGCCAGGCCACCTGACCATTTCGCCACAGTTTTACTTCTACATTTTGGCTCGCCTCGTCCTAAAGCGCTCGGGGATAGACGACCGCACATTGACGGATTATGTCGCCGCACTGTTGGAGAAATTTTCCCAAGTTCGCCAACTGAGAGCGCCCGTTCAAAATCTGGAAACGCGCTATCTCTCTGACCTTTTACTCGCGCTCAAGACTGCGTCGCCGTACGAGACATTTCTGATCAGGGCGCACGTTGGTAACTACGCCCTATTCGTTAGCGGTATTTTCTACGAGAACATCGAGAGCCGCCGTCAACGGGGTGCCCCGAGTTGCTTATTCTACGAAGACATGGGTCGGGCGAATTTTCGTGCCGTGGCAACCCATGATGTCGCGCGCAGATACGAGTTGAGCGACCTTTTCAAAAAATTGGCGAATCACTTTCACGAGTGCCGCCTGGCCTTGAATCGATTGGCTGACGAGTTCGTCGATCTTGGAGATAACAGCTTCATGCCGACTTTCATATGAACAAGACACTCTTTAGTGAAGTCCAGCGGCTCTTTGAGCGAACCTACGCGTCGGTTGGAATTAATCTAGAGGAATGCTTAATCGATCGGTCACGTTGCTGGCACTTAACAAGTTTAGCCGGAGCGTCCGCCCGCGAGCTGAGCGAACTCGCCCGGACATTTTTGCGAACGGCGGACGACCGGCTGTATGTGGGAATCTACTATTCCAACTGGCTGATCGAACAACTCGAAAAACATGACCCGCGCGGCGGATTATCGAACAGCAATATTCAATCGCTGATAATGTTTGTGGAAGAGATTAATCACGCGCTCCACGCCGCGCTGCAATTTAAGGCGGGCCTGCGCCGGATCGATAGCGAGGATTTTGCGCGTAACCTCGAACTGCAGGGTATGGTCGATACCTATCTGGTCCTGTTGCTTTTCGTAGCGTTCTTTCGCAAGACGCAACGGGTCTCGCGAATGGATCGACGGTGGCTCCGATTTCATTTGTTTGAATCTCGTTCGCCTGACGGTTTCCGGGACGAGAATCTGCGGGGGCGTTACCTGGAAACGGGTGAACTCGCCTCGTCCTATACGCATTACCTGGATACATTAAATGGGGCGCGTCGTCTCGAAGAGATTCGAAATTTCCACGCACTTACCTACGACGCCAAGAAACAACACATCCTGGCCTTAATGAATCGACCGCGGCCGTCTGAAGCCGGGGATTAACCACGGTACAAAGAGAAGAATCACACGGAGGTTACGAAGGTCAGAGAAGGTCACGAAGGTTTGGATGAGTCGTGGCGGCTGTCGCTGGAGAGCTACTCTCTGGACGCCAGCCCGCGGCTCATGGCAGTTCCACTGACTCCGGAGGTCTGAGGCTGCAAATGAGGGCGTCGATCTATATTGCGGAGGAAAAGCCGGAGCTTTCGCTTACAACTGAGACTGGCACTCATCCAAAACCTTCGTGTCCATTTCTGACCTCTCTGACCTCTGTGTGATTCTTCCCCTATCAGGCGCCATCTCCAACCTAATCTGGCTTTTTCACCGGAATCACAGGTTAAGATGTGACCCTAACATTTTTCCCTCGATGCGGTTTGACGTGTACCCCTTCTTTCAACTACAACGCGAAGCGTCATGAAGATCTGGATCAACCGAGCGGGTCAAAATCTTGGGACATTCACTTTGGAAGAAGTTCAGCGAGGCTTGGATCAGGGCCAGTTCGTCCCAGGGGATCTCGGTTGGCAGGAGGGAATGGAAACTTGGAAACCGCTTGCTGAATTTCCCGGGCTTCGAATGCCTCAACCGCGATTTGAAACATCTTCGCTCGCTCCGGTCCATCAGACCTCGCCTGATGTCCCACCGCCGTTAGCGGAGAAAACATTAACGACAATCGACGAGGATGGTCCGGCATGGGAACGACGACAGCAACTCGGGTTGTTTAAAGCGCTCACGCAGACGTGGAAGGAGATACTTTTCAATCCGACTGTCAGTTTCGCACGGATGAAGACGAGTGGCGGGTTCACGACGCCATTTCTATTCAATCTTACCATGGTGATAATCTGGGCGTTTTTCACTGTGATCTACCGGCTGCTTTTGACAGGGATGTTTGCTGCCGCCGGATCGATGCGCAACGACTCAAGTTACATGCTGGGTATTAGCGCGGGAACGTCGGCGTTTGCTGTTATCGTGATTTTAGTGGTCGCGATTCCGACGATTGTTGCGTTGAACTTCCTCTCCGCCGGAATTACGCATCTCTGCCTTGCCCTGTTTAAAGGAACTTCCAAAAATTACGAAGCCACTTATCGGGTGATCTGTTATTCCTACAGTGCTTGGATTTTCGCGCTTGTGCCATGCGCCGGAGGGCTCGTTGCAGGTATTTGGGGCTTGGTGTCTTCAATCATCGGGTTATCTAAGGTGCACAAGACTGAAACTTGGCGAGCTGCTGTTGGAGTCCTGCTCCCGATCTTTGTCTGTACAGGGTTGGTTGTCGCGTTATATGTCGCGATTTTGGCCGCGATCTTTTCCTCACTCCACAATGCAAATACTTAGGCGAAGGCTAGTTCACCTGAGACCGTTGGCTCCGAAAGAGACCGACTTCGAGATTCTTTTTCTGGTGGTGTCGTCCGCAGCCGCGGCGAGCTGTTTTGTTTGGCTAACCGCGGGACTGCCTTGGCCTGGATGCTGGTTTCGCCGGTTGACCGGGCTACCCTGCCCGACCTGTGGAGCAACCCGATCTGCCTTGTCTTTGGCACACGGAGACCTCACGGCGGCGTTGCGGCACAACCCGCTGATCTTTGTTTGCTATGCCGGAATCATTATCCTGAACCTCTATTGCGCCGCCGTTTTGCTTTTCCAATTTCCGCGGGTGCGGCTAGCCGGCCTGCCATCTAATGTCAAACGTTGTTTGTGTGTACTCGTACTCGCCGCAGTGGCGCTGAATTGGCTTTACCTTCTCACCAACCGCTGACGGCAGCGGCTGAGTCACGGCAAAAGCGGGGCTGACGCTGTTTTGTTCAGCACAGAATAAATCGATTCCCTCGATCCCGTGCCGCCGCATAGTTTCCAGCGCTATATCCGGACGATTGCAATCGCGGCTTAGATGACCCAGTACAACGCGCCGGAGTTGGTCTCCTGCGATTGCTGCCACCAATTTTGCCGCGGCTTCGTTAGAGAGATGGCCGTGCCTGGATAATATCCGCTGTTTCACTGACCAGGGCCGTTTGGTGTCCTCCTGCAACAGCCGCTCATCGTGATTCGTCTCAATGACCAGAGTGTGCACCTGCCGGATCCGCTCCATCGCGAGCTTTGGTGCATAACCGAGGTCAGTCAAGACCCCAATCGAGCCCGCATCCCCCGTGAAGACGAACGCTGTCGGATCAACCGCGTCGTGCGGCACGTAAAAACTCTGTATCTCAATGTCCTTTACCGAAAAGGCGCCGCCGGTCATGAACAGGTTCCACTTCGGAAAATCGGCGAGGACTCCCCGTCGCAACGTTTCTGCAGTCAGCGGATTCGCATAGACCGGGATCCCGAACCGGCGACAGAAAATTGCCAGGCCGGCAATATGATCACTGTGTTCGTGCGTAATAAGAATGCCGTCCAAAGATTCCGGACGAACTCCAATCGTTTCAAGGCGCTGCGAGATCTGGCGCGCGCTGAATCCGGCGTCAACGAGCAGCCGGCACTGGTTGGTGGCGATTAACGAACAGTTACCCGCACTGCCGCTGCCAAGAACCGTCAAACTGAGCACCCGCCTATTAAAGCGCACTGTAGGTCCCGATGCCAATCTGATTCCGACCTGCGCTCTGAAAAAAATCTTGCCTTCCTCGCAGTTCCTCTTGAATTTCCGGAAGGCAACGCCGATACCGATGGACTCAGCGATGGCAGTTGATCTTTTCCGTAATGTTAGGACTTTCGCTTTGATGCTTCTGAGCCCGCTCATATTTATTCGCTAACACCCCCCGTATGAACCGCTATGTAACTTATCTCTTCTTGGGCGCTCCAGGCAGTGGCAAAGGGACTCAAGGTAAAGTGTTCGGAGCGATCCCGCGATTCTTCCATTGTGCTTGCGGCGAAGTGTTTCGCTCCCTCGATTTGCGCACACCTTTAGGCCAAAAATTTGTAGAGTTTTCCAGCAAAGGGTTGCTTGTGCCGGACGATCTGACGGTTGAACTTTGGCGGAATAAGATCCAAGCACAGGTGCTCGAGGCAGAATTTAAGCCGGATATCGACGCGCTGGTGCTTGATGGGATTCCCAGAAATGTCAATCAGGCCAAGCTCATGGAGGACTTGATTGATGTGAGACGGGTGTTTCACCTGTCATGTTCTAATCGGGACGAACTTGTCCGTCGCTTACGAAAACGCGCGATCAAAGACAACCGGCTCGATGACGCCAGTGAAGAAGTGATCCGGAAGCGTTTAGCCACTTTTGAGGAAGAGACCAAGCCAGTACTGAATTTCTATTCCAGCCTGGTGACTGATGTCGATGCCCTTCAGCCTCCGGTGAAGGTTCTCCAGGATATCCTTGGAGTGATTTGGGATACACGCGACGGAGTACTGACGTTCAGCGCTTGACCGGCTTCAACAAGCTGGGATTCGCTGGGTTTTCCGCCCAAACGAGCCGAACTCATGGGACCGGCGGTTATATTCGATGAGCAGTAAGCCTCGGGTTGTATTCATCGGTAGCGGCGAGATCGGGCTCCCGACCTTGCAATGGCTCGCTAACTCTCCGCTGGTGAACCTGGTGGGTATTGTGACGCAACCTGACAAACCTGTAGGTCGCTCTCAGGTGTTGACGCCGCCGGCACCAAAGAGGATGGCGATCGCGCTCAATCTGCCCATCCTACAACCCCTCAAAATACGCCGAACTGAGGAACTGGGTCTGATCGAAAACCTTTCGCCGGACCTGATTGTTGTCATGGCATACGGTCAGATTTTACCGAAAGCGCTTCTGGAGATGCCGAGCCTGGCCTGTCTCAATTTGCACGCGTCGATCTTGCCCAGGCACCGAGGTGCCGCACCCATCCAGGCTGCAATCCTTGCGGGCGATCAATTGAACGGGATGACCGTAATGTACATGTCAGAAGGCTTGGATACCGGTGACATCTTACTGACCAGATCGGTCCTTATCCGCCGCCGCGAAACCGCAGGGTCGCTACACGACCGGTTGGCAAAACTCGGGCCCGAGGCGCTGGCTCCCGCGTTGGACCTCATTTTATTACAGCAGGCGCCCAGGATTCCGCAGGACGAGTCACAGGCGAGCTATGCTCCCAAACTCGGGAGTGAGTCAGGGATAATAAATTGGTCCCAGGATTGTTGGCACCTGGATCGGCTTGTGCGAGCGATGGGCCCCTGGCCGGGCGCCTTTACGTTTGTACATGCCGTGGACGACACAGTAAGAAAGCTCAAGGTTCATCGGGCTTTGCCGATCCATCGTTTCGCTGGTAAACCAGGCGTCGTGATCCGGGTTGGAACTCGCGGCATTGCGGTTGCCTGTGGGAACGGGGCACTATTGTTGCTGGAGGTTCAGCTTGAAGGCAAGCGCAGGATGGCGGCGGTGGAATTTGTGCGCGGGTTCGCATTGCCAGTCGGGACCGCGTTGGGAGAGTGAACTCAAGGACTCGAGGACTCAAGAAGCCGAAGAAGAACAAAAGTTTCGCGCCGAATTTCGCATCGCACCATTCTTGAATCCTTGACTTCTTGGGTCCTTAAGGCTGAGCGGCGCTGTTTCGCTTCGGCACTTCAGCCTGCTCGACCTCCGGGGTCATTGCCACAGAAACGGTTTGGCCGATTCGGAGAGGCACAGGCGGAGCACCCAAAGGCTCGATGCGGACCGCAAATCGTTGCGGAAGACGAACCCAATCGACGGTTTGGCTAATCGCGGGCAACAAGTCCGTCGAAACGCTGCCAGACCCATCCTGAACGTAGACACCCCAACCAATGCTTCGGACCACTCCCTGGAACGGTTGATTCTTGTAACCCATAAGCGACAAAATAGCCCTTTGTCCGATTTCGATATGCGGTAATTGAGTCTCTTTGAAGTATGCGGCGATCCAAAACGAACTCCGATCGACAAGCGCCATCAGCTGATTTCCGGCGATGACGTAGGTGCCCTCGCTCGTATTCATGTTCGTGACATACCCATTCACGGGCGCGAAAACTTTTGTGTAGCTGAGGTTTAATCTCGCTTCCTCCAGGTTTGCTTTTGCCGAGATCAACTGAGCCTGCGCAGCAGCGAAGCTGTCTTGAGCATTCTGATAGTCCTGTTGCGGAGTCACATGTTTGCTATAAAGATCGTATTGTCGATCGAGATTTTGCTTCTGCTGTTTCAAGTTCGCTTCGGCGTTGAGAACCTGCCCAGAGGCAACATTCAGCAGAGCCTCGTAATCAGCAGGATCGATCTCAAACAGCATGTCCCCAGTTTTTACCTCCTGGTTGTCGCGGACCGAGACGTGAATAATCGGGCCGGAAACGCGCGGCGCAATTCCAACAATATTCGCGCGAACCTGCGAGTCCCGGGTCCAAGGATTTTGCACATATTGCTGATAAAGAGACCACGCAGCCCATCCGGCCAGGCAAATGATGACAATGGTAACAAGATAATTGAAAAGCCTCGCCTTCATGGTAAGCAGACGAATCCGATGATGCTACTGAGCAGAATAACCAATGCGACGAAGAACAATGGAAGATGCCAGACATGACGCGAAAGGCCCGTACGTTCCATGATTGCGATCACAAGCCAAGCTGCCAGAAAGCCCGCCGTGCCGACCACGAAAATCCAGGGAAAGAGCAAGTCCATAAACCTGAACTCCGGCCGATTCAGCGCTTCAAAAACGATCATAAAGCAGACCACGAGTCGGATGGTAGCAGAATTCCCCAGCTGCCTCAATGGCCGCTTACGCCGGATGCAGCTCGGCCAAGGGCGCAGGTTCATGTCGCCGTCGCCGCAAGCGATCCATATAGAGGTAAATGATCGGCGTCGTGTAGAGCGTCAGCAGTTGCGATACGGCCAGACCGCCGATGATTGCGACTCCAAGTGGTTGGCGGATTTCTGAACCGTCACCGTGGCCGATCGCGAGCGGAATCGCACCAAACATCGCGGCCAGAGTGGTCATCATGATGGGACGAAAGCGAACAAGGCAGGCCTGGTAAATAGCGTCGGCCGGGGAGAGATTTTGTTCCCGCTCAACTTCCAGCGCGAAATCGACCATCATGATGGCGTTTTTCTTCACGATGCCGATCAGGAGAATGATTCCTATGATCGAGACGATCGAAAGATCGACTTTGCAGAGAAGGAGTGCAAGCAAGGCCCCCAATCCCGCCGAGGGAAGGGTCGACAGGATCGTGATCGGATGAATGTAGCTTTCGTAAAGCACCCCAAGTACGATGTAGACGGCAATGATGGCGGTCAGGATCAGCACCGGTTCCGACGAGAGAGAATCCTGGAAGACCTGAGCCGTTCCCTGGAAGCTGCCTCGAATCGTGTCAGGCATATTGATGTCCTGGGCTGCTTTCTGGATTATCTCTGTCGCCTGCTGGAGAGAAGTACCGGGGTCTAAGTTAAACGAGAATGTGACCGCGGGAAATTGGCCTTGGTGATTTATCGCGGTCGGAGTATAGGAGGTTTCAAAGTGTGCAATGGCGCTAAGAGGAACTTGGATGCCGGTTGAACCGGATATGTAAATTTTGTCAAGAGCGGTGGGATCTGCGAGATATTGCGGCGAGGCTTCAAGGATAACATGGAACTGATCCCGATCATTGTATACGACCGAAACGGCCCGCTGACCGAACGCACTGTATAACGCGCTGTCGACCTGCTGGGCCTGGATTCCGAGTTCGGATGCCTTGACCCGGTCCACAACAACGTTGGATTGCAATCCACGCTGCTGTTGATCGGTCGTCAGATCCTTCAATTTCGGGCTCTTTTGGAGGGCCGCCATCAGCTTAGGTACATAAGTATTCAGATCGTCCTGACTAGGACTTACCAGCGAATAAATGTATTGGCCCTTTGTAGCTCGGCCGCCGATACGGATATCCTGCGCAGCCTGTAAGAAGACGCCAATCCCCGGTATTCTGGATGTTTTCCCTCGTATTCTGGCGACCACCTCCGTAGCGGTTAAATCTCTCTCCTTGCGCGGCTTTAAAGTAATAAACATTCGGCCGGTGTTTCCGCTTCCGCCGCCCCCACTGCCTACAGCCGAAGTGACAGAAGCAACGGCAGGGTCACGTTTCACGATATCAGTCACCAGATTCTGTTTCTCTACCATCGCATTGAAAGAGATATCCTGCGCAGCTTCGGTTATCCCCATGATCATGCCGGTGTCCTGTTGCGGGAAGAAACCTTTCGGTACGACATTGTATAGCCAGACCGTGAGGCAGATCGTCGCCGCTGTAACCAGCAACATAAGAAAAGAATGCCGCAACACCCACCGCAATGAGCTTGAGTAGAACCCGAGCATGCCGTTGAACACGGTTTCAGTAGCGCGGTAGAACCAACCCCGAAATTGTTCTGGTTTTTCCTCTCGCAATAAGCGGGAACAGAGCATCGGAGCGAGAGTTAGTGCTACAACTGCCGAAACCAGGATCGCTACGCTAAGCGTCACGGAAAACTCATGGAATTGCCGTCCGATGATTCCGCCCATAAACAGCAGTGGAATGAACACCGCTACCAGCGAGATACTAATTGAAACGACGGTAAAACCAATCTGGCGTGCACCTCTGAGAGTGGCCTCGAGCGGCGTTAGTCCTTGCTCCAGGTGGCGAACGATGTTTTCGATCACGACGATGGCATCGTCGACCACGAAACCAACGGAGACGGTAAGCGCCATGAGTGAGATATTGTCTAGGCTGAATTTCAGGAGATACATCATCGCGAACGTACCGGCCAAGGAAAGCGGGACAGTGATGCAAGCGATGAATGTCGTGGATACGCGACGGAGGAACAAAAAGCAGACCATTACGACAAGAGCGATGCTGATGAGGAGAGAAGTTTGCACGTCGGCAACCGAGGCCCGAATCGTGGTGGTTCGATCGCTCTGGATCTCAAGATGGATCGCCGGTGGCAACCAGCGCTGCAATTGCGGAAGAATGGCTTTTATGCGATCCACCGTTTCGATGACGTTCGCGTCTGCCTGCTTACGAACGAACATCACGACGGCTCGCTTGGAATTGAACCAGCCGGCTTGAAGCCTGTCCTCCGTCGCATCGATCGCCCGGCCGACAGCGCTCAATGGAATGGGAACGCCATTTCTCTCTCCGATGATAAGGTTTTTGTAATCATTTGCGGTGAATAGTTGATCGCTCGCATTCATCGTGAAGCTTATGCGATCCCCGTCAATGGATCCTTTGGGTTCATCCTTGTTCTGGCCCTGGAGAACTGTGCGAACGTTATCGATACTCAGCCCCATCGAGGCCAGGGCTGCAGGATCAACCTGTATGCGCACCGCAGACTTGGCGCCGCCTCCGACATCTACCTCGCTTACTCCGGGTATCTGCGACATCGCGGGCACCAACAGCTCTTCAGCCTGATTGTAAATTTGTGACAACGGTACCGTGTCCGAGGTTAATGCAAGGATCAGCACCGGAGTATCGTTCGGGTTGGCCTTTCGATAGGTCGGTGGGCTTGGGAGGCCTGGTGGTAGTTCGCTCGAGGCCGCATTGATTGCTGCCTGAACATCGCGCGCAGCTCCATTGATGTCTCGGTTGAGATCAAACTGAAGCGTAATGCGAGTTCCATTCAGTTGACTCACTGAGGTGATTTCGCTAACGCCGGCGATGTTAGCGAACCTCCGTTCCAGCGGTGCGGCTAAAGACGTCGCCGCCGTGGCAGGATCTACGCCCGAGTAGTTGGCGCTTACGTTGATTGTTGGGAAATCGACCTGCGGCAAAGGCGCCACCGGCAAAAACCGGTACGCAACCATCCCCGTCAGCATTAAGCCGACAGCAAGGAGCGAAGTCGCGATCGGTCGGCGAATGAATGGTTCAGAAATATTCATGACAGCGGATTCAGCGGGTTCAGCGGGTTCAGCGGGGCCAGCGGGGCCAGCGGGGCCAGCGGGGCCAGCGGGTTCAGGGAATTGCTCCGCTGCCACCACCTGAATCCGCTGACCCCGCTGTTACCTGCTCTCTTCATCGCGTCATCACTGGCTCGAGCTCCTCCGACTTTACCGCGGGTTTCTTGCGCCGCCGACTGAGGAACTTTCCAATCTTATCCATGTAAAGGTAAATAACGGGGGTCGTGTAAAGCGTCAGGATCTGAGAGACGAGCAGACCGCCAACAATCGTAATCCCAAGAGGCTTACGCAGCTCTGATCCTGTGCCCTCTTGGATAGCGAGCGGAAGTGCGCCGAGCAGGGCGGCCATCGTTGTCATCATGATCGGGCGAAAACGCAGCAAACAGGCTTGATAGATCGATTCCTCCGGAGTCTTGCCCTCTTCCCGCTCAGCATCGAGCGCAAAGTCAATCATCATGATCGCGTTCTTCTTAACGATCCCGATTAGCAGAATGATTCCAATCAAGGCGATGAGTGAAAAATCCATCCGGTACAGAAATAATGCCAGGAGCGCACCGACGCCCGCAGAGGGCAACGTGGAAAGAATCGTAATTGGATGAATGTAGCTTTCGTATAACACTCCGAGAACGATATAGATCACGACAATCGCTGCCAAAATCAGGTATGGCTCGGATTGTAACGACGACTGAAACTCTGCAGCAGTTCCAGAAAAGCTGGTGGCGATGGTGTCTGGCAAATCAATTTCGGCCTTCGCCGCTTCGATGGCCTTCACCGCCTCGCCGAGTGAGCTTCCAGGAGCAAGATTGAAGGAAATAGTTACTGCCGGAAACAAATTCTGATGGAGGATTGACAGAGGCGCCGTGGTTGTCCGCAAGGTCGTAAACGCTGATAATGGGACCTGCGGCCCACCTGTTGTGATTGCGCCGCTGGCGGTGATCGATCCGGGGCTCGACACACTATTCGCTTGCTGGGAGCCGGTTGCGTTGACGTAGATTTTATCCAGAATACCGGGAGCGTTTCTGAACTCCGGGGCAGCTTCCAGTACGACCCAGAACTGGTTCAGTTGGGTAAATATGATTGAGATCTGGCGCTGCCCAAAACAGTCATATAAAACGTTGTCAATAGCGTCGATTTGAACCCCGAGTCTTGAAGCCTTTTCGCGGTCGATATCAATTACGGTTTGGAGGCCATTCGTTTGCTGGTCACTCGCAACGTCACTAAGTTCGGAAGCGCTTTTTAGCCGAGCCAGAAATTTAGGCGTCCAATCGGCTAATTCCGCCGAGCTGCTATCCTCGAGAATGTATTGATATTGGGTGCGACTTACTTTGGTATCTAACTGCAAATCCTGCACGGATTGCATGAAGAGAGAGATGCCCTGGATACTGCTGGTTGCCTTGGTTAACCGCGCCATGATCTGGTCTGCACTGGACTGCCGTTCGTCCCGCGGTTTCAAGACAATGTAAAGTCGACCGGTATTCACCGTTGCGTTCACCGTTCCCGCGCCGACGAATGCAGCGACGCTCTGGACGTCCAGATCTTTTTCAACGATGTCAGAGACCTGTCGTTGCCTCTCCAGCATCGCTTTAAAAGAGATATTCTGAGCCGCATCCGTTACCCCGATAATCTCTCCGGTGTCCTGGTTGGGCAGTAACCCTTTTGGCACTTCCAGATATAGGTAAATCGTGGCTAGCAGCGTTGCGATCGCAACAAAGAGGGTAATCAGCCGATTGCGTAAGACCCACTTCAACCCGACTTCATAGAAATTGAGCATGCCTTCAAACGCTTTTTCACTCCAGCGAAAAAGCTTACTCTGCTTGCTCTGGTCAATCGGCTTCAGGAACTTTGCGCACATCATCGGTGTAAGCGTCAGCGAGACAATCGCCGAGACGATGACTGCCACGCTGAGGGTGATGGCAAACTCTCGGAACAGGCGGCCCACGATCCCCGTCATGAAAAGTAACGGGATGAAGACGGCAATAAGCGAAAAACTCAGAGAGATGACCGTGAACCCGATTTGTCGGGAACCCTTCAGAGCTGCTTCCAAAGGCGATTCACCTGCTTCGATGTACCGAAAGATGTTCTCGATCATTACGATCGCATCGTCGACGACGAACCCGGTTGAGATGGTTAGCGCCATGAGCGAAAGATTATTCAGACTGAATCCGGCAAGGTACATGACCCCAAACGTCCCGATCAGCGAGAGGGGCAAGGCAACACTTGGGATGACGGTCGCCCAGACTCTGCGCAGAAATAAAAAGATTACCAGAATCACCAGAACCACGGTCAGCATCAGGGTAAATTGAACATCGCGAATCGAAGCTCGAATCGTTTCCGTCCGATCTGTGAGGATAGAAACCTTTACCGCCGGCGGGATCGAGGCAGTCAGCTTCGGGAGCAACCGTTTGATGCGGTCAACCGTCTGAATAATATTTGCGCCGGGCTGCCGTTGAATATCGACGAGAACGGCAGGTTTGTTCCCGACCCAGGCCGCCAGTTGCTCGTCCTCGACGCTGTCGACGACATTTGCGATGTCGCTGAGCTTTACCGGAGCCCCGTTTCGATAAGCAATGATCAGTGGTCGGTAGGAATCCGCGCTGATGAGCTGGTCGTTGGAACCGATCATGTATGATTGTCGAGTGCCATTGAAGCTTCCCTTGGGCGCGTCTACGTTCGCTTGAGTAATTGCATTCCGTAGGTCCTCCGGTCCCATGCCGAGCGACGCCATCGCCGCGGGATTAAACTGGATGCGAACGGCGGGCTTTTGATTTCCTTCGATAGTCACCAAACCAACTCCAGAAACCTGACTCAGTTTTTGAGCCAAAAGCGTATCGGCAAAGTCATTCACCTTTGCGATCGGCAGGGAGTCGGACGTGAGAGCGAGCGTGAGGATGGGGGTGTCTGCTGGGTTGACCTTACTGTAGGTCGGGAGGTTAGGAAGGTCATTTGGCAAATAGCCTCTAGCGACATTAATAGCAGCCTGCACATCCTGCGCTGCAACGTCGATGTCCCGGTTGAGATCGAACTGAAGCGTGATCGTACTAACACCAAAAGAGCTGGTCGAACTCATAGACGTCAGCCCGCTGATCTGATCGAACTGGGACTCTAAAGGTGTCGTGACTGCAGATGTCATCACGTCCGGGCTGGCGCCCGGGTATCGGGTGACAACTTGGATCGTGGGAAAGTCAACTTGTGGTAATGACGCGATCGGCAGGAGAAAATAACCGAGAAGCCCGAGCATGATGACACCAGCCATCAAGAGCGAAGTGGCGATCGGTCTGCGGATAAAGGGTTCAGAAACGTTCATAGCAGCACTCAGGGCCTCATCCTGTGGACAATGATTCTTAAAAACAGGGGCGTTGTTCTTATCCTATCCCTGGGTTGCCATAGCAGGCGGAGCGCTTCCTTCCGGCTTCTCAGACGCCTGCGTAGGCCGTCGATGGTGCTCGGATCCGGTGTGGCCAGGAGATTGTTTGCCATCTACGGCTTGATTGGGAGCAGGTGTTTCATCAGCCTGTGCGAGTGGCTTGCCGTTCACAGCCTTATTCGGAGTTATGATTTGCACTGGAGTACCAGGTTGAAGCTTATATTGACCGTCAACGACGACTTGCTCTCCTTCCTTCAGCCCGCTATCGATTAATGCCTGTCCACCGTCAATCTGTCCGACCTGCACA
>Ga0074046_10002989_pt1 | contig 14358 bp, 7 predicted proteins | sample BogForMeECP23OM3_FD_94441 | JGI IMG/M metagenome (GOLD analysis project Ga0074046, IMG submission 94441) | Bog forest soil microbial communities from Calvert Island, British Columbia, Canada - Bog Forest MetaG ECP23OM3 | ecosystem: Environmental > Terrestrial > Soil > Wetlands ...
CCAAACAATGCGAACACCATGCATACAATCGATGCGATCACGACCGACCGGAGCGCCACCCTCCTCAGGAACTCAGGCGAAGCCTTGGCGGTCAAGGTCGCGCAGACGATCGTTACTTTCAGCGGTCCGATCGCAGCGAATAATAGCATCACGATTTCTGCAGGCTGAAGCTCCATGATCGGGTTTCTCGCGAGGAATGTGTACTAGAAGCGCCCGTGTAAAAATCAGAATGGGTCTTTATACAAAAGTCCTCGTCGTTTGGCGAGAACTCAGAAGGTGGGGGCGGCAGGAGCTTCCCTGGCGGCCGGTACCTCTGGCGAGAACTCAGAAGTTAGGGGCGGCAGGCGCTTCCTTGGCGGCCGGTGCCTCTGCGGTTGGCCTGAGAGTCGGGGCCGGGCCCTGGGGCGGCTGCGGACGGGCGATGGCGATGCCCAACCCAATTTCGTTGGCCGCATCGTAGGCCAGCACGGCATTGCGGTGAGGAGTCGCAAAATCGGCCGAAAGCAGCATCGTCGTTCGGCCGGTCCGCTCACGAGCCTTGCGAAGCAACTCGACGAGCGTGCTCATGGTCGGTTCGACGGGTTCGCGATCGAGTTTCATTCTTCCCCCCTCATCGATCTCGACCAGAATGTAATCCTTCTTCAGGTCGTCGAGCGAGCGCGGCCGTCCCTGAGCGACCGCGCTGGCGGGGGCTTCCCCCGAGGGCTTGGGGATCTCCAGCGTCTTGTACAGCACCGTGGTGGCCGTCACCATGAAGAAAAGCACCAGGTTGAACGCCACATCGACCATCGGCGCTAGATCGAGCTCCTCGATCTTTTCGGTCGCCGAGCGAGAGAGCGAGAAGACGGCCTCCGGCTGCTCGGTCGGCTCCGCGGCGGTCAGTTCCGATTCGCGATTGGGCGCTCGGGCGACCGGTAACGCAACGTGGCTGGGCTCGGTATCAAGCCGGGCATTCCAGTCCAGGTCGTCCGGGCCTGCGTCCCAGCGCTCGAGCGGGGACGTCGTCGAGCTGGACTGCCTTGTGGTAGGGGCGGGGGCGGGCGATGGCCCTTGGCTGCTCTTTGGAAGGTCGTCGAGCTCGGCCTCGTCAGCAAGGATTTCGAGATCGCTCTCTTCCGCACTGGCGGCGTCCCGTTTCTGGTCGTCCTCGTCGCCTTCGTCGCTGTTTTCGTCCTCATCGGCCCAAGCCCAGCCGGATGTCTGCGCCCCGGTTGCAGTCAGACCCTGATCGGCAGGCCCGGCACTCTTGCCTTGGATCTCGATGACCGGAAAGGTGACGTCGGACGAGGAAGACGGGTTGGGCAAGAGCGTTCGCTCGTGCGTTTTTGGCGGTGGGATAACCTCTTCGATGCTGGGCTGCAGTTCCTCGAGGTCGGAAGGAGCAAGAGCGGAGCGGGTGCCGGACTTTGGTCGCGCCAGCGGTGCTTCTTGGACCGTCTCGGGGGGTTTGGCCGGTTCCGGCGGTGCCGTCAATTCCGGGAAATCGGCCAGGCGGGCCCAGGCAAGAGCGGATCCCGCCGGACGTACCAGGTCATCGTCGCGGAGTTCGGCACGCGCAAACGCCAGGCGGATTGCCGCCTCATCGAGCCCGCGCTGCAACTCCAGGCGATCGGCGTGGAAGACATCCCAATTGGCCATAGTATCCGCTCTTGCGGTCTGGGTTCGAGCACTAATCCGGGCGTCAATTACCCTCGTGAGCTGAGCTAGCCCGACGGCTCACCGTGAGCCTTTTGGCTCCTGGACTCCCACGTGAACAGTGACTCCCTCGACCTCGGTCACGGCCGAGGCCACCTTGAGCACTTCGCCATGCGGCACGTCGCCGTCAGCCTGAAGGATGACCTTGCGACGTCCATCCTTAACCCCGAGAGCAACGGCCTTGCGCACCTGGTCAAGGTTTACGCTTGCTCCTTCGCCGTGGCCCAGCAGAAGGCGCGGTTCCGCCCCTGGGACCGCGGGCCTGAGGATGGTCAGAAACGTCGCCATCGACTCCTGGACGCCGACCCCGTGCCGTGCCGGGGGCACGTCAACTTTCTCACCGCCGGACATCTGAACGGAGAAGAGCATGAACGTCATGAGCTGGAAGACGACATCGACCATCGGTGTCATGTCGATATGTTCGTCTCGTTCTTCCGTGGATTCGCGGCGAAGCAGCATGGCCGAGAGTGGTCCTCGGGTGTGGAAGCAAGAAGCATCAGAGAACGGCCGTTCTGGGGCGACGCTCGATCATGTCTTTGGAATCAGCGTGAGGTCGCGGTACGTGGTGCCATCGACTCGGTGCGGCCGCCACGAACTGGCTGCGCTGGCACAGGGCTCTCGAGCGGTTCAAGGACCTCCAGCACCTCTTGAAGCTGACGCTCGGTCCGGTCCCGCAGCCTTCGTAGCCGGGCATGCACGTCATTGCCGATGAGCATCATTGGGTTGGCAATGAGAAGGCCAGCGCCGGTCGCCCAGAGCGCCAGGCTGATCTGGGAGGCCAAAGCGCGCGGGTTGACCTGTTCCGAGCTGCCGATCTGGCTAAACGCCCCGATCATGCTGGCGACCGTCCCCAAGAGCCCAAGAAGGGGGCCCATCCGGACGATCGTGGAGATGGTGGCCAGGCGGTTCTCCATCCCGGCGATCACCTCGGTATGGAACTCAGTGACAAGCAATTGCTTGATCTTTGCCAGCCCTTTGCTCCGGTTCTGGAGGGCCACGGCGATGAGCTGCGCGAGCGCCTTGTGCCAGTAGGTTGGGCTCTGGCAGACATTCACGGCTGCATCGTACTTTCGTGCTTCACAGAGTTCGCGTACCTGCACAATGAGCGGCCCAGGATCGGAGAGGATCTTCTTCTTGAGTGTCCGGTAGAGCAAGATGCCGTTGTAAACACCCCAGACCGCAAGGATGGCAAGGGCTCCGTAGATAACATAGCCGAAAGCATCAATAATCTTGATGGTCAGATTCATGTCGTCTCAGTCCGTTGGTTGGGTGACAGAGTGAGGTCCTCTTGCCTGGTTGAGGCCCGGCCATCGCAGATGCCACCGTCGTCCTGGCATGAAATGCCACCTGGAGATCATTCTGGCGAGTCAGTCGGGGCCCTCGCAAGGGATCTGATCTCTGCTTGGCTCAACCAAGAGGGCCGCCCCACCGTCGTGCCTTAGTCGCATCCGAGCCCCTGACCCAAATCCTCTGAGACGACGAGCTTAGAACTGGTTCTTTGGAGGTGTCATCACGGAGTTCGATGGAGAGGAAAAGATTGTGGAGGGACTCTCGTGCTCAGCGAGCACTCATTGCTCATCAGGTCCAGCGAGATGTTTGGGATCGGTTCGCTACCCAGAGGGTTGGTCGGCTGCAAACCCTTGCCAGGCTTAGCCTGGTGCGTGAAAATGGGACGGGTTTTGTCGACTTTCTGCTCAAAGTCCTTGAAGCAGTCGAGATTCCGTATCTTCTTCGAGCTTTTCCCATGCCGCGCACCGTTCTGATTGTTGAGGATGAGCGCGACACCAACGATATTCTGGCCAGTCTCCTCCGGGCTCGCGGTTTCGTTCCCGTCCAGCTTTATTCCGGTGCGCAGGTAATCTCTAGCGTCTCTCTCAAAAAGCCAGACCTGATCCTGCTGGACGTCATGCTTCCCGACGTGGACGGCTTCTCGATCTGTGATCAGCTCAAGCGGAATCGAGAAACGAACCTGATCCCGATTATCATGGTCACGGGTCTTCAGGACACCCATCACCGTGCCGCGGGCGTGCGGGTTGGCGCCAATGACTATTTGAGAAAACCGTTCACGTCCACCGAGCTTTACGAGGCCATCAACAAGGCCCTCGCGTGGCACGAAGAGCACCTGAAGCGGGGAACGCACGGCGAGATCAATTTTGACATCCGTAGCGAGCTGACCTATCTTCAGGAAGCCAACGACATGCTCGCCGATCTTTTCGCTCATACGCCTCTGACCGAGCGACAAATCAAGGATTTGAAGCAGGCCGTGATGGAGATGGGGGGAAACGCCATCGAGTGGGGACACCGCAAGAACGCCGACCTGGTCTTGCGTATCACGTACCGTATCGACCGCGACTCGATCACGCTGATCATTCAGGACCAGGGGCCGGGTTTTGATCCTTCAGACGTGCCTCACGCCGCTTCCGACGATGATCCGATCGGCCATATCGAACTGCGTAGCGAACTTGGCCTGCGCGAGGGAGGTTTCGGCATCATGCTTGCCCGCGGGCTCGTCGACGATTTTCGCTACAATGAACGCGGAAACGAGGTCACTCTCGTGAAGCGACTTGATCGGCCCCAGGTTCCGTCCTGAAACCTCGTTCCGCTGACCATTTCTTCATGCTCTCATGGCTCGGGCTCTCCCGCATTACCTCTGCAAGATCAATCACAGCCGTTTCCGCATGCGATGCGTCGGTTCAGATCTAAAGATGAACTGCAATTCTCTGCTTCCTACCGGCAAGGCCACTTTTTCATATCACGCTTCCTGGGCGATCGTTGGCGGTCTCCTGGCCTTCGAGACGAGTCCGCCGCAGCGAGAGACCTGTGGAACCTAGCCGAGACGCATTGCCCCCGGTCCGGTTCCGAGTGATCGAAGTTGTTTTTCCGCACGGGCGAACGGCCCGGGGCGGCCCCGTGGGTTTTCTTTCCGAACGAGATGATTGTGTACTAACTTTCTCTCGAAACGTCTGGTGAGTCGTACGATGGCGTGCGCGCCAGCCGACGATGCCTGGACAACCGCTCCCGTAGCGGAAATCCCGAAGAACGACCTTCTGGTTACGCTTATGGATAGACGGTTAGCCTTGCGGATGATTTTCTTGCTGGTCGCCGCGTTCTTGGGTGGTGTCTTGTTCGTCTTTCACGTGCGCGACATGGAGAGCCGGCGACTCAGGAGAGACCTTCAAGGGCTGGCCGATTCGCTGGCCATCTTGATGGGTCCGGAGCGGGTTGCTCGGCTTCAGGATCAACCAGAGGAATCCGCGGGTGAGGAGTTCGCCCGGATTCACGATCAGCTTCGTGCCGTCCAGTCGATTCATCAGGGGCAATGCCGTGTCTACATCCTTGAGCGCCAGGGGACATCGGTCCGTTGCCTGGTGAGCTCGGAGAATGAGGGCCGGGAACGGACCGGCGTGGACGCACTGACCAGCCAAAACCCCGAGGAGATCCTGTCGCTTTTCGACATCAATACCAGTCTCGTCCAGGGCCCCCGTCGCAACGCCCTCGGCAACGTGACTTTTGCAGCCTTTGCTCCTCTGCGGAATGCAGGGAGACATGCAATGATGATATGTATCGAGGTCGACACCACTGAGGGGCTCGACGGAGTCGCTGGCGAGGAACGGCTGGCCATCAGCATCGTGGTACTCGGCCTGGCGGGCGTTCTTCTGCTCTGGTGGCAATTGCACCGGGAGGCCCGCATCGCCGATCAGGTACGGGCCTCGGAGGAGAAGTTTCGGAGCATCACCCAGGCTGCGCTTAACCCAATCATCGTAGCCGATGACGAGGGACGCATCACCTACTGGAATGATGCGGCCGAACGCACCTTTGGCTTTACGCGTAAAGAGGTGCTAGAGGAACGTCTGATCGACCGTCTGGTGCCAAGGCGGCTGCAAGAGGATTACCAGCGAGTGCTGGCCCTGGTTAAGGGGACCGACCATACCCCGGGACAGGGGCGCACGATGGAACTGGCGGCGATCTGCAAGAGCGGCCACGAAATTCCCATCGAGCTGAGCCTTTCCGCATTCCGGCTCAACGAGCGCTGGCATGCCGTCGGCGTCATGAGCGACCTGAGCGCACGCAAATCGTTCGAGGCCGAGCGCGAAGAGCGGGCACGATTGTCTCAAGTGATCGCCGAGATCGGAGGCGTGCTCATGCGCGAAGAATCGATCGAGGCCATGCTTCACGGTTGCACAGAGGTCCTCTCTCGGCACCTGCACTCCCTTGCGCAGATCTGGACTCTGAAGTCCGACGGTCTGGCCACCGAGCTTCGGGTCAGCGACGGTCCTGTCGAGATCAGGGACGAGCCTCTCGAGCAGGGCGTTTTAGGCGCGGTTACCCGAACGCATCGTCGCTGGATCGAGCCGCAGCCGGGCGAGCAATCAAAGCGCCTCCAGCTCGGCCGCGACGATCGAGACACGATCAGCGTGGCGGGTTTTCCGCTGCTTTACGGATCAGCGCTCGAGGGGATTCTTGTCGTTTCCATGCGAGGGGCCATGCCCGCTTCGGTGGTCACGGCGCTGGGGACTGTGGCCGATCAGGTGACACTGGCCATCGCACGACTCTACCTGATCGAGAACCTGAACTCCGCTCGTGAGGCCGCTGAAGCCGCCAGCCTGGCCAAGAGCAACTTCCTGGCCAACATGAGCCACGAGATTCGCACGCCGATGAACGGGGTCATCGGCATGACCGAGCTGGTGCTCGACACCGAGCTTGGGCCCCGCCAGCGGGAATACCTGGAGATCGTGAGGCACTCGGCGGATTCGCTACTGACTGTAATCAATGATATTCTTGACTTTTCACGAATTGAATCTGGTAAGCTAACATTGGACCCTGTCCCCTTTGCCCTTCGCGAGATGGTGGAGGGGACAATCCGGACACTTGCCGAGCGTGCTCATGGCAAGGGGCTTGAACTCGCCTGCAGGATCGCGCCGGAGGTCACCGACGGCGTCGTCGGCGACGAGAATCGTCTGCGGCAAGTTCTGATCAACTTGGTCGGGAACGCGATTAAGTTCACCGAGCGCGGGGAAGTCTTGGTGACCGTTGATCATGAGCTTGGCGAGGTGGAGGGTGACCGGATCAACCTGGTTTTCACGGTCAGTGACACGGGCGTGGGAATCTGCCCGGAGAAGCTGGACATGATTTTCGAGCCATTCGAGCAGGCTGACGGCTCAACGACCCGCAGGTACGGAGGCACGGGGCTAGGGCTGGCGATCTCCAGCCAGTTGATCGGCCTTATGGGGGGCAAGATTTCCGTATCCAGCCAGCTTGGGGTAGGCAGCACCTTCCGCTTCACGGTAGAGCTCGATCGCGACCGCCAGCTCGACGGCCAGGCGGCCACGGTAGACTCCGAGCGACTTGCCGGCTGGCGAGTTCTCGTGGTCGACGACAATGCTACCAACCGCCGAATTCTCGAGGAGGTCCTCACAGGCTGGAAGATGATTCCAACGCTGGTGGATAGAGGCGTGGAGGCTTTGACTGAACTGCGGGCAGCCAAGTTAAGAGAGGAGCAGTTCGTGGCTGTTCTGGTGGATCTGATGATGCCCGAGATGGACGGCGTGGAACTTGTCAGGCAGATCCGGCAGGACCCGGCCATCACTGAGACGCCAGTGGTCGTCCTAACGTCGAGCGGCGATCTGAGCGTCGACCAGCCGGTACGAGCCCTGGGTATCAACACGCTACTGTCCAAGCCGGTCCGTCAGTCTGTCCTCTACCGGGTATTCGTCTCACTGATCGGAGAGTCATCGCGTCACGACACGGCCCCGCTATTGGAAGAGCCTGCCGCGGCCCTCGAAGGACCTTGCGTGCTGCCCGAACGTCGGCTGAGAATCTTGCTTGCCGAGGACAACCCAGTCAATCAGCGCGTGGGCTCGATGATGCTCCAGCGGCTCGGACACGAAGTGGTCGTCGCGGAGAACGGCAAGAAGGCCGTCGAGGCTTTCTTTCAGGGATCGTTTGATCTTGTGCTTATGGATATCCAGATGCCGGAGATGGGCGGATTCGAGGCGCTCTCGTCGATCCGGGCGCTAGAAAACCAGGCCGTTGGGCATTTACCCACGCCCGTAATTGCCCTTACAGCGCACGCAATGAATGGCGATCGGGATCGCTGCTTGGAAGCCGGTTTCGACGGCTACCTTTCCAAGCCCATCCACGCGGCGGACCTGAAAGCCGCTTTGGAGAGTGTCGATACTGAAGGCGCGCGAAACGGTAAGGATAGGCGGTCCGGTGGATTTGACCGATCGTTCGCTCTGGATCAGATCGGCGGCGACGAGTCACTTCTGCACGAACTCATCGAGTTGTTCACGAACCAGGTGCCCGAACAGCTCGACCGCATCCGGGAGGGACTTGGTCGCGGAGATGGGCAGTTGGCAAGCCACGCGGCGCATACCCTGAAAGGCTCGGCGAGCCTCTTCCTCACCCCCGAGGCCATGGCTCCGTTGCAAGAGCTCGAGCAGTTCTCGAAAGACGGCCAGATCGACCAGGCCAAGAACCGGCTGGCGACTGTCCGGTCGCAGCTTGAAGGTCTGCTCGACGCAATAGCCCGAGACCTTCACCCGCGAGGCGAGCCCGATCGGATGCGAGCCTCCGACAGTCGATCTTGAAATTCCTATACTCTAGATATTGTGAGTAGCTAACTTATGTTTGAGTGCAGTGATTTTAATGAAGCGGCCGGCTCCTGCACGGCATCGGCAAGGTCTCTTGCAGAGGTCTTGATTGTGGATGACAACCCGATCGATCGGTTAAGGGTGGGCCGATTAATTGGCCAGGATCCGCAGTATCGGGTCGCCTATGCGGAAAACGGTTCAGTGGCTCTAATGCTCCTGGCGGATTTTCAATCCACCATCGTGCTGACGGATCTGAAAATGGAAGGCATGGACGGGCTGGAGTTGGTCCGGGCCATCCGTAGGGAACATCGTCAGATTCCTGTGATTATCATGACAGCGTTTGGCAGCGAAGAAATGGCGATGGAGGCGTTGCGGGTTGGAGCGACCAATTATGTGCCCAAGCAACGTCTGGCCAACGAGCTATTAGCAGTTCTCAGCCGCGCCATGCGAACGGCCACGGCCGGCGACCGCCGTCGCCGTTGTCTGGAATCGCTGGTCTGCCGGGAATCCCGGTTCGAACTGAGCAACGATCCGGATCTCCTGCCACCGCTGCTGGAGTACCTTCAAGACGAGCTGACTCAGCTCGACGGGTCGGACTTCGCCGAGCTAATGCGGACCACCATCGCACTGGATGAGGCGCTTCGGAACGCTCTCTATCACGGGAATCTCGAGGTCAGCTCCGCGATTCGGGAAAAAAACGAACGGCAATTTTATGAGTTGGCGCGGCAACGAGCCGCCCAGTCTCCCTATCGGGACCGGCGCATCTACGTGCAGATCGTTCATGCTTCTGATCATTCGCGGTTCGTGATCCGCGACGAAGGTGTCGGTTTCGACACGTCCGCGGCGCATCGCCCCATCGAGCCGGAAGACTTGCTTCGTTCTTCCGGCCGCGGGCTTTTGCTGATGAAGTCGTTCATGGATGAGGTGAGCTTCAACAAGGTCGGCAACGAGGTCACGCTCGTGAAGCGGCGAAGCTCGGCCTCCCCGTTTTCATCGTCCGCGTCGTGTGGGGCGGCTGCCGTTGCAGGAACCTCGATCTCCGGGCTTGTCTCCTCGCAGCCAGCCGATGCTGCTGGCTCCTCATCGAATGCGAATCGCGACGCCCACGCCCTCTTAATCAACCATCGGCCGCGAGTCTTTTCGCCGGCTTCGGCGAACAATGGTCAGGCGACGCAGGATGTTGAGTTCTACGAGCGGGCCCTCGATCAAATGCAGGATGCAGTCTACTTTATCAATACGCAAAGACACATTTTCTATTCGAATCAAGCCGCGGAACGTCTCACCGGCCATGCGGCTTTTGAGGTTGTCGGGAAGCGATCGAATGAGGGACCGCTCGACCTGTTTGATGCTTTCGGTTGTAGCTTGAGCCTGTCATGTCCCATAACCCGTTCGATCGAGCAGGACCGCCCGGTTAACGAGCGTCTTTTTCTGCAGCACAAAGACGGCCGGCTTGTCTTGGTGGAGTTTCAAGCCAAGCCAGTTCGAGACGCTGGCGGAACGATCCTGGGTGCGGTGCTGACCTTGCGTGACGCCACCACCACAGCCGTCGTCGAAAACGCATTTCGACAGGTCCGCGAGGCCGCGGATCGCGACGCTCTGACCGGCCTGGCCAATCGTCGATACCTCGACCGGATGCTCGGGCACTATCTGCAAGAGCGTGAAAGAACCGGGCAACCGCTTTCGCTCATCATGGCCGACCTAGATCGCTTCAAGCAGGTCAACGACACCTGCGGACACGCGATCGGCGATCAGGCTCTGACGAAGTTCGCAACTCTCCTGCAAAGCCAGTGTCGCTCCGTTGATTTCGTGGCCCGATTCGGTGGCGAGGAGTTCGTGGTGCTCATGCCCGGAGCCAGCCTGGCAACCGCGGCCCTGGTCGCCGAGCGGTTGAGGAAGAACGTGAGGTCGGCAACTCCCGCCGAGCTCGGCCAGCGCTGGCTTACTGCGAGTTTCGGAGTCGCCGAGGCGGCTCCCGAAGAAGCTGCTTCCCAGGTCCTTAAGCGTGCAGACGTGGCACTCTACCAGGCAAAGTCGCTGGGACGCGATCGCGTGTCGGTGGAGTCCTCTTGGAAGTCACCGGAATGAAGCCGGCCGGAAGCCGCTCCAGCGGCTTACCGGCCCTCACATCGCTCCGGTCAGGCTTTCTTGAGTTCCCAAGACGAAGGACAAGCGGTGAGAACTGGGGCACTCCTGGCTGTCGACTGCCCTGAATCCCGCGCACGTACCGCTTCACAGGGCCTCGGCGGCAGAAAGTGTGTTGGATCGGATCACACTCTTGGCAGGTGACTGCCTTATCATGATTTTCGGCATCCGTGGTTGGCCACCCAATTCTCGCCCGGCCGCCCGCCGCAATGGGAGCTGCTCGTCGGCAGCTCAGTTGGGACAGTGATCCGACTGCTTGTATCAAGCAGCTCTCGAATCTCTTCGACGGTTCGTGCCTCAGTCAGCCGCGACCCTAGCGCCGCCAGAGACCCGGCATCGAAACGGCTCAGGGTCTTGCGGACGACGCCCACGCGATCGACGGCCAGACTGAGTGAATCCGCACCGAGCGCGGCCAGGGCGACTGCCCCATCCTCGTGGGAAGCCATCTCTCCGCAGACGCAGACCGGTCGTCCCGCGCGATGAGCGGTTGCAATCAGGTCGCCGATCATCCGAATCAGGCCCGGATGCAGGTTGTCCTCGGCGAGAATGCCGACCGGATCATTGCGATCGATCCCCAGCGCCGAACTGAACAGGTCGTTCGTTCCCAACGAGAAGAAATCGACCCTGTCCGCCCAGATGCCGACCAGCGGAGCTACGGCGGCCACCTCGATCATGACCCCCAGCGGAACCACGCGGCTAAATGCAAGCTCTTCGCGTTCGAGCTCCCTGTGCGCTTCGGCAACAGTCGCAAGGACAAAGTCGAGCAATTTCGTGCGCGTGACCAAGGGAATCAACAGACGCACCGGCCCGGCCGCTGCGGCCCGCAGGATGGCTCGAACCTGCTCTTTGAAAAGGCGCTTGAGGATGGGCGACTGGAGCACCAGTCGCCAGTCCAGCGTCTGCGCTAGAGACGAGGCGACGGTGGAACCGTGGGCCAGCTTGTCGGGACGAAGGTCGAATGTACGAATTGTCACCGGGTGGCCATTGAGGGCATCGATCAGCTTGCGGTAGATCTCGACTTGCTCTTCCTCCGTCGGCAAGGTCCGGCGGGCCAAAAAGAGCATCTCTGAGCGGTATAGGCCGACCCCTTGCGCACCACTGGCGAGGACCCGGAATGCTTCGGACAGCAGATTCACGTTCGCCTCGATGCGTGGCGTGCCCGGAGCCTCGGTCGGGTCGATCGAACCATTGCCGTTTCTGTAGACTTCTGTTATCGGACCAAGCGCGGGCTCCCTGGCAGGCGTGTCGTCCAGGTGGGGATTGAGCTCGACCTCCCCGGTGCTGCCGTTTACGCGCAAGAACTGTCCCGGCCTGACTTTATCGATCAGCCCAGGCACCTGACCAACCATCGGAATTCCAAGACTTCGGGCCAAAATCACCGCGTGGCTGTGCAAGCTGCCGTGCTCGATGACGACTCCGACGAGATGATCCAGATCAACCGAGAAAAGATCGAGCACCGAGGCCTCTTGGGCAACCAATACCAGCCGATCCTTGCCACGAGGCACAACGATGTCTTGAGGAAGCAGGTGCCACATAACACGCCGGAAAACATCTTTGATATCAAAGATGCGCTCCTGAAAAAACGGACTTGCCAGCTTTTGAAATGCAGCAGCGTACTTTTCGAGCGTTCGAATCAGCGCAGACTCAGCCAAGCAGCCAGCAGCAAGGCATCCGGCCAGGTCTCGCTCCACGGTGCTATCCTGAAGAATCATGAGCTGGGCCTGCAGGATGGCCCCATGATCTTCACCGACGAGCTGGGAAATACGCCGGCTAAGCCGTGTGATCTCTTCCCGCGCGGCCTCCATGGCCCGGAACAATCGCTGGGTCTCGATGGCCGGGTCAGCCGACGTGGGCTCGGCCGGTTCCCGCTGCGCCAAATTCTGGCCGATCAAGTAGACCTGTCCCAGTCCTGTTCCCGGGGACAGAGGGCTGCCGACGAGCGATCGAGCTGGCCTGGACTCGTGGCCTGTAGCAAGGGGCGATGCGTGCTCGGATGCAGCTCTCACGCGCTGGAGCATCCTGGCCCCGGAAACGAGTGGAGCGAGTTGAGAACCGACGGTGACCAGCATCCGGATTTCGTTGGATGAGAACGGACGCCGCTCCACCGTCTGCACGACCAACACCCCGTGGACGATCCCTGACTCGATCAAGGGGACGCCCAAGAACGAGTGATACGGGTCCTCGCCTGCTTCGGGAAAATATTTGAAACGGGGATGCGCCGGCGCGTCGGGCTCCATGATCGGGCTCATCCGCTCGGCCACAAGCCCGGTCAGCCCTTCGTCGAACCGCATTCGCACCCAGCCCACGCTCGACCGATCCAGCCCGACCGTCGCTGCCAGCACCAGTTCGCCGCTTTCCGGCTCGACGACGTACACCGACGAGACATCAGTCCTAAACCGCTTTTGAATGAGCCGAACGATGTTTTCGAGGGTCTCGTGAGGATTATGCGAATGCGAGATGAGCTGGCTGATTTCCTCGAGGGTGAGCAAGAGCGAGCTCTCGTGAATCATCCCCGGCGCACCCAAGACCATCAGTCGACTCATGATCGGTGCTCGGCCACTCTTTGGTGATGGAGATGATCGCGGGCGATCCAAGCTGCCCACAGACGACCGCAAAGTCAAAAGGGGGAAACTCCGAGCAACATTCATGCCGCGTTCAAAGTCAAGGCGGGCAATCGCTTGGAGAAAGCCAGAGGAAGCCGTCGTTGATCGCCGACGATGCTTCGTCGTCGCAAGAAGATGTTACTCGTGCAGGAGATAGCAAAACTGCCCTGACGCAGGCGTGGGCTGGGCGAGTCCTCGTCCGGCGGCGCAGGACCCGGCACCAAGCCCGATAATCCGGCAGGGATTGCAGTTCTTGTGGGCAAGCCTGGCGGACAACGACGCACAACCGACTGCCGTTGGAGAGAAGAATTGGACGGCCGGTCGGTGAAAGACTACCTCGTAGACATTCCTGACCTGAGAATCCGCCTCGCTGCCTTGCCGCCTGACCCGATCCCCTTATGCCCGGACGATATTCCCCCGGGGGTCCATGATATCCTTGAGTGCATTGCGTGTATCAACGATGAGTGGTGCATGGCGGGCGATCCATGGCCAGTCATAGGCGGAATGATCGGTGACGATGAGAACGCAATCCTGCGCGTGCAGGAACTCGGCGGTCAACTCCTGGCTGTCCATGGCAAGGTGGGGATAGCGCCGCATCGCCGGAAGCGACGGGATGTGGGGATCGTTGTACTGGACGAGGGCTCCCTTGCCTAAGAGCAGGTCCATCAGCTCGAAACCCGGCGACTCGCGTGGATCATCAACGTCTTTCTTGTAAGCCATGCCCAGCAGGGTGATTTTGCTCCCTTTGATCGGCTTGCAAACCTCGTTCAGAGCGTCGGTTACCCTGCTCACGACATAGGCAGGCATTGATGTGTTAATGTCACCAGCAAGTTCGATGAAGCGGGTGGACAGACCGTGCTTACGAGCCACCCAGGTCAAGTAGAACGGATCGATCGGGATGCAGTGTCCTCCCAGCCCCGGTCCGGGATAGAAAGCCTGGAAGCCAAACGGCTTGCTCTTGGCGGCCTCGATCACCTCCCAGACATTTATACCCATTCGATCATAAAGAATTTTTAACTCGTTGACCATGGCGATGTTCACAGCGCGGTAAGTATTCTCGAGAATCTTGCATGCCTCGGCCACTTCCAGGCTGCTGGTGCGAACCACGCGGACGACCACCTTGCCGTAGAGCGCAGTGGCCAGTTCAAGGCTGGCGGCGTCGAGCCCGCCAACGACCTTGGGAATCGTCGGTGCCGAGAACTGCGGGTTGCCCGGGTCCTCGCGCTCGGGGCTAAAAGCAAGGAAGAAGTCCTGCCCGGGAGCAAGACCACGGGACGCCAGGCGGGGCAGCACGACGTCCCGGGTCGTTCCCGGGTAGGTTGTGC
>Ga0074046_10002990_pt1 | contig 14355 bp, 9 predicted proteins | sample BogForMeECP23OM3_FD_94441 | JGI IMG/M metagenome (GOLD analysis project Ga0074046, IMG submission 94441) | Bog forest soil microbial communities from Calvert Island, British Columbia, Canada - Bog Forest MetaG ECP23OM3 | ecosystem: Environmental > Terrestrial > Soil > Wetlands ...
CCAGCAAGAACAGCAGCATGCCGCCCAGCAACACGCAGGCGATCGGGACCAGCGCTTTGATCTCCCAGTTAATGCGCAGCCAGGGGCGATCGGGATCCTCCGCCTCAGCGTTCTCCGGCTCAGCCTCAGGGGCGGCCAATACAGGAGCGAAAGGCTCCGACAGTGGCACGGCACTCGAATACCCGGTGCTGAAGAAGCCAGCCCGGGGACGAACCAGGGCGGCCGTTGTGGCCGCGTCGGGCTCCGACTCCGGGTTGGTGATTTCTCTCGCCGGTTCAGGCATAAGCATGCAATCCGGGCAACAGGTAAGTAACTCCGAAGAAGGTGAACATCACTACGGCAAAGCCGAGAATCGCAAAGTAAGCGGCGCGCCGTCCCCGCCAGCCGCGCGTAATGCGCATGTGCAAATAGCCAGCGTACACCAGCCAGGTAATCGCCGCCCACGTCTCTTTGGGATCCCAGTTCCAGTAGGAACCCCAGGCCCGGTTGGCCCAGTAGGCGCCGGCGGCGATCATCAGGGTGAGCAGGGGGAAGGCAATACAGATCGTTTTGTAAGTAATTCGGTCGAGCGCGTCGGCGTCGGGCAAATGCCGCTCCAGATCGGGCCGCCGCCACAGCAGAAGCAGATACAGCAGATTCGCGAAGATGCCTCCGACCAGCGCCGACAGAATGAACGGGCTCGCCGCCAGGCTGGTTTGATACAAGCCCTCGGCATCGAGCGAGGGATACTGTCCGTCACGCGCCCGCAGCAGGAAGAAAACCAGCGCCAATATCTGCAGCAGAATGCTGATGAAGACCGCGCGGTTGGCAATGGCAAGGAAGCCGTCGTTCTTTTTCAACCGGAACAGGACGTACAACACCAGCGGCGCCGCCACCGCGGCAAATACCAGCAGCATCATCCAGCCCAGGTCGGGGATGGTGACGAACAGCCGAACGCCGCGCGAAATGAAAACTTCGCTTTTGTTCTGGGCGTCCCAGGCCACCACGTTGAGCCCGCCCCATCGTTCAAAGCGGCTCAGGACGGCGGCGTAAATTCCGACCGTGAACATGCTGGTCGCCGCCAAAAAACTTTCGGTTTTCATCTTGTCCTGGATCAGAAACATCATGGCCAGCGCGAAGCTGAGGGCGCAGGCGGCGTAGGCCAGCATGGCCAGTGTCACATGCACATGCAACCACGTGGACTGCAGCGCCGGGACCAGCGGGTGCACTTCGGTGCGCAGAAGCTGCATCAGCACCACGCCGACAATCGCCACTGGCATGGTCACCGTTCCGATGACTTTCACACCATAGCGCTTTTCCGCGATCAGCGTCAGTGCGGCCAGCGTCCACACGAAACTCAGCAGCATTTCATAGATACTGGCGAACGGCGGGTGTCCGGCTTCGTACCAGCGGTGCGCCACCGCCAGCGTGTTGGCGACGAGTCCGGCCCAGGTGGCCAGGGACGCGAACTTGATATACGAGTCGGTCCCGGTTACTCCGAAACCCAGATATAACGCTCCCGCGCCCGCATAGAAGATCAGGGCCGCATAGAGCATATTGGATTCATTCAGAATGTTGCCTGACTTCACCACATTCAAAAACGCCATGAACAGCAGAAATGCAATGCTCAGTCCGACCAGAACAATCAGGGTCGTGCCGGTTGCGGGTTGCTGTTCCGCTCGTGCTTGTGCCATTCCAAGTCCTCCGTAGCCGGGCTCACCTTCCGGCTGTGGTAGTGGCCTGTGCCGGGGCAGAGGCCACGTCTTTGGGTTTCAACTCTTTCTGAATCTGTTCCACCAACTGTTTGAACTTCTGTTCGAATGCATCGCGATTGCGGTTGGCTGTGCCCCCCACCCAGAGGGCCAACTGTCCGTTGCCGTTGCGCACCGGGACCACCCAGAAGCGCACGTGGGAAACATAAAAGACGAAGGTCAGGCCAATGGCCATCAGAATTACGCCCCCCCAAACGGACCACTGCCCGGGCTCGTGCGAGACTTGCAGCCCGGTGAAAACTTCAGGCGTCAGATCCTTCGGCTGGAAGATGTAAGGGGAGGACGCATTCTCGCCGACACCGGGAATCTCGGGCAGCCATACGTTCACGCTGCGCTTGTCCTTTTTCGCGGTCACAATCAAGTGCACCGCGGGGTTGAGCACGTCGTTGCTGCGGGCGTAGACCTGGCCGTCCTGAACAACATAATCCGGAATAAACTCGGCCACCTGCACGCTGGTGTCGGCATCAAGGGCCACAGTCTGGTTCGGGGTCAGGGAGATTTCCTTCGGCGCGCCGATTGCGCCTTGTGCCGGAGTCGCGCTAAGGATTAGTTGATCAAGCTTTCCTGTCTGCCCCCAACTCGCTTGGTAGAAGCGCACGCCCTCATAAACCAGCGGATCGTTGACGACGATCTCTTTGCGCTGAACCTCCCGCCCATTATCGATCACAGCGAGCTTTGACCACCAGCGCTTGGGAGTGCCATCAGTATAGGTTTCTTCGCCGGTTCCGTCGCAGCGAATGGAGAAGGGGAGAGTGCGCGTGACGCCTTTGGTCAACTCAACTTGATTGCTCTGACTGCCCGGAATCAGCGTCAGGAATCCCTTCCACCCGTAGCGCGCGTCCACGATGAAGTAGCCCAACAGGATCAGCAGCAGGCTGGCATGGACCATGTAAACCGCCAGCTCGGAAATGCGGTGGCGCTCGGAAAACAACGAGAAATTGTTGGTGTGAACAATCCTCTCCGACCCAAACCGCAGTTGCCGCAGCGCGCGTTCCGCCGCGTTCAGACCCCGCTCCTCGTCGGTGATTGGAATCTGCGCCTGGGTAGGCAGGGCCCTGCGGAAATGCTCGTCGGGACTCTTATAGGGACGCGCGAAGAAGCGCCAGGCATTAGGGAAACGCTCGACCGAGGCCGCGATAATGCTGCAGCTCACCAGCACCACCAGGGCTAGAAACCAGTACGCGTGGAATACATCGGTGAGGCCGGTAGCGTCGAGGAAGCGCAGCATGGTCGGCGAGTAGGCGCGCTGCATGTCGTCGGCATCGGTTATGGGACGCTGCAGGATCACAGTCCCAGCCACCGAGAAAATGACGACCAGGATAATCAGAATAACGCCCGTCTTGATGGAACTGAGAGTCAGCCAGATTTTTCGGGACACGGATCGAAATGACAAGGCCATGTCTTCTTCCTCGGGTCTTACAGAATGCACGTTCCGCGCCAACCCGGGAACATTCTAGGAAGTTCTTTGGGTTCAATATGTTGAACAGAACGTTCGAAGGTGCGCCGAGGTCTTCTGTGAGCTATAAGACTCATTTTCGCGGTGCTCGGCTGCGGTTTTCACCCACCGGTGCAGTACGCGCTGCCAGAAAAATACGTGATTTAAGTCACGCGAGATTAAGCGAAGAAAGAAGGGGGGACTCGGAAGTAATTACGAACGCAGTTAACCATGAGGTCTGGGGCTTACGTGCGTCTTTTCACCAATAACAGTGTGGCAGAAGGCCCATTCCGGTTCTTAAGCTGGTCCTTGTGGAAATTCGCCACACCTATCCAGTGGAGCCTAAACCTGTTCTGCTGCAATAGTTTACGGTCCTAGTAGAAGGTCCGCATAGTCTCAGTCGTTAAGGAGACGTGCGTGCAGAATGTTACGGCAGGGTGCGTGCTTCCGAGTACCCGGTTCGGGAGGTGGCAGTGAAGGCGTCCAGGTTTGTCTCGGTTCTGGCTGTTGTGCTTTTCAGCACGTCTTTCTTATTCGCCGCAAAGCACCCAGTTCCACTGGATCCGAACACTGACGCAGCCAAGTGTCTTGAGTGCCATTCCGACAAAACCAAGGGCGCTTTCGTTCACTCGGCCATGCAGACGGGTTGCCTGGCCTGCCACGAAGTCCGGGTCATCAAGAGCCGCGACAAAAAAAGAGAAGACGTAACAAGAGTCAAGCTGATCAAGGCCACCACCACCTCGCTGTGTGCCACCTGCCACGAGAACATCAAGGCCAGCGCGGGCAATTCCGTGGTGCACGCGCCAGTGACGCGCAACTGTCTGACCTGCCACGATCCGCACAATTCTCCTTTCAAGAACCAACTGAAGAAGGCCGCCAGCGGCGAGGCCAAAGACAACCTTTGTCTGGCGTGCCACACACAGGGCCTGAACGTTCCCGCCAAAGGCAGCCGCCACGCAGCGCTGGACATGGGCTGCGATACCTGCCACGTGACCCACAAGACGGGCGAAGCCGACAAGCGTGACAACCGTTTCCATCTGACCAAGGACGCTCCCGCTCTTTGCCTGGACTGCCATGACGCGAAAGACCAGGGGTTGCAGAAAGCCCATCACAATCAGCCCTTCGCGACCGCGGATTGTCTGACCTGCCACGAGGCGCACCAGTCGAATCAGCCCAAGCTGGCGCAGCGCTTCCAGCATGCGCCTTTCGAGTCGGGATCTTGTGAGACCTGCCACAGCGAAGCGAAGGATGGAAAAGTCGTCCTGACCCAATCGGATACGCGCGCGCTGTGCGTGACCTGCCACGATGAACAAGCCAAGCGGATTGAGACAGCGAAGGTGCAGCATCCGGGCGCACAGGGTGACTGCACCGCTTGCCATAGCCCCCACGCCAGCGGTTTCCCGTATCTCATGTCGCCGGATCCGGTCACGATCTGCGAGAGCTGCCACGCAGAACAGGCAGAGATGCACAAGAAGGATGCCGTCCTGCACCAGGCGGCTTTCAGCGATGGCTGCTACACCTGCCACGACGGCCATGGTGGCGACCGGCCCAAGCTGTTGCGCGCCGATGTTGCCAATAACGCGCTTTGTCTCGAGTGCCACTCCTCCCGGCGTAATCCCAAGGTTGACCAGGCGACGGGCCTGGCTACCATCTTCGGCGGCAGCGTGATCCTGCCGGGCGGCTACTTCACGCGCATGCCCTCTCTGGAATTGAGCCAGGGTGATTCGTTCGGCCACCCCACCAACACTCACCCGGTGATTGCCGCCGTGGATCGCAGCGATCCGGAGAAGAAGCGGTCGATGAACTGCCTGAGCTGCCATCCGCCGCACGCCTCCAACGCGCGCGGCATGCTGGACATCGCTTCCAACAATTCGATGGAGTTGTGCAACCGCTGCCACGGTGGCGGCCCGGGCGGGTTTGCCCTGGAGCCTCCACCGCCTTCGGCCAACCAGCCGCAACAGAAGAAGAAAAAGGATAAGAACCAACAGAAGGATACGAATCAATGACCAACGCGAGAGCCACTGGCCGACATCTGCCAAGCATCGCTCCCGCAGTTGTGCTGGGAGGGGCGCTCGTAATCCTCTGCCTGAGCACGGCAGCCTGGGCGGACAAGAAAGACAAGAAAGCGCAGCCGGGCGTCACCCCAATTGACGTCACCAAGCTGGTGTGGCCGCCGCCGCCGGATGTGGCCCGCATCCGCTACGTGACCACCGTCAATGGCGAAGACTCCTTGAATCCGCAGCCTAAGAAGAAATCCACCTGGCTGGACAAAATGGCGGGCGTCAGCCTGCCGTCGGATTCCGGCAAGCCCCGCACGCGCGGTCCCTATGGCGTGGCCGGCGACTCCAAAGGCCTAATCTACGTCGCCGATGTTACCACCGCCGCCGTCTTCGTCTTCAATCTGGAACAGAAGAAGGTCACCCTGATCGGCAATCAGCGGCTGCAGGTTCCCTCCGGGATCGCGATTGACGATGCCGACCGCATCTTCGTGGTGGATTCGCAACAGGGACTGGTTTTTGTTTTCCGTACGGATGGCTCGATCGAGGGGACCTTCGGCGCCGGCAAGTTTGTCCGTCCGTTAGGCATCGCCATTGATAACGAGAACCGTTTCGTCTACGTGGTGGACGCCAAGGGGAATCGGGTTGACGTGTTCGACGCCGACTCCTATCGCTTCCTCCGGGTTGTCGGCAAACCCAAGACCGTGGACCAGCTTGCGCCGGAAGTCTTCGATCGTCCCACCAATGTTGCGGTGGACAGCGAAGGCAATGTGTACGTCACCGACACCTTCAGTGCCCGCGTGCAGGTCTTCGACGCCGACGGGAATTTTCTCCGCATGTGGGGCAAGCCGGGCACGGCGCCGGGATGTTTCATGCGTCCCAAGGGCATTGCCGTTGACCGCGACGACCACATTTACGTGGTGGACTCCGAGTTCAACAACGTGCAGGCCTTCGACACGGAAGGCCGCATCCTGATGTTCTTCGGCGACCGCGGCGATCAACCGGGCACGTTCACCTTGGCCTCCGGTATCGGCATTGATGCCCAGAACCGGGTCATCGTCACCGAGCAGTGGACCGGCCGGGTGCAGATCTTCCGCTACGTCACCGACGCGGAAGCCAAACCGGAATACGAGAAGGTTGCGGCCGAAGAGAAAAAGAGAGAGGAAGAGCGGCTGGCTCGGGAAAAGGCCGCAGAAGATTCCGCCGCCAAGAAGAACTAGCGGCCAACAAGCTTGGTTCCGGCACCCTCGCTCTGGTGGCCGGGACTAAGGAAGCAGTAAGCAATAAGAGCAGTCAGTAATAGACGTTCGATGTAGCAGTGAAAACTATCAGGAGGTCAAGTGAGAAAAACACTCGTTCTCATGATTTTCCTTGGCCTAGTGACAGCGGGTGCATGGGCGCAAGCCGATACATTGTTGGGGCCACACAACACCAACAACACGTTCGGCTGTCAATCATGCCACGCTCCACACAGCCAAATGCTGGCCGGCTCGGGTCTGTACATGTGGGGGCTTAGCGTTCCCAACGGTACATACAAGACCTATGGCGGCGGCACCCTAGTCGCTAACTTGACGTCCGGCGTCGCTCCGACAGACACCACGCCCCACACGGTGCTCTGCCTGAGTTGCCACGACCAGACGTTTAACCCCGTGATGGCAGGCTCCTGCCCGGGTGGGACCGGTTGTCCCACTGGACAGACTTCACCAACGACCAACATGAGCACCACCATTACGGGCTTCACCGGTTCGGGCGATGGCAGCTTCACCAGCATCAACGGCGGAGTTGCCAGCGGTGCGTTCGACATCTCGGCGAACCATCCGGTTCACGTTCTGTATCCGAACATCGGCGGGGCAGCGCAATCCGGCTACACCCAGTCCTACGCCGACACGTTCTGGGCGCTCGTGGCCACGACAACAACCGGTTCAACCGGGGCCTTTAACGACACGGGTACCGTTTTCACCTATGGCCACCCAACTCGTGTCTTCCTGGACCCCGCCAACAATCCGTACATCGAGTGCGGAAGCTGCCACGATCCCCATAGCCAGGTCTCGGCGGTGGTGTCAGTGGCCGGCACCAAATCAACGGTCGCCACGGCGCACTTTCTCCGCGGCGAATACGACAACACCCAAACGCAGGCAGCATTCTGTATGAGCTGCCATGCTGACAAATCCGCTGCCTGGAACGGCACTGGAACTCAATAAGAGCGAGGAGGAAAAGCGATGAAAAATACACTTATTATCGTCTTGGCCATCCTCGTGATGGCTACCTTGGTGGTCGCGCAGGATAGCACCAAGCCACCAACAACGGCGGGCGCCAACACCACCTGGCTCAACGTGGACGGCGACGCCGGCCACGTCAGCCATGGCTGCATGCTTTGCCATGCCCCGCACAGCGCGCTTGCAAAAATCTCGTCTGCGGCGGTTACACCCCTTTGTTTCGGTGGACCATGCAAGACCGACGGGGGCTTCAATCCGGGCAACTTCTCCGGCGCCTATCCCGGCATAACGTCAATCGTTACCGGATTTAGCGGTGGTCCAGTTGCCGGCAACATTTACCTGTGGGGTACGGCGATCACCCAACAGTCGTACACCACCTGGGAAGGCACAACCATCAGCCAGGCGAACATCAGCAGTACCAATCCCAAGGGCAGCGCAGTGGTTCACACCCTGCTGTGCATGTCCTGCCACGACAACGCCAACTCAGCGTACGGGATGGGCTCGGGCTTCGGCACAAACCCGGCCACCACGACGCAGTTTGGCGTGACCGACACTGTGACAACTGGTTATGGTGATCACATCGGTCTGTCCACCATCAACACTGCTGGCACAGGATGGAACGCTGCCAGCACTCTGGCGAACACCCACCCGGTTGACGTCCAGTACGTCAGCGGCGTCGCCGCCGGCAACTGGCTGATCAATCTTGATGGAACGTTCGTGGACACGAAGTTCCAGATGGACGCTAGCCACACCGGCCATCCGGCCAAGCTGTGGGTGGATGCCACCTCGGGCAACGCAATGGTGGAGTGCACGAGCTGCCACGATCCCCATCGCGAGACCGCGTTCGCCTACTGGAATGGCACCAACTACACGATCGGAGCTGCCGGATCCACGATCTTCTATCTGCGTGGACCCTACTCTGCTCCGGCCACGGGTACCAACGGCAACATCAACGCGAACTTCTGCCGTTCTTGCCACTACGACAAGAGCGAGGTGTACCAGAACTCGAGTGGTGCTGCGAACTAACAATCGCGGGGAGGGCGGGCAACCGCCCTTCCCGATTTTTGAAAATGTGGCACGAAGCAAGTGGGCGGAAATCATGAAAACTATCATCAAGCTCGCAGTATGGCTGGCGCTGAGCGCGCTGACCGCAGCCGCACAAATGGTCAGCTCGCACGCTCCCACCATCACAGCTCCGGCAACGGCACCGGCAACCATCCCTGATCTGAATACTCCGGTCGTGAAGGTGAATGGCACGGTGCTCACGGAGCGCGACCTCCGCGAGCAGATGCGGCGAATCTTTCCTTACTACTCCATCCATGGGGGCAAGGTGCCGGACAAGTATCAGGCGGAGATTCGGCAGAAGGCGATGGACCGGATCGTTGCGGAAGAACTGATATACCAGGAAGCCAAACGCCGCGGCATGCACGTCGCGCCCGACGTGATGGCCAAGGTATTCCGTTCGGCCAGGGAGCGTTTCCCCTCCGCGCAGGCGTATCAGGATTACGCCAAAGGGATGTACGGCTCGGTGGCGGAATTTGAGCGGCGCATCCGCCGCGCCACCCTGATCGAGCAGTTCGAGCACCAGGAGATCGAGCTGAAGTCCCGCGCCCCGGAAGCCATGGTGCGGGAAGTCTACGAGAAGAACAAGGCAAGCTTTCTGCGTCCGGAGAGCGTCAGCCTGCAATCCATCAGCGTGAACCTGCCGGAGAACCCCAGCGAAGAACAGAAGAAGCTGGCGCGGCAGCGCATCGAGGAAATCCTGCCGCAGGCGCGCGCCGCCAAAGACTATAACGAATTCGGGTTGCTGGCCGAGCGCGTTTCCGAAGACGACTTTCGGGTCAACATGGGCGACCACAAATGGGTGCACATCGTTGGCATGCCCCCGGAAGTCAGCAAAGCCGTGACCGGCATGAAGCCGGGTGACACCAGCGGCATTATCGAGGCGCCCATCGGCTACATCATCCTGCGGGTGAATGACTATCGTCCCCCCAAGCAGATGACCTACGACGACGTCAAGGCGGAAATCCGCAAGCAACTGGACGACTCTGCCGCCCAGCAGAAATGGGCGGCACTGCAGAAGCAGCTACGGCAGAATGCGCACATTGAGAATTTATGAACGGCGGGGTCAAGGCGGCGATGGTGCTGGCGGTCGTGCTGGCGGCCGGCAGCCTGTGGGGGCAAAAGTGGGTCGCCCCCGAGACCGCCATGACCGGCAACGGGGAGTTTGAGTTCGGCTATGCAGGCGGCGACAGCAGCGTGGCAAACTCGGGCCAGAACAGCGTCTATGTGGGCTTGCTGGGCAGTTTTCTGGGGTATTATCAGAACCCCAAAATCCTGAGTTTCAACGTTGCTCCCAACTGGCGTTGGGACAACGACAGCAATGTGGACACATCGTACGGTGGCAATAACGAAAACGTGTTTGCCGGCCTCCATTTTCTGAGCGGTAGTTCCATACCACTGACAATCAACTACAACGTCAACCGGATTACGACGGCCAACCTTACCGGGGGTCTGGCTCCCATGACAGTAAGGTCCAGGGGGCTGGACCAGAACCTCAATTTTAACTGGAGCATTCACAAGCACGAACTCGGCCAGGCGGACCGCTGGCCCACATTGTCGCTGGGCTACGGCAAGGGTTGGTCCGACAACTCCGTGAGCGGAGTGGAGGCTCCGGCGTTCAGTGCCGACTCCAGCAACTTTACCGCCCTGTCCACGTACCTGCTTGCCGGGTTCCATGTCAGCGGTTCGTTCATCCACCAGGACATAACCCAGAACAATCCTGACCTGCTGAACCTCGGCCTGGCCAGCCATACCGAAAGCAAATCGCAAAGCGAATCGGTTACCGTCACCCGCACTTTCTTCAAGAACACCAGCGCAGCCGCCAGCTATACCGATAGCAAGGGCGATGTGGAGGTGGAGAACGAACCCAGCAATACGAGCTTTAAGAGTGCCACTGCGTCGGTGAACTCGAATCCCTGGACGGCGCTGAACCTGAATGGAAACGTGAGCTATATTTCCAACGAATCTGCCCAGGTCCTGTCGAGCCTCGCCACCGGTACACCGCCTACCACTACCGGCAGCGGGGGCGTTGTGCCGCAACTGCTTCTCTCCACCGGACGGGAAGTGTATGGAACCGTCAACGGCACTTACACTCTCTCCCAGTCCTGGGAGCTCCTGGGTACCGCAGCACGCGACCAATCGGATCTGTACAGCGGTACAAAGATTGATAACGACAACTTCTACGGCGGGGTCCTGTTCAGCCACGTAGTAGGAGGAGGCTTCCTGTCGCTCGCGTACACGCCGGGCTATTTCACGGTGGATGAGCACGTAACCACTGACGATTCCGAGGAGCAGGTCAAGCTACATGGGCTTACGAACACCGGTCAGGTTCGCTATGCGCGGCAAATTGGGCGCTGGCGGGGAACCGGCGGGTTCACCTTCACGCAATCGAACATCAACCAGCCGACGGTGATACCGCTGGTCTCCCGCTCCATCAGCGGCAATCTCTCGGCCAGCACGCTGATCGCGCACGAATGGAACTTTACCGGCACTTATGTCATCTCCCAGAACAGTTACGCGGGTGCCGACAGCGCTTTGAGCAACAGTGTTTCCGGCTCCATCGGCAATCGCACCTGGAATTTCATGGGGCAGTACCAGTACAACAGCGGGTACTCGATCTCTACCCCTTTCGGATTGGTGCCGGTCACGGGAACGACGACTACCGGTGCGACGACTACCGACGGGACGACCGGTACATCATCTGCCCTCGCCGCCGCGTTCTACACTACTGGGGATGCGTACTCATTTTCGGCTTCTTACCGTCGCCGTCGCCTGCAAATCACTACCACTTATGCCCGCAATGGCGCCAATGTGACCAGCCCGCTGCAAAATGTGAACAGCGGAGGTTCAACGCTCAGTGCCCTGGCGGAGTATCGTTTTCGCCGCATTCGGATACGCGCCGGTTTTCTGCGCTTTGGGGAGAATGTCTCTGGCAACAAGGCTTTGAATCAGACGTACAACTCATACTATGTGTCATTGATACGCCCGTTCCATATCTTCTAGCGGCGTGTGTTTCTTGGGATCGTGTCGTATGATGCACTCGGTGAGTAAGTGGCAGAGCAAAACGACGGGCGTAATCGCAGCGTTCCTGGCGCTGGCCGCCGGGAGCGTGTTCGCGGCCGACATCCCCGGCTCTGCCGGCTCGTCCCCGCCTCCCCCGCTCGTGCTTGATGGCGGACGCCGTCTGGAGTACGTCCGCAGCTTTTACTCCGAGCAGGAACTCAAGAGCAAGCGCTCCTGGTGGACCAAGGTGGTCGACTTTATTGCCGGTCCGGCCGAGATTCACCGTATGGAGCGGCCGTACGGGGTCGCGACCGACAGCCAGGGGCGCATCATTGTCACCGACCCCGGTGCCCACGCGGTCCATATCTTCGATTTCGACAAACGGAAGTATCGCCGTTTGGAAGGTGGGAAAGAGGACTTCAAGTCGCCCATCGGAGTTGCCGTGGACGATCATGACAACATTTATGTAAGCGACTCCGAGCTGGGCAAGATTTTCGTTTTCGATGCGCGCGGCAAGTTCCGTCGCTATTTTGGCAATGTAAAAGGTGAAGGCTACTTCAAACGTCCGACCGGCCTTGCGATCGACTCGGCAGCCAAGCGGCTCTACCTCACCGATACCCTGAAGGACGCAGTCTACACGCTGGATCTCGACGGGAACATTCTGGGCAGCTTCGGCAAGCGCGGCGACGGAGACGGCGAGTTCAATTTTCCCACGGAGATCGCAGCCCGCGGCAACGAACTCATGGTGGTGGATGCCATGAACTTCCGCGTGCAGATCTTCGATCGCAACGGCGCCTTCCGGGCCAAGTTTGGGCAGTTCGGTGGCGTTACAGGGTACATGTTCCGCAGCAAGGGCATGGCCTTCGACAGCGAAGGCGACATCTATCTGGCCGATGCCTACTTGGACGTGGTGCAGGTTTTCGATCGCACTGGCAACCTCCTCTACTTCTTTGGACAGCCGGGCAACGGAGCTATGGAGTTTGAGCTGCCTACTGGCGTTCATATCGACCGGGGCGACGAAGTATATGTTGTGGACTCGTTGAATCAGAGAGTTGAGATCTTCCGCTATACTGCGGCTCGCGCGGCGCCTCGTCCGGGAGGAACACAATGACGACACAGCGTGGCGTCGTCGCCGTGGCCGTTGTGGTTGGCTTCAGCCTGCTGGCCACCGCGCAGCAGCCGACGATCACCGGCACAGGGCACGACCTGAGCACAGGGTCGTCAGCTGGCCCGAATGTCTGCTTGTACTGCCACGTTCCACACATGTCCAATCCTTCTTTGGGGCTGTGGAGTCACCAAGTATCCAAGGCGCAGTATCAGATGTATGACAGCAGCGTTTCCACGACCTACAAGGAAGGGCCGTCCACTATTTCGACAACTACTCCGTCGCCTAGCCGCCTCTGCATGAGCTGCCATGACGGCACTGTGGCTTTGGGGGCCGTCAACTTCACAAGCGCCCCCCTCCCCACGTCGAAGACGCTGGCGGCGACCGACAACTTCGGCACAAACCTGCAGTCCAGCCATCCCATGGCATTCGACCAGTGGAATCGCGACAACACAATGCTCCCACAGCTGTTTACGAGCAACCCGCGAGCCACTGCGAATGCCAAGGTACGGCTTTGGAATGGACGCATTGAGTGTACGACCTGCCACGAGCCCCACACGCCGAACCTCGACCCACAGCGCTCCTTGATGTTTCTGTCGCTCAACAATGCCAACGGCGCCCTCTGCCTTTCCTGCCACGATGCCAGCAGTCCTTCGCCAAACGTGCTGGCGGGATGGACTCTCAGCGCCCACGCAGTCAGCACTACGTCAGAAGGAGCTTCGACGACAGGGTATGCCACGGTTGCGCAGGCAGCGTGTTTGAACTGCCACACACCTCATCCCGCCGGTTCCGTGCGGCTGCTCAAGAACGGCGACGAAAAATCCTGCCTCCCATGCCACGCGAATAGCTCGTCCATGTCGCGGTGGGCGCAGGTCTGGGTCGGCAATACCGATAGCACCAAGTTCGCGCATCCGATGCAGGCAACTGGCCATCTACCAGGCGAGAATTATCTTTCTGGCAGCACGCCGCGCCACTCCAAGTGCTGGGATTGTCATGATGCCCATGCCGCGAAGCTCAGCAGCACTTCCAGCCAGCCCCTGCAAGCATCCATGATGGCTGCCACGGGCTACGATGTGAACGGCAATTGGATGTCACCAGCCGCTCATGACTATGAGGTCTGCTATAAGTGCCACGGTGACAGCCTGAATAAACCGCAAAAAACTGGCTACGCCGCTTATGGTTACACACCCACGCGCCAGGTCGATTCGCATAACGTCCGGCTGGATTTCAACTCGCTTATCGCCCGGCACAACGTGGCTCAGCAAAGAAGTACGGTTCTCGAACCCGATGATCGTCCCAACATCCTCAACCTGGCCGGCAGCACCACCGGCAGAAATCTGAGTTCAGGCGTCATCTACTGCGGCGATTGCCACAGCGGCAACAACCCGACGAATGACGGCGGGACGGGACCCAACGGACCCCATGTCAGCGCCTACCAGCACATTCTAGAGCGGCCTTACGCTATGAATCAGCCAGCCCCTATTCCTGGCGGCACTGTGGTCTCGCTCGTTGTGCCACCAGGCGGCGGAGATCCTCTGACTGGCCCCTTCGCGATGTGCAACAAGTGCCACGACGTGGCGGGTCTGCTGAATGGGACGTCCGATGCGGTTTTCAAGCACCACGGCAGTCACGTCGTCAAGGGTGGCATTTCCTGTTCCGTATGCCACGCGGCACATGGCGTACAAGGTACCGACTCGCAGCACCACGCGAACCTGATCAACCTGGATGTCTCCGTTGTCGGCCCGGACCCCTCGACGAACTTGCTACAGATTGATACGGTGAACAG
>Ga0074046_10002992_pt1 | contig 14351 bp, 13 predicted proteins | sample BogForMeECP23OM3_FD_94441 | JGI IMG/M metagenome (GOLD analysis project Ga0074046, IMG submission 94441) | Bog forest soil microbial communities from Calvert Island, British Columbia, Canada - Bog Forest MetaG ECP23OM3 | ecosystem: Environmental > Terrestrial > Soil > Wetlands ...
AGGATGATCATGATGTTCTTCGAACCCGGGAACGACGACTGCTGGCTCACCAGCGCCGCTTGCGCGGCTCTGATCACCTGCGCGTAGTAGGTTCCCTCGCCGCCCGGCGCCTGAAGGCCGTTGCACGTACCGGATGTCTCGTACCCCACCGCCGACGCGAGACCGTCGCCGCTGTAAAGCGTGCCGGAACTATCGTTGGCCCTGTATCCGTCATCGAATGCCATCACCTGGTAGGTCCCCGCGTAGTTGGCGGAATAGCTGGTGCCGCTCGGCGAACTCGGCAAGGCCAGGTTCTGGCCAGACGTCGCCACATTGATAAACGCGTAAGGCACGATAGGGGGGTTCGTGGTGGGGCAAGTGGTGTCGTCGTACGGTCCGGTTTCCACTGTGTTCCCACTCTTGAGCTCCGTGGCGGTCGATATGGCCGGAAAAGTGAACAACGCCACGCCGTCAACGTACGCCGAGTTCCCGGGGCAGACCTGGTTCAACGGACATGGATCCATAAGTTGCAGCATCGACTTAAGCCCCGAAACTGCGCACTTGATCTGCGTTGCCCCGCTGCCGCAACCGTCCCCCGACGGTGCCGAGGCGGTCATCGAATTCGTGGTGTCGATGATGACGGCGATGTTATACGGGGTGTCTGACCCGCCCCTCATGGCCGCGTACGAAATTGCCGTGAGATGCATCGTAGGAATTCTTATCAGCCCTCCAAACCACAAATTCACCGACGCCGTCTGCGTTGCCTTAAGCACGTTGCAAGTTGTAAGGCCGCTGCCGCAGGAGCCGGACGTGGGGCTCTGGCACCCCACGTTCAGGGAGCTCGTTACTGTGCTGGAGCAAGCGAACGTCATAGAGATCGAGGCGCCCGAAAGCAGGGTGTTCGCGTTTAATCCGGATGGGGTGCTCGAAGTGTCGGAACTGTATTTGTAAAGGTTGTAATACGCCGTGCCCGCGGCCGGGCTGCTCGAGGTGCCAATACTCGGCATGGCTTGTCCTGCCGCCACCGCTGCCGCATTCGTCGACGCCACCAGTCTCTGGTAGGCGTAATAGACATGGCCCGCCTCGATCGCCGCTCCACCCAGAGTCGCCGTTACCAATATGCTAACCGCCAGGAAAACTGCCGTTTGTCCGCGCTGATCCCGTAAGAACCTGAGCAGGAACGGAACTCCGTGGTGTTTCATGGGGAAATTCCTCCATTTCATGAGCCGGCTCCTTAATAAGCAAGCGAAGCTTGTGTCGACGTCAGTGGGCTACTCGGGGCGAATTTGAAGACGGGCAGCCAGGAGTAGCTATAACTGACGGTAAGAACGACCGGCGTGTTCGGCGCAATCGCGGTCGAAGTGTCGGTGGAACCATCGCCCGCCGTCGGGCAAGAAAACGAGGTTGACGACGCTTCCGCGATTGGACCTTCCGTATGGGAACTGTTGGAAGAGTCCGTCCAGGTCATGGTGAAGGTCATTTTCGTCGTCGTCCAGTTCGGCAGCGAAGCCTCAACAGCTGCCGCGGCAGTCTCGCACGGATCGGAGACCAGCCCCTGGTCTGCGGCAACAAGTTGCACACCGGTGGTGGTCGCGCTGCCAAGTTGCTGCAGGAAGTAGAAGGCCAGCGAGAACGAGGCCGCCCCGGTCAGCAGCGTCAACATAATCGGCAGGGTAATGGCGAGTTCAACCAGCGAGGTCCCCTCTTCGCTCTCGAGATCCGCATTGCGCCCCAAACGTCGGACGAGCAAAAAGGCCCGCCATGCCTTGCGTCCACGAATTTTCATGAATCGACCTCCGGACGTGGCTGTCATAGGGAATTTACAGTCAGCCGCACCGTACTTGCTCAAAACCCTCTTGCGCCCCAGGCGCCCTTCATTTCGCTGGTTTCAACCGATTCGGGGAACGTTTGAATTCCCGCCCGCCTTCTGCGGTGGACGCTATTCTCTTGCTTTGCCGTGGGATCCCAGGTGTGCAACTTCTGTCCGGAAAATTCCGGCGCACATGGGCCTATGCGCTGTACGCTTACGGAAATGAGCGCGTTCGCCGCAGTGCGATACCATCCTGGAGTCTCGGCGACATCACCCCGACCTCTCGGGAAAAAGTGAGCCTCATCACAATCATCGTGGAACTCTGAATCGCGTGAAAATCCCTCTTTAGTGGTATTTGTCACCTTCAGAGCAATATCCGTATCTCCCGCCGGCAGGTCCGCTCTGCTCGTCGTCCACAAAGCCGACGGGGACAGGATGGGCAGCGACAGAAACAGAAACCTTTAGCTGACCTTCACCTTGGCCGCGCAGCCCTCGCATTTCGGGCATCTTCAGATGGTTCGTTTCAATTGCGCCAGAAAACGTTCGAATTCTTTCCTGCCCGACGCATCCAGGATCGGCGCATTGCCTCGGCGCCGGTCCTGCTCACTGGGCAGAAGAAACTGCAGGCCCACGCCGTCCGGTCCCCAGCGCACGGCACGCGATTGCACGGCAATCGAGCGCTCGGCCATCTCCTCGCCCAGGTCGCTTCTCTGCAGCGTCATCAATACCAGCGTCCCGGGATACCAGCGCTCTTCCGTCACCACGTACAACCCCGACGAGCTGATGTCGCGAATGCCGTGCGCCACGGGCGCCTCGCCGTTCCAGTAATACGCCGCCAGCCCCGGCGCCCGTACCCGTGGAGCTTTGCGCGGATCCGGCGACCACCAGCGCTGCAACCAGCTGCGCGCTTGCTTGAAAGCCTTCGCGCCCCCCTGCGTCAACTCCATCTCGTAGGGCTCTAGCGCGGCTTTGTTGCCGTGTCCGCTCCGGTTCTCCAGTTCCAGCACTCCCGGCCCGCCGCTCCACAATGGCTTTTCGCGCAGTAGCACCGCGCCTGCAATCGTGGGCGACACGGCTGCCGCATCTCTCGGCGGATTGCTCGGCTGGTTCCGCGGATTACTCAGCCGTTGCAGCTGTCCCTCCATCTCCTCGGCCACGCAAAGCACAAGCTGATCGCCGGGCTGGGTCTGCGACGAGTAGATGGAGTGCGCCGGCAGGGCCAGCACGCTCTCCGGCTGCGGACTTGACGAACTCACCTGAAAGGTAGGGAACGATTCCACGGTTTCGATCACCCGGCCATCCTCGTCCAGGTAGATCAGGTCCAGTGGCGCCGGTACTGCCGCCGCGGGAATCCCCCTGAACGGCGTCATCCACACGCCCTCGCCCGACTTCAGCGGCCGCGCCGACATCAACTCGCCCACCCGCGTCGACGGCAGGTCCGCAGCCTTGACCTCCAGGCCAAGAAAGCATTCCCGGGTTTGGTTATAAGCGCAATGAGTCCGCGATTCCATGGTCCTCTTGTCCCGTGACGGCTGCGCAGCAGCGCCTCTTCTTCTCTGCGTCTCAGCCGGTTCCTCGAATCTTTCCAGAAGCTCCATACAACCAGGCCCTCGTGGTTCGCGCACGTCTGGGCGCGAAAGAGAACACCCCTCCCTGCTTCGCACTCCGGGCTGCCTGTCCCGGTGCTCGCGGCACCGGGCAGGACCTCCCGAATCTGCGAATTGTCTTGCTCCCGCCGTGGCGCCTGTTCTCTTCAAGACAGCCGCGGATTTCAGCTCGCCGTTTACTTCACCCGGGTGCGGCGGCGTTGAATCAGAATCACTAGAATGATGACTGCCATCACCCCCGCAATAACTCTGATAAGAGTGGAACTGTCCATGTTGTTCTCCCTTCCTGCCCCTTTATTTGTTGGTTAATTTCGAAAAAGACTCAACCATCACAATCGCGGCTGGTCCCAGTGTAACCAGAAATAGCGCAGGAAAAATGAACAGTACCAGCGGAAATACTAGCTTCACTGAGGTCTTGCTTGCCATTTCCTCGATCATTTGCACGCGTTGAACGCGCAGCGAGTCAGAGTGAACGCGGAGCACCTTGGCAATGCTGGTTCCAAATTGCTCTGTCTGCACCAGCATCGAAACCAGATTGCGCACACTCTCTACGCCGGTGCGTTCCGACATGTTTTTCCATGCATCGGCACGGCCTCGCCCGGCATGTTGTTCCAGCACCACGATGTTCAGCTCGTCGCACAACTCCGGTTGTGACTGGGTTAGCTCCTGTGCCGTCCGCGCCGTCGCCTGGTCCAGGCTCAGGCCGGCTTCCATGCAAATCACCAGCAGATCCAGTACATCCGGCAATCCGCGGGTGATTTTCTTTTGCCGCTTCTTGATCTTCCTCCCAAGCCAGAAGTCAGTCGCCAGAAAACCAACGCCCAGCGTCATCACGTACACGAAAAACGGAGCAATGTTCGCCAACCCTGTCACCATCGCGAGCGCTGACAGCACAAGCGGCGTTACCAGCTTGCTGCCGTAGAAAACCTTCACCGCCGACTCGTCGCGGTACCCCGCGCGCGTCAACCGTTGCCGCACAATCGAAACTTCCTTATCGCTCTTCGGCATCAGGTTCTCGACGGACTCCATCATGCTTCCGATCGAGGACTTGGCCTGCTGAACCACCGACGTCACGCTCTTCTCTTTGGAGCGCGGATGGATCACTTCGCTGATGCGCTTCAGCATGACTTCGCGGTAAAACAGCAGAAGTCCGCCGCTGGCGATCAGGAGAAACACGGCCAAAAATGCGAAAATTGCGAATTGCATACCTCTCCCCTACACGTCGATGTCGACGATCTTGTAGATCACAAACCCGCCCAGCATAATCAGCCCGACCGCGCCCCATATCATCATGATGCCGATTTGGCGATGCCACAGAATGCTGATCATTCCCGGATCCACGAAATAGATGCCGATGCCGAGCAAGATCGGCAGGCAGGTAAGGACCAACCCCGTAAGCCGCCCCTGCGCCGTGTGCACCATGATCTGCCGCTTCAGCCGGAAACGCTCCCGGATCACATGCGAGGTCTTGTCCAGCACCTCGGCCAGGTTGCCGCCGCTCTCCTTCTGAATCAGGATTGCGGTTGCTGTGATCTTCAAATCCTGCAGCGGAACCCGGACGAGCATGTTTTCCAGCGCCAACTTCATCTCCAGGCCGTAGTTCTGTTCTTCAAAGCAGATCTTGAACTCGCCTTTCACCGGCTCCGGGCACTCCCGGGATACAAGCGCCATGGCCGCCAGCAGGCTATGCCCCGCGCGCAATCCGCTCACCATAAGGTCCAGCGCCTCCGGCAGATTCTTCTCGAATGCCGAAAAACGCCGGCTGCGCTTGAGAAATACCCATCCAAAAGGAAGCCCGCCGCACACCACGCCCGCCGCAAGCGCCAGCGGATAGGACTGCAAATACAGGAACACAAAGTACGGCGGCAGCGTACAAAGCGCCAAGGTCATGATCAGCAGACGGCCCGGGCTCCAATCCAGTTCGGCCTGGCTCAGCATTTTGCGCAGATAAGGCGCCAGCTCGAATTTCAGCATTTTCTTGTTCAGCCACGGAATGCTGCTGAATTGCTCATCCTTGCGCAGGTTCATGTGCTGATGCCGCACCACCTGCGTGGTTTCGTTCTTCAGCGCCGCGTCCAGAGTTGCCATGGCCTTCTTGGAGTTGTCGGAGGTTCCTGCCGCTGCTATGGGCAGCGCAATGGCCGCGAATACGCCGATGAATACCAATACTGCAATGACTGCCATTTCAGTACCCCTCCTCTCTCCTCAGTTAACTTGCGTTTCCTTGTCGAACAGCGTTGGCGGCAGCACGATGCCCGATACCCGCAGCCTCTCCAGGAAATGGGGACGGATGCGACTGGGCATGAATGCGCCGATTACACGGCCGTCCGGTCCAATCCCCTTCTTTTGAAACGAGAAGATCTCCTGCATGCTGATCACGTTCTCTTCCATGCCCGTGATCTCGGAAATGCTTGTGATCTTGCGGGTTCCGTCGCTCATGCGCGTCGCCTGCACCACGATTGTGATGGCCGACGCGATTTGCTGCCGCACTGACTTCTCGGGCAGGTTCATGTTAGTCATCGCCACCATCGACTCCAGACGCGAAATGGCGTCGCGCGGCGTGTTGGCGTGAATGGTTGTCATCGAACCCTCATGGCCCGTGTTCATGGCCTGCAACATGTCAAAGGCTTCCTCGCCGCGCACCTCGCCGATGATGATGCGGTCGGGGCGCATACGCAGACTGTTGATGAGCAGTTGCCTTTGTTTGATGGCGCCCTGGCCTTCGATGTTGGGCGGCCGCGTCTCCAGGCGCACGATGTTCTCCTGCGCCAGCCGCAATTCGGCCGCGTCCTCGATCGTCACCAGCCGTTCGTTGTTGGGAATGTACTGCGACAGAATGTTCAGGAACGTGGTTTTGCCGGCGCCCGTACCACCCGAAACCAGGATGCTGATGCGTGCCCGCACCGCCGACGACAGCACTTCCATCATCTCCGCCGAAATGCTCTTCAACTGCACCAGCTGATTGGCCGCCAGCGGACCGGTTCCGAAACGCCGGATCGACATCGACGGCCCGTCCAGCGCCAGGGGCGGAATAATTGCATTCACGCGCGATCCGTCGGGCAGGCGGGCGTCCACCATGGGAGATGACTCGTCCACTCTGCGGCCCACCCGCGAAACAATGCGGTCGATGATCTGCATAAGGTGCCGGTCGTCGCGGAACGCAGTGTTCACCTTCTGCAGCAGGCCGCCCTTTTCCACAAACACATGGTCTTTGTCGTTGACCAGGATGTCGGAGATCTTGGGATCGCGCAGCAGCGGTTCAAGGGGCCCCAGTCCGAATACCTCGTCCAGAAGGTCGGCGTGAATCCTCTCCTGCTCGTCGAAGTTCAGCGGTACCCGCTGGTCCGACATGATCTCTTTCACCAGCCCCGATACCGCCTGACGCGCCTGACTTGAATTTACCCGCGACAGCTTCTCCAGATCCAGCTTTGAGATCAGTGTCCGGTGAATCTCCGCTTTGTAATCATCCAGGTTCAGCAGTTCCACGATTTACCTTCCATCCAGTTGGGGAATTTTCACTGCTTCTCGCCATCATCCGAAGAAACTCAGGCTGAAAACCTTCTTCTTGGCCGCGGTTTCGGTCTTTCCGGTCACCGCATGCACCATCTTCCGAATCTGTCGTGAGATGGGCGAATCCGAAAGCACCAGCGGCGTGGCGCTGATCTGCATGTTGCGCACTGCTGCATAGTCGTTGGGAATCTTCCACTGCGCCGGCCTGGTCAGCGCCTTCGTAATGTGTTCCTCCGGCACGCTGTTTCCGCGAGATTCAAACCTGTTCAGGACGATCTCCAGCTTCGGCACCCCGCCCGCGAAATACTCGTGGATCATCCGGTTCGAGTTGCGCAGCTCCGGAATGCCCGACTGCGTGACCAGGTACACCGTGCTCGCGTCCCGGTACGCTGCGGTTTCCATCATCTCCAGTTGCGACCCCAGATCCACCACCACGTTTTCGAACTCATTGCGCGCCACGTTGAGCAGCTGGTCGATGGCCTCGTTGGCGGGTTGGTAGGGGATGAACTTCCCCGGAGCCGCCAGCATCCACAGACCGGAATCATGCTTTACCAGGAGTTTGGAAAGGAATTGTGCATCCATGCGGTCGGAGGCTTCCAGCGCATCCACCGCCGAAAACTCCGCTGTAATGCCCAGATTCAACGCCGCATCGCCGAGCGGCAAATCCAGATCGATCAGCAGCGTCTTCTCTTGTGACTCTTTGGCCAGCGCCACCGCGAAATTGCAGGCCACCGTGGTCGCCCCGGCGCCGCCCTTGGAACCCAGGAACGCAAACAGCCTTCCCACCGCCTTTTTCGCAGTCCGCATTACCGGCTGGCGGGATGCGGCTCGCATCAGCGCTTCTTCCACCACCTTTTGTTCCAGCGGAAGCGTCAGAAACTCGCGTGCTCCGGCGCGCATGCACCGCACCAGAAGCTCTGGATCGGCGCTTTCCGAGTACACCATCACCGTCGCAAACCCATCGGCGCTGATGCACTCCACCAGCTTGAGCGCGAACTCCGGATCGCCATCGAGATCGATGATCACAATGCCAAACTTCTGGTCCATCATCTCCGAAGTACCGTCGAATCTCATCGGATAGCTTGAGAACTCGGAGACCTCATAGCCCGTGCAGCCGGCCAGCGCCAGGGCCGCCGCCTCGCGGTGGCGTCTAACGGGGCTGATCAGTGCGATACAGGACGGCGTGGCGCTGATCGTCTCGGCGTTCGAATTGACGAGGTGCGGGGAATCTGTAACCACTTTGCGTTCGCTCCTTGACGTGCCATTGCTCTGTGGCGCGTTCGTCATGCGCGCCCGAGACTCGTAGTTGGCTTGCTGCAAACTGGACATCGGCATTTCTGCGTCCCTCAAAGTGCAAAAAACGAAATCAGGGTTCCAATTGCGATGGCTGGCGCGTACGGCATCTTGCGCCGCCGCGGGTTGCTCAACACTGCCTCTCCGCGATCTTGCTTCGAACCGAATGCCAGGTCGCCAGCGTGCTGGAAAAGCTCACCCAAAAACCCCCCATACACCGCCCAGGCCAGTGCCATCAGCCCCCCCACCAAACCGGTGAATACCATGGCATAAATCAATTGCACCGGGCCGATCCAGGCCCCAATCGCCGCACAGAGTTTCACATCGCCGGCGCCCATGCCGCCCATGAAGAAAAGAATTCCGTACAGCAACAATCCCAATCCCGCTCCGCTCAGGCTGCGGCCCAGACCGTGCCAGCCGTAGAGCCATCCTGAAACCGCAACTCCAACCGCAAAAAAGGGCAGAACCAGCCAATTCGGAATCCGCCGGCTGCGAAGATCCGTGTAGGTTGCCACCCCCAGAACGATAACGGTGGGCCACCAGGCGAACGAATGCATTCCCGCTGCTCCTTCATCCCTGCGGTGTTCCGGGATCACCCTGCCTTATAGCAATTGCTCATCCAAACTTGTTAAGCCAATATGCCATTTGGATTCAAATAGATGACTCAGAATCATCCGCGGGAGTGTACACGGTTGTTTACGGCCGGACCGCCTTTTGGACTGGTCCGTATACACCTTCACATCGCCGCAATCCGGCGCTGCGATACTGGTATTGAGAGTGACCGTAACCTCTTCCGGGGAAATGAACTTCTGGCCCTTGCCAGGGGAACAAATTTCTGGTCCCTGCCGGCGAACTTGACGCGTTGGCCCGGCCCGGATGTTTTGCGCTTCGGGCCACGTTCCAGGGCACCTTCCCGCGCAAATTACCTGCCATGTGGAGTACAAAGCGTACCACCATCTCCGGTGTTCCCGATGCCGGTCATGTCGGAATTGCGGATTACGACGGGATACGGTGAGAGATTACTTCGGTGCGGGCTTTCGCGACGGCGTTTCCTCATTTTCCGCTTGACGTCTTGGGGCGAATGTTTAAGAATAGCCTTCACTTGGCTCCCGTTGAGCAGCTGAGCCTTGCTTCCCCTCAGGACACGCAAACCATCATCCGGCGTTCAGGTCAAGGTGCGAAACATTGGCCGGACGGTGCGTGGGCCTGACGCTTTTTGGGCCTGGTTCTCTGTGCCTGGTTCCCTGCACTTGAACGAATGACACGAGGTAAGACCGGACTGCCGTGCGTCCGGAGTGGTCGTGCCAACCCCTGCTGCTTCCCCCTCAGGGTGGGTTCACCGCCTGCGTTGCTGGTCTGCTTCCCTGCGGCCCCATCGGGTCACAACTTCCTGTCGCTCGTTTTTGGTCCATGGCCTGCACCAAAGTACCGTCCTAGCACGAAAGAGGCATATCTGGTGTGGTACCGATTGACGATCATAAAGTTACATCGCCAATCTGCCAGAGCGGCACAGTGAATCCCGTGAGTTGGATGACCGTACGCGCATGACAAGAATCGGACTGTATTCCGAAGATCGCACGCTGCAACCGCTTCTCTCTCCTGCCCTTGGTAAAGATTTCGAGGTTCTGCTCGAGTCCGACGGCGAGGGGATGGATGCGCTGATTGCTGCCGGGAACTGCGATGTCCTGATCCTCGATCTGTGTTCCCATGAGGGCTCCGTGCAAACCCGCATCGACTGCGCACGCCGCCTCATCGCCTCCAACGTCCCGACCATCCTCATGGCCGACGACAGCCTGCGGTCCACCGCATTCGAACTGGTTCGCTCCGGAGCCTTCGGCTACACGCGGCGGCCGCCCTCCGTTCGCGACCTCAAGACCATGGTCAGCCGCGCCTGCGAGACTTCCGCGCTCAAGCAGCAGTTGTACAGCGTGCAACACCGCATCGAGGAGGCGGGTAAGTGCGATCGCATCATCGGATCCAGTTCCAGCATGCAGCGCGTATATCAGTTGGTGCGCAGCGTAACCAATCTCAACGCCGCAGTTCTTGTCACTGGCGATAGCGGCACCGGAAAAGAACTTATCGCCCGCGCCATTCACAACCTCGGCTCCCGCGCCAACAAGCCCTTCGTCGCTGTCTCCTGCGGCGCCATTCCTGAAACTCTCATCGAAGCCGAGCTTTTTGGCCACGAGAAGGGCGCCTTCACCGGCACCGTCGGCGCTCGCGAAGGCTATTTCGAGAAGGCCGGCGACGGTACCCTCTTCCTGGATGAAATCGGCGACCTCAGCATCTTCACCCAGGTCAAGCTGCTGCGCGTCCTGCAGCAGATGGAATTCAACCGCCTGGGTTCAAGCAAGCTCGTTCCCTTGCGCGCGCGTCTCATCTTCGCCACCCATCAGGACCTTTCCAAACTGGTGGCCGAAGGCAAGTTCCGCCAGGATCTCTACTACCGCATCAACGTCATGCGCATCGATTCGCCGCCGCTGCAGGATCGCGTCGAAGACATTCCGCTCATCGCGCGCCATTTCCTGCACCACTACGCGGGCATCTTCCAAAAGCCCATGGACTCGATCGAGCCCGATGCGCTCGAAAAGCTCCAGAGCTATGCCTGGCCCGGCAACGTGCGCGAGCTCGAAAACGTCATGCAGCGCGCCATCATTCTCGCTCCGGGCCGCGCCATCCGCGCGGAGGACCTGAACCTCAACGGCCACGAGCAGGAAGAAGACACAGGCGCATTCGACGAAGTCGTGGATATCGCCGACTACCAGCCGGCAGGTTCCTTCGAGCGGCAGCTCCGCGATTACAAAATCCGGCTGGCCGTTGCTGCGGTGCGCGAAGCCAACGGCAACAAGACCGTGGCGGCCCGCAGCCTCTCTATCTCACGTGCTTATCTGCATCGCTTGCTGCGCCTCGCCGAAACCGACTCCGGGGCCATCTACGCTGAGCATCCCCTGGACCACTCCGTCACCGCCTGAGTTCGATCTCACGCTGCCCCGCAAGCTCTGCGCCCGGTGCGCCCATCGACCCTTCTTATGCAACGCGGATGAAACGCCCTTTCCACTGTTCCAATGCGACGGGATAGGCGTAAAATGATAACGTTTCAGAGCTTTCCCCAAGGAAATTCCCCGCCATGAAAGCCTTTGCACTTTCCCTGCTGGCTGTGGCTGCTGTTGCCGCAGTCCAATCTCCTGCATCCATGCCCATGCCCATGGATGCCCCGCTCGCTTCCGCTGAGCGCCTGGGGTCGGTCAACTTTGCTGTTTCCTGCTCTCCGCACGCGCAGCAGCAGTTCAGCCGCGGCGTCGCTCTGCTTCACGATTTCTGGTACGCCGAAGCGCAGCCGCAATTTGAGCGCATCGCCAAAGACGATGCCTCTTGTGCCATGGCCCATTGGGGAATCGCCATGAGCGTCTTCCACCAGATATGGGATCGGCCCGACGACCGTGCCATGAAGCTGGGGTGGGCAGAGATCCAGAAAGCCCAATCGTTGCCGGCAAACACCGCACGCGAGCGCGATTACATTGCGGCGCTCGCCATCTTCTACAAGCCCGGACAGCAGGACTTTATGGCTCGCGTATCGGCATATTCCACGGCCATGGGCGCGCTCTATAAGAAGTACCCCGGCGACGTGGATGCCGGGGCGTTCTACGCGCTCTCTCTGCTCGCCTCTGAAGCACCCGACGACACCAGCCTCCGCCTTGGACACGAGGCGATGACCGTGCTGGCGCCGCTCTACGCCAGATACCCTGACAATCCGGGGTTGGTGCACTACATCATTCATGCCTGCGACAACCCTGCCATGGCCGAAGATGGCCTCGCAGCAGCCGAGCACTACGGAGAAATTGCCCCATCGGGTCCGCATGCCGCCCACATGCCGGGGCACATCTTCGCGCGCCTCGGCATGTGGCAACAGGACATTGACTCCCAGCTCGTTTCCATCCAGGCCTCTGAAGCCGCCGAAGCTCAGCACGAAGATGGCCTCATGGACGAGCCGCACTCCTACGACTTCGTGATGTACGCGTACCTGCAAAGCGGCCAGGATGAACGCGCCCGGCAAGTGCTCCATCAAAGCGTTGGTGTGATCAACCGCATGGACGCAATGCCGGGAATGGCAGCTAGCCACCGCGATGGCATGTCCGGCTACTACCGCACCAAGTTCCCCGTTTTCTATGCCCTGGAAATGCGCGATTGGCAAACCGCCAGTGCGTTGCAGCCGGTTCCCAACGCATTGCCTGAAGATGTCACGATGACCTGGTGGGCGCGCGCCATCGCCGATGGGCATCTTCACCATGCGCAGCAGGCGCAGGCCGATCTCGCGCAGTACGACGCTCTGATGGCCGAGGTCAGGAAGGGCCGTCACGCTTACTACGCCGATTCAACCGGAGCGCAGATCGAGCGCAACGAGATCGCAGCCTGGGCTAGTTTTGCCGGTATATCGCCGAGCTTCGCCGCAGGCCCGCAGCAGGATGAGGCGCTGAAGCATATGCGCGCCGCAGCCGACCTGCAGGACAAAGTGGGGCAGGGCGAAGTGGACATTCCCGCCCGCGAAATGCTCGCGGACATGCTGCTGGAACTCCATCGACCGCAACTTGCTCTCGAGGAATATAGGGCAGCGCTCAAGTTGAGCCCCAACCGCTTCAACGGACTCTTTAATGCCGGCATCGCCGCTGAAGAGGCTGGCGACAAGTCCGCGGCCGCGGATTACTTTGCTGCGTTGCTCAAATCCACCGGCAACGGCGCGCAATCCTCGCGCCCTGAGCTGGCGCATGCCAGGAGCTTCCTCTCCTCGGACCGCCTTGCGGCAAACCACTCTACCTTGCAGTAATCGGTAGCGAGACAGCGTCAGGCGAGGTCAATTCTCTCTGCTGTTACGCGAAATAATCCACACTCCGCGCGGAATCCTCTTCCGTCGTTCCACCGGACTCCGTTTCGGCTTCCAGCATCAGGTCGTCTTCATCGTTCTCTTCCGCTCCCGAGCCCTTTCTGCCGCCGCGCTGCCTTTCGCCATCGCCCGGTCTTGCCGAGCCGTCGACCTCGAGGACCTCCGTAACGGGAAAATCCCCCTGCGGCGCTTTCACGGCTGGCAGCGCGGGAAATGTCGGGATGGGGGCTATTCCCATGTCTATTTCTCGATCCCTCATGGGGTATATCGGCGGCAAAACGCAAGACTTTAATCTTCCCCGGGTTTTGTCCAGCTTTGGAACAGTCGGGCCTGGCTACGGCTTCACGCTCAGAGCCTGAAGTTGAACCTGCTCTCTGTCCAGCAGCTCCAGCCCCTGTGCCAGGCTCATTCCCTCCGGAACCGGCTTGAAATCCCCGCGCGTCTCGCTGGTCTCCCGCGCAAAGGTCTTCACCAGCAGAGCGCGGATGTTCATGTGCACTTCGAGTGACTTCGTCTTCCAGTCGGTCGGGCTCACCTGCTGGCGCTCGAGCCGAAACCAGCCACCTTGATAGAGGCGGCCCAGGATGCCGAACCCGAAATCCACATTCTCCTCCACGCGGCCGTCCAGACGCGCCAGCCGCTTGGAGCGCGCATCCACCCACAACGTGCCGCTCATGGCGTGGAAGATGCGCGCTTCAATGCTATGCGCAGAGTAGTTGGGATTGGGACGAAATCGCAGACGATAGCAGCCGCTCTCCTCGCCGTCATATTCGTACACAAAGGCGTCCGGCAGCAGCGCGAGAATCCGGCCGATGCGTTCCTCGTCTTCGTCGTATTGTCTCAGGTGGCGCGCCCGTTCGCTGGGCGAGTTCAGCAGCTGTTGCAAGCGTTCCTGCTCCTGCTGTTGCGCCGCCGGGCTCAGCGCGCGGCCGTCGCTCAAAGCCAGCCGCGCAATCGGCCCGTCCGAGGTTTCCACCTGCTCCGTCAAATTGGTTCCGCTGGGCGAGCGCCGCTCCACCCAATAACGCCAGGAACCGTGACGCTGATGGTCGTTTTGTTCGTTGTAGATCACCTCGCGTACCAACTGCCCCGCCGGCATCTGCGGCTGCGAGAATGCGCATGCAGCGCACTGCAACATCGCCAGCAGCCCCAACGCCCCATACACTACGCGCATGCCTGCACCCTCCCGGCCGTGGAATCTCCATCCATGGCCAGCATGACCGCGCAGCGGTAAACCCCTTGCAAGGCCGTCGTAAATATGCCGAGAAAAACC